>JADHEF010000722.1_pt1 | contig 28985 bp, 34 predicted proteins | sample 8952391 | NCBI WGS metagenome assembly JADHEF01 (sample SAMN16124439, study PRJNA663245) | bioreactor sludge metagenome | isolation source: sludge (nitrite) | place: India:Bengaluru | collected 2019-02-28 | reverse complement strand
TCAGGCTGACGACCTCGGCAGCTGGTCGGCTGGCATCGACCTTTGGCACCAATGCTTGGACGTCAGGTGATGCGATGTTGGCGAGCTGCTTGCTCAGGCTGAGCACTTCGGCAGGGCGCTGTTGACCTGGCCCGGTCGGTGGCACTGTACCCTTTATGTCCAGGCGGCCGACCTTTGCCAACTGGTTGTTCAACTCGGCAATATTCGCGGGAATCGCCTGATCAACGCCTGGTGTCGCAAAGTTTTTGTCCAGCGACCCGGCCTGGGCCAGCTGCGCTCCTAAACTGCTTGCGTTTGTAACCAGGCCCTTACTGGCCACCACTTCTGGCGCATTGGCCTGTAGGTCGAACTGACCGGCTTTAGTCAGGTCTTGCCCCATGCGAGCGACGGCATCGAGCGGAGCTTTCGCGCCGGCATTGACGCCGACGGCCAGTCCCTCCGTGGTGAAGCCACCCAGCTCGGCAAATACCCGTGACGGGCTGTGGATGCCGAGCTTCTCCTTGAACCAGCCAATTGCAGAATCGCCGAGATTGCCAATGGCGCTCTTGATCTGTCCCAGGCCTGCCAGGAGGCCATTAACCAGGCCGTTGACGATCATGCTGCCGAACTCGGTGAAACGGGTCGGCAGTTCGATACCCAGGTAGTTCAACACTCCCGCGAAGGCTTGATAGATTAGGCCGATGGGGCTGAAGTTGGCCAGAACGGTGAGAATGCCGCCGATGCCAGCACTGAAGCCCGCGCGAATTTCGGTCCAGGAGTTGGCGAAATACGCTTTGACCTGGTCCCAATTTTGATAGAGCAGGTACGCACTGCCGGCCAGCACTGCGACGACAGCCGCAATGGCCAGCGCTACAGGGTTCATGGCCAAGCCCCACAAGGCGATGCTGACAGCCCGAATTGCCGTCAACAGTCCACCGCTGAGCACACTGGCCAGCTTCCCGACCACCGGCAACACACTGGCGCCCTTCACGCTGAACAGCGTCATGCCATAGCGCACCATGGCGAAGGGGCCGAGCAGACTGGCCATGGTGATTGCCAAGGCCCCGAAGCCGGCGGCGAGCACCGCGACGGCCGCAACAATCTTCACCAGACCACCAGCCAGCCCAGGGTTCTCCCGGGCCCAGGCGCCGACGCTGGCTGCCATTTCACCCAGGGTAGAGATCAGCCCCTTGAGTTCCGGGGCGACTGCCGCGCCAAAATCGGCCATGGCATTGGTGAAGCTGCCCTCGGCCGCCTCCATGACGTTGCTCAGCGTTCCCAGTTGCTCGTTGACGCGAGTCCGCAAATCGGCCTGGTCCTGGAGCTTTTGCTGCACCTCCTGATACCCGGCCAGGCCCTTGTTCATCATGGTGTTGAGGACGGCCATGGTCTCGGCGTCGTCGCCGAACAGCGACTTGATCGTTGCAGTACGATCTTCGTCGTTGAGTACCTTGAGCTTCTCGATCTGCTTGTAGAGGTTCTCCAGACCCGCGAAGTTACCATCGTCGTTGGTAAAGTTGAGCTTGATTCCTCGGCTTTTCAACGCTGTGGAGTCGTTGACATCCTCGACACCGCCCTTGTCCAGGCCTGCCTGGAAGATCTTGCGGTAGGCGTTACCGGCAGCGCCGCCCTCCATGCCGGCCTGGTCCATCATGATCAGCAATGGCCCAAGCTCTTTCGCCGCTTCGATGCCGGTTTTCTTGATGACGTCCATCACCGGCGCGATTTTGCTGAAGCCCTGCAGCATGTTGCCTGGGTCAACGCCGGCATAGAAGCCACGCTGAATGGTGTCCATCAACGCCATCATGTCTTTTTCAGATGTGCGTGTAGCGTCCTGCATCTTCGCCGCGAACTCAGCCGATTCTTCCACCGGCATCTTCAACTGCACGCCCAGGTAGGCGGCCGCTTCGCCGGTGCCGCCCAGGATGCTCTGCGCGCTTAGGCCTTGCCGGCGCAACATGGTCATCATGTTCTGGAAGTCGGCGGTGGTGCCAGGCAGACGATCGCCCAGACGCGTGGCCAGGTCGGTGATCTTCTGGAAGTCTTCGGCGACCTGGCCATTGTTGCCCATCATCGAGACCTTCAGCTGTGTGGCCGAATCCTCGTTGGGTGCAAAGGCTTGAATCGCGGCTTTCACCGGCTGTGCTGCGGCATAACCGGTGGCCAGGCCGGCCGCGCCGGTACCGGCCATGCTCGCCCCCAAGCGCTGTGCTTTTTCCAGATCGCTGCGGGCCTTGGCCAACTTCGCCTGCTTGGCCGCCAGCTGGTCCATGCGCTTGGCCTGGGCGCTGATGGCTTCGTTGGTGGCGCTGATCTGGTCGCGCAGCTTGCGCTCATGGCTTGCCAGGTCGCGGGTACTGATCCCTGCGGCCGACAGCTTGGCGCGCAGAGCCTGGAGGCCCTGCTCTTGTGAGGCATGCTGGGATTTCAGGGCCCGCGCCTCGCGCAGGGCGCTGCGGAACTCCTGATTGAGCCCCTGCATCGGTGCCCGGGCTTCCTGCAGTTTGTTGCCAAGCGCCGACAGGCGCTCGCGATGCTCACGGGCCTCGGCCGCGCTGGCCCGGTGTTGCTGCTGCAGCTCCTTCTGGCTACCACTGAGCTGACGCACCAGCGTCAGTTGAGCCTGCTGCTGTGTAACAAGGGCCGCATATTCGTTGCGCAGTTGCTCTGTGGGCTGGTTGGTTCTGCCGATCTGCTCGCCCAGGTCCCTGATGCGCTTGCGGTTTTCTTGCCATACCTGGTTGGCCGCTCGTGCCTGCTCGCGGGTTTGCTTCAGCTGCGCGGTGAGGGATTTGTGGTGATCGTTCAGGGCAGAGGTTTCGCCCTGGAGCTTGTCATAGCTGGCCTGGAGCGGCTGGACTGCACGCTCCTGGTCACGCAGCGCGCCGGCCAGCTCCTGGACGCGGCTCTTGGTCGCGTTCAGGGCATCGGCGGTCTTGCGGGCTTCGGTGAGCTGGGAACGCCAAGCACTCACATCCTTCTGCTGGGCGTTCAGTTCCTTGAGGCTGTCCCGGGCAGCCTTAAGGGCTTTGGCAGTCTCTTGGCTGCCCTGACTGATCTGGCGCAGCGGTGCGGTGGCTTTGTTGATCGCGCTCAACACCACTTCTAGGCGCAGGTCATTGGCCATTGTTGCTACTCCTCAACCGCGCCCGCTCGCGCCAGTCCATCAGGTCCTTCACGCCGAGCCCGTCCATGTCGCTCGGCGTCCAGTGGAAAACCACGGCCACATCGGCCATGGCATCTTCTACGCAACGAGGGACGCGTCCGTCTTCATCCGCTTCTGCAGCAAAAAACCGGACACTTTCACGCCCACAGCGACCAGGTCGGCCGGGTCCAGGCGGCCGGCCTCGTACTCATTGAGCTCGCTGATGCGCGGGATCAGCTTGATCAAGCTCGCCACATCCATCTGCAGCAACTCGGACAGGTGGATACCGCGCAGCTCGCCTGCGGTGGGCTTGCGCAGCGTGATGACGGCAATTTCGGTTTTGCCACGCTGGATCGGGGTGTCCAGCTCGACCTGGTTGTCGTTCAGTTGTTTGGCTTCGGCAGTGGCTGCGGCGGTGGTGGCTTCGGTAATTTCCATGGTGGCTCCAGTGTTCTGTCAGGGGGCGGGATCAAATGCCCAGGTTTTTGCGTTGTTCGGCGAGCATGTCGACGCCGTCGATGATCTCGATGAAGTTGAGGAGGTCGACCTCGACCAGGACTTCGCCGTCGATGGTCAGCTTGTAGTAGCTGCAGGTGGTGGTGATGCTCTTCTCGGTGTCCTCACCGGCCTGGGCCTCGCCTGCCTCGATGGTTTCGTGACGACCGCGGACAACAATCTCGACGGCGGTGTGCACGCCGGTATCGTCTTGCTGATACGTGCCGGTGTAACGCAGCAGCACGGCATCAGCCTTGATAGCACCGAACTGGCGAATGACCTGGTCGTCGAAACCGCCGAGCTTCCACTCCAGCTGGATGCCGTCATCGCTCCAGCCGAGGTCAGCCTTGACCGGGCCGTTCATACCGCCGCCGCGGTAGCCCTCCATCTTGCGGCTGAGCGGGGGCAGGGTGACGGTCTTACAAACGCCGAGATAGCTGCCGCCATCGTTGAACAGGTTGAGGTTCTTGAGCTTGCGTGGCATGGCCATGGGTATGGTCTCCGTCAGCTGTTGACGCGGCTGGCGAAGTCAGCCAGGTAGCGGTCGGTAATGCGCTGGCGCAGCGAGAGGTCCTCAAGCGGCGGCACAGGCGTGTAGTCGTAGTCGATGGCGAGTTTGCCGGCCTTGAGGGTTGCTTCGGTGTTGACCTGCTCGTCGTACCAGGCACTGCCACCGATCAGGTAGCCGCCGGCGATCAGCTCGCGGAACTTGGCGTTGATACCTTCCAGCATGTCCCGGACCAGGGATGGGTGCATTGGCTTGTCGACGGCCCACAGGTGCGCCTCGGCCATGGTGTCGGCCAGGACTTGCGCGGTACGGGTGTAGTTCTCGAAGGCGAACAGCGGGTCTTCGGTGCAGGTGCGCGAGCCCCAGAAACGGAAGCCGTCCTCGTTGATAAGGGTGGTCACCTCGTTGCTGTTGAGGTAATTCGCATCGGTTGCTGGGTTCTGCAGGTCCCAGAACACATCGGCGGTAATGCCGGTCACGCCGTTCACCGGGACGTTGGAGAGAGTCTTGTGCCAGCCAATCTCTTGGTCGATCTTGGCGCGCAGGCCCAGGGCACGGGCCACCGCTGGTGCCGGTATGGTGCCGCTGCTGACGGTGCTCCACTGCTCGAAGTCCGGCCAGATGACCATGACTTCACGGGCGCCGAAGTTCTCGCGGTAAGCGACGGCCTCTTCCTTGGTCTTGCAGCCCGAGGCGGCGACGTACGCGAACGCGCGTAGCTGCTGGGCGATCGATACCAAGGCGGTGGCCACTGGCAAAGAGTCGAGGCCTGGCACCCCCAGGATGCGTGGGGTGACCTTGAGGCGGGTCTTGGCGGCCAGCAGCGCCTTCATGCCGGTGTACTTGCCGCTTGCGGTGGTGGTGCCGATCAGGTTGCTGGTGGTTTCTGCAGGGGTCGCACCGGTTGCCACCCGCACGACGACGGTCGCAGGCTTGGTTTGGTCTGCGATCGCCTGCAGGCTGGCGGCCAGCGTACCCTTGGTGCCGGCTTTGCCGATGGCGGCCTGTACGTTGGTCAGCAGGACGGGAGTATTGAGCGGGAAAACCGTGGCGTCGGCATCGTCTGCAGTGCAGACCAAGCCGACGACGGCGGTAGAAACGGTTCGGATTGGGCGGGAGCCCTCGCTGATTTCGAGGACCCGGACGCCGTGATGGTATTCGTCGGCCATGGTTGAGTGCCTGTGCAGTGGTTGGAAGACACTGCACAGGCTGACGCGCGCGACGATGAGATGCGATTGAGAGGGCTTGTAGTCCAGGTAGCTACAAGGTGTTTAAGCGCTACCGACTGCTGCGCGAATGGCATTGATTGCCGTATCTGCATAGTCCTCGGCCTGCCCATGCGTGGTTGCCTTGAGCACCTCGACCTTGCCTTTGAGGCGGGCCGCACGGATTGAGCAGACAATCGCGTGCCACGCCTGCGCCTCCTGCAGGATCGACTCGGCCGCCTCCATGGGCTCGACGCCCTGGGCATCGACCACGGCCTGTACGGTCAGCGGCACCTCACCGGTATAACCCGCCTGCTTGAAGGCCTTCGCCTCGCCCTCGGCCAGCTGGTTCTCGATAGCGCGCAAAGGATCGCCCAGCGCCGCCGCCAGCGCCTGGTCGGCCGCCTGCTCAATTTGCTGTTGGGCCACCAGCAGCGCCGCGCCAATGGGCAGCGCCTCAAAGTCGAAGCCGTTGTAGCTGGTCTCGCCGTAAACGACGTTCAGAAAGGTCTTTTGCATGATCGCCTCACAGGCTCGACAGGTTGGTAATGATGTGGCCCACATCTTTGGACAGGGTGCCCGCCGCGATACCCACAAACAGCGAGCCATTAAGTGCCGAAGGCACCGCCGTGCCGGTCATCGACAACGCATAAAGCGCCGCGCCCGGACCGATCAGCCGGCCCCGGAAGGTGCCGCGTAGCTCAAATGTGCAGTTGTACATGCGCACCTGCATGAGGATCGGGGCCGACGAACCGCTGGCAAAAGCGAGCGCATAGTAGGCGCTCAGATCGCCGGCGCTCGATGCCGGCAAACTGACCGTCACGTTAAGCAACTGGAGGGTCGAGCCATTCGACAACCAGAACGACCCCATGCGAGTCAGAGCTTCGCTGCCCTCCGGCATGAACTCATTGCAAATCAGCTTTCGCCCCGACCCCGCCACAGCTGCAACGACCAGCTGACGACCTGCTGTAGTGATGCTCTTGTCGAGCACATAGTCTTTAGCCAGCCACGCTGTAACCCGCCCGCCGTCCGGTGTCGCATCGACAGCCTTCTGCAGGGTCTTGAACGGGCTTCCCTCAAGCCCCGTTCCGTTGGCGTCGTCGCCCGCTACCGGGTCCACCCAGTAGGCGCGAACAATCGACGGCGCTGCCGCGACTGCTGCCGACACGGCAGCGTCAATCGCGGCTTTTTTGCCGTTGAAGTAGTCCACCAGTTTGTTGTTTGCCGCGACCAGCGCAGCGATTTCAGTTTCAAGGCTCATAGTTATGATCCGTACAAGTGTTGGACAACGGTGTATTGAAGGGCCATCAGGCCGGTGGCATTGGCAACTGTCGCGCTCAGCAGGCTGTCGCGCGTTTCGGTGGCGCTTTTCTCGGCGGCAGCCATGCGTTCCAGCAGACCGCTGATTTGCTCTTCTGCAATGCGCTGCAGGCGTTCCTGGCTTACCAGGCGGTCTTGCTGTTGCAGGGTGCGCAGTTGCTCGGCAATGAGCGCCGTGGCTTGCACGGCCAAGGGTTCGGCCAGCGTCAAGTTGAGGCCAGCGGCCGTACTGGTGATGGTCACGCTGTCCGCCGGCAGCGCTGCCAGTGACAGGTCGTAGGCCAGCAGCAGGTCGATGTTGGCGGCCTTGTAGGCCAACGCCTCGGTCAGGTGTGACCAGACCGCCAACAGGGTGCCGTCCTTGAGGAAGATCCCGACCTCACGCACCCAGTACGCTGTCGCACCATCGGCGACAGCGGTCAGGTGCAACAGCGTGCTGCTCAGCTTCTCGCCGCTTGAGATCGGGAAGCGCGCCACCTCGTTGCGCAGAGTCTTCTGCTCGGCGCTCGGGGTGTAGGCCTGGCTGCCCAAGGCGATATGGCTAATTTCGGCCGAGAGGCCGGTTTTCGTCGCCGTCAGGATCGCCGCCAGGCCGGCCTTGGTGATGACAGGTTGCAAGCCTGTACTCATAGAACAGCCTCCATGTAGCCCCGCACGACCGAGCGCACCTGCGCCACGTTGGCCACCAGCGGGGCGCCTTCTGCTTGAATAGGAACGCCCTGCACCTCGGCAAAGCGCCGGGATACGCTGGACGCGTTGAGCGCATTGGCAAACAGCACCGTCTGCGCCATGGGGTCGAACGGCACCGCCTGGGCATCCATGGAGCGGTGCTGCACGGCATGCGCCTGGAAGGCGTTACCCAGCACCAGACCGCCGTCGAAGCGCGCACCCAGCCGAAACTCGTAATGGCTGCGCTCGTTCTTGGCCGCGTCGACCAGGGCACGCAAACGCGCACCCAGTTCGGGCGAGATAATCGATCCCTCACCCGCCCGGTTTTCGTTGGCCCAGGCCGTGACTTGGAATGTGTAGGGCGCGGCGTTCGGTATCTGGTGCCACTCCTTGAACTCTGCGTTGACCCGCACCGCCTTGAGCACCCGCCGGACGGCTCCGACGGTGCCCTTGGTCTTATGCACCGGAATCGCCTCACGGATCAGCGCGCGGCGCTGCTCGTCGGTGTAGGCCGCTTCCCAGCCTTCAACCTTGAGCGCCCATCCCAACCAGGGCAGGAAGTTAGGTGGGCAGCGCGCCGAGTCGGCCACGCCCCGAATGATTTCTGGGTCTACACCCAACTCGCCGGCGCGCTCCAGCGAGCGCTCCAGGAGAGTGGCGTTGCGGGGTAGCAGGCTCATGTGGCCAACCTGCTGGTCAGCTTAATGGAGGCGGCGCGCGGGTAATGTCGCTTATCACACACGACCCCCTCGACCGGCTGGACCAGGTCAACCCGACTGATCCCTGTTACGTGCAACGCTGCGTAGATAGCCGATACGGGCAACTTCCCCTCCAGCCGTCGCGCGGCGGCAATGGTGGCATCCAAGCTGGCCTTGGCGGTGGAGAGGACAACGTCAGGATCTGGTCCGTCCTCCACCCAAAGCACTGCCTCTACATTGAAGTCGGTCGGAATGCCAACCTGCGCGCGCGGCCGGTCCGTTACGGGGCGCACATCCTCGGCCGACAGCGCCTTTAGGACAGTTGTCACCAGCTGTGCCTCCGGGACGGTGCTGTTTGGCCTGGGCAGGACAGCCAGCGATACGTCGCCAGGTAGCGGATTGGCCAAGCCTGCGTCGTAGTCGCAAACCACAACGATGGCCCCGGCCGGCAGCTGCGCTTTAACCGCGGCTGGCACCGCCACACCGGAAAACCGGGGCGAATCGACCGAAACGTGCACCAGCTCGGCCGACGAACTCATCGCGTGATACTCATATGCTCCACTACTGCCTGCGACGGACAGCGCTTCCAGCGATAGCCGCGTGCGGTAGCGCAGCGCCTCGTCGCTTTCCATCACTGCTGTCACAGGCGGCACCGCGTCGGGGTCAGCCGCGCGAATGGTCAAGCGCTGCACACCGTAGTCGGCCGCGCGGTTGTCCAGGTCAGCGCGCTCGGCGTAGGCCAGCAAGCTGGCCTTGGCCGCGTCGTTGACCCGTTGGCGGAGGATGAGCTCACGATAGGCGTTCTCCTCCAGCATCTTGACCACGGGGTCCGACTCGAGCGCTAGCCGCGCCGCGATGGCTGGCTGCTCCTCGATCGGATAAAGGCTGACGAAACGCGCCTTGCGTGCGTCGAGAATGGTCTCGAAATCGAGCATCTCGATGATGTCGGGCGCTGGCAGCAAGCTCAGATCGATCATGCGGGTTGCGCTCATCGGGCGGCCCCCAGCTGCAGTGGCGTGCGGATGCTCAGCGGTGCATTGGTGTCGACCTGCCTGGCTTCAATTTCAAGGGTGGCTGAGCCCGTCATGGAATCGATATCGAGACGAACCTTGCTGAGAGTGATCCGGGGATCCCACTGCATGATGGCCATGGCCGAAGCGGCGTAAAGGCGCAGCCGCGTTGCTGAATTCTGCGGCTGATCAATCAGTTCAGGGATCAGGCTGCCATAGTCGCGGCGCATCACTCTGGTCCCGATGCGGGTGGTGAGAATGTCCACGATCGACTGAACGATGTGGTCTTCTTCCCCGATAGCTTCTCCGGTGTGTCGGTTCATTTCACGGGTACCCCGGTTTTGCCCGGGCCGCTCATCACGCCGCCGTGCAGGTGGCTGACCAGGCTGATTTCCTGGGCCACGACGTCTTCCGAGACGATCACCCTGCCGGTGACGTTCTGGTTGCCTTTTTGGGTGTAGTCCCCTTCGTGGTCTATGTCGCCGACGATGCGGATTCCGCCGTCACTGATGAGTTCGGTAGTTCCACCCGACGGAAGTACAGCGCTCAAGTGGTGAGCTTTGCTGTCGTACTCGACGACTGCGCCGTCGGCATAGGTTCGGCGGTGCAGGCCCGGGCGGTCACCATTGGCCGGAATGAGATCGCTGAATAGCCCGGTGATGGCCACGCCGTTGGCGAGTTGGCCGCTCGGTGAGAGGAGGATGACCTGCTCGTTGACGGTGGGTGGGTCCCACTCTCGATCGGCGCCGGTGCGGAGGGCGAGCCACGGCAACCAGGTGGTCAGCAACTCGCCAGTGCGCACCCGCACGCGAGGCGGCTTGTGCTGCACCTCGGCAATGGTGCCAAAGCGGACAAGGTTTTCTATGAGGCGGGCAAGTTCGGCGAGGCTGTTCATGCTGGTGATGGTCGCGCCGCCTCCGCGTGCGCGCATCACCAGGGCCTTGTAGATAGGGCTGTTACAGGGTCAGGTGAGCGAGCAAGGTGTCGCGAACCTGGTCGAGTTCGGTGTCCGTGAGGCCGAGGAGCTCCCGCTGATCGTATTGGACAGCGGGCGCATTGCGGGCTGCACGATCGCGTAGGCCTTCCTGGTGCACCCGCGCAATCCTGGCGATCCTCCCGGTGAAACCCACGGTAGCCGCGTTGCCGTCACCACGGGCTTTCATGAAGGTCGCGGTGCGCAGCTTCTGGAACATTTTCACTTTGGCCCGGATTCGCCCTTTTTTGCCGCGCAGTTGTCGTGGTTTGCGGGGCACATACGCCGAGCCGTCTGGGTTCTGTTGCGCTGTGATGCGCCGCTGCTGGCTGCGCCTGAGTTGTTGGGCTATCGAGCGGGCCAGCTTGGAGCGCTCCGCCGGCTCGATCCGCTGTAGGAGCGGACTTACCCAGTCCTCCAGGGCTTCAAGTTCAGCCATGGTCTGGTCGCCTTGGATGCGGTACCGACAACGCCATGCCTTCCGGCGCCGACGGCGGCAGCCAAGAGGCCAGCGGCTGGCCATCCGCGAAGATGGTCACCTCGCCATAGTCCTGGTATGGCTCGTACTGCGGTTCGCCGGGGTGGGTGACGTCATAGGTCCCGTCCGCCTGGCGCTTGACCACGACACGTTCGGTCAGCGGCAGGGTAATGCTCATGTCCACCTTGCTCCGGTCGATAAGGTCGACCTCGAACTTGACGCTGTTGGCGGCCTTTTCGAGGTTGACCAACAGTTCCGACTGGTTGACCCGGAGCCAGCCCAGAATCGGCAGCATCACGCTGTCGGGGTGACCCGCGAAGTCGGTCAGGATGATTTGCAGCGTGTAGCTGTATTCGAACGACAGGGTTGGAGCCGCAGTGCAGCGGACCTTACCGGCGTCGATGAACATCAGCAGCGCATCGGGGTTTGGCTTGAGGCCAGGGACGGCCGCGAGCAGATGATCGCGGAGGCTATTGGGCTTGTTCATGGGTTCACCTGGTGCTGATAGACACGGTCGACTTGGGCGGCACATTCGGCCCAGGCCTGTTCAACAATGTCCTGGTCATTGAGAAGGTCCCCGTTGGCCGTCGGCGCCGTCGCCGGCAGGACGCACGGGACCACCACCGGACAGCCATTGACGGTAAGCGTCGGCGCCGGTGAGGGCGGGACGCTCCCGCAGCCGGCGAGCAGCATCAGGCAGAAGCTGGCGAGCCCAGTCCCGGAGTTGGTCATTTTCATGCTTGAGTGCCTCGATTGTGCGTTGGCGGGTGGCCAAGCCCTGGCGCAGTTCGCCCTGGGTCTTCAGGAGTTGGGCCTGGCCATCGCGCTCGCGCTCCAGGGTGGATTTCAGCTCGGTGGCGGTGACCAGGTTGCGGCGGGCATCGGCCTGGGCGGTTGTGAGCTGGCCTTCCAGCCCCTTGATCTTGGCCTTCTCAGTCCCGAGCAGGAGCTGTTGACCCCAACCCCACAGCCCGGCCGACACTGCGGCGAACAGAGCACCGGCCAGCACCCCGTCGCGCAGGTCCATCAGGCTGCCTCCTGTCCGCAGCCGCAGTCCTGGTGCCGCTCAAAGGCGCGTTGCAGCTTCACGTCGTATAGGTTCCGCTTGTAGTCCGGGCCGTTGTACAGCTCGGCCACCTTGGCCCATTTGAGCGACTTGAGGGCCTTGAGCAGGGTAGGGTCGGCCTCGATGTAGCGGACGAAGGCCTCCAGCTGGTCCGACTCGCTGCGGCTCATAGCATCGACGAAGGCCTGGACGCTGGGATAGCCCAGACGCTCCCAGTGGAAACCCATCACCTGGAAGGCGCCCCAGCTGCAGGATTCCAGGGCGGCAAGCTCGTCGATCATCCGGGCCTGGGCCAGGCGCTGGTGCTCTGCAGTGCCGCCGATATAACCACCGAACTTGGGGTTAACCAGAGCGGGGAACTGCTTGGCCAGCTCGTCGGCGCGCTGCTGAAGTTGATAAGTCAGCTGCTCCAGTTCGTCCAGGTCGTCGCAGTTTCGGCGGATCTTCTGCAAGCGGACGTACATGATGTGTCGCTCGTAAAGGATCACCGGCTTGCCGTTATCCAGGAAGCCGCGCCCTTTGGACTCGACCTCGTTGAGCGCGTACACGGCCGCCGGGGGTACGCCCAGGCGGTCGGCAGCCCGCACAATGTCGGCATTTTTCAGCAACTGAGCGCAGTCGGCACCCTGCAGGCTGGCCAGCGTTTTAGCGCCGGCGATACCGTCCGCAACCAGGTCCGCCTGGTGCTGGTAGGCACGGACAGCGGCCTCGGTTGCGTCACCATACACGCCGTCGGCGCTTAGCTTGGCGCCGCGGGCAATGAGCTTGCGCTGTAGGTCGCGCACCGCCTGGGAGCGGTCGCCATGGCGAAGAGTCATAGTGCCCCCTCCTTGCGAGTGAAAGTTTTCTTCGCAGCCGCCCGAACGAACTCAATGCCCAGCAGGCCGATCAGGCCCCCGAAGAAAGGTGCGGCGGTCAGTGGGATGCCGATCAACGACAGCCCATGGCTGGCCGATAGGGCAACGAATCCGCACAGCGGCGCCTCGATGACCAGTTGGCGGAGCTTCCCGCCGCCATAGACAACCCGCAGGGCGGCAATCAGGGCCGCCAGCAGGCCGGCATACAGCCCGGGCCAGTTGTTTTCGAGCCATGTTGCGAGAAAGGCCCAGGTTTCAGGACGGTCAGGCATGGGAGTCCTTCCATGGTTTCGGATTGGTTTGGTCATGGGCAGTCACTCCCACAGGTTCACCATCTGGCGCTCAGGCGCAGAGGTTTGGATTTCGGGTAGGTCGACCAGCACGCCGGCCTTGAGCACCGGGCCGAGGGCGGCCAGGCCCGGGTTGGCATCAAGGACGGCCTCAACGACCCCCGCGGTGCGGCCGTAGTGCCGCCAGCACAGGGCGTCGACGGTGTCGTTTTGCTGGGTGCGGAGTTGGGCTGTCATCGCTTTTCGCCCTTCGATAAGTCGTTTCCGTGTGGCGCTTGGCCTGCGTCTTCGGCGTACGCGAAGGGCCCGTCATCGCTCACGACTGCGCCAGGCGACAGGCCTGTTTCTGGATCGCGGCATACCGCTAGGCCCAGCGGATGTAGGACTTCGCGGTTGATTCGAACCAGGAGCCCGCGGCGGGACAGTTCATTCCAGTCGATGATCAGGCTGGCCATCACAGCAGTTCCACGGTGGCGCGAGACACACTCAGGATGTCCCGGACGGCCCAGCGTTGGTCGCGACGGTAGTCGTCGATGGTGGGCTCGTTCTCATCGGCCTTCTTGTTGCCGCCGGCCGTGGTGTCGTAGCTGCGGTACCGCTCGCAGACTTCGGCGCCGGCTGCGCACTCGACGGCGCGCTTGTAGAGGTAGACCAGTTGGGACTGGTCCTGGACCTTCTCGCTTGGGACAGCCTCAAGGGAGGTGTGGCCCGCTGCCTGTTGGGCTTCACGCCATACGGCCAAGTCGCGATTGACGCTGATGACAGCAGCGATGACGGCAGTTTCGAGCCGGGCGGGGGTGACGCTGGAGTCGATGCGCAGACTCTCGCGCAGCTTGTCCAGGTCGATCGAGGGCCAGAAGGCCTCGCTGTTGATGTGCACGCCGGGTACGGGGGTACTGGTCGCCAGGCCGCCAGGAATAAATCCACTCATGATCGCGGTGCTCTGAATAGGTCGGCGGTGGTCGGGGCTTCACAGCTGGGCCAAGGAGAAAGCCGCTGATCCGCCCCGAGCCGCCGGGTTGCGTGGGACGCTCGGTTAGCTGGCAGGGCCAGCAAATTTCTTGAGGAGGCGCTCAGCGCTCTCCAAAATTTTCTTGCCGCCGCAGTGGGCGTCCTGCTCAATCGCACGCTTGAGCAGATCGATGCCGCGCTGCAGTTGTCCGGGTTGACCGGGGTTGTTTGCGTCCAGGCCCTGCAGCGTCGCCCTGGCCAGCGCCAGTTTCAGCTTCGCGCTGACCTCATCTGGCATGTCCTGGTCTTTGGTCAGCTCAGCGGTTCGCTGTAGGACCTCGATTGGGAACGGCTTGTCTGCCTTCTGCGCCCTGAGGGCGTTTTCGGCGACTTCCTCAGCAATCAGGCAGCCACTGGTGCGATCAAATCGGTTGGCCATCTTCAGGCCATGCTCCAGGACGTAGGCCGCAACATCGAGGCCAGCGTCCCAGTCGCCGGCGTCGAAGCGCCACAGCATGATGGTGGTGACCACATCATCCTGAGCACCGCGGCCCGCCGACAACACGCCGTCGATATAGGGCTTGTACTCACCGATCAGCTGCGCTTTCAGCAGACACTTGCTCTGAATTGACTGGATCTGCCTCAACCGCAGTTGATCCTGCTGCAGCTTGGCGAGCATCAACTCGTATTGATTGAGCCCATCCATCAAGGCTGCCGGCGCAGTGCTGGCAGCCTCCTTGGCGGCCCGCTTACGCAGTTGGGTTTGTTGCGAAAGGGTCAGGGCCATGGTTTACGCCTCGGACGGTTCCGGGTAGGTCAATGCCTCGATGTTTTCCACCAGGGCGACGGCGCCGAAGTCCTCGATGACGTAGGCGTCATTGCTGGACTGGTAGTCTGCGATCCGGTCGAATTCTGGCTCGTCCTTGAGGTGGCGGCGACGTGCGCCTTCCTGCCAGTAAATCGACAGGTTCTTCAGGAAGGTGACCAGAACGGTGCCGGCTGGGAGGAAGGGGGCATCGACGACGGGGAGGCCGCCCAGGCGTGCACGGCTGACAATCTCTTGCGCAGCGTTCTCTTCCTGGTTGGAGGCCGCGCCCTTCTCGATAGCCTTGAGCAGCTTGTCGTGCATCAGGTCGCGGCTGACCAGCACAACCAAGTCGGGACGGGAGCGGTGCCACGGGTCCAGCATCTGAACGGCATCGAACACCACGCCATCCAAGGTCTGGTAATCGCCGCTGATCTCGGTGTCGACCCCTGCCACTTTGACGATCTTGGTCACGCCGACCCGGATTTTCCCTGCTACAGCGCCCTCGTCCAGGACGCGATCGACCGCACCTTCGCGGATCTTCTGCAGCCAACCCTTGTTGACGTCCTGCAGCAGCGGGTTGGCGGCGCGATCGGTGGAAACAGCCGCGGTGATGCCGTTGAAGCCGATCATGATGCGGTCGAGTGCTTGGCGCTCGACGATGGCATTAGTCAGCAGCACCTGGAATTCCGGGAATTTGGCCCAGGCATCGAGCAGCGCGTAGGGGAACGAAGTGTCGAAGTTGGTCTGTACGCAGCTGTAACTGTCCTTGGACATCTCGGCGACGTTGGCCGGATTGCGGCGGTTACCCGCCCCGGTGTTGGTGCGACCGGCCACAGGACCATTGACGCCTGCGAGCAGGGCCTCGCCTTGCTGCTCATCGACGCCGATCACGTTGATCGCTTTCAGGAAGGCCGAGGATTCCTGGGTAGCCTTTTCCAGGGTCTGTTGCACGGTGGGTGCGACGTTGAATTTTTCGGTGGCGCTGGCCACCCCGTTGACCAGCGCAATCTGCGCGGCCAGGGCGGTAAAGGCGAGGCGGGTTGCGTTACGCATTGGGTGTTCTCCGGGTATTCGGGCTTGGTGAAATCAGAACTGGGTCAGCACTTTGTCGCCGCCGCCGGTTGCTGGTGGGCGCGATTTCTGGCTGCGGTCTTCGGTATCGCCGAGGCGCTTGACCAGGTCGTTGAAGTCGGTGGTCAGCTTGGTGACCTTCTCGACCAGGTCAGTACGGGCGGCCACTTCCTCGATGAACGCTTCGCCCTGTTCCTTGGCGTGCGTGGCCAGAGCCTCGATGGCCTCAGTCAGTTCGGAGAACTGGGCGTCATCCTTGACGGCTTTGTCCTTGCTCTTGCCGAGGGCATCCATCACCCGCGAGAACAGGCCGGCGACCTTGCTCTCGCTGTCGGTGACTTCCTCGAATTCGAGCGCGATCTCGATGGCCTCGGAGAACAGGTTGTCCGGGTCATTTTTTCGCGACTTGAGTGGGTTGGCGTCGGGGTGCTGGGCGCTGAAGGTGAGCATCTCGGTGCCCAGGCTGGCCGGGGTGTCGGTTACGGCAATGCCGTCCAGGTAGGCGCGACCGGTATCAGCGAACTTCGGGCGGATCTCGATGCTGGTGAAGATCTTCTGGCGGGCTTTGTTCAGGGCGACCAGGTCAGCCGTAGGCTCGATCTGGGCGAACAGGGCCAGCTTCTTCTTGCCAGCGACCTCGACTTCTTCGGTTTTCAGCGCCACGACATCGCCATAGGCCTTGAACGGACCGTCCGGCAGCACGCTGCGGAAGTGTTCCAGCCAGACGCGAGCGCCGTAGGTGTTGGGGTTGTAGGTTTCGGCAGCATCCACCAGCCACTGACGTTCGATGGTGCGGCCGTCAGTGGTTGCGCCTTCAACGGCGACGCGGAAGAACTTGCTGCGGAATTTCTTGCTTGCTGCCATGCGGGCTGTCCTCAGTGCGGTGGCGTTGTGCCGTGCGATGAGGGGCATGGTCCGCAGCGGGCTGCTATACGGCAACGCGCTGCACTTGTAGGCCTGCGGGCTACAGGGGGCGCCAGTGGGGGAACGCGCGCGCGAGCGGCAGCATCGGCGCCATGAACTCCATAGTCGACCTACCCACAGACCATCGCCGCCACGCCAAACACCTGTATTGGCAGGGGTATCGCGTGTGCGAGATTGCCGAGCTGATCGGCGAGAAAGAAAAAACCCTGCACAGCTGGAAAGCCCGCGATGAGTGGGATCGGGCGACACCGCTGGAGCGGATTCAGGCGGCGACTGAAGCACGCCTGGTGCAATTGCTCATCAAGGATCTGAAGACAGGCACGGATTTCAAAGAGATTGACCTGCTGCACCGCCAGCTGGAGCGACAGGCGCGTATTCAGCGGTACCAGAGCGGTGGTACCGAAACCGACCTCACCCCGGACATCGCCAAGCGCAACGAAGGACCGAAGAAGCAGCCGAAGCGCAACGAACTGGACGAGGAGCAGATCGAGAAACTGGTCGACGCCTTCCGCGACAGCTGTTTCGACTACCAGCTCGACTGGTACCGCGCCGGCAACCAGCGCACCCGGATGATCCTCAAGAGCCGGCAGATCGGTGCCACCTTCTACTTTGCCCGGGAAGCGCTGATCGATGCCATCACGACTGGCCGAAACCAGATCTTCCTGTCGGCCAGCAAAGCCCAGGCCCACCAGTTCAAGACCTACATGCAGGCGTTTCTCAATGAGGTGCTGGGCATCAAGCTGACCGGTGACCCCATCGTGCTCTGGAACAACGCCGAGCTGCACTTCCTTGGCACCAACTATCGAACCGCCCAGGGGCGGTCCGGCAACTTCTACTTTGACGAATTCTTCTGGGTCCATGGCTTCGCTGAGATCAACAAGGTGGCCTCGGGCATGGCGCTGCACAAGAAGTGGCGGAAAACCTACTTTTCGACGCCGAGCAGCATGGCGCACCCGGCCTACACCTGGTGGACCGGCGAGCGGATCAACAAGGGCAAGCCCACCGCCCAGCACATCCAGCTGGACGTGACCTATGAGGCTCTGCAGCAGGGCCGGCTGTCTGAGGACAAGATCTGGCGGCAGATCGTCACGATCATGGACGCCGAAGCCAGGGGCTGCGACCTGTTCGACCTGGATGAGTTGCGGCTTGAGTATGACCCGGCAGCGTTCCAGAACCTGCTCATGTGCCAGTTCGTGGACGACGGCGCGAGTATCTTCCCACTGAGCATGCTGCAGCCTTGCATGGTGGAAAGCTGGGACTGGCCGGGCTATAGCCCATTTGCTGCCAGGCCATACGGGGAACGGCCGGTGTGGGTTGGCTACGACCCGGCGGAAACCGGCGACTCGGCCGGCTTGGTAGTGGTGGCGCCGCCGCTGGTACCGGGCGGAAAGTTCTTCGTCCTGGAGAAGCACCAGTTCCGCGGGATGGACTTCAACTCCCAGGCCGAGACCATTCGGCAGATCACCATGCGCTACAACGTGGCATACATCGGCATCGACACCACCGGCATGGGGAGCGCCGTCGCGCAGCTGGTGCGCCAGTTCTTCCCGGCATTGCGCACCTTCAGTTACAACCCCGAGGTCAAGACGCGCCTGGTCATGAAGGCCTGGGACGTTATCAGCAAAGGACGCCTGGAGTTCGATGCCGGCGCGACCGACATTGCCCAGTCCCTTATGGCCATCCGCAAGACCGTCACCCCAGGCGGTCGCCAATTCACCTACACCGCGGGCCGGAACGAGGCTACCGGCCATGCCGACCTGGCCTGGGCGCTCTTCCACGCGCTGCACAACGAGCCGCTCGAAGGCCAGACCGCAACCAACACACGCATCATGGAGATCTTCTGATGGGCAACATCGATCTGGCCGGCGCCGCGCCGGCGCCTGCTGGTGAACTGCTCGCCAACCCCAGCGCCCGAGCCGAGGCCTTCACCTTTGGCGACCCGGTACCTGTCCTGGACGGGCGCGAGATCCTCGATTACCTGGAGTGTTACAGCAACGGCCGATGGTATGAGCCACCTGTCTCGCTGGAAGGCCTGGCCCGCTCGTCGAAGGCCAGCGTTTACCTGCAGTCTGGCCTGATCTTCAAGCGCAACGCCTTGGCTCGGACATTCATTCCTCACAGACTGCTGACCCGGCAGGCGTTCGAGCAGATCGTCATGGACCTGGGCTGGTCGGGCAATTTGTACCTGGAGAAGCGCGACAACATGCTGGGCCGGGCGATTGGGCTTCGACCTTGCCTGGCGAAGTACATGCGCCGCGGTGCGGATCTGGAGACCTATTACCAGGTGCGCGGCTGGCGTGATGAACATGAGTTCAGGGCTGGCAGCATCTGCCACCTGCGGGTGGCCGATATCAATCAGGAGGTGTATGGCCTGCCGGAGTGGTTGCCAGCGCTGCAGGCGGCGCTGCTCAACGAGTCGGCCACGCTGTTCCGCCGGAAGTACTACCAGAATGGCAGTCATGCGGGCTTCATTCTGTACATGACAGACGCTGCTCAAAACGAAGACTTTGTCGATGACCTGCGCACGGCGATGAAAAGCAGCAAGGGGCCGGGCAACTTCCGCAACCTGTTCATGTATGCGCCCAACGGCAAGAAGGACGGTATCCAGCTGATCCCGATCAGCGAGGTGGCGGCAAAGGACGACTTCGGCGCGATCAAGAACATCAGCCGCGACGATCAGCTGGCCATGCTTCGTATACCGCCGCAACTGATGGGAGTGGTGCCGCAGAACGCGGGCGGGTTCGGTTCAGTCCGAGACGCCACTGAGGTTTGGGCCATCAACGAACTGGAGCCCGAGCAGGCCAGGCTGCTTCAGATTAACGAGTGGTTAGGGGAAGAGGTGATCCGCTTCAAGCCCTACGAGCTGCCAACCGACAAAGTGAACTGAGGTAAATGAAACGGAAAAGCCGCCTATCAAGGCGGCTTTTTTGTGTCCCAAGGGACCGGAAATGTGTGGGGCTTCGGTATGCAAAACCCCAGCAAATCTTACCACTTGGGCATATTTCAAGCCACTGATTTAGTCGACTTGGCCCAATGTTTCCGGGGTCAGAGCACTGGGTAGATTGCTGGTGGCGGGCGATTCTGGTTTGGGGCGTGGCCGCCCCAGGTGGAGAAGCCACCCTGTCGATGGAGGTTCGCTTCCATGCACGCCTGTGCCTGGGCAACCTTGAGGTCTTGACGCAGAGCGATGACCTGCTGGTTCAGCGCCCAGTTGATGTCAACCAACTTCTGCATGTCCTCACGCGCTTTGGCGAGCTGCTGCCACGCCTACTCACTTTCATGCCTGAGCAGCAGGACCTGGTGCTCAGCCATTTCTTCGTGGCTGGGCATCCCCAGTTCGAACCCGTCGTCATCAATCAGCACCGTGACTTCCTCCTGCTGACTACTGTATGAGCATACAGTATCAGGTGCGCCCCTGCCTGGCGAGGGGGTCGTCGGCCAGTGTGACCAGAACCCGGCGCGCGCCCTCGTCCCCACGCCACGCCTGCGGGCTAAACGTGTCGGAATTTCTGCGCACCTGCACGACCACCAGCTCAGCGCAGTTACTGGGCGGCCGGGTAGGTATAGGGGAGGGCGTGCTTCTGCGAATCCCTGCAGCAAGGCCTTTTTTCGCGGGCATAGGGCTCGCTTCCTTCCATATTTAGGAGGACCCATCAAAAAAAGGTAATTTCGGTTAGGAGGGGGGGGTAACACCCCTGCAAGCCTTATGGGGCAAGGGTTTGAGCGATTACCAAAAAAGGTAATTAAAGGTAAGGAGAAAGGTAATTTTTCCATAAGTGCTTGATTTTAAAGGGTATGGTTTTTCCCTTACACAACCAGTCACAGAGGTAATCCGATTACCTTTCAATTACCAAAAAATTACCTTTTTAAAAATCCCTACAGCCCTTGATTTACGTGGCCTACAGAGCATTTCCAAGGATCAATTACCAAAATTACCTTTTTTTGATGGGTCAACCTTAAACGGCGATTCCCTATGGGGAAGCACCCTGGCAGGGTGACGTGCACACCCACCTTGGGAACACTCTGGGAACAAAATCACTCACAAACGCTCTCTCCAGCCCACAGAAATCAAGCCCTCCAGCCTGTCTGCCGCGATTTTGTTGAGTTCGAATCTCTACGCTTCCGCCACATTCAAAGCCCTGATTATTCAGGGTTTTTTGCGTTTTTGGGGTCTGTAAAATGAGCTTCTGAAGACAGAGGGCCTGAGTCCAGAAAGTCCCAGATCTTCTCAGGGCTTTTGCATCACGCCTTGCGCAGAATCACATCAATCCGATGCCAGTTAACCGTTCCAGAATCGATGACCATGGCTGATTCGGTTTCACGCAGCAGGACGGTTTCCAACCCCGCAGCAAGCGCCTGAACATTTTCAACGCTATGAAACGACATATGCCCCTGGCTAGCCCAGCCGTGTCTTAGCCCGAAGAAATGACCCGCAAAGACACCACCGGGGACCAGCGCTTTGCACATCAGATTCCACAGGTGATCGAATCGCCTAGGGTGGCAAAAGGGAAGGGCAAGCCCGGCATGGATCAGGCTCGACGGCGGTAGCTCGGCAAGGTACTCAAAGTCCGCCACCTTGGTGTCCAGCATTCGGGCCTCATCCATTGAGCATTTGTTGGCGGTTCGAGCGATGGCCTCAGGTTCTTTATCGATGGCCAGCACCTGCCAGCCCGCCTGGATCATCTGCAGCGCTTCATTACCCGCGCCACACCCGAGGTCTACCGCATACAGGGGACGTAGGTGCCTGGCGTGATCAATGGCGCAACTGAGCAGCAGAGAGGGCGCGCGTTCGTTCGTGCGTTCGTAAAAAGCGTTCCAGCTCGTCATGGAGAAAGCGTCCTTACCTTTCCATCTTGTACAGGGTGGCTACCGCAATGCATGAATGGCAGATGGTATCCCATTGGCGGTTACCGCTAGGCGGCTTGAGTATTTCTACAGGTTACCGGCCTGGTTACGAAATCCTGACCAGCGCTGGCACTGTCTCTGTGTAGACTGTGCCTCTTCACACATTCTGTCGCTCGCACTCGGAATACCAAAATGAACAAACTGATCCTGCCCGCCGCCATCTTCGTAAGCGTGATGATCGTAGGGACGATAGCCGATAACTTTGGCGTGGAAGGAGGGTGGAAAATAGGTGTGCTGTGCCTTGTGGCCGGTGCTGTTCAATTTGTGGTTACACGCTTTCAACGTGCTGCGCGCAACAACGTCCAATCTTAAGCGCTGCTTCTAAAGCTGAGACGATCGGGTTTTACGTGCTGTTGTTCTATGGGAGGGCGGTAGAGGCTGTGATAATGGGTGCAATTACAAGGGCCATGTCATGCTGACCATCTCCAACAACGTGCATCTGCCGGATGCCGAAATCGAACTGACCTACATCCGCGCGCAAGGCGCGGGTGGGCAGAATGTCAACAAGGTGTCCAGCGCGGTGCACCTGCGCTTCGACATCCCGGCCTCGTCGTTGCCCGAGTTCTACAAGGCGCGGCTGCTGGCGCTGCGTGACAGTCGTATCACCGGGGACGGCGTGTTGATCATCAAGGCTCAGCAGTACCGCACCCAGGAGCAGAACCGTGCTGACGCATTGGCGCGTCTTGCCGAGTTGATCATCGCTGCCGGCAAGACCGAGAAGAAACGCCGCCCCACCAAACCGACCCTCGGCTCGAAGACCCGCCGCCTCGAAGGAAAAGCCAGGCGGAGCACCGTCAAGGCGGGGCGGGGCAAGGTGGAGTTTTAGTGCGGGTGGTGGAACGTTGCTGGCAAGTATCGGTATCGCCTGAGTGAGCAATGACAGTGGCTGTTGATTGGGGCCGTGGGGGCTGCTACGCAGCCCATCGCAGGCAAGCCACAGAGATTGCGTCTTGCCAGAAGGTTTCACCGATCACTTGATCAGCGGCACACCACTCAGCTTCTGCAGCTCTTCAAAGTCGATATCCGCACAGATCTCGACCACTTTCAGCCCTTCAGCCGTCACTTCCAGCACAGCCAGGTCAGTGTAGATACGGCTGACGCAAGCAATGCCGGTCAGCGGGTAGGTGCACTCAGGCACCAGTTTGCTTTCGCCGGATTTGGTCAGGTGGTCCATCATCACGAACACCTGGCGGGCGCCGGTGGCCAGGTCCATCGCGCCGCCTACGGCCGGGATCGAACCTTCGGCGCCGGTGTGCCAGTTGGCCAGGTCGCCCTTCACCGACACCTGGAAGGCACCCAGTACGGCGATGTCCAGGTGGCCGCCGCGCATCATCGAGAACGAGTCGGCATGGTGGAAGAACGCACCGCCAGTCAGCAGGGTCACGTGCTGCTTGCCAGCGTTGATCAGGTCATCGTCTTCCTCGCCCGGGGCCGGGCTTGGGCCCATGCCCAGTAGGCCGTTTTCGCTGTGCAGGAACACTTCCTTGTCGCCCAGGTAGTTGGCCACCAGGGTGGGTGCGCCAATGCCCAGGTTTACGTAGGCACCTTCCTGAATGTCTGCGGCCACGCGTTGGGCCATCTCGGTGCGGGAGAGCTTTTTGGTGATGGTCATGGCAGGCCTCAGACAGCGTTGGCGATCGAAGAAGCGGCAGCGCCGGTAACGGCGACCACGCGCTGGACGAAGATACCCGGGGTGATGATGTGTTCCGGGTCCAGTTCACCGAGCTCGACAACCTGGTCGACCTGGGCAATGGCGGTCTTGGCGGCCATGGCCATGATCGGGCCGAAGTTGCGGGCGGCCTTGCGGTAGGTCAGGTTGCCCCAACGGTCGCCCTTGTGCGCCTTGATCAGCGCAAAGTCGGCGTGCAGCGGCATTTCCAGTACGTACATGCGGCCGTCGATTTCACGGGTTTCCTTGCCTTCGGCCAGCAAGGTGCCGTAGCCGGTCGGCGAGAAGAACGCACCAATGCCCGAACCCGCGGCGCGGATACGCTCGGCCAGGTTGCCTTGCGGCACCACTTCCAGCTCGATCTTGCCGGCGCGGTACAGTTCGTCGAACACGTAGGAGTCGGACTGGCGCGGGAACGAGCAGACCACCTTGCGCACGCTGCCTGCCATGAGCAGGGCGGCCAGGCCGATCTCGCCGTTACCGGCGTTGTTGCTGATGATGGTCAGGTCGCGGGCACCGGTGGCAATCAGGCCGTCGATCAGCTCGGACGGCATGCCAGCCGTGCCAAAGCCACCGACCATGATGGTCGAACCGTCGGTAATCCCTTCCACCGCGCTGGCGATGGACTCGTACGTTTTATTGATCAAGGCGAGCTCCTGGTTGTTCCTGGAGTTGTGGTTGTCGGGCTGGCCGGAGCGCGTGACGCGATGGGGCCTGTCAGCGCTTGAAAGTACTTGCTGACTTTCGCTATAGCGTGCCGCAAGATAGGGCAACAGTAGAGGGGGTTTGGCTGAATTTGTGCGATTATCGAACTGTTGTGCGATGTGCGAGCAGTTCCGGAAGCTATTTGCCTCACTCAACTTGAACGTGTGATCCCTTCATTGTTGCCCCTCGCTGGTGCGCTCTGCGCTTCTTTGCCACGGTTCTGCACTGATCAAGTGCGGCAGGCTCGCGAAATCACCCATTAATCACCCCTGCCGCGTTGGCGTGCGACTTGCTATCAGATTGCCATTCGATGTCGCGTATGGTGAAGATAATGTCGCTTTCCAGTGGTTCGATGCAGTTGTCGTCGCATGAAAAGGGCTGGCTGCCGTGGTTTGGTAAAACCGGCAAATTCAGCATGGGCTGGGCGTGCCGCCTTAACCGGGCCAGTTACCCGCAGATCGAGCAAACCTTCGAAGCCATCGCCCACACCCGTGTGCAGTTGCTGCATGGGTGGGCGCGCGAGCAGTGGGAGCATCTGGCCGAGCTGGCCGATCAACTGGCGCCCGGGCTCGCTCAAGTCGATAGCGCGATGTTGCGCAGCACACTGGCCCAGGCCGAGGACTTTTCCGAACTGTTTGTCGTTGATGCCCACGGCGGCGTCATCGCTTCGACCTGGCCCCAACGTGGCACGCCGCGTATCGAGCACATGTCGGCCTTGGCACAAGGGCTGAAAGCCCCCTTTCTGCACGGGCCCTACAGCGACCCACTGACCTTGCAGATCGGCCCGTCTTCCTCACGCTTTCACGACGAAGTCACGCTGATGTTCTACCAGCCCCTCAGGCACGCGGGCAAAGTGCTCGGTTGCCTGTGCGGGCGGGTGCCCAACGACGTGCTGGGCGATCTGATCCAGCGCGAAGCCGGGCACATCTACCCCGAGTCGGGTGACAACTACCTGTTCATGGCGCAATCGCGCTTCGACCTTGCCATTCAGCCTGGCATCGCGCTGTCCCGCTCGCGCTTCGAGGACGCCACCTTCACCCATGGCGAAAACCTCAAGAGCGGCGTGCACACGCCCTGGACCACGGTGCAGGTCCAGCGCCATACCGAACTGGAGCTGCGTTTCACCGACCCCTCCACGCGGGAACTGCACCCGGGCGTAAGGGAGACCATCAGGCGCGGTGAAAACCTGTTCGTGACCTACCCCGGTTATTCGGACTATCGCCACGTACCGGTGGTAGGTAAGGGCGTAACGTTCCAGTTGCCGGGCTCACCCGACCGCTGGGGCATGATGTGCGAGGCAGACCTGGAGGAGGTCTACCGTCGGCGCTCGCTGAGCTACGGTTTGATGAAACCCTATGTGGCGATCATGGCGGGGCTGTTTGGCTGCAACTACCTGGTGCAGCACTGTGCAGGCCTGCCGCAAGGGTTGAACGACGCGATCGAGGCCGCGAGCATGCTCGGCGCCACGTTGCTGTTCGGTGTGCTCGGGCCCAAGCGCCTGGCGGCCAGACTGAATGGCATGAGCGGCGTGCTGCGCACCATCGCCGAGGGAGAAGGCAACCTGCGCCAGCGCCTGGACACCAGCACCTTTGCCAACGACGAAAGCGGCGACATGGCGCGCTGGATCAACAGCTTCATCGACCGCCTGGACGCGGTGGTGGGGCAGGTGGTCAAGGCCAGCCGAACCGTCGGCAGCACCAACCAGATGATGCTCGGGCGCAGCCAGGAAGCCAGCGTGAGCTCCGCCGATGTGGCAGACGCCGTGCACCAGATGATGATCATCATGGAAGAGCAGCTTGGCGAGTTGCAGCAGGCTTCGGTCAGTGCCGAGCAGATGAAGCAGGCCATGGACGAAGTGGTCAGTCGCGCGCGCGAGCAGTACCTGGCGGTGCAGGCGGGCACGCAGTCGATCCGCGATGTGGTAGCGCGCTCGTCGTCCAGCGTGCAGCGGCTCGACAGCCGCATGGTCGAGATCGACAACATTACCGGGTTGATCAGCGAAATCACCAACCAGACCAACCTGCTGGCGCTCAATGCCGCCATCGAGGCGGCGCGCGCCGGGGAGCATGGCCGTGGCTTTGCGGTGGTGGCCGACGAGGTGCGCAGCTTGGCCGCGCGTACCTCGCGTGCTGCCGACGACATTCGCCATATGGTCGAGAGCCTGCAGGGCGAAACCCGTCAGGCCGTAAGCTTCATGGAGCAGGGCGTGCAGGACGTCGACAACAGTCTGCGCCTTGCCGAGGACGCCTCTTCGGAAAATGTGCAACTGCACCAGGCGGTGGAGGGCATGTTCGCCATCATCCAGCAGCTCAACCGGCGCAGTGTGGAATACGGCAAGACCATCGAGCAGGTCAACCAGTCGTCCAGCGAGATGCGCCAGACCGCCGTGGTGCTGCAAAGCAGTGCGCAGAAGGTGAAGGTGGATGCCGGCAAGTTGCAGAAGCTGGTGGGGCAGTTCGAAGTCAGCGATGATGGCGAACGAGGCGTTGCTGCTTGAGTAGCGCACTATCCGGTAACCAGGGAGACCGTCATGATCCGGCTGGCCGTAGCAACCGATGAGCCTGAAGTCAGGCAGTGTGCCGAGCAGGCCTACGCTCGGTATGTGCCGCTCATCGGGCGCAAACCTGCCCCGATGACCGCAGACTTCGCCAGGCAGATAGCGGACGGTGTTGTGTACGTGGCGACGGATGATAGGGCGGTCTTCCAGGGTTTCATCGTGTTCTATGCCGAGCACGGCCACATGCTGCTGGAAAACGTCGCAGTCCTGCCCAGCGCAGCCGGGCAGGGTGTAGGAAAGGCGCTGATCCGCTTCTGTGAAGATGCCGCCCGGCAACAGGGGGTAGGCGCCGTCCATCTCTATACCAACGAGAAGATGACCGAGAACCTGTCGATTTACCCCAAGCTTGGCTATGTGAATGTGGGGCAACGGACGGAAGACGGTTTCAAGCGCGTTTATTTCGAGAAGACCCTGGTGCCCTGACAGGCCGTTCGTGCATGCGTACAAAGCATGCTCCGCACAAGGGCAATGCGTCATGCGCCCCGGCTTCAGGCATCATGTACCCAGCCCCATCGAAAAGCTGAACGCGCCAAATGCCTGAATCCCCCAACCCCAACCGCGCCATCTACGACCTGGACATGCTCCGCACCGTGGTCATGGTGGCCGACTGCGGCAGTTTCACCACCGCCGCAGCCCGCCTGCATTCCACCCAGTCCACAGTCAGCCAGAAGGTGCGCCGGCTGGAAGAAATGGTCGGCCACCAGCTGCTCGACCGCAGCAACCGCGAGGTGCACCCGACCGACGCCGGTGAAACCCTGCTGCGTTACGCTCGGCACCTGCTGGCGGTGAGCAGCCAGTTGACCGAGGCCATGTCGGGTGGGGTGACGGTGACCGTGCGCATCGGCCTGCCGGACGATTTTGTCGCGGGCAAGACGATGCAGGCGTTGGCGGCGTTCAACCGGCGTAATCCGACGGTGAAGCTGGAAATTACCGGTGGCCTTAGCCGTGACCTGATGAGCACCTATGATCGGGGCGAACTGGACCTGGTGTTGATCAAGCAACGGCGGCACAGCCGTGAGGCCAATGCTTGCCAGCCAGAGCGTATCGAGTGGATCGACAGTGCGCAGTACCCGTGCTTTGCCCAGGACCCGATTCCGCTGGTGACCTTCCCGCCGCGTGGGCTGTACCGGGATGACATGATCAGTGCGGTCGAGGCCATGGGGCGCAGTTGGCGCATTGCATTCACCAGTTCGAGTCTGGCGGGGATTCAGGAGGCGGTGGCCAATGGGTTAGGGGTGAGCCTGTTGCCATCGCGGGTGGTGACGCCAGAGCATCTGGTATTGGGGGTGGAGGAAGGGTTCAAGCCGATCAAAGTGTTTGAGGCGGCGATTTTTCATCGGCCTACGGCAGACCCGATGGTTATGGAGTTGGCCGAAATTCTGATAGGTATTTTGCGGGCAGAGGCAGAGTAAGTCTTGGTCTAGTGGCTGTCAGTCAGGGCCATGGGGCGCGAAGCGGCCCCAGGATTTTTTGCCTGTCAGTGGCGGCGCAGTTCGGTAGCAAACTGCGCAGCCTTCAACTGCAACTGCGCAGGCCCGCCCCAGAACGCCCCGTGGCGCACGATCACCCGCTCATGAATGGCTGCCGCCACCGCCGCAGCGGCATTCGGTGCCTTGAACAGGATGAAGCTGGCTTCATTGCCCACCTTCAAGCCGTAATCCTGTTTGCCCATCACGCCGGCACCCGCTTCGGTCGCCATGTGCAGCGCTACCCGCAGTTCCTCGTCGGTGTTGAAGCCCGAGCGGTAGCTCACAAGCATGGCCCGTTGCAGCATGTCGCCGTTGCCGTAGGGCCACCAGGCATCCTGGATGTTGTCGTTGCCGGTAAACACCCGCACGCCGCCGTTACGCAGGCGTAGGACGGGTGGAAAAGCATGCTCGCCGGGGGCGTTGGTCATGATGGAAATGCCGGCGCCAGCCAGCACTTCGGCGGTGCGGTCGACCACGGCGTCGGATACGTCGCCCAGCCCATAGGCGTGGCTGACCGCCACCAGGCCTTGCATGCCCAGTGCCTGGGTGCGGGCGGCGATGCGTTCGAGTTGGGCGATACAGATATCGCCAGGCTCATGCAGGTGGATATCGACCTTCACGCCATGTCGGTCGGCGATGCCGAACACGATGTCGAGCTGGCCATCAGCGTCGCCATCAAGGGTGGTCGGGTCGATGCCGCCGACCACCTGCACGCCTTCGCGGATGGCCGCTTCCATCACTTCAGCGGTGCCGGGGCAGGTCACCACACCGGCCTGGGGGAAGGCTACCAACTCGATGTCGAGCAGGTCTTTCCACATGTCCCGGGCTTCGAGCATGGCATGCAGGTTGGTAAGGCCGGTGGTGGCGTCCACGTCCACATGGCAACGCATGGCCAGGGTGCCAAACGAGGCGGCCTGGCGCATCAGCGCATCGGCGCGCTCGACGATGGGCGGGGCGCTGGCCAGTTCGCGTTTTTCCACGGCCAGGCGCTCGCGCAGGCTGGCCACGGGCTGATGCGGGCGCCAGCGGTCGCCGACGAAGCTTTTGTCCAGGTGGATATGGCCGTCGACAAAGCCTGGCAGCACCAGCAGGCCTTCGAGGTCGATGGTTTCGCGGGCCGTTGTGCTGGCGCGTTGCGGGCCGATGTGGCTGATGCGGCCGTTGCTTACGGCAATGTTCAGAGGCAGGCCATCGGCGTCGATGGCGTTGATGAACTCACGGTCGTTCATGGTT
>JADHEF010000718.1_pt1 | contig 29095 bp, 19 predicted proteins | sample 8952391 | NCBI WGS metagenome assembly JADHEF01 (sample SAMN16124439, study PRJNA663245) | bioreactor sludge metagenome | isolation source: sludge (nitrite) | place: India:Bengaluru | collected 2019-02-28 | reverse complement strand
GGTTGGACACGCTGCTGTCCGCCGCCGAAGCACGCATCCCCGACGAGCTGGGCAAGCTGAAACTGCGCGAGGAGGTCAAGCGCCTGACCTTGCCGACCGAGATGGGCGAGCGTTTCCAGCTTATGGGCTTCGAACGCGACGTGGACCTGTCGGCAGCGTTTCTCGCCGGCGACCTGACCTGGCGGCTGTGATGCGCGCCCGCGCGGACCGGCTGCTGCCGGTGCGACCGTTTGCCCGGCCGTGGCTGTGGGCGGGGGGCTGGTGGCTGCTGGTGACCGCTGCCGTGGTGGTCTGCTTGCTGCCGGGGCCGGACTTGCCGGAGGTGCCCGACGGCGGCGACAAGGTCGAGCACATCGCCGGCTTCTTCGTGCTGATGGCGGCGGCGGTGCAGGTGTTCGACGGCCGCCGCGCATGGTGGCGCGCGGCGGCGATGCTGGTGCTGCTGGGCATCGGCATCGAGATCGCGCAGGGCACGCTGACCACTACGCGCAGCGCAGACCCGATGGATGCGCTGGCCGATGCCTTCGGGGTACTGCTCGGCTTGTGCACGGCGACGTGGCCGAGTTTGCGCGATCTGCTGTGGCGGCTCGCATCGGGCAGCCGCCGCTGAACTGCGACGGGCGGCGTGAGGCCGCCCGCCATCCCGGGATTTGCTTCAATGCCGGACGGCCGGCACCAGCGTCATCGTGTCCAGCGTCCACATCGTCGGCCTGGTGTCGCCGCTGAAGTCCACGCACAGGTCGTGCTTGCCCGAAAGCGCGGCCGGCAGCCCCACGTCGAGCGTGATGAAGCCGTCGGCTCCCGGCGCGGCCGGCAACGGCACACGCACGAGGGGCTCGCCGGTGCAGGCATCGGCCCGCAGCAGCAGTTCGCCGTGCGCGGTGGCGGCCGGTTCGAATCTGCGCGAAGGCTCGTCGTGGGCCAGCTGGAAGTAATAGGGGATGCGCCCGGCGCGGATGCGCAGCGAGGCTATGCCGTCCAGGGCGGCCTGCTTCCACGACCAGCAGGGTTTGAAGATGTCGGTGTTGAAGATGGCGCGCGGCCCGTCGCGCGGTCCGTCGTCTTCCAGGCGCAGGACCAGCGTGCCGCTGCCGGGGCAGGCGGCCAGCTGTTGGCTGTCGCGTATCCGTAGCGTGGCGGCATCGGCGTGGAACGTGCGCGGCGCAACGAGCGCATGACCGTCGGCGAATGCGGCGGCGGTCAGCGTGGCCGGCAGCTTCAACGACAAGGGCGAGGTGTACGCAGGTGACGCGGGCGTCGGCATGTTGCCGTCGAGCGTGTAGCGCAGCGGGTAGCCGAGCGGGTTGCCCAGCGTGAAGGTGGCCGTCCCGGCTTGCCGATCGCCGGCGATGTCCGCTTTCACGTCGAAGGGCGTGTGCGCATAGCCGATGCCGAGTGCGTCGTAGCGCTGCAATTGCACCGGCAGCCGTTGCATGAAACCGGTGTAGTCCTTGCGCGCGCGCGGGCTCCAGCCGGTTTCGGCCACGGCGGCCAGACGCGGCAGCATTTCGTGCTGCAAGCGCGCGAAACTGCGCGTGTGCTCGGTCCACAGGTTGGCCTGCAGGCCGAGGATGTGGCGCTGTTGCGCGGCGTCCAGTGCGGCGGGCACGGGCTCGAAGGCATACACCTGCTTGAGCGGGATCATTGCCGGCCGGCCCGGCGGCTCGTCCGGCAGATCGGTCTGCAGGTAATCGAGGTAAAGATCGGACGAGGGCGACATCACCACGTCGTGGCCCTGGCGCGCCGCTTCGATGCCGCCTTCGATGCCGCGCCAGGACATCACCGTGGCTTCGGCCGGCAGGCCGCCTTCGAGGATTTCGTCCCAGCCGATCAGGCGCTTGCCGTGCGCGGTCAGCGTCTTCTCGATGCGCTTGATCATCCAGCTCTGCATCTGCGCCACGTCGCGCACGCCCAGTGCCTTCATCCGCGTCTGCATGTGCGGCGAGGCCAGCCATTGGTCCTTGACGGCCTCGTCGCCGCCGACATGGATGTACGTGCCCGGGAACAGCGCGGCGATGTCGATGAACACGTCGTCGATGAAGCGCAGCGTGGATTCGTCCGCGTTGAACAGGTTGGCATGCACGCCCCATTCGTTGGACACCGCCAGCGGTGCGTCGGTGATGCCGAGCTGCGGATAGGCGGCGATCGCGGCGGTGGCGTGGCCGGGCACGTCGAACTCGGGGACGATGACGATGTGGCGCGCGGCGGCGTAGGCGATCACCTCGCGGATCTGCGCCTGCGTGTACCAGCCGCAATACGGCGCAGGCTTGCCATCGGCGCCGATGCCGGCATCGCCGGCCGGGATGCGGCAGCCGCCGACTTCGGTTAGGCGCGGATAACGCGGTATCTCGATGCGCCAGCCCTGGTCGTCGGTCAGGTGCCAGTGGAAGGTGTTGAGCTTGTGCAGCGCCATGATGTCGAGCACGCGCTCGACCTGATCGACGCTCCAGAAATGCCGTGCCGAATCGAGCATGAAACCGCGCCAGGCAAAGCGCGGTGCATCTTCGATGCGCACGTTGCCGATGCGGACGGGCCCCTTGCCGCCATCGGCGGTGAGCAGCTGCCACAGCGTGATGCCGCCGTAGAACAGTCCGCGCGCATCCTTCGCGGTGACGGTGGCCCGGTTGTCCTTCAGCTCCAGCGCATAGGCCTCGGGCGAGGTGCCGCGGAAGGCCGGGTCGAAGCGGAACACGATGGCGTTGCCGCGGCCGGTGTTCGACGCCACCGGGGCCATGCCGCGCGAGGTGCGGATCTTCTCGCGGAAATAGTCCGCCGCCTCGGCCGCGCCGGGGCCTTCGGTCACGAGCCGCGTGTCCGCATCGAACCGGAATCGCCCCGCTTCCTGCGTCATTTGCGCGGGCAGCGGGATCACCGGCGTCGATGCCGGAGAAACGGCGGAGCCCCATGCGGGCAACACCATGCCCGCCAGCAGCGGGAGCGAGCGCACCACCTGCCATCCGCCCAGGAGGAGTGGGTTCGTTGCGCGCGATGCCCTGCCGGTGCGCAGGCGGCGGAACAGGGAACGCAGGAAGAGATCGGACATGGTTTCCATCGGCTCCGGTGGCGGTCTTTCCGTTGTGCTTGGGCGTGCGGCAGCGTGGCGCCCCGTGAGCGTGCTGCGCACGGGAGGATGTCAGTGCCGAGCTTTGGCAGCGGCGACGTCGGCGACGGGAGCCGTATTGCAGCCGGCAGGGCGGTCTTGCAGCAGGCTGGCATAGATCCGATCGACGATGGTGCCGTAGCGTGCGATCGGGAAGCCGTCTCCGACGAAGCGGTTGCCGTCCTTCGCGGGGTCCGCCACCGGCGTGTTCTTCTTGTTGGTCAGCAGCACGATGCCGAGGCGACGGCGCGGGTCGACGAGGGTGAACGTGCCGGTCCAGCCGGTGTGCCCATAGGCTTCGGCAGGTGCGCAGTGGCCGAACATCCAGCCGACGTCCGGGCTCCGGTTCAGGCGCCACCCAAGCCCGTAGCTGGGGTCCGGGCCGGCGACGGCGGTGAAACGGGCGATGGTATCGGCATCGAAGAAGCGCAGGTTTCCGCGGCGGCCGTCGTCCAGCATCAACGACAGCAGGTCGGCCAGTTCCTCCGCGCTGGAAAACAGGCCGGCGTGCCCGGAGATTTGGTCCATTGCGTAGTACGCCTTTTCGTCGTGGACTTCGCCGCGCAGCGTGTGGCTGCGGATGCCGGGGAAGGTGACGGCACCGTCGCGGGTGTTGCCGTGGAGTTCCGTCGCGGCGAAATCGGTGCGTTGCAGTCGGCCGCTGCGGAGCAGCGCGAAACCGGTACGCCGCAGGCCGAGCGGACGGTAGAACGCCTGGTCGACGAAACGGTCCAGCCGCTGGCCGCTGATGCGCTCGACGATCATGCCGGCCAGCATGAAGTCGGTGTCGCTGTAGAGGTTGCGGGTGCCGGCCACGTACTGGCGCGGCAATCGCGGCAGCAGGCGTTCGGTACGGGCACGATCGTGCGAGTAGTAGCGGCCGTCGCCGGCGTCCGGGCTCTGGAAGCGGACATCGGCCGCGAAGCCTGCGCTGTGGCGGAGCAGGTCGGCCACGCGGATTCGCGCGCGATCCGCATCGCCGGCCACGTCGGCGAACTCGGGCAGGTATCGGGACACCGGCGCATCGACGTCGAGCCTGCCTTCGCTGGCCAGCTTCTGCAGTGCATAGATTGTCGCGTACATCTTGGTGTTCGACGCGAGGTCGAACACCGTGTCCTCGCGCATCGGGTCGGGTGTCGGCATCGGCCCGTGCTCGTCGTTGCGCTGCGCGTAGCCGTAGGCGCGGACGGTCACCAGCTGGCCGTCATGCACGATGGCCAGCGTCGCGCCGGGAAAGCCGGCCGCCACTTGTGCGCGGATGTCGCGGTCCAGGGCCTCCAGCCCTTCGCTGGAAAACCCGGCCGCCTCGGGCGTGGCGGCCCGGGGCAGCCGCAGGTCCGCCTTCGCCGGTGTTTCGCCGATGGCAGGCAATGCCAGCGCGATGGCCAGCATGGCGATGCCGGCCGCACCCCGAAGATGGCGCGCCATTCAGGGCGCCTTGGCCTGGCGGAGATAGGCGTTGAGGTCTTCGCGTTTGAGCGTGCCGGCGGCTGCGGTCCAGTCCAGAGGTGCGGCCGTCGCCAGACGGTTCAGCGTGGCGACGATGGCCAGCTCGACTTCGGGGACTTGTGCCGACACCGGCATCTCCGCGCGCTGGCGGATGGCTTCGAACAGCACCGCATTGGCTTCGGCATAGTCGAGCGGCGCCATGTTGCCGTGGCGCTTGCGCCAGCCGGCGCTGTCGAGCACGGCGTTGACGTGCGACTGGATGAGGAAGGTCGCGCGACCGATCAGCTTCAGGTTGCCGGGCTGCACCGCCGTCATGGTGTTGCCGACGGTCCGCCCCAGTCGCGCCATGACGGCGGTGGAATGGGCGTTGAGCAGCATTTTCAGCGCCAGCGTGCGGTCCAGGCCCAGCGGGTCGCGTGCGCTCGGCAGGTCGACGGCGATCAGCGGCACGGGCCGGTGCAGGCGCGCCAGCGTTTGCTTCACTGCGGTTTCGCGGTTGCCGTCGTGGCCGATCACGACCGTCACCAGATCCGAGCCGGCCCGGTCGAAGTCGTCCAGCCAGGCTTTCTGCAGCGCGCCGAGGGGCTCGTCGGCATACAGCAGCAGGGCACCGATGTCGCCGCGTTCGGGTGGCAGCCGGCGGCGGTTTTCTTCGGACCAGGACAAGTCGTAGAGCGACTGCTGTTCGCTCCCGGCCTGCTTCAGGCTGCGCAGGGCCGTCTCGCGCAGGGCCGGGTCGGTGACGCGGTGTTCGAAGGCATCCTGGTAGGCCGGCACGTCCAGCCCTTGGAACGGGCGGTGCAGCAGGGCCTGCCAGGCTTCGCCCGGGGTGGCGACCGGCGCCCAGACCCGGATCCAGGAACGGGCCGGGGTGGTGTCGATGCGATCCAGCGGAGCGAGGCGGAAGGTCGGCGCGCGTTCGGTGACATCCACGAAGACCGGCATCAGGGTCTTCTGCGCCAGATAGGTGGCATGGTGCCCGTTGCGGTAGGCCTCTGCCTCGCGGGTCGTCCATTCGGCCAGCGTTGGCGCACTGGCCGCCACGGCGCGCTGCACCGAGGCAAAGCTCTTCAGGCGGCTCTCGATGCTGTCCTGCGCGGACAGGCCAATGCGCTGCGCATCGGCGGTGTCCAGCTGTTTCAGCAGCACGCCGCGCAGGGCGTCTTCCAGCACCAGCCCCATCAGGAACAGGCTGGTGGTGGTGGCCTGCATCCGCGTAGAACCGGTGATGGCCTGCGGCCCGGTGGGGATGGAAATCTTGCCGATGCGGGCATCGTCCAGCACCCGTCGGCTGCGGTCGAACGGGCGCAGCACCGCATCGGGATTGTTGTAGACGAACCAGACGCGATCGCTGCGGCCGGGGATCTGGTCGGCCGCCGCCAGCGCGGTGCCGATCACGGCCGAGGTTTCTCCGCCTTCGGTCACGGCGAACACGACGTCGTCCGGGCCGATGCCGTCCTGACGCAGTTGCAGCGCACCGATCAGTGGCAGATCCTCGAATCCTTCCAGCGAACTGATCAGGGCACGGTCACCGCCGGTGATTTCGCCGCGTACGCGATCGGCCAGCCCGGGAAGCAGGCTCTGGATGCGGCCCCATGCCGGATCGTGGCTGAGCTGTTCGCAGAACGGGCGCCACAGGCCGCTTTCCAGCGTCTCCGAGAGGCGACCGGTCGAGCCGGTGCCGTAGAAATAGACCCGATGGCCTTCGCGCAGCGCCTTCTGCACGGCCGATGAGGCTGCATGCAGGCTGGCCATGCGCCGTGGATCGTCGGCCAGTTGCGCGAACGCATGGGTGACGTCCTCGTCGACCGAAAACAGCTCGGACAGCGCCTGCTGCACGTTGCCGGCGGCCACGTCGCTCAATTCGAAGGTCTTGGGATGGCGCTGCTCTGTCAGCAGGGTATGCAGCTGGAACTGCGTGCGGTTGGCGACGTAGTCGCGCGACGCATCCGATGGTTCCAGCCCGAGGCGATTGGTGGTGGCCATGGCAGGCAGGCAGGCGGCGCAGAGGCTGGAGAGCACCATGAAAGTCCGGGGAGAAAGAATGCGGGGCATGTCGAGCACCTTCGGAAGACGTTGGCGCCCCGGCGAGGAGCGCGGCTTCGGCATCTTTCCCCTGCCGAAGCGAGGGAAGATCCGGACGGAAAGCCCGTGGGATGGGCATGGACAGGCAAAGCCACCAGCCTGTGGTATATAAAGATTAGACAACGTTGTCAAACAGGTTTGCCATGGCATTTCGTCTTGTTCCATCGCTTGGGATGTCCACTTCCTTGCGTCGCCGTGCCGGTCTTCTCGCCGTGGTTCTGGCTTGGGCGTTGGGCACGGGATGTCCGGCGACCGCCATCGCAGGATCGGTGCCGATGCCCGAGCCGGGAATCGAGGTACTGCTTGCCGACCTGCCGCCGTGGCTGCGGGGCAAGGACATCGGCCTGATCACCAACATGACCGGGGTCGACCGGCAGCTGCGCAGCGACATCGACCTGCTCGCGGCACGGCACGATCTGCGCCTGGTCAAGTTGTTCGGTCCCGAACACGGCGTGCGCGGCGATGCCCAGGCCGGCATGCATGTCGATTCGTCGCGTGATGCCTCCACCGGGCTCCCGGTGTTCAGCCTGTACGGCACGACGCGGGAACCCACGCCGGCGATGTTGGCCGGGTTGGGGGCGCTGGTGTTCGACATCCAGGACATCGGGACGCGGTATTACACCTACCCCTACACGCTGGCCGGTGCACTGCGCGCCGCGCGTCGCGCGGGGATCCCGGTGGTGGTGCTGGATCGGCCGGACCCGATCGGCGGAGAACGGGTCGAGGGACCCGTGCTGGACCCGGAATACGCCTCCTTCGTCGGCATGTTCCCGATTCCGGTGCGCCACGGCATGACGATCGGCGAGCTGGCGCTGCTCTTCAACGAGGAATTCGGCATCGGTGCCGATCTGCACGTGGTGAAGATGCGCGGCTGGCAGCGTGGTGACGGCGACCGACTGCCATGGGTGCCGCCCTCACCGAACATGCCCTCCCCCCGGACTGCACTGGTCTATCCGGGGATCGGGTTGTTCGAGGGCACCAACCTCTCCGAAGGGCGCGGCACGACCACGCCCTTCGAAGTGGTCGGGGCCCCGTTCGTCGACGGGCAGGCGCTGGCCGCGCGGATGAACGCTCTCGGCTTGCCGGGCGTGCGCTTCCGTCCGTTGCACTTCACGCCCACGTTCTCGAAGTATTCCGGGCAGTCCTGCGGTGGCGTGCAGATCCACGTGCTCGACGAGGAGGCCTTCCGGCCGGTGCGCACGGGCATCGCGCTGCTGCAGGCGATCCATGCGCTGTACCCGGAGAAGATGGAATTCCTGCCCGGGCAGCCGCCGTTCTTCGACAAGCTGGCCGGTAACGGCTGGCTGCGCAAGGCCATCGAGGACGGCGAGCCGCTGTCGGACATCGAGGCCCGCTGGCAGCCCGGATTGCAGCGCTTCATGGACGTGCGCAAGCGCTACCTGCTGTATTGATCCGCGCAGGAGGGGGCGCTTGCGCGTGCCCCTTCTTTCGTATGGATCAGGGCAGCAGTTCGACTTCGTCCAGAACCCACAGGCCGTGCTCGGTGCCGCCGGTGAAACGGATGCACAGGTCGGTGGCGGCGGGGACTTCTTGCAGTGCGGCGGCGATGTCCGCAGGTCCCTGCGTCGTCGTCAGGGCCGGCAGCGCCGCACTGGCCACCACCGGGCCATTGCAACTGCCGGAACGGATGTCGAGTTCGCCCTCGGGCGTGCGCGCGGGCAGGAAGCGCCGCTTCGCCAATTCCGCGGCCGTCAGCCGGAACGTGTAGGGCAGGCGTGCCGCACGCACGCGGACATGGTGCATGCCGGCCCCCGGTGCCGCCTGCCATTGCCAGCATGGCCCCATGATGTCGACGTTGTAGAGCGGTCGCTTGCCGTCGGCATCCGGGCTGCCGGCCAGCCGCAGGGCCGGGCCGGGGGCATTGGGACATGCCGCCATGCCGGTGTCTTCCCGGCGATGCAGCGAGGCCGCATCCACGTGCACATCGAGGCCCGCATCGTCCTCCAGCCGTCGATCGCCGGAGAAGACCGCAGCCCGGATGCGGGCGGGCATCGGCACGTCTAACGGGGCGGCATAGCGTTGCGAGGACGCGACCGGCACGCTGCCGTCGAGCGTGTAGCGGATGTCGTATTCCAGCGGCGTGGACAGCGAGACGGTGGCGCCTTTTCCGTCCGCGTCGGGCTTCGCATCGGCGAGCACCTCGAACGGCGTGCGTGCATAGGCGATGCCCAGCCGGCGATAGCGCAGGAGCTGCACCGGCAGCCGCTGCAGGAAGTCGGCGTAATCCTTGCGCGAGGCGGAGCTCCAACCGGTCTCGGCCGTGGCGGCCAGGCGCGGGAAAGTGTTGTGCTGGATGATGTCGAACGTGGTCAAGGCGCCGGTCCACATGTTCGACTGCAGCCCGAGCACGTGCGTCCGATCTTTTGCATCCAGTTCCGCCGGCACCGGTTCGAATTCGTAGAACCGGCGCAGCGGGATCAGGGCGAGCCGGCCGAACGGCTCGTTGGGCGATGCGGTCTGCAGGTAGTCCAGATACATGTCGCGGGTGGGCGACATCACCACGTCGTGGCCCGAGCGGGCCGCCTGGATGCCGCCTTCGGTGCCTCGCCATGACATCACGGCGGCATTGGCGGGCAGGCGGCCGCCTTCGAGGATTTCATCCCAGCCGATCAGGCGCTTGCCGTGGCGGGCCAGCGAATCGCCCATGCGGCCGATGAAATAGGACTGGAGCGCGTCGGCATCCTTGATGCCCAGTTCGCGCATGCGTGCCTGGATGCGGGGCGAGGCGTTCCACTGGTCCTTGATGGCCTCGTCGCCGCCGACGTGGATGAAGGGGCTCGGAAACAGGCCGGCGATTTCGCCCATCACCGTGTCGAGGAAGGCGAACGTCGATTCGTCGACGTTGAACAGGTTGGCGTGGATGCCGCGCTCGTTCGACACGGGGATGCGCTGGCCGCTCACGCCGAGCCGCGGGTAGGCCGCTATCGCCGCGGTAGCGTGGCCGGGCATGTCGATTTCGGGAACGACGGTGATGTTGCGGCGTGCCGCATAGTCGACGATGTGGCGGATCTGCGCCTGCGTATACCAACCGCATTCCGGCGGTGCGGCAGGATTCTCCGCCGAGGCCCGGCATCCGCCGGTGTGCGCCAGTTCCGGATAGGCGCGGATTTCCACGCGCCAGCCCTGATCGTCGCTCAGATGCCAATGGAACACGTTGAGCTTGTGCAGTGCCATGGCGTCGAGCAGGGACTCGATTTCGGCGACGCTCTCGAAATGCCGCGCCGAGTCGAGCATATAGCCGCGCCAGGCAAAGCGTGGTGCATCTTCGATCTTCAAGGCGGGAATGCGCACCTCGCCGGTGGCACCGTCCGGCGTGGCCAGTTGCCACAGCGTCACCGCACCATAGAACAGCCCACGCGCATCCGGCGCGCTGATCCGGATGCTGTCCGGGCCGACGACGAGCCGGTAACTTTCGGGGGAGGTCTTGGTATCGAACGCCTGGGGTTCGACGCTCAGCAGCAGGCCGTGCGAGGCGCGATTCACGTGCGTCAGGCGGATGCCGCGCTCGCGAGCGAGCAGGTTGTCCAGATAGTCGCCGACATGCGCCGCGTCGTCGCCACTGAACTGCATCGGCGTGCCGGTGCGGAGCAGGAAACTGCCATCCTGCATCGCAATGGATGCGGGGGCAGGGATGAGAGCGGGCAAGGTGGCTGCGCCGGCAACGGGCGCCAGCAATGCCAGCAGGCCCAAGGCCATGCCGCGGACTCGGCGCGACGGAGTGGTGGACGGGATCGTCATGACGGGGTCTGCGCTTCGGACAAGAGGGGCTTGGGCGGACCGGCCGCGGGACGGGAAAACCGCCCGCGGCTGACCGCCATCCACGTCAGAAGCTGACGTGGAGGTTCAGGTAGTACTGCCGGCCATTCTCGTAGAAGGCATAAGGCAGGGCATTGCTGCCGATCTTGGTGTAGTACTTGTAGACAGGGTTGTTGAGGTTGAGGCCGTCGAGCGAGAGGCTGAAGCGGTCGTTGAAGCGGTAGCTGACCGTGGCCGACAGCGTGCCGAACTGATCCTGATAGAACGGGTAGGAACGACGCGGCCCGAAGTAGAACGCCGAGCGCCAGGTGTAGCTGACGCGTGCGCTCAGCTTGTCGTGTTCGAAGTAGCTGGACAGGTTGTAGGTGTTCTTCGAGGTGCCGAGCAGCGGCCCGCCGGTTTCGGTCTTGCCGTCCGCATAGGTGTAGTTGGCACTCAAGCCGAAACTGTCGCCGAGCGGCTGCTCGTAGGTCAGTTCCAGTCCCTTCACCGAAGCGTCGATGTTGTCCGGCGAGGACATCAGGTAGCTGGCGTACACGTCGCTGCCAGCCGTGGCGCTTGCCGTCTGGTCCTTGTAGGTGGCCGTGCGGGTCTGCGGCGCGATGAAGTCCTTCATGTCCATGTAGTAGACGCTGCCGGCCAGCAGGCCGCGGGGCATGAAGTACCACTCCAGCGACAGGTCGTAGTTGGTGGAGATGATCGGCTTCAGGTTCGGGTTGCCGCCGCTGCCGGTGTGGGTCAGATCGGTCAGCGAAATGTAGCCGGCCAGGTCGGAGTAATCGGCGCGCGTCATCGTCTTCGACGAGGCGAAGCGGGCCACCACGTCGTCGCTGACTTCGTACTTGAAGTTCAGGCTCGGCAGGAACTTTCCGTAGTTGTTGTCCACGGACACAGGGACGTAGCCGCTGGCACTGATGGTCGAGCTCTGGTTGTAGTTGTTCTCGCCGGTGGTGTGGACGTAACGCACACCGACGTTGCCGCTCCAGCGATCACCGGCGAAGTTGGCCTGCACGTAGGCTGCCGCGTTCTGCTCGTGCACACGATAGGCGGTCTGCCACGAGGTGGAACGCGTGGACAGAGTGCGGCTGATCGCGGCCAGCTGGCTTTCCGAGTAGTACCAGATGTCGGTCGGATAGCTGCCGCCGATGGCGCTGCCGAAGTCCCCGGGGTAATGGAGGCTGGAGGCCGGGAACGTGTAGCCGGAGAGTGCGCCGGTGGCCAGTTTCAGGTTGTAGCCGCCGTTGTTCTGGCGAGTGTGCTCGGCATAACGGACGCCGAAGTCCAAGGTCGAGAGCACGCCACTGTCGAAATAGAGTTCGCCGTCGGCGGAGAACCAGTCCTCCTTGTCCTTGGCATCGGAATCCTGCAGTCCGAACACGGCGGTGGACGAGGAATGGGCCAGCGAACTGTCCAGTGCGCCATTGCTGCCGACGTTCCAGTCCAGCGGCGAGGTGGTGCCGCCGAGAGACCAGCTGGCGCCGGCATCGGCATCCAGCGCCACTTCCAGCGCATCCTGGCTCGGAGTCTTGCCGTGGCCCTTGGTGGTGCCGCCTTCGAATTTGAACGACAGGCGATCAGAGGCTTGCCAGTCGGCATCCAGAGCCAGATAGCCGCTGTCCGATTCCGAGACGCGCGAGATCTGGTCGTAGACCGTGAACGGGATGCCGCCGCTGGTGGCCGGATAGACCGCATTGGTGAGTACGCCGTTGCGCAACGTGTACGAGTTGGGTACCTGCGTGGTGGCGAACTTGCTCGACCACAGCATGTAATTGCGGTTGTAATTGTTCGCGTTCAGCTTGGAGTAGAAGCCGTTCAGATCCAAGGTGAGCGTGTCGGTGGGCTTGTACTGGATGTCGAACGTGCCGCCCTTTCTCTCGCGTTTCTGGGTGAACAGGGTGGTGCCGATCAGGTTCGGGTAATAGGCGCCTGCCAGATTGGGATCGGCCAATGCGGCGGTCGAGGTGGCGGAAATCTGGCCATAACCGCCGACGACTTCCTGGCCGTCGCGGCGCAGGCTGCGGCTCTCGTGGAAGGCTTGGACCAGAATGCCGAGGTCGCCATCCGCGTTTTTCCAGTTCATCAGGCCGCTGAACTGCGGTTCCGTCTTGCCCGGGAGGTCCGAGTAGACGGCGCCCAGCGTGGCCTCGCCGGTGAAGTCCTTTTTGAAGTCCAGCGGCTTGCGGGTGCGGATGTCGATGGTGCCCGCGGCACCGCCTTCCACCAGCTTGGCCTGCGAGCCCTTGTTGACGACGACCTGATCCACGATTTCGGCAGGAAACAGGGCATAGCTGACGCTGCGGCCGACGTTGCTGGTCTGGTTGGTGACCAGCCAGTCGCCGGTGCCGACAAGATGGCCATTGACCAGCGTTTGGGTAAGGCTGGCCGACGTGCCGCGCATGCTCACACGCTCGCTTTCGTCGAAGCCGCCCTCGCTGCCGCCGGATGCGCCTACGTTGATGCCGGCCACGCGCTGCAGCGTGTCCGCAACGTTCTTGGCCGGCAGCTTGCCGATGTCCTCGGAGCTGACGACCTCGACGTGGGCGGCGGCTTCGCGCTTGCCGTCGAGGGATTTTTGCACGCTGCCGCGGATGCCGACCACGCTGACCGTGTCCAGGTCGGTGGCGTCCTGCTTGGGGGCTTCCTGTGCGTGGATCTGCAGCGAGAAGCCCAGGCAAGTGACGATGGCGGTGGATAGTGCGGACTTGCGGTAGTTCATGATGTCTCTCCCATCATTGGCTACTACGGGTTGGAATCCGGTTCCGCGGGTGCGGGCCGGGCAGGTGGACCATTCGCCCGGCCGCGCTGGCCCGGGCACAGCACATCAGTGTTGAAGCCGTTGGCCTAGGTACCAGTTGGCGGCGCCGATGACGCCCAGTTGCCCGTGCTCGACCAGCTTCACGGGAATGCGTTCCAGCGCTTCGCGCATGCCGCCCTTGTTGAGGAAGCGTTCGACGAAACGGCTCTTGATGAGGAAATCGCGGATTTGCGGCAGGATGCCGCCGGCCAGGTACACGCCGCCCTGGATGCCGTAGGCGAGGGCGAGGTCGCCGACCGTGCTGCCGAGCAGGCCGCAGAACACGTCGAGTGCCTCGCGTGCGAGGGCATCTTCGTCGGCGAGCGCGGCGGCGGTGATGTCGCCGGGCGTGGTTTGGTGGGGCGCGGCGCCGCGCATCTCGCACAAGGCCAGGTACAGATGCAGCAGGCCGGGGCCGGACAGCGCGTGCTCGTTGGGCACATGGGCGCGGTTGCGCAGCCAACGGCGCAGGATGTCCAGCTCCACGTCGTTGCCCGCGGCCAGCGCGGATTGGCCGGCTTCGGTGGGCAGCACCACCGGGCCGGAGCGGGTCGGGATCCACACCGCAGCGCCCAGCCCGGTGCCGGGGCCGACGATGAGGATCGGGCCGGCAGGTGTTGCCGGCGCCTCCGGGCCGGCAAGCTGCAGCACCTCGCTGGCATCCACTTGCGCGGCGGCGTAGGCCACGGCCTCGAAATCGTTGACCAGACGCAATTCGTCCAGCCCGGTGCGGGCACGCACGTCGGCCAGCGACAGTGGCCACGGCAGGTTGTTGGTGATGACCGTGCCGTCCTCGATCGCATAACCGGCACTGGCGATCACGCCTTCGCGGATGGGGGCGCCATCGAGTTTGGAAAGGAAATGTCCAACGATGTCAGCAAGGCTCGCGTAATCGGCGCAGCGGTATTTGCGGTAACCGAGAAGCGTGACCTGCGCGTCGGCGGCATGTCCCGCGCGGACCTGCGCGATGCGGACGTGCGTGCCGCCGACATCGGCCGCGATGAACGAGCGTTCCGCGGCGATCGATCCGGATGGCAGTGGGCTGGCAATGGCGGCCACGCAGTCTCCCGAGCATGTTTCTGGTTGGCGGACCGGCACGGCGGCCATCCGTCTGCGGCCGAGTTTGGCAAGCTAATGACAACGATTGCAATACCCATGCGTCAAATTTCCATCCGGGTGTGCCGGCCCCGGGATGCCGCACGGGCGCACCTGGCGGACGCGGGCGATGCCGCCCATGTCGCTGATTTGCCCGGAAATGCGGTAAATCCGCTTTGCCCACAAGGGGTTCCATGCACAGTCGGTCGTTGGCGATGGTTCCGGATGAAAGGCTTGACAAGGCTCCGGCATTGCGGCGAAGAATGTGACAACGATGGATCCGGGGCGATGTCCCGCGAGACATCCGGCTTGCCGACACACCATTTGCCCGTCTGCGGGCCTACTCGGGATACCTTCGATGACCGTTCCCACCGCCGTCGCCGCGCCGCGCACCAACCCGGCGTCGTCCATCGCCATCGTCGGCGTGCTGTTTTTCGTGATCGGCTTCTTCACATGGGTCAACGGGCCACTGATCACCTTCGTGCGGCTGGCCTTCGATCTGGACGAGGTCAATGCCTTCCTCGTGCTGATGGTGTTCTACCTGTCCTATTTCTTCTTCGCATTGCCTGCCTCGTGGATCCTCAAGCGCACCGGCATGAAGAAGGGGCTCGCATTGAGCCTGGTGGTGATGGCGGCGGGGGCGGCGATGTTCGGCCAGTTCTCCACCCAGCGCTGGTATCCGGGGGCGTTGACCGGCCTGTTCGTGATCGGCAGCAGCCTGGCCTTGCTGCAGACGGCGGTGAACCCATACATCAGCATTCTGGGCCCGCACGAGAGCGCGGCGCGGCGCATCGCGCTGATGGGCATCTGCAACAAGATCGCGGGCATCCTCGCGCCACTGCTGATCGGCACACTGGTGCTGCACGGCATCGGCGACCTGTCGGCGCAGGTGGCCGATGCGGACCCCGCGACCAAGGCCGTCCTGCTCGACCGGTTTGCCGCCAAGATCCATGCCCCCTACCTGACGATGGCCGGCATCGTGCTGGTGCTGGCCATCGGCGTGCTGTTCTCGCCGTTGCCGGAGTTGAAACCGTCCGAAGTCAACGCCGGCGCCGGTGCGTCGGGTGCGGGCAAGGCCGGCGAGCGCACCAGCATCTTCCAGTTTCCGCACCTGTGGCTGGGCGTGCTGTGCCTGTTCGTCTACGTGGGCGTGGAGGTGATGGCCGGCGATGCCATCGGCACCTACGGCCACGGCTTCGATCTGCCGCTGGACCAGACCAAGCTGTTCACCTCGTTCACGCTGGGCGCGATGCTGGCCGGCTATCTGGCCGGGCTGGTGCTGATCCCGCGTTTCGTTTCGCAGGAGCGCTGGCTCAGCGTGTCGGCCGCGCTGGGCGTGTTGTTTTCCATCGGCGCGCTGCTGACGCACGGTTACGTGTCGGTGGGTTTCGTCGCCGCGCTGGGTTTTGCCAACGCGATGATGTGGCCGGCGATCTTCCCGCTGGCGATCCGCGGGCTGGGCCGTTTCACCGAAACCGGTTCGGCGCTGCTGGTGATGGGCATCGCCGGCGGCGCGGTGATCCCGCCGCTGTTCGCGCTGCTCAAGCAGCACTTCGACTTCCAGTGGGTGTTCGCCGCGTTGATGGTGCCGTGCTACCTGTACATCCTGTTCTACTCGCTGCGTGGCCACCGCGTCGGGCAGACCGGGGCGGGGCAGTGATTCGGGCATGATGGACGGCACTTCCCCAGCCCCGATGAACCCCATGCGCAGACCCACCATCAAGGACGTGGCCGAGCTGGCCAAGGTCTCGCTCAAGACCGTTTCGCGGGTCATCAACAACGAACCTTCGGTGATGCAGGCCACCCGCGCGCGCGTGCTGCGCGCCATCGCCGACCTCGATTACGAACCGGACCCGTCCGCGCGCAACCTGCGCAGCGGCACGCCGTTCGTGATCGGGCTGGTGTACGACAACCCCAACCCGTACCACATCATCGCCATCCAGAACGGCGTGCTGGCGGCGTGCCGCGAAACCGGCTTCGGCCTGCAGATCCATCCCTGCGATTCCAGCTCGCCGCTGCTGGCCGATGAGCTGTGCGAGTGGGCGCAGCGTTCGCGCCTGGCCGGGATGGTGCTGACCGCGCCGATGTCCGAGCGGGCCGATCTGGTGGCGGCGCTGCGCGCGCGCAACGTGCCGCTGGTACGCATCATCGCCGCTTCCGAAGACCCGGCCGACGGGCCGTGCGTGTTCGTCAACGACAACGATGCCGCCTACGAAGTCACCGAACACCTGATCCAGCTCGGACACCAGCGCATCGGCTTTCTGTGGGGCGGACAGTCGCACCGTTCCAGCACCGAGCGCTACCTTGGCTACGAGCGCGCGCTGCGCGACTACGGCATCGAGCCGGACAAGCATCTGGTGGTGCAGGGCGACTACACCTTCGACGACGGCTTCCGCGGCGCGCGCCGCCTGCTGGCGTTGCGCGACCCGCCGACCGCGATCTTCGGTTCCAACGACGAGATTGCCGCCGGCGTGCTGGCCGCGGCCAAGTCGGCCGGCATGAACGTGCCCTACGACCTGTCCATCGCCGGCTTCGAGGACAGCCCGTTCTCCAAGCAGTCCTGGCCGCCGCTGACCACGGCCAAGCAGGCCACCGATGACATGGCGCGCCACGCCGCGCGCCTGCTGATCGGCAGCCTGCGCCAGGACGCTTACGACGAGCAGGCCGGTGCGCTGCAGAACCGAGGCTTCACGCCGCAGCTGGTGGTGCGTGGCTCCACCGCGCCCGTGCAGCCACGGCAGCCACGAATTCCCGCTTCCGACTAACACTCACACGATGACGTCCGCGATGGCACTGCCCGCCGAAAACCAGACCCTGATGTTCAACGAGGCCGCCGAAGCGGCCGACGTGGTCGCGCGCCAGTTCGTGCGCAATGCCGCCACGGTGGCGGCGCTGGCCGCCGAGTTGCGCGCTGCGCCGCCGCCGTTCGTGGTCACCTGCGCGCGCGGCAGTTCGGACCATGCGGCCACCTATGCCAAGTACCTGTTCGAGACCCGCCTGGGCATCGTCACCGCCTCGGCCTCGCCGTCGGTGGGCTCGGTGTACGAAGCGCCGCTGACCTTGCGCGGCGCCTTGTATCTGGTGATCTCGCAGTCGGGCAAGAGCCCGGACCTGCTGCGCAACGCGCAGGCGGCCAAGGCGGCCGGTGCGCGCGTGGTGGCGCTGGTGAACGTCGAGGATTCGCCGCTGGCCGAACTGGCCGACACCGTGCTGCCCTTGTGCGCCGGGCCGGAGAAGAGCGTGGCGGCGACCAAGAGCTATCTCGCTTCGCTTGCGGCGATCCTGCATCTGGGGGCGGTTTGGCACGGCGATGCCGCGCTCGTCGCGACGCTGGCCGACCTGCCGGCATCGCTGCGGCGGGCCTGGCAGGCCGACTGGCGGGCCGTCACCGATGGATTGGTTGAAGCGCACAACCTGTTCGTGCTCGGCCGTGGCCTCGGTCTGGCGGCCGCGCAGGAAGCCGCGTTGAAATTCAAGGAAACCTGCGGCCTGCATGCCGAGGCCTACAGTTCGGCCGAGGTGAAGCACGGGCCGATGGCACTGGTCGGCCCGGGGTTCCCGGTGCTGGCCTTCGCCCAGCCGGATGAAACCGGCACCGGCACGGCCGCCGCTGCCGCCGAATTCCGCCAGCGCGGCGCCACGGTCTGGCTGGCCGGCGCGGGCGGCGATCTGCCGCTGGCCGATGCGGCGCCGGAAATCACGCCGCTGCTGACCATCCAGAGCTTCTACCGCGCGATCAATGCGCTGGCGCTGCGGCGCGGCTTCAATCCCGATCTTCCGCCGCATCTGAACAAGGTCACGGAGACGGTCTGATGGCCATGGTGCTGCGCAATGGCCGGGTGCTGGCCGGCGAGGTCTTCCGCGACGACGTTGCGGTGGTGATCGAGGACGGCCGCATCGCCGAGGTGCTGCCGGCCGAGGATCCGCATCTGGCCGGGCTGCCCGTGCGCGATCTGGACGGCGGCTGGCTGATGCCGGGCTTCATCGACATCCAGGTCAACGGCGGCGGCGGCGTGCTGTTCAACAACGAGCCCACGCCTGACGGCTTGCGCGCCATCGCCGCGGCGCACCGCCGGTTCGGCACCACCGGCCTGCTGCCGACGCTGATCAGCGACACCCCGGCGAAGATGGCGTTGGCCGTGGCCGCCGCGCGCCAGGCCATCGCCGACGGCGTGCCGGGCATCCTCGGCATCCATCTGGAGGGGCCGTACATCAATCCCGTGCGCAAGGGCACGCACGACGCGCACATGCTGCGCGTGCCGGATGCGCGCGAGATCGAGGTCGATACCTCGCTCGGCAACGGCGTCACCCTGATCACGCTGGCACCGGAGGAAGTGCCGCCAGCGGACATCCGCGCCTTCGTCGAGCGCGGCGCGATTGTCTTCGGCGGGCACAGCGCGGCCAGCTACGAGCAGGCCCTTGCCGGCATCGCGTCCGGCATCCGCGGCTTCACCCACCTGTACAACGCCATGATCCTTCTGGTGGGGCGCGAACCCGGCATGGCCGGTGCCGCGCTGGATGATCCGGATACCTGGGTGGGCATCATCGCCGACGGCGTGCACGTGCATCCGGCCAGCCTGCGCATCGCGGTGAAGGCCAAGCCGCGCGGCAAGGTGATGCTGGTGACCGATGCCATGCCGCCGGTGGGTTCGGAGAACAAGAGCTACCAGCTCAACGGCGAAACCGTCAGCGACGTGGACGGGGTGATCCGCAACGGTGCCGGCGCGCTGGCCGGCTCCGCGCTGGACATGGCCACGGCGGTGCGCAATGCCGTGCGCTGGCTCGGCGTGGACCTGGCCGAGGCCGCGCGCATGGCCTCGCTGTACCCGGCGCAGTGCCTGCGCGTGGATGATCGCTACGGCCGCATCGTCGCCGGCCATCGCGCCGACATGGTGCTGCTCGATGCGGATCTGCGTGTGCGCGACACCTGGATTGGTGGCACCGCCGCATGAGCGCTGCCGCCATGCGATCGCCGCGTTTCGCATCGGTCGATGCGCTGCGCGGGCTGACCGTGGCAGCGATGCTGCTGGTCAACGACCCGGGCGACTGGGGCCATGTGTATGCGCCGCTGCTGCATTCGGAGTGGATCGGTTGCACGCCCACCGATCTGGTGTTCCCGTTTTTCCTGTTCATCGTCGGCGTGTCGATCGCGCTGGGCATCGCGCCGCGCGTGGAATCGGGTGCCGACCTGCGCGGCATCCGCCACGCGGTGCTGGTGCGCGCGCTGCGAATCATAGGCGTCGGCCTGCTGCTGAATCTGCTGGCGTTCTGGCTGCTCGACAAGGCGTATTTCCGCCCTTGGGGCGTGTTGCAGCGGATCGGCCTCTGTTTCCTCGCTGTCGGCTGGATCGCCACTTGGCTGCGCCCGCGCGGGCAGTGGGCCGTGCTGGTGGCGCTGCTGGCCGCATACGGCCTGCTGCTGGCCGGCACCGGCGGCACTTCGCAGTGGATCAACATCGCCAGCCGCCTCGATACCGCGTTGCTGGGCCATCACGTCTATGCCTTCGATGCCGCCAGCGGCCGGGGCCACGATCCCGAAGGTTTGTTGAGCACCCTGCCTTGCATCGCCAGCGTGCTGCTCGGCCTGCGCGCCGGCGACTGGCTTCGCCACGGGCGCTCGCGGCCGTTGTTGCTGGCCGGCATTGCGATGCTTGCTCTCGGCGCATTGCTGGCCTGTGTGCAGCCGATGATCAAGAACCTGTGGACGCCGTCGTATGCGCTCTGGACGGCCGGCTGGGCCGCGTTGGCGCTGTGGCTGGCGCATCGGCTGGTGGACGTGTCCGGTTGGCCGCCGCTGGGCCGCAGCTTCGGCGTGAATGCGATCACCGCGTATGCCGGTTCGGAAGCGACGGTGATCGTGCTGATGGGGCTGGGGTGGCTCGATCCGCTCTATCGGGCTGCGTTCGCCGGCTGGATGACGCCGCGCTTCGGGCCGTATCTGCCTTCGCTCGCGTTTGCCGTGGCGTTCACTGCGACATGGTGGTGCGTGGTGAAGTGGATGGACCGGCGCGGCATCCACCTCAAACTTTGATGCGGCTCAGCGCGGGCCGCGTGCGGCGCTGATCGCGGCGATGCGCGCCTTCGCCAAGGCCTGGCCGATCTGCGGGCCGGACAGGCCTTGCTGGGCCAGACCGCGGGCGTTGACCGCCAGCGCGGCCGCGTGCAGCCGGCACAGTTGCGTGCCCTGCGGGTAGGCGCTGTCCCCGAAGCCGAGCCGGCCGCGTGCATCGGCCTCGCAGACCTGTGCCAGTGCGGCGATGCGCTCGGGCTTGCGGAAGCCGTCGCAGCGCTCCAGCAGCTCCAGCACGGTGGCATCGCGCAGCTCGGCGATGCGGTGCACGTTGAGGTGTTCGCGGCAGGCGATGACGGCAAGGTCGCGGATCTCGACGGGCAGCTTGAGCCGCTCGCACAAGGCTTTGAGCGGCGCCACGCCGCGCTGTTCGTGCATCACGTGGCGCGGCCATTCGTCGCGCGGGATCAATGCCTTGCCGAGGTCGTGGGTCAGTGCGGCGAAGCCGACGCCGGCGTCGCCCGGCGCGATCCGTGCGGCCATGTCGCAGACCATCTCGACATGGCGGCCGGTGTCGATTTCGGGGTGGTATTCGGCACGCTGCGGCACGCCATACAGCGCTTCGACCTCGGGCAGCACCACGGCCAACGCGCCGGTTTCGTGCAGCGTCTGCAGGAAGGCCGATGGCCGCGCCGAAGCCAGTGCCTTGCGCAGCTCCTGCCAGACGCGCTCGGGCACCAGCGCGTCGAGCTCGCCGCTGGCGGCCATCTTCCGCATCAGTGCCAGCGTTTCCGGTGCGATGCGGAAGCCCAGTGGCGCAAAGCGGGCCATGAAGCGTGCCGCGCGCAGCACTCGCAGCGGGTCTTCGGCGAAGGCCGGGCCAACATGGCGCAGCACGCGCGCCTGCAAGTCGGCCACGCCCCCGTACGGATCGACCAGGTTGCCATCCGCCGCCTGGGCAATGGCATTGAGGGTGAAATCGCGGCGCAGCAGGTCGTCTTCCAGCGTGACCGAGGGCGCGGCATCGACGACGAAGCCGCGGTAGCCGCGCCCGGACTTGCGCTCGGTGCGGGCCAGTGCGTGCTCCTCGCCGGTGTCCGGGTGCAGGAACACCGGAAAGTCGCGCCCCACCGGCTTGAAACCGGCCGCGAGCATGGCCTCCGGCGTGGTGCCGACCACCACCCAATCGCGGTCGCCGGGCGTCAGGCCGAGCAGGCGGTCGCGCACCGCGCCGCCGACCAGCAGGACGCGGGCGCCGTCCGGCAGGCGTGCCCCGGTCATGCCGGTTCCGGGCCGGCGGGTTTGACGGTCTCGGAGGGGCCGGACGATTCGGTGACGTCGGCTTCGAACAGGCGCATCAGGTCCTGGCGCGAATCCTGCGAAGTCTGCACCAGCGCGGCCTCGTCGTCGTAGATCAGGTACTGGCGGCGCAGCAGGTCTTCGTCGTGTTCGCGGAAACGACGCGTGTGCGCGGCGGCAACCTCCGGCGGCAGGCCGAGTTCGACCAGCACGCGCTCGCCCATTTCCAGACTGGAGCCGAACACCTCGCGGAAGGCCTCCACGTTCATGTCCATCAGCCGCCACGCATGCTGGCGGTTGCGCGCGCGGGCCAGCACCTTGGCCTGCGGGTACATGAGGCGGATCAGGCGGCAGGACTTGATGTTGGTGTCCGGGTCGTCCATGTCCACCACGAACAGGCGGATGTTGGCGCCGCCGGCCGCGCGCAGCAGGTCCGGCCGGGTCGGATCGCCGTAGTAGATGATGTTGCCGAAGCGGCGCAGCGTGTCCACCGTTTCCGGGCTGTGTTCCAGCGCCACGAACGGGATGTGCTGCGCGGTGAGCAGGCGCGCGACGATCTGGCCGAAGCGGCCCATGCCGGCAATCAACACCTGCGGCTGCTGGGCGGCGATGTCGTCGTATTCCTGCGCGTTGGGTTTGGCCTTTTCCGCCTTGGCTGGTGCAGTTCCGAGCCAGCGGCTGACCAGGATCAGCAGCAGCGGCGTCAGCGCCATCGACAGGCCGACGATGGCCACCAGCCGGTCGTGGTTGGCCGGGCCGATCAAGCGGTAACGCAAGCCTTCGTTGAGCACGACGAAGGCGAATTCGCCGCCCAGCCACAGCACGCTGCCGAGCATGAACGCGCTGCGCGGCGGCAGCTTGGCCAAACGGCCGATGCCGAACAGCAGGCTGAACTTCACCACCAGCAGCGTGGCCACGCCGGCGGCGATCAGGCCCGGTTCGGCGATGACGCGGGTCAGGTCGATGCCCATGCCCACGGCGATGAAGAACAGCCCCAGCAGCAAACCCTGGAACGGCTCGATCTGCGATTCCAGCTCGTGGCGGAATTCCGAATCCGCCAGCAGCACGCCGGCGAGGAAAGCGCCCAAGCCCGAACTAAGCCCGGCTTCCTGCATGAACCAGGCGGTGCCGAGCACCACCAGCAGCGCGCTGGCGGTGAACACCTCGGGCATGCCGGTGCGCGCCACCGCGCGGAACAGGTGGCGCAGCACGAAGCGCCCGCCCAGCACCACCAGCGCAATCGCGCCGATCGCCTTGGTCACGGCCTGCCAGGACAGCGAGTCGTTGTCGGACGAACCGCCGAGCAGGGGAATTGCGGCCAGCAAGGGGATCGCGATGAGGTCCTGGAACAGCAGGATCGCGAAGGCCAACCGCCCGAAATCGGTATTCAGCTCCTTGCGCTCGGCCAGCAACTGCAAGCACACCGCAGTGGAGGACAGCGCCAGCGCGATGCCGACCACGATGGCGCCCTTCCATTTGAAATAACCCAGTTCCAGCCACATCACCACTGCCAGCACCACTGCCGTGGTAGCCACCTGCAGGCCGCCTGCGCCGAAGATCGGCTTGCGCATCAGCTTCAGGCGGGCCGGCGACAGCTCCAGCCCGATCACGAACAGCAGCATCACCACGCCGATCTCGGCGGCGTTGAGGATGCGGTCGGCATCCTGCACGAAACCCAGCCCGTCGGGCCCGAGCATCACCCCGGCCACCAGATATGCCAGCACGGCGCCCAGGCCCAGCCGCTTGAACACGGGCACGGCGATCACGGCCGCCAGCAGCAGCACCAATGCCAGTTCCAGACCACCACCACTGCCGTGCATGTGCACCTCCTGCCGACATTATGCGGGCGCGGCGAGGCTTGCGCTTGGCACATGGGCCGGCTTGAAGCGGCCATGGCTGCCTGTTAGCGTCGCGTACATCGTCTCCGATGCAGGGAAAGCCGTCGTGATGAAACGCTTGCTGGTTGCACTGTTCGTTCTCATGCCTGTATTGCAGGCGCCGGCTGCCGTGCCGAGCGCGGTGCGCAAACAGATCGAATCAAGCCGGTTAGTCACCGGCACGATCACCGTGGACGAAAACGGACAGGTGGCTGACTACACGCTGGACGGCACTGACAATCTGGGCACGTGGCTGGCCGATTTCGTCGGCCGCAACGTCCGCTCCTGGCATTTCGATCGGCCCAAGGACGAGGGCCGTCCAGTCCAGTTGAAGAACAAGATGAGCATCAGGCTGGTGGCGAAAAAGGGTGAGGCCGATGGCAGCTACGACGTGGAGCTGCGGCACGCCAGCTTCGAGCCGATGCGCCGTCTTGCCGGTACGAGTGTCGTCAGTGTGCCGGGTTCGATGAAGCCGCCCAGATATCCCGATGCGGCGGTCAAGGGCCATGTGCAGGGGACGGTCTATCTGCTCATCAAGGTCGGCCGCGACGGCAAGGTCGAGGACGTTGTGGCCGAGCAGGTCAACCTGCGCACAGCCGGCAATCCCTCGCAGATGGAGCAGATGCGCAAGTGGCTGGCACAGCCGGCCGTGGCGGCTGCGCATGACTGGGCATTCATTCCTCCCACGCTGGGCGAAGAGACAGGAAGGCCGTTCTGGGCGGTGCGCGTGCCGGTCAATTATTCGTTCGACCGCGATGCGCCCGGTGGCCATGAAAACCGCTGGGAAGCCTATATCCCCGGCCCCCGCCAACGACCGTCGTGGCGCGATTGGGATGACGACGATCGGTGAACGCGCCGGCCGCCTGCGCCTGCGCACCCCGCTCGATGCATCCTGAGCGCGGCGCCTGTCCTTTTGCAAATAGAAAAGCCCCGGAATCCGGGGCTTTTCGTTTCCATCCTGATGGCGGGTTCAGCGCTTCATCGAGCCGAAGAACTCGTCGTTGGACTTGGTGTTCTTCATCTTGTCGAGCATGAACTCCATCGCGGCGATTTCGTCCATCGGGTGCAGCAGCTTGCGCAGGATCCAGATCTTCTGCAGCAGCTCCGGCTCGATCAGCAGGTCTTCGCGGCGGGTGCCGGAGCGGTTGATGTCGATGGCCGGGTACACGCGCTTCTCTGCGATGCGGCGGTTCAGGTGCACTTCGCTGTTGCCGGTGCCCTTGAACTCTTCGTAGATCACCTCGTCCATCTTGCTGCCGGTGTCGATCAGCGCGGTGGCGATGATGGTCAGGCTGCCGCCCTCCTCGACGTTGCGGGCCGCGCCGAAGAAACGCTTCGGGCGGTGCAGCGCGTTGGCGTCCACGCCGCCGGTCAGCACCTTGCCGGAGCTGGGCACCACGTTGTTGTAGGCACGGGCCAAGCGGGTGATCGAGTCGAGCAGGATCACCACGTCCTTCTTGTGCTCGACCAGGCGCTTGGCGCGCTCGATCACCATCTCGGCCACCTGCACGTGGCGTGCGGCCGGCTCGTCGAAGGTGGAGGAGATGACCTCGCCGCGCACGGTGCGCTGCATTTCGGTCACTTCTTCCGGCCGCTCGTCGATCAGCAGCACGATCAGGTGCACGTCCGGATGGTTGGTGGTGATGGCCGTGGCCACCTGCTGCATCAGCATCGTCTTGCCGGCCTTGGGCGGGGAGACGATCAGCGCGCGCTGGCCTTTGCCCTGCGGCGCCATCAGGTCGAGGATGCGGCCGGTGATGTCTTCCGAGGAGCCGTTGCCGCGCTCCAGGGTGAAGCGGCGACGCGGGAACAGCGGGGTCAGGTTCTCGAACAGGACCTTGTTCTTGCTCTTTTCCAGCGGTTCGCCGTTGATCGTGTCGATGGTGGAGAGCGCGAAATAGCGTTCGCCGTCCTTCGGCCAGCGGATGCGGCCGGACAGGTAGTCACCGGTGCGCAGGTTGAAGCGGCGGATCTGGCTGGGCGAGATGTAGGTGTCGTCCGGGCCGGCCAGGTAGCTGGCCTCGGCCGCGCGCAGGAAGCCGAAGCCGTCCGGCAGCATTTCCAGCACGCCATCGGCGACCACACCCTCGCCGTGGCGGGTCAGCACCTTGAGTAGGGCGAAGATCACGTCCTGCTTGCGCGCGCGCGCCACGCCTTCGTGGATGCTGAGCTGATCCGCGATTTCCAGCAGGTGCTGGGCAGGCATCTGCTTGAGGTCGCTCAGCGTGTATTGCGGGAAGCCTTCCGGCACGTTCGGCTGCGGACGCGGCACGTAGTTCTCGTTGCCGCCGTTTTCCTGAGGCAAGCCGTCATTGCCGCCGAAGCGCTCGCGGTTGCGATCGCGGCGGTTGCGGAAACGGTCGCGGCGGTTGTTGTTGCCGTTGCCGCCGTTGTTGTTGAAACGGTTGTCGCCGTTCTGCTGCTGCGGACGCTGGCCGTTGTCGGACGGGCCGGCCTCATTGCCGTTGCCGCCTTCCGACGGAGCGGCCGGGGCGGGCGTCGACGATTCCTGCGCGCCGGAGGGGGCGGCGGGCTCGGCCTGCGGAGCCGGTTGCGGGGCCGGAGTGGCGCGTTCGGCGGCCGGGGCGGCGGGTGAAGGGGCCGAGTCGGGGGTTTCGGTCATCGTGGCGGCTTTGGTGGCGCGGGGTTTGCGGACGCGTTTTTCGGCGGGCGCATGCTCGACCTGCGCGGTATCCGCGCTCCCGGTCTCAGGGGGGGTGTTCTCGGACAAGTGCGTGTTCCTCTCTCGCTGTAGGGCGAGCGCCCGGTGTCGGGCGAGGTTCGAATGATGGGAACTTACGGGTTTCTGGGGTAACCAGACCGGCCGGGGCGCATGCCCTCGGCGGTGGGTGGTGTCCTGTTCGGAGCACCGGCAAACCGACAGTAGCATCGGCTGCGGGACCGCGGCAAGCCGTGCCTGCCGGGGTTCAGGTCCGGGCAAGGCCCGGACGGCAGCGGAGCCGGGCAGGGCCGGTTCCGCTAGGGGGGGGCTGCTCTCAGGCGGCGGTGCCGAGCGCCTTGTCGATCATCTGGGTCAGCGGACCCTTGCCGACGGCGCCGATCTGGGTGGCTTGGATCTCGCCGTCCTTGAACAGCAGCAGCATCGGGATCGAGCGCACGTGGTACTTCACCGCGGTGGCGCGGTGCTCGTCGACGTTGAGCTTGGCGATCTTCAGCTTGCCCTCGTAATGGTCGGCCAGCTCGTCCAGCACCGGGGCGATCATCTTGCACGGGCCGCACCATTCGGCCCAGAAATCGACGAGCACGGGCTCGCCGGACTGCAGCACGGCGGTGTCGAAATCGGCGTCGCCGACGTGGATGACCTTGTCGCTCACTGGCATCTCCTGGGAGGTTCGCTGGGGCGCGGCCGACGCGATGGGCCGCTTGCGGATAAACTGGGGGTTCTTGCGGCGATGTCAAGGCCCGGGTCAAGGGCCCCGGCCAGCCGGAAGGCGCGCAGTGTGCGATGCCGTCGATGGCCTTGCAAGCCACGCCGACGGAGGGCCGGCCCTTGCGGGAATCCTCCTTCGGGGATCCCCGGCATCGTTCATAATTGGCCGATTGCAGGCAGACAACACCCCCGGGCGGCCCCGCCCGGAACAGGCGCACCCCGTTCAAGCGGACGCGTGCCCACCACTGAAGAAGAGATGATGAGCGACAAGCCGCTGACCGATGTGACGTTTTCCTCGTTCGACCTGAACCCGGCACTGCTGACCGGGCTGACCGCCGCAGGCTTCACCCGCTGCACGCCGATCCAGGCGCTGACCCTGCCGGTCGCGCTGGCCGGCCGCGACGTGGCGGGCCAGGCCCAGACCGGCACCGGCAAGACGCTGGCCTTCCTCGTGGCCACCCTCAACCGCTTGCTGACCCGCCCGGCACTGGCCGAGCGCAAGCCGGAAGATCCGCGCGCTCTGATCCTGGCGCCGACCCGCGAGCTGGCCATCCAGATCCACAAGGACGCGGTGAAGTTCGCCTCCGACCTCGGCCTGCGCTTCGCGCTGGTGTATGGCGGCGTGGACTACGACAAGCAGCGCGAGTTGCTGCAGCAGGGCGTGGACGTGATCATCGCCACGCCCGGCCGCCTGATCGACTACGTCAAGCAGCACAAGGTGGTGAGCCTGCATGCCTGCGAGGTGTGCGTGCTGGACGAGGCCGACCGCATGTTCGACCTCGGCTTCATCAAGGACATCCGCTTCCTGCTGCGGCGCATGCCCGAGCGAACCACCCGCCAGACCCTGTTGTTCTCGGCCACCCTCAGCCACCGCGTGCTGGAGCTGGCCTACGAGCACATGAACGAGCCGGAGAAGCTGGTCGTCGAGACCGAGCACGTCACCGCCGACCGGGTGCGCCAGCGCGTGTACTTCCCGTCCAACGACGAGAAGATCCCGCTGCTGCTGGGCCTGCTCTCGCGCAGCGAAGGTGCGCGCACGATGGTGTTCGTCAACACCAAGGCGTGGGTGGAAAGGGTGGCGCGCGCGCTGGACAAGGCCGGCTACCGCGTGGGCGTGCTGTCCGGCGACGTGCCGCAGAAGAAGCGCGAGAGCCTGCTCAACCGCTTCCAGAAGGGCCAGCTCGAAATCCTCGTGGCCACCGACGTGGCCGCGCGCGGCTTGCACATCGACGGCATCAAGTACGTCTACAACTACGACCTGCCGTTCGACGCCGAGGACTACGTGCACCGCATCGGCCGCACCGCGCGGCTGGGCGAGGAAGGCGACGCGATCAGCTTCGCCTGCGAGCTGTATGCGATGAGCCTGCCGGACATCGAGACCTACATCGACATGAAGATTCCGGTCGAGCCGGTGACTGCCGAACTGCTGACCTCGCTGCCGCGCCCCGAGCGCCCGGCGCCGGTGGCCGGCGAAGAGGACGACGGCGAGAGCATCGGCGAGATCTTCCGCGAAGTGCGCGAGCAGAAGGCTGCCGAAGGCCAGCGCCGCGGTGGCCGCGATGGCGGCAAGAGCGGTCCGCGCGGCGGCCGCCGGGAAGCCGGGGACGGCGAACGGCGCGCCCGCAGCCCGCGCAAGCCGCGTCCGGAGCGTGTGGAAGAGGAAGCGGCAGCCGCCCCGTCCGCCACGCCGCAACAAGCGGCGGCAGCGCCCGATGATGCCGTGCCGACGGCGGTGGCCGACACCGGCGAGCGCGCCCCGCGCAAGCGCCGTCGTCGCCGTCGCGGGCGTCCGCTCGAGGGCGGTGAAGGCGGCAATGCCGCGCCCGCACCGCAGGTGGCCGGTGCGGCGGCGCATCCGACCCAGGTGCCGGCCATCAAGGTGGCCGCTCCGGCGCCGGCAGGTTCGGGCGAATCCTTCCTGTCCCGCCTCGGCCGCCGGATCAAGTCGCTGGTGTCCGGCGGCTGAGTGCGCGTCGGCGTCCGGCATAATCCGATGCCATGAGCCTTCTGCGATTCGACAACGTCAGCAAGCGGTATCCCGGCGGCCACGAAGCCTTGACCGAGGTCGGCTTCGAGGTGGACGAGGGCGAGATGCTGTTCGTCACCGGTCACTCCGGTGCCGGCAAGAGCACCCTGCTGAAACTGATCCACCTCAGCGAGCGCCCGACCCGTGGCGCCGTGCTGTTCGGCGAGCGCAACCTGCTCAAGGTGCGCGGCG
>JADHEF010000717.1_pt1 | contig 29129 bp, 23 predicted proteins | sample 8952391 | NCBI WGS metagenome assembly JADHEF01 (sample SAMN16124439, study PRJNA663245) | bioreactor sludge metagenome | isolation source: sludge (nitrite) | place: India:Bengaluru | collected 2019-02-28 | reverse complement strand
CCCAAAACCCCGGTCCGGTTCCTCTGATGAAGCCCCACCAGCCGAGGGGATTTTGCTCCACCAACAAAAGATTGGAATGGTTGATAGAATCGGAGGAGTCAAGGAGTTTTTGCGACGTGCTAATTAGAACCAACATGGTGCGCGACCTGAAGCGATGAGTTCGGTTTGGTTCGCGACTGGAATTGGGTGGAAAGCCAATCCAAGACTTCTGTTGGCTGGCGACAAGAACCCGGTGCCGGTGTTGTGCGCTTTGTACACGCTTTATGGACGCTTGTAGCACGCTGGAATCAGGGGATGCGCGCGCGGAGGGGTTTTGCCGGAATCGGATGGAACCGGGGGACGCAAGGGGATGCAAGAAAAAGGGTTTTGGAAGGAGCGATTGGGAACGGCCGGTGGCCGCGAGGAGCGACGGGAATGATGGCACGGGCTTTGGTTCCGGGCGGGGGGGCGCGGGACTCGGAAGGGCGGGCGGAGGGTTGGTGACGGTTGCGGATGGTGAAGCGCCATTCGGGAGAATGGCGGGCCCGGGGGTGGGTCAGGGGGTCTTGTTTGCGGGCGGGGGTAGGCGCTTTTTCAGGGCGGTGCGGAGGGATTGTTCGGTTTGCTTGGTGAGGGCGCCTTCGGCTTGCCAGTGGATGCGGCCGTCGCGGTCGACGAGGTAGAGGTGGATGGTTTTCTCGTCGGGGATGGCGAGGGCGCGGCGGAATTCGGGTTTGTCGAGATAGAGGGTGATGGTGGCGCGGCGGGCGGCCACGTCGGGGATGCCGCCTGCCATGGCGTTGTCGAGCCAGAAGCGGAACAGGGGGTTGCCGCGGTAGATGGTGGGCAGCTCGTAGTAGGTGAAGCGCGGGTCGGCCTTTTTCAGTTCGCGGGCGACGGGAACCCAGGTGTCCACCAGGTCCTGGTGCCAGCGCTGGAAGGCCACGAGGACCAGGTTGGTTTCGCCCTCGAAATCGGCGGGCAGGGCGAACTTCCGCCCCTCGAGATTGGAGCCGCGGACCAGGGGGAAGGTGGTTTCCGGCGGCGATGTGGCCGGGGCGGCGCCGGCGGATGCCGGCGAGGGAGACACGGCCACGAGGCCGGCGGCCGCGACCGGAACGCCGCGGCGGGTGAACCAGGAGACGCACCCCGAGATGCACCGCGCCACGGGATGTCCTGCCGTTGCCAAGTTCCGGTCCATGTTTCGCCGATCGCCCAAAGAAGTCGCGCCGCACCTGCTGTGAATCCGTTATGCAGTCGGGATGCACAGTTATTTGCCAAATCAAATCAATAAACCTGTTCATTGTAAGAGGGATTCGGATTCCCATTCTGGTCCCAACGTGAGGAGCGGCACCCCATGACATCGACGGCAAGGCAGCGTTTCCTGGTTTTTGGAGCAACCGGCGGCATCGGTTCGGAACTGGTGCGGCGGCTGCTGGCGGGTGGGGCGCAGGTGGCGGTGACGGGGCGCGACCCGGACAGGCTGGATGCGCTGGCCGGGGAGACCGGCGCGTTGCGGGTGCGGGCGGCGGACTGCGGGATTTCGGCGGAGGCGGAGGGTGCGGTGGGCGAGGCCGTGGAGGCGCTCGGGGGGCTGGACGGGGTGGCGCACTGCGTCGGCTCGATGCTGCTGAAGCCCGCCCACCTGACCACGGACGCGGAGTGGGACGGGGTGATGCACACAAACCTGACGTCGGCGTTCCACGTGCTGCGGGCCGTGGTGCGCCGGGCGTCGCAGCCGGGTCTTTCGCTGGTGTTCTGCTCGTCGGTGGCCGCGCAGGTGGGGCTGAGCAACCACGAGGCCATCGCGGCGGCGAAGGCGGGGGTGGGCGGACTGGTCCTGTCGGCCGCGGCGACGTACGCATCGCGCGGCATCCGGGTGAACGCGGTGGCCCCGGGGCTGGTCCGCACGCCGATGACGGAGCGGATCACCTCCAGCGAATCCGCGATGAAGGCGTCGGTGGCGATGCACCCGCTGGGGCGCATCGGCGAGCCGGGCGACGTGGCGGCGGCGATCGCGTGGCTCCTTGGCCCGGAAAGCGGCTGGGTGACGGGGCAGGTGATCGGGATAGACGGAGGGCTTGCGAACCTGCGCGCGCGGGCGTCTGTATGACGGGGACCATGCCTTCCGCAGAACCCGCAACCGGGCCAACCCGGGCCGACCCGTCCCCCGCCGTGGAACTGCGCGGCGTGAGCAAGGTGTTCGCGCAGGGCAATCGCGAGTTCCACGCGCTGCGCGAGGTAACGGCGGCGTTCCGCCACGCCGAGCTGGCGGCGATCGTGGGACGCAGCGGATCGGGCAAGAGCACGCTGCTGCACCTGGCGTGCGGCATCGAGATCCCGACGTCGGGCACGGTGCTGGCCGAGGGCCGGGAACTGGGTTCGCTGCCGGACCGGGAACTGGCGATCCTGAGGCGGCGGCGTTTCGGCATCGTGTTCCAGTTCTTCAACCTGATCCCGACGCTCACGGTGGAGGAGAACGTGCTGCTGCCGTCGTACCTGGACGGCGGGTGGAAACGGCCGGCACCGGGGCGGGCGCGGGATCTTCTCGGCCAGGTGGGGCTGGCCGGGCGCGGTGCGGACTACCCGGACCGGCTGTCGGGCGGGGAACAGCAGCGCGTGGCGCTCGCCCGCGCCCTGGTGAACGACCCGCGGATCATCCTGGCGGACGAACCGACGGGGAATCTCGATTCCGAGAACGCGCGGTTCGTGCTGGAGCAACTGCGGCGCCTGGCCCACGGGGAGGGGCGCGCGGTGGTAATGGTGACGCACAGCGCCGAGGCGATGGATTTCGCGGACCGGGTCGTGCGGCTGCGCGACGGGCGCGTGGCGGAGTAGGCCCGGGCCGTGCGCCTTTTCTGGTTTCTCAATGTTCACTTCCTGCTGAGGCGTCGGCTGCAGACGGCGCTGTGCCTGCTGGGCATCGCGCTGGGCGTGGCCGTGGTGGTGGGGATCGAGACGGCGAACCACAGCGCCATCGAGTCGTTCCGGCGGTCGGTGGACCTGGTGGCCGGCAAGGCCACGCACCAGGTGACGGCGGCCGACGGAGCCGACCTGCCCGAGGCGGTGCTTGCCGCGGCGCTCGCGACGCCGGGAGTGCGCGCGGCGGCCCCGGTGATCGAGGAGTCGGCACCGGTGGCCGAGGCCGGGGAGGAACCCCTGCGCTTCCTGGGCACGGACATGTTCCTCGACGGCGCATTCCGCGCGTTCACGCCGCGGGAAGCCGGCGGCGGCGGGGATTTCACGCGTTTCCTTACCGAGCCGGGCCTGGTGATCCTGCCGGCGGATTTTGCGCGCCGCCACCACCTGGACCCCGGCAGCACGGTGACGGTGACCGTGGGGACGCGGCGGCACGCGCTGACGGCGTTCCGCACGTGGGAGCCGGGCGAGCTGAAGGGCTCGGCGGACAACCTGGCCGTGCTGGACATCGCGGCGGCACAGGAACTTTTCGGCAAGGTGGGCCGGCTGGACCGGGTGGACCTGATCGCGACGGACCGGGCGGCGGCCGCGCTGGGGCGCGCGCTGGGCCCGGCGGCCGACGTGGTGCGGCCCGAAACGCGGACCGGGCGGGTGGAGGGGATGATCGCGTCGTACCGGCTGAACCTGTTCGCGCTCAGCCTGCTGGCGCTGTTCGTGGGCGCGTTCCTGATCTACAACACGCTGACTTTCTCGGTGATCCAGCGGCGGCGGCAGATCGGGATTTTCCGGTGCATCGGTATGGCGCGGATGCAGGTGGGGGCGCTGTTCGTGCTGGAGGCCGTCGTGCTCGGGGCCGCCGGGTCGGCGCTGGGCCTGGCGCTGGGCCTCGGGCTCGCCTCGGTCGCCACGCGCGCCGTGGAGCTGACCATTTCCAATTTCTACGCGGCCGTTTCCGTGAAATCGCTGTCGGTCCCGGGCGCGCTGGTGCTCAAGGCCTTCGCGCTCGGGATCGGTGCAAGCCTTTCGGCGGCCGTCGTGCCGGCGTTCGAGGCGGCGTCGATCCCGCCGACGGCGGCCGCGACCCGGTCGGAAATGGACCACAAGATGCGCCGGTGGGCGCCCTGGTTCGCGGGCGCGGGGATCGCGACCCTCGCCCTGTCGGCGTTGCTTGCCGTGGCGCCCTCGCATTCGTCGGCGCCGGGCTTTGCCAGCGCGTTCGGCGTGACCATCGGGTTCGCGTTCCTCTCCCCCCTGGCGACGATCGGGCTGGCCCGCCTGCTGGGACGCATCGCCGGGCGGGCGTTCGGCCTGCCGGGGGTCCTCGGCGCCCGCAACATCACGGCGTCGCTCAGCCGGACCGGCCCGGCCATCGCGGCGCTGATGGTGGCGCTGGCGATGGTGGTGGGTGTGGCGCTGATGGTGCGGTCGTTCCGCTCGACCCTGGACGAATGGATCCTGCGCACGCTGCGGGCCGACGTGTACATCCAGCCTGCGGGCCGCGGCACGCAGAAGAACGCGGCATTTCTCCCCGGAGCGCTGGTGCGCGAACTCGAGGCGCATCCGGGCGTGGAGGGCGTGGACGTGCTGCGCCAGCGGACGCTGGACCTCGGCGGGCGGCCTGCCAACCTGAGCGCGGTCCGCACGGACCTCATCGCGACGCGCTCCACCTACCATTTCCTGCAGGGCAACCAGCGCGACGCATTCACCGCGATGCAGGGCGGGGACGCGGTGATCGCGTCGGAGACGCTGGCCGCCTTCACGGGCATCGGGCTGGACTCGGTGCTTCGCCTGCCAACCCCCTCGGGGATCCGGCCCTTCCGCGTGGCCGGGGTTTACCGCGACTACTCGGCGGACGGGGGCCAGATCCTCATGGACCGGTCGGCGTACCTGCGGCACTGGCAGGACGCGCGCGTGAACAACGCGGCCCTTTACCTCGGGCCCGGGATCGACCCGGAAAAGACCGTGAGCGCGCTCCGCCGTTCCCTGGGGGCACGTCACCAGCTGCTCATCCGCTCGAACGCGGGCCTGCGGGCCGAGGTGTTCCGCATCTTCGACAGCACCTTTGCCATCACGCGCGTGATGCAGGCGATGGCGGTGGTCGTGGCGGTGTGCGGCATCCTGTCGGCCCTGATGGCGCTGCTGGTGGAACGCACGCGCGAGCTGGGCACGCTGCTCGCGCTGGGGATGACGCGCGGTGCGCTGCGCGGCATGCTGTGCGTGGAGTCCGCGTGCATCGGGCTGATCGCGAGCGCGATCGGCGCGGCGGCGGGGATCATGCTCGCGCTGGTGCTGGTCTTTGTGATCAACGTGCGGAGTTTCGGGTGGACGATCCGGTTCCATCTTTTCGGGGACACCTTTGCCGCCGCCCTTGCCGTCGCGGTCACGGCCGCCCTGCTCGCCACCGTGTACCCGGCCGTGCGCCTCGCGCGGCTGCCGATCGCCTCCGCGATCCGGGAGGAGTGACGGCCATGCGACGGCATCCCTTCCCGCTCCTTTTCCTCCTCCTGTTCCTGGCCCGGTCCGTGGTCGGGGCTGATTTCGCCCAAGCCACGGGGGCGCGCGAGTGGTCGTTTCCGCGGGACCACGGCAGCCACCCGCCGTTTCAGACGGAGTGGTGGTATTTCACGGGAAACGTCGCGGCGGAAAACGGCGACCGTTTCGGATTCCTCTTTGTCGTGTTCCGCCGCGCGCTGGCGGCCGAACCGGCGGGACGCGAAAGCGCGTGGGCAACCCGCGACCTGTACCTGGCCCATGTCGCCGTGACCGACGCGTCCCGCGACCGCTTCTATTACGAGGAGGCGGCGCGGCGGCCGCTGCTGGACATGGCGGGAGCCTCGACGACCACGCTGGACGTGCGCACGGCCGGGTGGAGCGCGCGACTGGAGGACGGGGTGATCCGCCTGCGCGCGGACGCGGGGAAATTCGGCTACGACCTCAGCCTCAGGCCCGCCAAGCCGCCGGTGCTCAACGGGCCCGGCGGCCGCGACAGCAAGGGGCCCGAGCCCGGGCAGGCATCGTACTACTACTCGATCACCCGCATGGAAACCGGCGGCACGCTGATGGTGGACGGGAAACCGCGCCCGGTGAGGGGAACGGCGTGGATGGACCATGAGTTCGGGAGCTCGCAGCTGGGGCCGGACCAGGTGGGTTGGGACTGGTTCAGCCTCCAGCTCTCGGACGGGTCCGAGGTCATGCTCTACAGCATGAGGACGCGGGGCGGCGGCGTGGACCCGAGTTCCGGCGGAACCTTTGTGCACCCCGACGCCAGGACGGAATGGTTCGGGCGCGACGACGCTTCGGTCACGGCCACCGCCACCTGGAAGAGCCCGCGTTCCGGCGGCACCTACCCGTCGGCGTGGCGGATCGAGATTCCCTCGCGGCGGCTGTCGCTGCGCGTCGAACCGCTGGTCCGCGACCAGGAACTCTCCACGGGCGCCACGACCGGGGTCACTTACTGGGAGGGCGCCGTGCGCGTGACGGGCGAACGGGAGGGGCGCCGGGTGGAAGGCAGCGGTTTCGTGGAATTGACGGGCTACGTGGACAGCCTGTCGGGAAGGATCTGACCATGGGCAGATTGGCAGCACCAGTGCTGGCGGCGGCCGTGATGGCGGCGATGCTCGGCGTGACATCGTGGGCGGGAATGAGGCAGCCCATCTGGCAGGTGGGTGACGAATACTGGGGCAACCCGTGGGCCGTGGCCACCCTGGCGGACGCGTACTGCGGGTTCCTGCTGTTCTACGCGTGGGTGGCGTGGCGCGAGCGCGGCCCCCTTGCGCGGGCGGTCTGGTTTGTGCTCATCATGCTGCTTGGAAACATCGCAACGGCCCTGTATCTGATCCTGCAGTGGCCCGCGCTGCGCGACGGCGGCGTGGCCGCCCTGATGCAAAGGAGGGCATGACCGATGAGCGTGTGGGTGCTGCTCGCGCTTGGCTGGGTGGTGCTGACCGTGCTGATGGCCCTGCTGTGGCTGCTGCATTTCCGCCTGCGGAACGCCGCGGTGGTGGACGTGGGCTGGGGCACGGCGATGGTGGTCCTCGGGGCGCTCTACGGGGTTCTCGCCCCCGGTGCGCCCTGGCGGCGCGGGCTGATCGCGGGGATGGTGATCCTCTGGGGCGGGCGGCTGGCGTGGCACCTGCTGATGACGCGCGTCATCGGCCACGAGGAGGAAGGGCGCTACCAGGCGCTGAGGCGCGAGTGGGGGGCGGCGGCCGGCCGCCGGCTTTTCTGGTTCTTCGAGGCGCAGGCGCTCATCGCGGCGGCGCTCTCGGTCACTTACCTCATCCCGATGATGAAACCGGCGGGCGGCCCCGGCCCTGCGGAAATTGCGGGTGCGGCATTGTGGCTGGCCGGGTTCTCCGGCGAATGGCTGGCCGATGCGCAGCTTCGGCGTTTCAAGGAAGACCCATCCAGCCGGGGTAAGGTGTGCGATGCCGGCCTGTGGCGTTTCTCCCGCCACCCGAATTACTTCTTCGAATGGCTGATGTGGATGGGGCTTTTCGTCGCCGCCCTGGGATCGCCGTGGGGGCCGGTGGCGGCGGTCGGCCCGGCCGTGATCCTGTTCTTCCTCTTCCGCGTGACCGGCATACCCGCCACCGAGGAGCAGGCACTCCGCACGAAGGGCGACTCCTACCGCCGTTACCAGCAGACCACCAGCGCGTTCTTCCCGTGGTTTCCCAGGAAACCGCGCCCGAATTCCTGAACGGAGCAACCCAACATGACCCTGCTTGTCGATTTGCTTGAAAGGGACCGCCTGCCCGACTGGCTGATCCGCGCGGGAATCCGGCGCCTGCTGGCCCAGCGCCTGCGCGAGGAGGACCGCCCCACGCCCGCGGCGCTGGCCGCGCACCATGACGCCCTGCTTGCGGAGTGGGCCACCCAGCCCATCGCCGTCCACACCGACGACGCCAACGAGCAGCACTACGAGGTGCCGACGCAGTTTTTCGAACAGGTCCTGGGGCGCCACATGAAGTACAGCGGGTGCCTGTGGGAACCGGGCACCGCGACGCTCGACGACGCCGAGGAGGAGATGCTGGCGCTGACCTGCCAGCGCGCGCAGATCCGCGACGGGCAGAGCATCCTGGAACTGGGTTGCGGATGGGGTTCGTTCTCCCTCTTCGCGGCCCAGCGTTTTCCCAACGCGCGCATCACGGCGGTCAGCAATTCGCGCACGCAGAAGGCGCACATCGACGCGGAGTGCGCGCGACGCGGACTGGGGAACGTGCGCGTCATCACGGCAAACGTGGCCGATTGCGGGCTCCAAATGCGCGCGGACCGGGTCGTTTCCATCGAGATGTTCGAGCACATGCGCAACCATCCGCTCCTCCTGGAAAAGGTGGCCGGCTGGATGAACCCGGACGCCCTGCTCTTCCTGCACATCTTCAGCCACCGCCGCCTGATGTACCTTTTCGAGGTGGGGGGCGAGTGGGACTGGATGGCGCGGCATTTCTTCACGGGCGGCATGATGCCCAGCCACGGGATGATGCTCAGGCACCAGCAGCACCTGGTGGCCGAGGCCGACTGGCAGGTGCCCGGCACCCACTACCAGCAGACATGCGAAGCGTGGCTGCGGAACATGGATTCGGCGCGCGACCGCCTGATGCCGCTCTTTGCGGAGGTCTACGGCCCGCGGGAAGCCCTGCGCTGGTGGGTGCGCTGGCGCGTCTTCTTCATGGCCTGCGCCGAGCTGTTCGGTTACCGGGGCGGGGCGGAATGGATCGTTTCCCACTATCTGTTCCGCAGACCGGCAGCCTGATAATCGCTTGCCAAGCGTGGCGCGGACCGCCGAGATGACCCTCATGACCAGGACGACCGAGACGCCGCGTTTGCGATACTATTTCAACGCCACCATCCACACGATGGACCCTGCCCGGCCGGTGGCGGGCCACATGCTGGTTGCGGGTGACCGCATCCTCTCGTGCAACGATGATGAATCCCCGCTGGGCATTCATCATGCCAGGCCGGGTTTCGGGGATACCCGGCGCCGCCTGGCGGACAGCGTGACCTTCCACGACCTGCAGGGGGCGACGGTCATCCCCGGGATGACCGACTCCCATGTGCACTTCCTGTGGTGGGCGCTCAACATGACGCTGGCCGACCTGGGTATCGCGCGCAGCGAGGCCCACGCGGTGGAGGTGCTCAGGAAGCACTGCGGGGCCGTGGCGGCCGGAAAGTGGATCGTCGGATTCGGATGGGCGCACAACCTTTGGGAGGATCCGCGCCTTCCCTCCCGCGCGAGCCTGGATGCCGCCTTTCCGGACAACCCGGTCTTCCTCAGCTCCAAGTGCGGACACCTCGCCTGGGTCAACTCGGCGGCCCTGGCCGCGGCGGGACTCGGGGACGATTCTCCCGACCCCCAGGGAGGCGAGCTGGAGCGGCGCGCAGACGGAACCGGCCGGCAACTGACGGGAATCCTGAAGGAGAACGCGACATCGCTGGTGGAATCCCGAATCACAAAACCCGGGCGCGAGGATCTCCTGCGGGCGCTGAAGGCCGGCCAGGAGCGCGCCCACTCCCTCGGGCTGACATCCGTGCACACCCCGGAGCCGCTCGACACATGGGATTTTCTGCAGACCGCCCACGGCGAGGGCCTGCTGACGATGCGCGTGCAGTTCCTCATCCCGGTCGCGGCGCTGGAACACCTGGAGGGCCTGCGGGCGCGCCACGGCCTGGGGGATCCGATGCTTCGCATCGCCGGGGTGAAGATGTTCACCGATGGTTCGCTGGGGGGCCGCACCGCCTGGATGTATGAACCCTACGAGGGGGAACCGGGCAACACCGGCATCTGCGTGGCCGGTCCGGACGAGATCCGGGAAACCACGCTGCGCGCCAACCGCGCCGGGTTGCCGATGGCCATTCACGCCATCGGCGACCGCTCGGTGGGCGACGTGCTCCGCGCGTTTGACGCGGCGCGCGAGGAACTGGGCGCGAGCGGCGCGGCGGGCACCAGCCCCGCGGTCGCCAACCGGATCGAGCACCTGCAGTCGTACTCGCCGCGCGACCTCGACCTGATCCGCCGCGTCCGGCCGGTGGCCTCGATGCAACCGGTCCACCTGTGCGCGGACATGGGTCCCGCGGACCGGTTCTGGGGTGACCGCGCGCGCCACGCGTATGCCTGCCGCACGCTATCCGACGCGGGATGCCTGATGAGTTTCGGGAGCGATGCACCGGTCGAACCGATCGAGCCGTTCTTCGGCGTTTACGCGGCCACCACCCGCCGCAACCTGGATGGCGCGCCCGAGCCCGGCTGGAACCCGCAGGAGAAGATCACGCGGGAGGAGGCGCTGGCCGCTTACACCCGCAACCCGGCGATCGTGGCCGGCACGCAGGCCGGGCTGGGCACGCTGGCCCCGGGAAAACTCGCGGACTTCGTCGTCCTGCCCGGCGATCCGTGCCGCGTCGCCGACGGGGAACTGCGCGATATGCGGCCGCGGGCGACCTTTGTTTCCGGGCAATGCGTTTTCCAGACACCCGAGGTGGACTTTTCATGAAATCGTTCGCTCCAGCACTTTGTCTCCTGGCGGCCACCGTTTCCGGGTTCGGCGCCACCGAGTTCGCGGGCGTGCCCACGGGCGACGCCGCGTCGAACCCCGAAACCAGCCGCGCGGTGACCGTGATCCTGGCGCGGTGCGCGGCCGCGTATTCCGGCACCCCGTCCTTCTTTGCCCAGGGCAAGTACATTGAGGCCGTCAAGGTTCGCGACAACGAGGAGAAGGATTCGGCCGACCTCGAGATTTTCTTCCGCCGCCCCGACCGGCTCAAGGTCGCGCTGTCCGGCAAGAAAATCTCGACGGCGTTCCTGGCCGACGGAACCTCGGTCACCTTCACGTCGCCGGGTCGGAAAGCCTACAAGCAGATACCGCAGCCTCCCCAACTGGCGGCCTTCGTCGAGGAGGAACGCGCGGGGCTGATCCTGGACGATGAGAGCCGCACGCTGACGCGCGCCACGGCGCCGGCGCTGCTCGTGTCCGACGACACGCTCGCCTGGCTGCATTCCAACGTGGTGAAGTACGTCTTCGAGGGAGCGGAGAAACTGGATGGCGCCGACACCTGGCGCATCAAGTTCATCCAGGCGGACCCGGAAATCGTGGTGACCAGTTGGATCGATCAGCAGACTTACCTGCTGCGCAAATCGTCGGTGCTGATGGCGGAGGATTCTGACGGCGGATTTGTGGAGTCGTATGCCGACGCCGCCGCGGCCCGGATGCAGATCGCGATCTTCGACCGCACATCCACCATGACCACCCGCGCGCCCAAATCGGCCTTCCGCCAGCGGATTCCCGCGAACTGGACGGACATCGCCGCCACGGAGCGCCAGAAGAGGGCCGGCGAGCCGGAGAGCGTGTGGCAGCGGCTTTTCCGCGCGGCCGCGTCCGAATCCAGGACTCCCACCACGGCGACAGTCCTCACGGATTCGGGGGCCGGCGCCTTCACCGTGGCCTGGTGCCACCCGGCGCCCGCGAGGGTCGCCGGGGCCTCGAAGCGGCGCGCAACCGACACGACCGGGGCACTGGTCGCCCTGGCGCTTACCGACGGAACGATCGAGGTGATCAACGAATCGGGGCAGGCCGGGGAGCGTTTCAGAACGCCGCTCCGGCCGGACCTTGTGGCCATTTCGGGCACGGATTCGGGCCGCCAGATCGTGGCCGCGGAATCGGGTTCGGGGGCCGTGCGCGGGTTCCGGGCCGGCGGCGCGGCCGCGTGGTCCTTTGCCGGCGGCGACGACCTGACCGACCTGTGCCCCACCAGCGATCCTGCCGGGATTATCGTGGCGGGCGCGCGCGGGCTTCAGAAACTGGGGGCTGACGGACAACTGCGGTTCTCCAGCCGCGAGGTGACTTTCCCGTTCTCGGTGTCGCCGGGCTTCGACCCGGAGGGCAGGCCGGCCCTGATGGTGCTTTCGGCGGGCAAGTCGGTGGCGTTTTACAACGGGGACGGCCGCATCCGGAGCAAGAAGGAGGGGGAAAGCGGAATCCGGCTGATTGCGGCGGGGGACGGCACCGCGCACCCCTGGTATGCCCTGACCCAGGGTTCCACACCGGGCATCCAGCTTCGTGGTCTCGGCCGGACGCTGCAACCGGACTGGACCATCGGATTCACGCAGGGGGAAAAAGCCGGGGTCCCGGTCCATGTAGGGAAACTCCGGAAGGCGAAGGGCGCGGCTGACGAGATTGTGGCGGCTTCGTCCAACGGCCAGATCGGCCTGTTCACGCCGTCGGGTGATCCGGTCTGGCGCGGGCGCGTCGAGTTCAGCGATCCCACCTGGAACTCGACCCCGAAAGACGGCCTGGTCTCGGTGTTTTCGTCGGATGTGAACGGTGACGGCAATGACGACCTGGTCGTTTCGGGCGCCCCCGGCGTGGTGCTCCTGCTGCGGAAATAACGGGCGAAGGGGGTCAGTCCGCCCCCGGCCCCAGGTCGTCGCGACAATCCCGAAGCTCGGCGCGCAGCAACCGGACGGCGTGGGACAGCACCGGGACAAGGACGTCCATGCCATCGCGCACCCCGCCGGGGCTGCCGGGCAGGTTCACGATCAGGCAGCGTCCGCGGACCCCGGCGACGGCCCGGCTCAGAATCGCGGTCGGCGTTTTCTCGCGGCCGGCGAGGTGCAGGGCCTCCTCGATGCCGGGAATGCGCTTGTCGAGCACGGCGGCGGTTGTTTCGGGCGTGATGTCCCGCGGCCCAAGCCCGGTGCCGCCGGTCGTGATCACGACGTCCACCGCGTCCGCAAGTTCCCGGAGAAGCGCGGCAAGCCGGTCCGGGTCATCCGGCAGCACCGTGTGGGAGACGGTCTCGCATCCGGCCTCCCGGAGCCGCTCTCCCAGCACGCGCCCGCTCACATCGTCGCGGGTTCCGCGCGAAGCCTGGTCGCTCAGGGTGACGGTTGCGGCGCGGATGACCTGGGTAGATCCTGTGTCCATCTGCGCAGGGTGATCAGGCATTCACCCCAAAAGCAAGCCCCGCGCCGCAAAACCCGGAGGCAGGGTTTGCGGCGCGGGGCGCCTGAGGAGCCGGAGTGGACAGTGAGGTTGCTTTAGTTCTTTTGACCGTCGCTGCCGAAGCGGACCAGGTCGCCGTTGCTGACGGTGCCGTTGGTCGCATCGTACAGCGCCGCAATGCCGCCAGTGCCGCTGGTGCCGGTGCCGGGTGCGCCATGGAACTCGAGGTACTCCTCCCAGCCGTTGGAACGACGCTCGTAGTCGCCGTCCGGGCCGCGGCTGCGCAGGTGCCAGTGATTCAGCTGGTTGAGCCTCGCCACGCGCTGCTCGTAGGTGCTCACGGCGCCGTCCTGGACGGCGTCGTAGATGCGCCCGTAGTAGTAGTCTCCGGAGTAGTTGTAGTAGCGGGTGTCGTTGACGATGGAGGTCTGCGCCACGTCAAACCCGCGGAAAAACGGGTCGGTGAACACGGCCTGCGTGCTGCTCACATAGGCGATGGGCGTGGATAGGCGGAATGCGATGGCCGGGTTTCCGGCAGCGTGACGCGGGCTGTCGCCGCCATAAACCCTGGTGGGGTCCGAAGAGAAGGGAAACACTCCGCCGCCGTTCGGCGTGCCCTGCTCGGGGTAGGAATTGGTGTCGATGCGGTAGGATTCCAGGGCCGTAGCAATGGACCTGAAGTCGGCTTTGACGCGGCTGGTCTTGGCGCGGGTCTGCGCCTCCAGGAAGTTGGGGACCGCGATGGCCGCCAGGATGGCGATGATCGCCACGACGATCAGCAGTTCGATCAGGGTAAATGCGCGAATGGTGGGGTAACGCTTCATTGTGGTTTCTCCGTAAATGGGGCCCGCGAATTTGCGGGATTTGGGGTCAGTTCATCAGGGCGGCGGCAGAATCAGTCGTCGCTCGGTTCGGATTCTCATCGGGGTCCAAGGGGAGTTGGCAGTCGTTGAGGAGAATCAAAGCCCGATTTACGCACATGATCGGCAGGTAAAGAGCCGGGGAGCGGAACACACCCGAGGAACGGGGGGCGTCCAGCGCATCGGCCGAGAGAAAACCTGCATATCCATCCTTTCTCTATTAGACTAGTAGTTGTTTCCTTTACCTGCCCCGCTCCTGCGCATTCAACTATTTTCTATAAAAATAGTCGTGTAGTGGATTATTTCTGCCTCTAGCATTCCGCTTGCACCCTCCCTTTCGTTCGCATCCACTCCTTTTCGTTACTCATGGAGTTTTTTCCGTGCTCCGAATCCGGAAGGATTCCGGGCCACGGGAAGGCAGGGCAACCGGCTCAAACCCGGAGCCCTGCCCGGGAAGCCGGTGAAAAACCGGCACGGGCCCGCCGCTGTAAGCGGGGACGAACCTCCTCCAATGCCACTGGTGTCCGGGGTTGATCGCGCGACGAATCGGGATCGCGCCTTCGGCCATGGTGCTGGGAAGGCGGGGAGAAGTAGGGCGATCCGCGAGTCAGAAGACCGGCTCCATGAGGCATCACGACTTCCTTCGGTCGCAAGAGGAGGTGATGGTTGCCCCATGGGCGCCGTCCGGTGGCTGCCATTCCGGACGGTTGGCAGACCGCAGTGCGCCAGGCGCGGGTTTCCGCGCGCGGGCATTCCGCCGTTCCCGCCCCCCATCGAAGGCCCCCGGCAGTGCTTCACCTCAGAAACCCGGTCTCGGACGCAGGCCGGCCAAACCCTTGCTGAAGAAAGACACCCCCATGTTATTTGTGAACGAAGTTGCACCAAGAAGCCTTTGCACGCTCATCCTGGCCGCGGTTGTGGGGCTTGCCGCAACGCGGGCCGGTGCGGCCGGGAATCTCGTGGTCACCCAACTGCCCAACGGCTACACCAGCGGATCGGTGGAACTGGGAGCCGACTTTGCCGGCGCCCTGACCCAGGATCCGGCCAACGCCAACCGCCTGCTTGTTTCGGTGGGGTCGTTCGGCGCCCAATCCATCCTCTCGGTGAATGTGGCGACGCAGAGCACCGCGACGGTGGCGACGGGTTTCGGCAGCATCGGCGGGATCGCCGTGCTTTCGAACGGGGACCTGGCGGTCACCGAGAATTTCACCTCGAAGACGATCGTCCGCGCCCGCGACCTGGACAGCGACGGCAAGTTCCTCTCCGCGGGTGAACTGACCACCCTGATCGCTCCGATCCTTGATGACGGCAATTTCTCCGGCGCCCAGTGCGCCACAGCCCCCCCGGGCAACGCGTCGGTCATCCCCGCCGGGGCGCTGGTCGTGCAGACGGCCGATGGCGGCACGAGCGGTGAACTGCTCGTCATCACGAATCCTGAAACCGCTCCCGCCTACCGTCCGGCCGGCGGGGCCTACGCGGCGGGACTCGACTACAACGGTGGGTTTGGTTTCGACCCGGCCGGCAACATCATCTGCGGATCTTCGGGGTTTTTCAGCGGCCAGATCCTGGCGCTGGTGAACAGCAACGCCAACCAGCAGATTGACGCGGGCGAGCGCAGCGTGCTCGTGGGCGGCGGCGCGCTGGGCCTGGGCCTGACCGACCTCTCCGTCTCCAAGGAAAATGCGGTTTTCTTCGGCGAGAACTCCGGCGATGTCCGGCGTTTCGCGCTCCCGGCCAACCTGCTCACCGGCACCGGGACGCCGACCCTGTTCGCCAGGACGAATTCGACCTACCTGTCGGTGGTGCGCCTCGACTTCCCGGACCGCCCGTTTGCCCCCGGATCGGCGGGGAGCACGGCGCGTCTCTATTTGACGGGTTATCTGCCGGGGTTTGCGACGGCCAGCAACATTGCCTTTATCCAGCCGGCTCCGCTCACCGCGGTGGCGGATTGGTCGGTGTACGAATAGGGGGAATCCCGGTCATGGATTCCCAATCCAGTCTGGGGTGATTTCCCACCCCGGGTGCCAACGGGGGGCGGCTGCCAGACGCGGCCGCCCCCTTCTTCATTGCTTTGAGCGGGCATGCGCGTCGAGGCGGCGCACGATTCCATAGAGGATTTCCATCGTGGGGACCGCGACCCCGGCGCGGCGCGCGCGGCGCACCGGTTCGCCCAGGATCGCCTCGACCTCCAACGGCCGCCCCTCCTCGTAATCGATCTGCATGGAGCTTCGGTAGGCGCCCATGGTGCGGGTTTTTGCCATCAGGTCATCCGGCAAACCGGCGGGCAGTTCCACCCCGTTGCCACGCGCCGCCGCCACCACCTCGTCCATCAGCCGGCGCGCCACGCCGCACAGCGTGTCGTCGGCGAGGACCGCCGCCGCGTCTCCCCGGCCCGCGGCCACGCCCAGCCCGTTGAAGGGGACATTCCAGACGAGTTTCGCCCAGCGCACGTGGCCCAGCGAATCGAGACACTCGCAGGAGATTCCCGCGGACTCGAAGAGGGCCGCGATGGCGCGCGTGCGCGGGCCCGCGGGTCCGGCGAATTCCGCCATGCGAATGAAGCCGTATTCGGTGTGGCTGATGACGCCGGGCGCGACCCGGTTGCTGCATAGAAAAGCGGCCCCGCCCAGCACGCGCGCCGCGTCGGGAAGCGCCGTGGCGTCGGCGTCGGCCGCAGCACCGGCGAGCGCGCGGACGACAGCGTCCTCGTTGCCCAGCCCGTTCTGGAGTGTCAGCACGATGGTCTCCGGGCCGGCCACGGGGCCAAGCAGGGCCAGCAGGACCGCGTTGTCGGTGCTTTTCAGGCCGACGATGACCAGGTCACAATTCCCCATCGCCCCGGCGTCCGGCCACACGGGCGGGTGAATGTGGAAATCGCCGTCGATGGAGCGGACCTCGAGCCCGCGCGCCTTCACGATCCCGTAATCGCGGCGCATGAGAAAATGCACGTCATGGCCCGCGCGGAACAGCCTCGCGCCGTAATAGGCGCCCAGTGCCCCCGCGCCGATGATGCCGATCCGTCCCTTGAACACATCCATTGCCGGTTTCCGTTGCCTGCCGTGCTGGGGAATGCCACCTTGAGGCCCTGATCCATGAGCGAGCCGACCGCCAACTTCAAACTCTATCCGAATGTGCACCTGGGCGAGGGGTGTGAACTGGGCGACTTCGTGGTTGTGGGCATCGCGCCGCGGGGACGGGTTCCGGGCGAACTGGAGACGGTGATCGGCCCGGGGGGCCTGATCCGCTCCCACACCGTGATCTATGCGGGAAACCGGATCGGTGCGCGATTCCAGGCTGGCCACGGGGCGCTGGTGCGGGAGGAGAACGAGATCGGCGACGACGTGAGCGTGGGAAGCCACGCCATCATCGAGCACCACGTGCGCCTGGGCAACCGCGTGCGCGTGCATTCGGCGGCGTTTGTCCCGGAGTTCTGCATCCTGGAGGATGACTCGTGGGTGGGCCCCCACGCGGTCCTTACCAACGTCCTGCACCCGCTGTGCCCCGAGGTGCCGAAGTGCATCAAGGGCGCCACGCTCAGGCGCGGGGCCAAGATCGGCGCGGGCGCGCGGATTCTTCCCGCCATCGAGATCGGGGAGATGGCGATCGTGGCGGCGGGCGCGGTGGTGACGCGCGACGTGCCGGCCCGCATGGTCGTGGCAGGGAACCCCGCCCGGGTGGTGAAGTCCGTGGACGAACTCACATGTCCGTGGGATTACATCGCCCATCCCTATCCCCCGCCGGGCGGCGGGGAACGCTGAATTTTAGCCGTCCGGGAATGCTACAAAAACCCTTGTGCCCCGGACGTGGGCGCGTTGTGGCGCGCTGCACGCGAATTCGGTTCTTGCGTAACGTGGCCCTCCTGCCCGGCGATGGTTGTGCGCCGGACGCGGGCGGGCCGCCAGGTTGCCGCCAAAACGGCCCGCGGCGACGGCACCGCCGTACCAACACAAATCATCAGTGAGGTGGAACCGTGCCGCTTGTCGTGATCGTGGGGTGCCAGTGGGGTGACGAAGGCAAAGGGAAGGTGATCGATTTCCTTTCCCATGACGCCGACATCGTGGCGCGTTACCAGGGGGGCAACAACGCCGGCCACACCGTGATCGTCGAGGGGCGCAAGGTGGTCCTCCACCTGATCCCCTCCGGCGTGCTGCATGAGACGAACCGCTCGCTGATCGGCAACGGCGTGGTGGTGGACCCGCAGGCCCTCGTGGACGAGATCAAGATGCTGGAGACCGCGGGCGTGAACGTGCGCGAGCGTCTGCTGGTCAGCGAGACGGCCCACCTCATCATGCCGTACCACCGCAAACTGGACCACATGATGGAGGCCCGCCGCGGCGACAACAAGATCGGCACGACCGGCCGCGGCATTGGCTGCGCGTACGCCGACAAGGTGGCGCGCCACGGCGTGCGCATGCTCGACCTGCGCGACAAGGACCGTTTCGTGCGCAAGGTGCGCACCTTTTCGCCCTACTACCAGAACCTGTTCGAGCACTACGGCGAGAACACCTGGAGCGAGGACGCGGTGGTGGACGAGGTCTGGTCGCTGCGCGACGAGATCCTGCCGCTGCTGGTGGACGGCGTCACACTCATCAACAACGAACTGAAGGCCGGCAAGAAGGTGCTGGCCGAGGGGGCGCAGGGAATCCTGCTCGACGTGGACTTCGGCACCTACCCGTTCGTCACGAGTTCCAACCCGTCGCCCGGCGGCGTGTGCACGGGGCTGGGCGTGGGACCGTGCCACATCCAGCGCGTGGTGGGCGTGGTGAAGGCGTACTCGACGCGGGTCGGCTCGGGGCCGTTCATCACCGAACTGGACAACGAACTGGGCGAGCAGATCCGCGCGTGGGGCGGCGAATTCGGCGCCACCACGGGGCGGGCGCGCCGCTGCGGGTGGTTTGACTGCGTCGCGATGCGCTGGTCGCTGCAGATCGGCGGCATCACCAACCTCGCCCTCATGAAGCTGGACGTGCTGGACAACCTGGACGAGATCCAGGTCTGCACCCATTACCTCGTCGACGGGAAGAAGGTCGAGATGCTGCCCTCGGGCATGGAGACGGGTGAGGGCATCGAGCCGGTTTACAAGACGTTTAAGGGTTGGAAGAAGCCGCTGACCGGGGCGCGCTCCTGGGACGACCTGCCCGGGGAGGCGAAAGACTACATTCTGGCGCTGGAGGAACTGATCGGCGCGCGGATGGACTTCATCTCGGTGGGCCCGGACCGCAAGCAGACCATCTTCCGCAGCGGCGACGATCTGTTCAACCTGAAGGCGTAGGCCCGTGCCGGGCGGCTGCCGGCGCGGTTCCATTTCGTGCGGCCGCACGCCATTCACGACGATCTGGAACGCAAGAACACGGGTGCGGATTCCCGCAGAGGCTTGGAAATAAAAAAGTTGGCTGCCAGCGCGCCCCCAGCGGCCATTGGCAAAGCACTTGCGTCCGGAACTGACTCCTGAATGCCCTGCCGCCACCGGACCCGCGCCGGAGACGCATGCACCCAAGGAGACGCAATGCACCCCCGCACCATGTTCCGGGCGGTCACGCTTGGAATGGCCGCCACCACGCTCGCCCCGAACGCCGTGTCCGCGACCAAGACCACCCGGCCCAACATCATCTTTGTGCTCAGCGACGATGTCGGCATCGGGGACATCGGCTGCTACGGTTCTGACAATTTCCGCACGCCGCAGATTGACGCCCTGGCAAAGTCGGGCGTCCGGTTCGCGCAATGCTATTCCACGCCGCTCTGCGGCCCGTCGCGCGCCACGATCCTCACGGGCCGGTACCCGTTCCGGACGGGGATGACCCACAACCAGGCGGGTGCCGTGGTGAGGCCTGAAAACGAGATCATGATCCCCAGGGTGCTGAAGCCCGCCGGTTACGCGAGCGCCCAGGTCGGCAAGTGGAGCCAACTGCAGCTCCGTCCCTCCGACTGGGGATTTGATGAGTACCTTCAGTTTGCCGGCAGCGGCAAGTACTGGCCGAACCAGGACCCTACCTACACGCTCAACGGAAAGACGGTGCGCCTGCAGCCGGGCACGTACCTGCCGGACGTGATGCACGGGTTCGTCGTCGATTTCATGACCCGCCACAGGAACGAGCCGTTCTACATCCACTACGCGATGTCGCACATCCACGGACCGATCCTCCGCACGGCGGACAGCACCCGGGGCAGCAAGGATCTGTACGCGGACAATATCGCTTACATGGACAAGCTGGTGGGCCGGCTGGTGGCCGACCTGGACCGCCTCAAGCTCCGCGACAAGACGCTCATCGTGTTCGTCGGTGACAACGGCACGGCCCGCTTCGGAGCCGACCGGGCGACCATCGGCGGGCGGCGGCTGTCGGGCCAGAAGGGCACCCTGCTCGAGGGCGGGAGCCGGGTTCCCATGATCGCCAGCTGGCCGGGAACGGTGCCGGCGGGCAAGGTCACGGATGCGCTCGTCGACTTCACCGATTTCCTGCCCACGTTCGCCGCCCTCGCCGGGGCCAGGCTGCCCGAGGGGGTCACCATCGACGGTCATGATTTCGGCCCGCAACTGCACGGCAAGCGTCAACCCGGACGCGACTGGGTCTATGTGGAATTGAACGGCAAGTGGTACGCGCGGTCGCGTGACTGGAAGCTCAACAGCGCCGGGCAACTGTTCGACATGAAGGACGCGCCGTTCGTGGAGGCGGTGGTGCCGAAGGACACGACCGACACGAAAGCGCTGGCGGCGCGGAAACAACTGCAGGCGGTCCTGGACCAACTGAATCCGGCGGCAGGGAAGCAATCGGTCACCGCAAAAACGCCCGGAAAGAAAGCCCGCAAGGCGGCCAAGCGGGCCGCCGGGCAAGCCCAGGCCGCACCGGCGCCGCGTAGCGTCCAGCAGAGGCAGGCCGAACGCCGGGCACTGCGCCGGGCCAACCGCGGCCGGGTCCCCGGGAATTCCGGGGTTCCGACAACCGGCACCCTGACGCGTTGACCGGTTCGCACGCGCGGTTCACACCGATGCGCGGGCGCGCCTCCGTCGGATAATCTCCGCGACGACCAGGGCCGCCGTGAGCACGAGACACGCCTGGGCAAACCAGTCGCCGTGTCGGGTGTAGAACGTCGGCTTCGGGTCGCGCGGAACCTGAAGATCCTGGGCGATGATCCCGCTTTTTCCGAACGGGATGCTTCGCGCGACCCGGCCCGACGGATCGATGATCGCGCTGATGCCGGTGTTGGCGCAGCGCACCACCGGCAGGCGCGTTTCGATCGCGCGGAAAACGGACTGGACGAAATGCTGGTCCGGTCCCTTGGCGGCCAGCGTGCGCAGTACCGGCAGGGCCATGATCCAGCCGCCGATGCCCCCGCGTCCGCGCAGGTAGGACGGGTCGTACCACGCGTCGTTGGTGATGACGGCGATGAACTGCCCTCCCCGGCGGGCGATGCCGCGCGCCAGGTGGGGGAAGGTGGATTCGAAACAGATCATCACGCCGAACTTCGTCCCGGACGTCTCAAACAGGGTCTGGTCCAGTCCCCGCTGGAAACTGCCGACCATCATGATCTTCTCCTGGAAGAAGGGGATCTTGTCCAGGTACGGCGCGGTCTCGCCGAAGGGGACGAGCTGCATCTTGTCGTAAACCGTCGAGGTCAGCCCGTCGCGGGGCGTAACGAACCACGCGGAGGCGAACGCGGCCATCGGTCCGGGTTCCACGGATTCGGTCAGCCCCTGGTCATTCACCCGGGTGGCGAGGACAGGCAGACGCGGTCCGCGCGCCGGATCGCCCGGCGCCATGCGCGCCCGGGCGGTGAAAACGGAAGCCTCCTCGCGGCGGTCGGCCCCCACGAGGATGTCGGCGCCGAGCGTGCGCGCCTCGTCGCGCAGCAGCTCGTGCAGGCGCGTGTCGTAAACGAAGAAGGGGGAGATGATCGCGGCCTCGGGGAGGATAATCAGGGTCGGGGTGGTCCCGAGGGAGGCCGCGCTGTGCATCATGTCGAACTGACGCCGGACCATCCCGGCCTCGATCTCCAACCGCTTCTGGTCGCCCGTTTCCGGATCGTAGGCCGACCATTTGTCCTGCTGCGAAATGTTGGGCTGGATGAGGGCGAGGCTGAGCGGGGTGGATGCGGGACCGTTGGTCGGGACCCTGTTGCCCGGCAGGAGAGCGCTGCCGAGCAGAAGCAGGAAAAGGGCGCCGCTCACCATGCTCGGGCGGCACGATAAGCCGGGGACACACCACCGCGGACTGCGGATCCGGCAGGCGATCATGGCGCACGCCAGCGCCATCAGGAACGAAATACCGTAAACTCCCCAGTAATCGGCGCTCTGGAGGGCTTCGGGAAAAGCGGACATGGAAGTCCCGAGCAGGTTCCACGGGAACGCGAGTTCGCCGAGGGAGCGCAGGTATTCGCACCCCGCCCAGGCCGCGGCCACCGCAAAGGGGGCGGCAAGCGGGTGAAGCCTCGCCCATGCAAACCGCGCGGCCACCGCGAAAACGAACAGGTACACGGTGCACTCCACCGCGAGCGCGGCGATCCCGACGGGGATGAACGGGTTGAAGAACGCGAGAGAGTTGAGCCACCACAGGCCGAGGTAGTGCCACACGAACCCGAACAGGAGCGTGCCCCACAATGCCATGCGGCCGCGCAGGATGCGCAGGGCGAAGAAATACGGCACGAGGGCGACCCAGCCCAGCGCGCCCAGCAAGGTGCGCTGGAAAATCAAACCGCCCGCCAGCCCGGACAGGACGCAGAGCAGCAGGGGGAGGGAGGACGAGCGCCACTCGGCACGCGGGGGGAAGACGGCGCGCACGGCCCGGCGAAGACGGTTCACCCGGGCAGTTCCCCCGGTGGAATCGGCCGGATCAGCGGGCAAGAGCCGTGAGCGCGCGGGCGCAAAGAAGGGTGTTGTGCATCAGCATGGCGATGGTCATCGGGCCGACACCGCCGGGCACGGGGGTGATGGCCGAGGCCACCTCGCGGGCGGCGGCGAAGTCCACATCCCCCACGAGCCGGTAGCCTTTCGGCGCCGCGGAATCCTCCACGCGGTTGATGCCCACGTCGATCACGGCCGCGCCGGGCTTGACCCACTCCCCCTTCACGAAATTCGGCTGGCCGATTGCGGCCACAAGGATGTCGGCCTGGCGCACGATGCCGGGCAGGTCCGCGCTGCGCGAGTGGCAGACGCACACCGTGGCGTCGCCCCCGGGGCCCTTGCGCATCAGCAGTTGGGCGACGGGCTTGCCAACGATGTTGCTGCGGCCGATGACCACGGCGAATTTGCCGCGCGTCTCGATCTGTTCCATCGCAATGAGCCGCGCAATGCCCGCCGGGGTGCAGGGCACCGGGGCGGGAAGGCCGAGCGACAGCTTGCCGACATTCACCGGGTGGAATCCGTCCACATCCTTTTCGGGGCGGACGCGTTCCAGCAGGGACTGCTCGTCGAGTCCCTTCGGCAGGGGCAGCTGGATCAGGATCCCGTGAACGCGCGGGTCCGCGTTGAGCGCGTCCACCTCGGCCTCGACCTCGGCCTGCGTGGCCGTGGCCGGGAACTGGTGGATCTCGGAGAACCAACCCAGGTCGAGGCACGACTTGCGCTTGTTGCGCACATAGACCTGTGACGCCGGGTTTTCGCCGACCAGGACCACCACCAGGCCGGGAGTGACACCGGTGGCCCGGGTGAACTCTTCGGACTCCAAACGGACTTCTTCACGCACACGCGCCGCCGCGGCGACGCCATCGAGGATTCGGGCTGTCATGGACAGCGAGTCTGGGAAGGGGGTGGGGGGGATTTCAACGCGAAAGGTTCGGGGGGGCGCCGCACGGGGCTGCGTCTCGATCTGATTGGTGGCATCTGCGCCAGGAGCCTTTATCCGCGTTCATCTGCGTCCATCCGCGGTTACAAAGCATTTTCCATGAACCGCAGATGAACGCAGATGGACGCGGATGAAAAACTGGGAAGGGGTGATGGGGTGGTGACAGGCTCCTCGATTTGACTGAAAGCATCACAGGGAGTAACAACGCCTGAGAGAAATCAGCAACCAAACACCAACCCGTGCAGGACGCACCCGGTCAACCGCACACACCCGTCCGAGGGGTGCGACTATGGGGTGATTGCGTCTGCGACGTGAGCCTTTATCCGCGTTCATCTGCGACCATCCGCGGTTTCAAAGCATTATCCATTAACCGCAGATGAACGCAGATAAACGCGGATGAAAACCTGGGAAGGGGTGATGGGATAGTGGCGGGGGCATTTTGAATTGGGTGTGCACCCGCGGCGATGGATCAGATCCGGGTTTGCAGGTAGGCTTCGGTGCGGGCCTTGAGTTCGGCGAGGCGCGCGGGGGGCCAGGTGCCGGCAAGGGTTTGCCGCATCACGTCCGCCGTCCGCACCAGGTGCGCCGCAAGGATGCGGCATTCGCGTTCGGGGAGGGGATGCCGGCTGCCCGGGTCGGCATGGGCCTCGAGCCACGCCGCGGCCACGTGGCGGTCGTTCATGACGCCCAGTTCATCCTGCAGGGCCTTCCACGCGGCGACCAGGTCATCAGCGCCGCCGCCGTCCCCGGCAAGGATCTCGACGGTGTAGCGGACCGCCTTGCCCGCGATGCGGACCCGGTGCCATTCGGGTATCTGCGCGTCCGGGCCGGTTGCGCGGAGCAGCGCCTGCCATGCGCGCAGCGTAGCCAACCCGGCGGCCCGCACCCGCGCCACGGCGGACCCAATGGCGACGGCGGGCCACGCGCCGGAGTCGTCCCGCTCGAACAGCGCCCCGATGGAGCGGCGGGTTTCGGATGTAAGGGCTTTCCGGATCTGGGACCGCGCGCGTTTCCGCAGTTTTTCGCGCCGCCGCCCCAGCAGCGCCAGGATCTCCCCGACCGCCGACGGATGCGTTTGGAGGAAGGGAACGAACATTACCGACAGGATATCGCCGTCCCGCAGGGCGCCGAGGGCCCTGATGGACTGCTTCACGGCGGCCGCAAGGTCCGCGGCTTCCGGCGGCAGGGCCGGGCCGAGCACGCGCAGAGTGGCCTGCAGGCGGCGGCCGCTGACCCGCGTGTCGTGCACCTGCTCCGGGTCGGGGTGATCGCCGCGCGCGATCCCCTCCGTCAGTTCCAGGAATATCCGGGCATTGCGCCGCGCCGCGTCCAGCGTTTCGAAGGGAAGGCGTGCAACGGTATGTCGGCGAAGGGGCCGGTCCACGGTTGAATCTCCATGTTCACCTAACCGCCCACGGCGCGGTTGATTTCGCCGGAACGGCCTGCCGAGATGCATTCCCGTGTGCCTTCGCAACCGGTCCTTTCCGGCGCTCCGGCCACGCATCCAGGAGGTCTGCCAGCCAAACGTGCATCCCGAGACACCCATTCCGGAGGAATCCGAAATCCTCGAAACGCTGCGTCTCACCCCGCGGGTGCGGGATCTTTCCGATGCGGCCCAGGCGCGATGCGCCGCCCTCGTGCGCCTGCTGCTCGAGGCCAACCGGCGCGTGAACCTGACGGCGATCCGCACGGTGGAGGGCGTGGCGCTGTCGCACCTGGCCGACAGCCTGGCGGCGCTGGAGGCGGCGCCGGAACTGCGCGAGGCCGAGGCGGCGGACATCGGCTCGGGCGCGGGTTTCCCGGCTTTCCCGCTGGCGATCGCGGCCCCACAGAGCAACTGGACGGCCATCGAGTCGGTGGCGAAGAAGGCGCGGTTCATCGAGGAAACGGCCGCGGCCCTGAAACTGGCGAATGTGCGGGCGGTGGCGCTGCGCGCGGAGGACGCCGGCCGCGGCGACCTGCGCGGGGTGTTTGACGCGGCGACGGCGCGCGCCGTGGGCGCGACGGCCGCGCTGTGCGAAGTGGGCCTTCCGCTGGTGCGCGAGGGGGGGCTGCTCCTGCTGTTCAAGACCGGGTCCGCGCGCGAGGACATCGCCGCCGGCCTGCGCGCCGCGCGCAAACTGGGCGGCACCGCGGACGGCGAATTCGCGTACACGCTCCCGGGCGACGCCCAGCAGCGGCTGATCATCCGCGTCCGCAAGACCGGGCCCACTCCCCCGGATTCCCCGCGGCGCGCGGGCATCCCGTTCCGAAATCCCCTTGCGTAGCCTCCGGCGCCCCGCGCCTGATGGCGGGCGCCTGACATGACCATCCGCAAGGTGCTCCATATCACGCCCAGCGTGCGCCTGCTCGGCGCGCGCCGCAGCCTGCTGACTCTCGTGCGCGAGCTGGCCGGCACGCGGTACGAGCCGGTCGTGCTGGCCCCGGCCGCCGGCGCGCTGACCGAGGAACTGGACAAGCGGCGCCTGCCCTGGCGCGAACTCCGCCTGCCGCCGTGGCGCAAGGCCGCCTCGTGGCTCACGATCCCGGGCCGGGTGCGCGCGCTGCGCGAGATCATCCGCGACGAGAAGATCGACCTGGTCCACTGCAACGAGATCTACCCGAACCCCCACGCCCTGGTGGCCGCCAGCGCGGGACCGGCAATGCGCGAACTGGCCTCCGCCGCGCTGCTGCACCGTCCCACCTACCCGCTCGGCGTGCCCGTGGTCACCCACATGCGCCTGTCGGTGACGCCCCGCCTCGTGCGCAACTACCTGCTGGAGCACGCGACGCGGATCATCTGCGTTTCGCACGGCGCGGCCCGCGACTTTGACGGGTTCACCTGGCGCGACCGCAAGGTTCGCGTGGTGTACAACGGGGTGGACTTCGGGGAGTTCGAGGCGGCCCGCGGGCGGCGCGAGGCCGTGCGGGAGCGCCTGGGGTACGGGCCGGGCGATTTCGTGATCGGCCACGTGGGCCTGATGATGCCGCGCAAGCGCCCGCGCTTCCTGATCGAGACGGCCCCGGAACTGCTCCGCCTTCTCCCGCAGGCGCGATTCCTGTTCGTGGGCGAGGCCAGCCCCGGGCAGGCGCACCACCTCGACGAGCTGAAGGCCCGCGCCCGCGAACTGGGGGTGGACCACGCGGTCCGCTTCCTGCCGTTCCAGCAGCAGGTGGCGGACATCTTTGCGGCGCTGGACCTGAACACGCTGCTGAGCAACGACGAGGGGTTCGGGCGCGTGGTGATCGAGGCCGCGGCCTGCCGCGTGCCCACGGTGGGCAGCCACGTCGGCGGGATCCCGGAACTGATCGTGGACGGGGAAACGGGCTACATCCTCGGCCCGCCCGATTGCCCGGACGCCGAGTTCAGCCAGTTGACGACGGGGTTCGCGCACCTGGTGCTTGGGCTGGCGCGCAGGGAACCTGTCCGCGAGGAGATGGGCCGCCGGGCATACGAGCGGGCGCGGAAACTTTTCTCGATGGAACAGCACGCCCGTTCGGTGGTGGAGGTGTTCGACGAGGCGGTGGAGGAACAGCGGCTGAATCAGCCGCCGTGGTGACCCGGGCGCTCGGGGCCCGTCCATGCGGTCAGACAGGTCAATTCAGTCCATTCCCCGGACAGGGTGGCCGGGCGGGCAAGATGCAGGCGGGACGCCTGCGGTACAGCAACAACAGCCGTGACAGCCGCGACAACCGGGGTTAGCGGTCGACTTCGCCCAGCACGATGTCTATCGAGCCGATGATGGCGACGATGTCGGCGATGAGGCACTCGCGCGAGATCTCGCCCATGACGCTCAGGTTGCAGAAGCTCGGGCCGCGCACGCGGCAGCGGTAGGGTTTCTTGTCGCCGATGGAGACGATGTAGAAACCGAGTTCGCCGCGCGGGTTTTCGGCGCGGAAGTACACCTCGCCGGCGGCGGGCTTGATGATCTTGCCCACCTTGGGGTTCATCACGGGGCCTTCGGGCATCGCGTCGAGGGCCTGGCGGATGATGCGGGAGCTTTCCTTCATCTCCTGCATGCGCACCCAGTAGCGGTCCCAGCAGTCGCCGGTGGTGCCCATCAGGCCGCGGCCGACGGGCACGTCGAACTCGAAGCGGTCGTAGATCGAGTACGGTTCCGCGCGGCGCAGGTCGTAGGCGACGCCGCTTCCGCGCAGCATGGGCCCGGTGCACCCGTAGGCGATGGCGGTGGCGGCGGGCAGCACGCCCACGTTGGCCGTGCGCTTGACGAAGATCTCGTTGGCGGAGAGCAGGTCGTTATACTCGTCCCACTTCTCCTCGAAGTCGTCCAGGAACCGCCGGGTCATGTCCACGGCCTGGGCGTCCATGTCGCGCATGACCCCGCCGATGCGGCCGTAGGAATAGGTGAGGCGCGCGCCGCAGAGGCGCTCGAAGATGTCGATGATCCGCTCGCGCTCGCGGAACGAGTAGAGGAATGGGGTGAAGGCCCCCATGTCGAGCCCGTAGGTGCCGAAGGCGACGAGGTGGGAGGCGATGCGCTGCAACTCGTTCACGATCACGCGGATGTGCTCGGCGCGGTCGGTGCTGGCGATGCCGCCGAGTTTCTCCACGGCCCAGCAGAACGCGAAGTTGTTCGACATGGCCGCCAGGTAGTCCATGCGGTCGGTGTAGGGGATGAACTGGGGGTAGGTGACGGCCTCGGCGCACTTCTCCTTGCACCGGTGCAGGTAGCCGATGTGGGGCGTTGCATGGCGCACGATCTCGCCGTCGGTGCGGATCACGACCCGCAACACGCCGTGGGTGGAGGGGTGCTGGGGCCCCATGTTCACCAGCATCTCGTCGGCTTTCAGGTAGCCGCTATCTACGGTCACGCCCGCGTTCTCCTCGTAGTCATCGGCCTCCAGAGCGGGGCGGGCGCAGCGAAAGCGCAAGCAAGAATCGGGGGGGGGGGCGGACGGAACGCGGTGGACGGGTTGCGGCGGTGCTGCGGGGACCCCCGACTTACGGCCGGGGACCATAAGATTGGACGGGGCGGCGTCAAACCGGCGCAGAATCCCATTGCGGTCCCAAAGACGGGAGCAACACGAAACCCGCCCATCAGGTCAATCGTCCCCGCTATTCTTGTCCCCGATTTTCCCGGACGGTGGCAAGGGTTACTGGTCAAGCGTTCCCGCCCCTCGCCTCCCCTTTGGTAGGACGCGACCGCCGGGCGCGCCGAAACCGCAACCGAACCCGAATTTTGCCGAGATGGATGGACAGCGGGGTTTGGGTCGGGGAGGGCTGTTATCGCGAACGTTTTTGCGGTTACATCGCGCGTTCTCGGCGTCGAAATTGCGGTTTGTTGGGGATTTAGACGGGTTTTAACTACATGATTTGTTCGGTGTAAGATGCTGATAGCATAGGGGTTGGAATGCGGTTTTGGACGTGATTTGCAGAAAATGGGGGCGAAAAACGGTCTTTCAGGGGGCTGGAGGCGGTTTGGAGGTTCCATGCGGCCAAACGTAGCGCCCGGTTTTGGGGTTGGGTATTCCCTTAGGGAACCATCTTGGCTGCGGGGCGAAAATGCCGGGCGCGGAGGAGCACGAGGAATGGTGCGTCGGGCGAGCCGGAAAGGCAATGGAATGGGGCGCGGCGGGCGTCCGGACGGTTTAATTAGTCAACCGCCGGGCTGTTGAAAAACCCTCCAAGGGCGCACGATTCTTGCTAGGATAGTGGCAGT
>JADHEF010000715.1_pt1 | contig 29174 bp, 30 predicted proteins | sample 8952391 | NCBI WGS metagenome assembly JADHEF01 (sample SAMN16124439, study PRJNA663245) | bioreactor sludge metagenome | isolation source: sludge (nitrite) | place: India:Bengaluru | collected 2019-02-28 | reverse complement strand
GCCAGCGCGGTGTCGCCGGTGGCCAGCAAGGTCAGCGCCGCCGTGGCCGCCAGCGCGGCGGCGTAAGCCAGCAACGAGGTGGGCGGCAGCGCGGAGAAGCTGCGGTTGAGCACGCGCATCGGCGGCACGTCGCGCAGGCGCAGCAGCGGCGGCAGGCCGAAGCCGAGCAGCAGCACCAGACCGATGCCGGCCCCGCTCAGCGCCGGCCAAGCTTGCGGCAGCGGCAGGCGGTCGGGCACGAGGCTGCCGAGCGCGGCCACCAGCCCCTGCTGCGCGGCCATGCCCAAGGCGATGCCGAGCACGCAGGCCGGCACCGCCAGCAGCAGGAGTTGCACGGACAGCATCGCGAGGATGTCGCGTTGGCGCGCGCCGAGGCAGCGCAGCACCGCCACGGTGTCGATCCGGCGCAGCGCGAAACGGTTGGCCGCCAGCGCGGTGGCCACACCGGCCAGCAGCACCGCCAGCAGGGCCGCCATCGACAGGAAGCGCCCGGCGCGGTCGAAGGTTTCGCGCAGACCGCGCTGGGCATCCTCCACGCCGGTCACGCGCCAGGCCTTGGCCTGCGGCTTGAGCCAGTCGCGGAACCCGGCGATGGCCGAAGGCGTGCCCGCGAGGTTGAGCCGGTAGCTGGCGCGGCTGCCGGGGCCGAGCAGGCCGGCGGCCTCGATGTCGGCCAGGTTCACCAGCAGCGGCGGGGACAACTGGAACAGCTCGCCGGAGGCATCGGGCTCGGATTGCAGCACGCGGGTGATGCGGATGGCACCGGCACCGAACTCCAGCCGATCGCCGACCTTCAGCCCGAGCGCCTGCAGCAGGCGCGGATCGGCATAGGCGGTGCCGGGGGCGGGGGGCGGCGAGGCATCGGCCCGCAGCGCGTCGGCGGCGGCCTGCGTGAGCAATTGGCCGCGCAGCGGATAGCCGGGGCCCACCGCCTTGATGCTGGCCATCTGGCTGGCATCGCCGTTGAACAGCACGCTGGGGAAGGCGGTGACCTGCGTGCTCTGCAGGCCGCGTCGCGCCGCCTCCTCGGCGAAGGCGCGCGGGATGGCCTCGCTGCCGGACACGGCCAGGTCGCCGCCCAGCGTCTGGGCCGCGCTGCCGGTGAGGGCAAGGGTGACCCGGTCGACCAGCGTGCCGACCGCCGTCATCACCGCCACGCCGAGCACCAGTGCGGCGAACACGGTCAGCAGATCGCCGCCGGAGAACTCGCGCCGCACCGCGCGCGCGGCCTGACGCAGCACCTTCATGCCGCCACCGTGCCGTCTTCGGCGCGCAGCAGGCGGCCGCCGTCGATCCGACAGACGCGGCGGCAGCGCCGCGCCAGCGTCATGTCGTGGGTCACCAGCACCAGTGTGGTACCGGCCTGCGCGTTCAATGCGAACAGCAGGTCGCTGACGTGATGACCGGTGGCCTGATCGAGGCTGCCGGTGGGTTCGTCGGCAAACAGGATGCGCGGCCGGGCGACGAAGGCGCGGGCGATCGCAACGCGCTGCTGTTCGCCGCCGGAGAGCTGGCGCGGGTAGTGGCGGCGGCGCGCGCCGAGGCCTACCTGGTCGAGCACCGCGCGCACGCGTTCGGGGTCTTCGCGGCCGGCCAGTTCCAGCGGCAGCGCCACGTTTTCTTCGGCGGTCAATGACGGCAGCAGGTGGAAGCCCTGGAACACGAAACCGACATGGCGTGCGCGCACTGCGGCGCGGGCTTCCTCGTCCATTGCGCTGATGGTTTCCCCGGCCAGGGTGACGCTGCCGGAACTGGGCAGGTCGAGCCCGGCGAGCAGGCCGAGCAGCGTGGTCTTGCCGGAGCCGGACGCGCCGACGATGGCGATGCTGTCGCCTTCACCGACGGTCAATCCGATGCCGTCGAGAATGCGCACGGTACCCTCCGGGCCGGTGACCGACTTGCCGAGATCGCGCACTTCGATGACGGTGGCGGGGAGGGAAACGGGTGAACTGTCGATGGGGAGTCTCCGCAAGATGACGATGTTCAAGCGCGTGCTGGTCGCAATGCTGCTGGGCCTGCTGCTGCCGGCACTGGCCGTGGCAAGCCCGGCGGGGAAAGCCAAGCCGGCGGCAAAAGGCCCGGTGCTGGTGGTCGGCGACAGCCTCAGCGCCGCCCACAACATCCCGGTTGCCGCCGGCTGGGTCAACCTGCTGGACCTGCGCCTCAAACGGGAGATGAAGGCGCCGCCGGCGGTTGTCAATGCCAGCATCAGCGGCGAAACCAGCGCCGGTGCGCTGACCCGCCTGCCGGCCCTGCTGGCCAAGCATGGCCCGTCGGTGGTGGTGATCGAACTGGGTGGCAATGACGCCCTGCGCGGGCTGGCGCCGGCGCAACTGCGCGGCAACCTTGCCAGGATGATCGAACTGTCGCAGGCGGCCGGTGCCAAGGTGCTGCTGGTCGGCATCGACGTGCCGCCCAACTACGGCCCGGCTTACCGAGCCCGGCTCAAGGCCACCTACGCGGAACTGGCCGTCACCTACCACACGGCGCTGCTGCCTTTCCTGCTGGAAGGCGTGGCCTTGCAGCCGGGCATGCTGCAGGCCGACGGCCTGCATCCGGTGGCCGCGGCCCAGCCGAAGCTGCTGGACAACGTCTGGCCGGTACTCAAGCCTTTGCTGTGAGGCCGGGTCTTCACGTGGCCTAGATGCGGTGGCGTGCACTCTTCACAAAGCTGAAGAATGGAGGGCAAGCACGATGCGTCAGGGCGAAGAAAGCGTCGGGCTGGTATTGATCGTCGAGGACAACCGCAACATTTCCGAGATGATCGGCGAGTACCTGGAAGGCAAGGGGTTCGAGGTGGATTACGCCGGCGACGGGCTGGACGGTTACCGGCTGGCGGCCGAGAACGCCTACGACGCCATCGTGCTCGACCTGATGCTGCCGCGGCTGGATGGCATCGAGGTGTGCAAGCGCCTGCGCGGCGAGGCGCGCAAATCCACGCCGGTGCTGATGCTGACCGCGCGCGACACGCTGGACGACAAGCTCACCGGCCTGGGTGTGGGCGCCGACGATTACCTGACCAAGCCATTCGCGATCCAGGAGCTTGAAGCGCGGTTGCGCGCGCTGATCCGCCGCGAGCGCCGCCAGGTGGGTTCGGAAGTGCTGAAGGTGGCCGACCTGGAATTCGACCCGGTCAGCCTGCGTGCCAGCCGCGGCGGGGTGGAGTTGCAGCTCTCGCCGATCGGGCTGCGCCTGATGACCATTCTGATGCGCGAATCGCCGCGCGTGGTCAGCCGGCAGGAGATCGAGCGCGAGATATGGGGCAACGGCCTGCCCGACTCGGACACGTTGCGCAGCCACCTGTACAACCTGCGCAAGGTGATCGACAAGCCCTTCGACAAGCCGCTGCTGCACACCGTGCAAAGCGCCGGCTACCGCATCGCCGACATCGGCCAGCCGGTTTCGGCCTGATCCACTCCCGGCGTGCCGCACGCATCGGCCGGGCCATCATCCAGGCTGCACGTGGCGGGGGATAATCTGCGGCCACTCCCGCCGGCCCGGAACCCGAATGCCTTACGGCCTGTCCCGCAAGATGCGCCTCGCCTTCCTGTTGCAGGCAGGCGTGCTCGTGCTCACGGTGCTGGTGGGCGTGTACCTGTCGATCACGCTGATCAACTACGGGCTGGTCAAGAACACGCTGCGCAAGGAAGCCGACTATTTCTGGAGCCTGCATGCGACATCCACGGCGCAACCGCCGCCCAATACCCACACCATCCGCGGTTACCTGCTGCCGACGGGTTATTCGCCGCTGAGCCTGCCGGAAAATCTGCGCGGGCTGACGCCGGGCTTCCACGACCTGAAGGACGACGACCAGCTGGTGCTGGTCGACCAGCGCGAAGAAGGTCGCCTGTATCTGGCTTTCCAGCGCTCGCAGGCGCTCACGCTGTGGCTGTGGTTCGGCATCGTGCCGATGCTGGGCCTGTTGCTGGCGATGTATGCGGTGATTTTCGTCACCTACCGTACTTCCAAGCGGCTGGTTTCGCCGGTGACTTGGCTGGCACGGCAGGTGCAGCAGTGGGATCCGCGCCGGCCCGAGAGCAGCGTGCTGTCGCCCCAGCAGTTGCCGGCCGACATGCAGGGCGATGCCCGCCAGCTGGCCCTGGCGCTGCATGCGCTTGCCGAGCGCACCGGCGAACACGTGGCGCGCGAGCGCAATTTCACCCGCGATGCCAGCCACGAACTGCGTACGCCGCTGACCGTGATCCGCGTGGCCAGCGACATTGCGCTGGCCGAACCGGCCCTGTCGCCGAAGCTGGAGCGCAGCCTGCGCCGCATCCAGCGTGCCGGACGCGACATGGAGGCGGTGACCGAGGCCTTCCTGATCCTGGCCCGGGCCGAAGCGGTGATGCCGCAGAGCGAGGAGGTCGATGTGGCCGAGATCGTGGCCTACGAGCTGGAGCAGGCCCAACTGTTGCTGGCCGACAAGCCGGTGAGCCTGTCGGCCCGTCACGACGCCCGGCTGATCCTGCATGCGCCGCCGCGCGTGCTGCATGTGGTGATCGGCAACCTGCTGCGCAATGCTTGCCGCTACACCAACCGTGGCCAGATCGAGGCGGTGGTGGGGGGCGATTCGGTGACCATCCTCGATACCGGCATCGGCATGAACGAGGAGGCGCTCAAGCGGGCCTTCGAACCGTTCTTCCGGGCCGAACCCGAACGTTTGCAGGGTAGCGGCCTGGGCTTGTCGATCGTGGCGCGGCTGTGCGCGCGGCTGGGCTGGAAGGTGGAGCTGCGCAGCGAACCCGGCCACGGCACCGCCGCGACGATCCGCTTTGCCTGAGCCGCCTGCCGCCGATTTCCGGCGGTCCTGTCAACGCACGGCGGCGCGGCGCGTTTGTACGGAGGACTGTCCCTCCAGATGCCCGCACCCGAATGAATCCGTCGAGCCGCAGCTCCGCATCTCGCCCCGGTCGTTTCCCCATCGTCCCCGTCGTCGCGGGCATCCTCGTGCTCGCCGTGCTGGCAGGCGGTTTTTTCTGGTGGAAACAACGCCAGGCTGCTGCCGACGACGGTGCCTGGCGCACCGCGACGGTCGAGCGCGGCGACATCCGAGTGGCGATTTCCTCCACCGGCACGCTCAGCGCGATTTCCACGGTGACCGTCGGCAGCCAGATTTCCGGCCAGGTCACCGAGGTGCTGGCGGACTACAACGACAAGGTGAGCAAGGGCCAGATCGTCGCCCGCATCGACCCGTCCACCTATCAGGCGCAGATCGAGCAGGGCACGGCGCAGATCAACGCCGCCCGCGCCACGCTGGCCAACGCGCAGGCCACGCTGCGCAATGCGCAGCTGGATTACACCCGCAAGGCCGAGCTGGGCACGAAGAAGCTGGTGGCGCAGAGCGATGTCGATCTGGCCAAGGCAACGCTGGACCAGGCCCGCGCTTCGGTGAATTCCGCACAACAGCAGATTGCCCAGCAGACCGCATCCACCCAGACCACACGGCTCAACCTGGACCGCACCGTGATCCGCTCGCCGGTGGATGGCGTGGTGCTCACGCGCAGCATCGAACCGGGGCAGACCGTGCAGGCCAGCTTCTCGGCGCCGGAGCTGTTCACCATCGCCGAGGATCTGTCGAAGATGAAGATCGAGCTGGCGGTGGACGAATCGGACATCGGCCAGGTCAAGGCGGGGCAGGTGGTGTCCTTCACCGCCGATGCCTTCCCCGACCGTCAGTTCAAGGGCATGGTGGAGCAGGTGCGCCTGTCGGCCACGACGACGAACAACGTGGTCACCTATCCGGTCATCGTCACCGTGGACAACAGCGACGGCACCTTGTTGCCGGGTCTGACCGTGAATGCCGAGATCGAGGTCAGCAAGCGCAGCGGCGTGCTGAAAGTGTCCACCGCCGCGTTGCGCTACAAGCCCGGCGATGCCGGCACGCCCGGCTTCAACCCGATGGCACAGGGCAACGGCAACCGGCCGGCACCGGGCAGCGGCCCGCGCGGCGGCGGTCTGGCCGACGACCTGCGCCATGCGGTGCACGGGATGAAGCTGTCGGCGGCCCAGCAGGCGGCATTCGATGCGGCCATCGCCGCCGTCGGACAGCGCCAGCAGGCGCGGCGTTCCGCCGCCGGCCAGAACGGGGGCGGCATGCCGCCTCCGTCGGGAATGACGGGCGGCGGTACTCGTGCCGGCGGCAACCAGGCCGATCTCCAGGCACAGATCAGGCAGCGCATGGCCGAGCGCATGAAGCAGGATTTCGCCGGCTTCCGCGCCACGCTCGACGATGCGCAGCGCGGGCAATGGGATACGGTGCTGGCGGCACTGGTCAACGCCAAGCGCGTGACCGTGTACCGGCTGGCCGACGGCAAACCGCAGTCGGTGATGGTGCGGCTGGGGGGCAGCGATGGCAGCAGCACCGAGATTTCCGGCGGCGACCTCAAGGACGGCGACCTGCTGGTGACCGGCGAGAAGGCGGGCAAATGAGTGCGGCGGGTACGCAAGCTGCGGCGGTGATCCGCACGGCCGGGCTCGACAAGGTGTATTCGCCGGATAGCGAGGCCGAAGTGACCGCGCTGCAAGGCGTGGACATGGAGATCGGCCGCGGCGATTTCGTCGCCATCATGGGGCCGTCAGGCTCGGGAAAGTCCACGTTGATGAACCTGATCGGCTGCCTCGACACGCCCACGTCGGGCACCTACCTGTGCGACGGCGTGGATGTGTCCACGCTGGATGCCGAGCAACTGGCTGTGCTGCGCAGGGACAAGATCGGCTTCGTGTTCCAGGGCTTCAATCTGCTGCCGCGCATGAGCGCCTCGGAGAACGTGGCGATGCCGCTGTCCTACGCGCAGGTGCCGGTAGCCGAGCGCGGCGAACGCGCGCTGCGCGCGTTGCAGGCAGTGGGCCTGGGCGAGCGCGCCCGGCACCGGCCCGGCGAGTTGTCCGGCGGCCAGCAGCAGCGCGTGGCCATTGCCCGTGCATTGATCAATGACCCGCCGATCCTGCTGGCCGACGAGCCGACCGGTGCGCTGGACAGCCGCACCGGCGAGGAAATCCTCGCCCTGTTCAAGCGCCTGCGCGATTCGGGCCACACCGTGGTGCTGATCACCCACGACCCGGGCGTGGCCGCGCATGCCGACCGCATCTACGTGATGCACGATGGCCGGCTGCACCTGCAGGAGGCTGCCGCATGAGGTTTTCCGACATCCTGCGCACCGCGATCTTCTCGTTGCGCGGCAACTGGATGCGCAGCGCGCTGACCTCGCTGGGCGTGATCATCGGCATTGCTGCGGTGATCGTGATGGTCTCGGTCGGGCAGGGCACGCAGGCACAGATCGACAAGCAGATGTCCGGGCTGGGCGCGCAGCGGCTGGACATCATGCCCGGTTCGGGAAAGGGGCCGCCGGGTGCGGGCGGCGCACGCCAGAGCGCCAGCAGTTTTTTCACCCTCGACGAGGGTGACGTGGAGGCCATCCGCGAGCAGGTGCCCGAGGTGCAGTATGTGGCCGGAGTGCTGCGCGGCAGCGTGCAGGTGGTGTACGCCGAGAACAACGCCTCCACCAGCTGGCAGGGCATGCAGCCGGATTTCTTCTCGATCAACAGCTGGACGCTGGATCAGGGCCAGTTGTTCGACACCCAGGACTACGGCAGTGCGGCCAAGAAGGTGATCCTCGGCGACACCGTGCGCAAGACGCTGTTCGGCGAGGACAGCGGCATCGGCCAGTCCATCCGCCTGGGCCGGGTGCCGTTCGAGGTGGTCGGCACGCTCAAGCCGAAGGGGCCGGGCAGTTTCGGCCAGGACCAGGACGACGTGGTGATGGTGCCGCTGGCCACCGGGCGTGGCCGCCTGATGGGCATGACGGGTCTGCCGCCGGGCGCGGTGATGCAGGTCAGCCTGACCGTGAACGACGTGAAGGACCTGGATTACGCGCAAGGCGAGGTGGAGTCGATGCTGCGCCAGCGCCATCGGATCAAACCGGGCGAGGAGGACGATTTCAGCGTGCGCAACATCGCCCAGATCGTCTCGGCACGCAACGAAACCACCAGCCTTATGTCGTGGCTGCTGGGTGCGGTGGCGACGATCTCGTTGATCGTCGGCGGCATCGGCATCATGAACATCATGCTGGTGTCGGTGACCGAACGCATCCGCGAGATCGGCCTGCGCATGGCGGTCGGTGCGGGGCCGGGCGACATCCGTCGGCAGTTTCTCGCCGAAGCGATGCTTATTTCGCTGATCGGTGGCGCCATCGGCATCGTCATCGGCGTGACCGGCGCGCTGCTTGCCGGCCGCTTCGGTGCACTGCCGGTGGCGTTGAACTGGAAGGTGGTGACGCTGGCGGCCGGGTTCTCGGTGGCCACCGGCCTGTTCTTCGGTTATTACCCGGCGCGCCAGGCCAGCCGGCTCGACCCGATCGAGGCGCTGCGCCAGCAGTGAGTTGCCGGCGTCGGGCGGGTTGCCGCTTGGCGTCAGCTGACTTGCGCGGCGGCACTCCATGCCTGCATGCGCTGCTGCAGTTCTCGTCGGGCATGTCCTCGACGTGGCTGGCCAGCGACCAGCGATGGCCGAACGGGTAGATCACGCTGCCCATGCGGTCGCCCCAGAATTCGGTCTGGATTGCCCGCTCGATGCTGGCGCCGGCCGCCACTGCCCGTTCGAAGGCCGCGTCCACGTCCTCCAGGTACAGCAAGCAACTGGACGTGGCGCCGCCGCGCTGCCGGGGCGAAAGCATGCCCGTCTCCGGCCACTCGTCGGACAGCATCAGGATGCTGTCGCCGATGCGCAGCTCGGCATGGCCGATCTTTTCGCCCATCGGCAGGCGCATCAGCTCTTCGGCGCCGAAGGCGTCGCGGTAGAAGGCGATGGCCGCCGTGGCGTCGTCGACGATCAGGTACGGCGTGAGGCTGTGGTAGCCCGCGGGAATCGGGGCGACTGCGGCTTTCGCGTTCATGGCGTCGTTTCTCCTCGGCCGGGTGAACGCTGTTTCTAGCCCATGGGCGGTTAGGGCCGCGTCAGGGTCTCGTCGCCGCATCCAGCTGCGCATGCAGGGCCGGGGCCAGCGCCTGCTTCCACAACGCGTAGCCGGCCGGGCGCATGTGCAGCATGTCTTCGCGGAACAGCGCAGGGTCGGGCAGGCCGTCGGCGCCGAGCATCGGCGTGGCCACGTCCACGTAATGGGTGTCGGGGACGTGCTCGAGGTCGGCGCGGACCAGCGCATTGGCCTGCCGCATCTGCGGCAGCAATGCCTGCCGCGACGGGCTGGGCTTGATCGACAGCCAGAAGATCGGCACCCGCGGCAGCGCGTGGCGAACTCGTGCGACGAACGCGTGCACGTCGTCGCGGACCTGCTCGGGCGTGCGCCCGGCCATCAGGTCGTTGTCGCCGGCATAGAACACGATCGCGCGCGGCCGGTACGGGATCACGATCCGGTCGGCGTACCACGTGGCATCGCGCACCTGCGAGCCGCCGAAACCGCGGTTGATCGTCGGCCAGTCGGGGAAATCGCCAGCCAGCGTGTCCCAGAAGCGGATCGACGAGCTGCCGATGAACAGCACGGCCTGCTTCGGCGGCGGGCTGGCCGCATCGCTTTGTTCAAAGCGTCGCATGTCCTGTTCCCATTCCGGGCTGGACACCTGCGCCGGGATGGACGGCAAGGTGGCGGCGGATGCGGACAGGACCGGGGCGGAGGCAAGCAGCAGCGAGACGAGAAGATGGCGGAACATGGATGGGCGGTGGCCGGAAACGATTCCGCCATGGTAAGCCGGCAGGCCGCGTGCGGTGGCGTGTGGCAGAATGAATGGGTGATTCCAGCCCGCGCCCGTGCGTGGACTGGTCTTGTTCCACCTTCGCGTGTGCCGGCTCGCCCGGCCATGTTCCGCCTCCGGGCATCGACGATTCCTCTCCTCATCTCATGGCAGATCAACTGGGACACATCCCGCGCGGCCCTTCGCGCCTGCTGAAGGCCGCGCGCTGGTCATGGCAGGGCCTGTGCGCGGCCTGGCTCAACGAATCCTCGTTCCGGCTGGAAGTGGTGCTGACCGTGGTGCTTGCGCCGCTGGGCCTGTGGCTGGGCCAGAACGGCGTGGAGCGCGCGCTGCTGGTCGGCTCGTTGTTGCTGGTGCTGGCCGCCGAGCTGATCAATTCGGCCATCGAGGCGGTGATCGAACGCTACGGTCCGGAATGGAACGTGCTGGCCGGGCGCGCCAAGGACATGGGCTCGGCGGCGGTGTTCGTGCTGCTGGCCAACGTCGCCTTGTGCTGGGCGCTGATCCTGGTGCCACGCGTGCTGTGACGGCCCGGCCGGCCGCATTTCCGTTCGTTTTGCCTGCAAGGATGAATGTCAGATGAGTTTCGAGTTGCTCGCCGATCCCAACGTCTGGTTGACGCTGTTCACCTTGAGTGCGCTGGAGATCGTGCTCGGCATCGACAATCTGGTGTTCATCTCCATCGCGGTCAGCCGCCTGCCGGCGAACAAGCGTCCGCTGGCGCGCCGTTTCGGCATTGCCGTGGCCTGCTGCACGCGCATTGCGCTGCTGGTCACCCTGGCCTATCTGGCGCACATGCAGCGCGACCTGTTCAGCGTCGGCGGCATGGGCATCTCGGTGCGCGACCTGGTGTTGATCGTCGGCGGCCTGTTCTTGCTGTTCAAGGGCATCAAGGAAATCCGCGAGCTGATTTCCGGCGGCGACGACGAAGACCCGCGCACGCCGCGCACCACCGCCGTGTTCGGGCTGGTGATCGCGCAGATCGCGGTGATCGACATCGTGTTCTCGCTGGATTCGGTGATCACCGCCGTCGGCATCGCCGACCACGTGCCGGTGATGATCGCCGCCATCCTCGTGGCGGTGGGGATCATGCTGCTGGCAGCCAATCCGTTGGGCGACTTCATCGACGCCAATCCCACGGTGAAGATGCTGGCGCTGGCATTCATCCTGCTGGTCGGCGCCGTGCTGGTGCTTGATGGCCTGGACGTGCACGTGGCCAAGGCCTACATCTATTTCGCGATGGGCTTCTCGGTGCTGGTGGAGGTGTTGAACCTGCTGATGCGCCGTGCCGCCTCGCGTCACCACGTGCCGGGAGCCGGCGAGTGGTGATGGCGGGCTGAACGCGCGCGCTTGCGTCCGTCACGGGGCGATGCTGCAATGCGCGGCATCGTCCCTGCCAAGTCCACGGAGTGGTGCCATGTCCAAGCTGATCCGCCTGATGATCGTCGTGTTGCTGGCAGGGCTGCTCAGCAGCTGCGGTTACAACACCATCCAGCAGAAGGACGAAGCGGTGAAAGCCGGCTGGTCCGAGGTGCTCAACCAGTACCAGCGTCGTTACGACCTGATTCCCAACCTGGTCAACACCGTCAAGGGTTATGCCCAGCACGAGCAGCAGGTGCTCACGCAGGTGACCGAGGCGCGCTCGAAGGTGGGCCAGATCCAGGTCAATGCCGAGGATGCCCAATCGCTGGCACAGTTCCAGCAGGCGCAGGGTGAGCTGGGTGGTGCCCTGCAACGGCTGATGGTGGTCAGCGAGAACTATCCGCAGTTGAAGGCCGACCAGTCCTTCCGCGACCTGCAGGCGCAGCTGGAAGGCACCGAGAACCGCATCACCGTGGCCCGCGGCCGCTACATCCAGTCGGTGCAGGACTACAACACCTACATCCGCCAGTTCCCGCAGGTGATCACCGCCAAGATCACCGGCGCGAAGGAAAAGCCGAACTTCTCCGTGGCCAACGAGGCTCAGGTCGCGCAGGCGCCGAAGGTCGATTTCGGCAGCCCGGCCCCCGCCCCGCAGCCGGTGAACTGACGCCGTTGCGGCCGCGACGAAGGCCGATCATGGGCATGCGTGAACGCGCCGACGGGCCTGCGGCGACATCGCGGGCTGCGGCCATGCTGTTGTGGCTGCTGCTGGCGCTGTGTCCGGCATGGGCTGCGGCGCAATCGCTGGCGGCCATTCCGGCGCTCGATTCACCGGTGGTGGACACCACCGGCACGCTCGATGCCGCGCAGAAGCAGCAACTCGTGCAGCAGGCGTTGGACCTGCAGAAGCGCAAGGGCAGTCAGTTGCAGGTGCTGGTCGTGGCCAGCACCCAGCCGGAAACCATCGAGGAATACACCCAGCGCGCCTACGACCAGTGGAAGCTGGGGCGCAAGGGCGTGGACGACGGCCTGCTGCTGGTGGTCGCCAAGGACGATCGGCGTGTGCGCATCCAGCCCGGCTACGGGCTGGAAGGCGCGATCCCCGATGCCATCGCCAACCGGGTGATCCAGGAATACCTCGTGCCGCATTTCCGCCAAGGCGACTATGCAGGCGGCATCACCGATGCCACGGCGGTGCTGGTCAAGCTGATCGACGGCGAGACGTTGCCGGCGCCGGTCAGCGACAACGACGGCGGCGGTCGCGACCGTTCGCCGGACTGGGTGTTCGCGCTGTTTGCCGCGTTCATTGCCGCCAGCGTGGTGCGGGGCCTGTTCGGCCGCGCGCCCAAGGCCTTGCGCAGCCTGTTCACCGGCGGCGCGGCCGGCGTGGTGGCGTGGCTTTTCTCGGCCTTGCTGCCGGTGGCGGGCATCGCCGCGTTGCTGGGTTTGGTCTACGGGCTGCTCGGCGTGTCACTGGGCAGTTTCGCCAACCGTGGCGGTTGGGGTGGCTGGGGAGGTGGCGGCGGCTTCGGTGGCGGTGGTTTCGGCGGTGGCGGCAGCTGGGGCGGCGGTGGCGGCATGTCCGGCGGCGGCGGTGCCTCGGGCAGCTGGTGACGACGGGAGAACCATGATGAGCATGCGCTGGTGGCGCCACCTGTTTGCCCCGTCCGCCAAGCGGACATTCCCCGAGGCAAGCCTGTCGCGCATCGCCGATGCGGTGGCCGCGGGCGAGTTGCGCCACCGTGGCGAAGTCGTGTTCGCGGTGGAATCCGAATTGCCGCCTGCCGCGCTGCTGCGTGGGGTGCAGGCGCCCGGCCGCGCCGCCGAAGCCTTCGCACGCTTGCGCGTATGGGACACCGAGGCCAACAACGGTGTGTTGCTGTATCTGCTGCTGGCCGATCATCGGATCGAGATCGTCGCCGACCGCGGTCTGCGCGGCGTTGCGGCTGGCGAATGGGCGGCCATCTGCCGGCGGATGGAAGCGCGCATGACCGAGGGCGAGCCGGGTGCCGCGGTGGTCGAGGCCATCGACGCGATCTCGGCGATCCTCGCCCGCGAGTTCCCGCGGGCACCCGGCGAGGCCGACGTGGACGAATTGCCGAACCGGCCGGTGCTGCTCGGCTGAAATCCGGCGGCCTAACCGGCCCGATCGAAAACCTTTGCGGCATGACGCCACGCAACGCCGCGTGGGCGTGCGGTCAGGCTCGGGGCGCCGCGATGCGTCAGAATAGGCGCCTGTTCCACTCGACCGGCTACGCATGACCTACCTGCACCAGATCGATCCGATCGCCCTGTCCATCGGCCCGCTGCAGATCCACTGGTACGGGATCATGTACCTGCTCGGTTTTGGCGCCGCCTGGTTCCTCGGGCGCTCGCGCACGCTGGCCGGTCGCCTGCCGGGCGTGGACATGAACGGTTTTTCCGACTTGCTGTTCTACTCGATGCTCGGCGTGGTCATCGGTGGCCGGGTCGGTTACATGCTGTTCTACGGCTTTTCGGAACTGGTGGCGCACCCGCTGTCGCTGTTCAAGGTATGGGAAGGCGGCATGAGCTTCCACGGCGGCCTGCTCGGCGTGCTGGTGGCCGTGCTGTGGTGGTCGCGCAAGTCGCGCCTGCACTTCTTCGACGTGGTCGATTTCGTCGCGCCGCTGGTGCCGCTGGGGCTGGGTTTCGGCCGGCTGGGCAATTTCGTCGGCGGCGAGTTGTGGGGCAAGTTCACCGATGCCGGCTGGGGCGTGATCTTCCCGCATGCGCCCTTGTCGGACATTCCGGCCGGGCAGCCGGCGATGGAACAGCTGATGACCACCGCGCAGATCCAGCAGCAGTATGCCGCCGGGCTGCTCGACCGCTACGCGCGCCACCCCTCGCAGCTGTATGAAGCCGCGCTGGAAGGCGTGGTGATGTTCGCGGTGCTGTGGAGTTTCTCGATGAAGCCGCGCCACCGTTACGCGGTGTCCGGCCTGTTCTCCTTGTTGTACGGCATCTTCCGCTTCAGCATCGAATTCGTGCGCATGCCCGACAACGGCGTCTACGTGGCGTTCGGCTGGCTGACCCGCGGCCAGATCCTGAGCCTGCCGCTGGTGGTCGCAGGCTTGTTCCTGCTGTGGCTGTCGCGCCGTGCGCCGGTGCTGCAGGCGGCGCCGGCGGTGCGGGAGAACGCCAAGTGAAGCAGTACCTGGACCTGCTTGGGCACGTGCTCGAACACGGTACCGAAAAGTCCGATCGCACCGGCACCGGCACGCGCAGCGTGTTCGGCTGGCAGATGCGGTTCGATCTGAACGAAGGCTTCCCGCTGGTCACCACCAAGAAGCTGCATTTGCGCTCGATCATCCACGAGCTGCTGTGGTTCCTGCGCGGCGAAACCAACATCGCCTATCTCAAGGACAACGGCGTCAGCATCTGGGACGAGTGGGCCGATGCCGACGGCGAGCTCGGGCCGGTGTATGGCAAGCAGTGGCGGCGCTGGCAGGCTGCCGATGGCGGCGAGATCGACCAGATCAAGTGGGTGGTCGAGGAGATCAAGCGCAACCCGGACTCGCGCCGCTTGATCGTCAGTGCGTGGAACGTGGCCGACCTGTCGAAGATGGCGTTGATGCCATGCCACGCGTTCTTCCAGTTCTACGTGGCCGACGGCAAGCTCAGCTGCCAGCTTTACCAGCGCAGCGGCGACATCTTCCTCGGCGTGCCGTTCAACATCGCCAGCTATGCGCTGCTGACCCACATGGTGGCCCAGGCCACGGGGCTGGGCGTGGGCGATTTCGTGCACACGCTCGGCGATGCGCACCTGTATTCGAATCATCTGGAGCAGGCCCGCGAGCAGCTTTCGCGCGCGCCGCGTGCCTTGCCGCGGCTGCTGCTCGACCCGGCGGTGAAGGACGTGTTCGACTTCCGCTTCGAGGACGTCGCCATCGAGGGCTACGACCCGCACCCGCCGATCAAGGCGCCGGTGGCGGTGTGAGCGAGGGCGCCGGCGTGGTGCGCCTGCCGCGCGATGCGGCCTATCTGCGCGAGCACTACCTGCAATGGCTGCTGCACCGCAGCCGGCAACGCTGGTCGATGCTGGTCGCGCTGCTGCTGGCGTTGGCCGGCGTGACCAGCCTGTCGTGGCAACCGGCGTTGCGTCCACTGCTGGCCGGGCCGGTCGTGTTGCTGATGCTGGTGGCGGCGTGGTTGTGGCTGATGCCGCTGTACGAGTTCCATCGCTGGAAGCGCGCCGCATCCGGCGGTTTGCCGGCGATGCCGGATCTGCTGCTGGAAATTCGCGATGGCGTCCCCGCTTTCGGTGCAGGCGAGCCGGGGCAGGGCGGCGTGCGCTTCGAACTCCGTGGCGAGCGGGTGCGGGCCGGACGACGTGGTCTGTTCCTCTACGTGCAGGGCCGCAATGGCCGCCATCTGTATCTGCCCGAACGCTGGGCATTGCGCGAGGACGTGCGGCGCGTGCTGGACGCCGGTACGCGGGCATGAAAATCAGCCTGATCGCCGCCATCGACCGTCACCGCGCCATCGGCCGCGGCAATGCCTTGCCCTGGCATCTGCCCGACGATCTGAAACACTTCAAGGCGCTCACACTCGGCAAGCCGGTGCTGATGGGGCGCAAGACCGCACAATCGCTGGGTCGCGCCTTGCCGGGTCGCTTGAACCTGGTGCTGACGCGCTCGGGCGAAGTGCCGTTCGCCGGCATGGTGGCTGTGGATTCGCCACAGGCCGCCAGTCAGCGTGCCATGGCCGAAGGGGCGGACGAACTGTGCGTGATCGGCGGCGGCGAGATCTATGCGCTGATGCTGCCGCTCGCCGATCGCTTGCATTTGACCGAGGTGGATGTCGTGGTGGACGGGGCCGATGCGTTCTTCCCGGAATTCGACCGCAGCGACTGGCGGCTCGTCGAGCGTCGCGAATGCGCCGCCGACGAGCGCCACACTTTCGCTTTCCGCTTCCTCGACCTGCGGCGCCGCTGAGGCCGGCGCAGGTCGAGGGTCAGCCGTTCGCCTTGCCGGCGGCGGGCAGCACGGTATCCCCTTCGGGTTTGCCGCTGCCCTGCCTGGCGGCGTTGCCGTTGTGGCCCTTGTTGCGCGGAGGGCGGCCCTTGCCGGGGCTCGGGCGCGGGTGGCGTGGTGCCGGCGGCATGGCCGGCACGTCGCGCCCCGGTACCTGCACGATGCGCAGGTCTTCGCTGTCCAGCTGCAGTGCGGTGAGCTTGCCGCCCCAGACCGCACCCGTGTCGATGCCGTGCACGCCCTGGGTGATGGTCAGCCCAAGCGTGGACCAGTGCCCGAACACGATCTTCGCGTCGCGCTCGACCCGGCCGGGGACCTCGTACCATGGGTAGAGCCCCTGCGCCTGGGTGCCTGGCGTGCCCTTGTCCTCAATGGCGATACGGCCGCGCGGGGTGCAATAGCGCATCCGCGTGAACACGTTGATGATGGCCCGCCAGCGGTCGTATCCGCCCAGTCCGGGCGCCCACGCGGGCTTGTCGCCGTACATGTTGCGCAAGAGCTTGCGATAGCCGTTGCCGTGCATTTGCTGCTCGACTTCGCGGGCGTATTTTTCGGCCTGCTCGATGGTCCATTTGGGCGCGAGGCCGGCATGGAACATCGCCCAGCCCAGCGTGCGGTCCACGTGCATGAGCTTCTGCATGCGCAGCCAGTCCAGCAGCACGTCGCGGTCTTCGGCCAGCACCACGCGTTGCAGGTCCGGGTTGACCTTGCGCTGCTCCTCCTCGCTGCGCGCGCCGACGGCCAGCAGCGACAGGTCGTGGTTGCCCAGCACGACGACGCTGTGCTCGCGCAGCGAATGCACCAGCCGCAGCGTTTCCAGCGACTGCCCGCCGCGGTTGACCAGATCGCCGCAGAACCACAGTCGGTCCTGCGCGGGGTCGAAGCGGATCTTCTCCAGCAGGCGCTGGGTGACGTCGTAGCAGCCTTGCAGGTCGCCGATGGCCCAGACGCTCATGCCACGGCCTCCGTAGTCACGGGGGAGGGCATTGCACTGCATGCGGGCTTGTGCCCGTATGCACGGGGGAAAACGTCGACGTCCATGGCAACAGTGTATGCAAAAGCGTCAGCGGGCAGCGTCGTCGCTGCTGAACGGCAGGTTTGCCAGCCGGATGAAATCGGCCACGTCGATCTGCTCGGCACGCAGGCCCGGGTCGATGCCGACGGCTTCGAACGCGGCCGCGTCGCAGAGTCTGGACAAGGCATTGCGCAAGGTCTTGCGGCGCTGGCCGAAGGCATCGCGCACGATCGCGGCAAAGCGCGCATGGTCGCGCACGGCCACCTTGTCGGCCGGCAGCGGCACCAACCGCACCACGGCCGAATCCACCTTGGGTGGCGGGCTGAACGCGCCCGGCGGCACCACGAACAGCGCGGTCACCGTGCAATAGGCCTGCAACATCACGCCCAGCCGCCCGTACACCTTGCTGCCGGGGCCGGCGGCCATGCGGTCCACCACTTCCTTCTGCAGCATGAAGTGCATGTCGGCGATCGCGTCAGCATGCTCAAGTGCGTGGAACAGGATCGGCGAGGAAATGTTGTAGGGCAGGTTGCCGACCAGCCGCAGCGGCGCGCCGTCGCCACGCAGCGCGCCGAAGTCCACCGACAGCACGTCGCGGTGGATGATCTCCAGTTGCCCGATCGGCGCGGCCGCGGCGGTCAGCGGCGCGATCAGGTCGCGGTCGAACTCGATCACGGTCAGCGCGCCATGCCGGCGCAGCAGCGGGAAGGTGATGGCGCCCTGGCCTGGGCCGATCTCGACCAGACGGTCGCCGGGTTGCGGGTTGACCGCCTGCACGATGCGGTCGATGTAGGCGCGCTCGTGCAGGAAATGCTGGCCGAGCGCCTTCTTGGCCGGCAGCACGAAGCCCGGGCCGGTGGCGGAATTCTGCGGATTCATGCGCAAAGTGTACGGTGTGCGGCCATCGCGGCGCAGGTGCGTGCCGCGGCAAACAGGCTGGACGGGTCGGCCGTGCCGGTGCCGGCCAGTTCGAGCGCGGTGCCGTGGTCGACCGCCACGCGCGGGTAGGGCAGGCCGAGGGTCAGGTTGACCGCCTGTTCGAAGCCGCTGTACTTGAGCACCGGCAGGCCTTGGTCGTGGTACATCGCCAGCACGGCATCGAAGCCGGCCAGCTTCTGCGGCAGGAAGGCCGTGTCGGCCGGCAGCGGGCCGATCAGGTCATGGCCTTCCGCGCGCAGGGCATCGAGCACGGGGATGATCAGGTCCAGCTCCTCGCGGCCGAGGTGGCCGTCCTCGCCGGCATGCGGATTCAGGCCGAGCACGGCGATGCGGGGTGTGGCGATGCCGAAGTCGCGGCGCAACGTCGTGGCGGTGGTGGTCACCGCATGGCGCAACGCGGCGGCGGTGATGGCATCGGGCACGGCGCGCAGCGGCAGATGGGTGGTGACGAGGGCGACACGGACGATGTCGTTGGCCAGCATCATCACCACTTCGACGCCGGCGTGGCGGGCCAGCAGCTCGGTGGTGCCTGTGTAGGGGATGCCGCCGTCGTTGATCACCGCCTTGTGCACCGGCCCGGTGACCACGCCGGCGAAACGGCCGGACATACAGCCATCGGCCGCTTGCGTCAGCGCGCTTATCACGGCGCCGGCATTGCGCGGGTCGAGCCGGCCGAATGCGGACGGAGCGGCGTTGGGCACCGGCACCAGCGGCAGTTCGCCGGGAGCGCGGGCGATTGCGTCGGGGCCGAGAACGCGCAACGGCAACCCGAGGGCTGCCGCAGCGGCGTGGAGCGTGTGCGGGTCGGCGAAAGCCACCAGCCGGCAGTCCTCGCGTGGCGTTTGCATCAGCCGGATGCACAGCTCCGGCCCGATGCCGGCCGGTTCGCCGGGCACCAGAGCGAGGAGGGGCGACACGGCCGGCCTCAGGGGATGTTGCTGGACGAGGCGCTGCCGGGGATGTCGTCGCTGCCTGCGCCGTGCTTTTTGCTGGCCTTGGCGGCTTCCTCGGCGGCACCCGGCGCGCCCATCACCGTGTCCGGAGTGGCGTTGTCGATGCTCGCATCGCCGGTACGGAAGCTGACGTAGGCCTCGCCGCGCAGTTCCAGCAGGTAGCGGTTGTATTCGTCTTCCAGCTTGCGGCGGCCGATGGTGTCACGGACCTGGGCGCGCTGGTTGGCATTGGTCACGTCGGTCTCGCGCGAACCCAGACGCTGCACGATGTGCCAGCCGGCGTCGGAACGGAACGGTTCGGACACGGCATTGTCGGCCAGCGAGGTGACCTTGCCGCCAAATTCCGGGCCATAGGCATCGGCCGGGAACCAGCCCAGATCGCCACCTTGGTTGCGGGTGTTGGCGTCGTCGGAAGATTCCTTGGCGACCGTGGCGAAATCGGCGCCACCGGCGATGCGTGCACGCAGCGTGTCGATCTTCGACTTGGCCACGGCATCGGGCTGGGCGTCGTTGACCCGGACCAGGATGTGACGGGCGTGGTACTCGGTGACCGACTTCTTGTCCGCTTGCGAGCCGTCGCGCTGCTCGATCAGCTTGACCAGCTGGAAACCGCTGGGCCCGCGGATCGGCCCGATCACCTGGCCGGGCTTCATGTCCTTGAGCAGTTGGGAGAAGGCGGCCGGGATTTCGTCCGCACTGCGCCAGCCGAGGTCGCCGCCTTCCAGCGCGTTGGGGCTGTCTGAATAGCGCACGGCGGCGGCGGAGAAGTCCATCTCGCCCCGGTCCAGCAGGCTCTTGATGCCGTCGATCTTGCTCTGGCCGGTGGCGATCTGCTGCGAGGTGGCGCCTTCGGGCAGGCCGACCAGGATGTGGGCGAGGTGGTACTGGATGCCGCCCGCACCCTTGTCGGCGGCCAGTGCGGCGTCCACTTCGGCCTCGCTGACGTTGATGCGGCTCTGGCCGTAACTCTGGCGCAGGCGCTGCACGGTGATCTCGTCGCGGATCGAAGCGCGGAAATCGTCGAAGCCGATGCCCTCGGCGGCCAGCTTCTGGCGCAATCCGTTGACGTCGGTGTGGTTCTGCTGGGCAATGCTGTTGATTGCGTAGTCCAGCTCCTGGTCGCTGACCTGGATGCCGGTGTCGGCGGCGCGCTCGACCTGCAGCTTCATCAGCACGAGCCGCTCGAGCACCTGCCGTTCGAGCACGTTCTGCGGGGGCAGCTGGTCTTCGTGGCCGGCGTACTGGGTGCGGATGTTGGCCAACGCACGGTCCAGCTCGCTGCGCAGGACGACATTTTCGTTGACGACGGCGACGATGCGGTCCAGCGGCTGTGCAGCCGTTTGCTGTGCGTGCGCAGCGGTCGCGGAGACGAGCGCCAGCAACACGCCGGCCAGGAATGAGGCGAGGGTCTTGGTCATGGGATCAGGTTCGGATCGTAGTCGTCCCGGTTCGGCGTGGTGTTGCTCGGGGGGACGAGATAGAGGTCGTCGCGGTTGTAGCCGAGGATAGCACGGCGCAGGGTGCGGGCCGTGTCCTGCCCGGCCGAGCCGAGGCCCTTGAGTTCGAACTCGAACTGGATCGCGTTCTTGAGTTCGCCTTCGCGGTTGCGCACGTAGCGCCGGGCCAGCACGCGCACCGCCATGCAGCAGCTGTCCCACTGCACGCCGCCGAGGATTTCCAGTGGCTTGCTGTCCATGATCGAGTAGTAGTAGCGGCCCACCAGGCTCCATGTCTGGTTGATCGGGAACAGGATCGAGGCATCGGCCTGTTCGAGCAGGTCGCGGCGATAGCGGTAGGACAGGTTGAGGATGCCGTCGTCGCCGATCAGCAGGCGCGAGCGGAAGCTTGCCAGATCCTTCTGATGGTATTTCGGGTCGTACTGGTAGGCGGCGCCCAGCGTCCAGCGGTCGTTGACCATGTAGCTGGCATCGGCCACCCAGGCGGACTTGCCCTCTTCGACCGGGTCTTCATCGGGCAGCACCACCTTGGAATCGTCGAAATAGGTGATCTGGCCGAGGCTGACGGAGAGCTTTTCGCGTCCGTCGGATTGGCGCAGGAAGCGCGAGGTCAGTGCCAGGGTGAGCTGGTTGGCGTCGTTCTGGCGGTCAGCGCCGGTGTAGCGGCTGTCGCGGAACAGCTGGCCCCAGCTGAAGGTGAAGTCGCGGGTGTCGAAGACCGGCAGGTCCGACTGGTCGCGATACGGCACTTTCAAGTAGAACAGCCGCGGCTCCAGCGTCTGCAGGTAGGGCGTGCCGCCGAACGAGGTTTCGCGGTCGAAATACACGCCGGCATCGATGCTGGCGATGGGCAGGCTGCGGGTTGGATGGGTATTGCCGTTGAGCTGGTCGGCCAGCTTGCGATCCAGATCGTAGGCGGTGTAGCGCCAGGCCAGGGTCGGCGTCACGTACCACGCGGCTCCGCTCAGCGGCACGGACACGTAGGGCTTGACGTCCAGCCGTGCACCGCCGGGTTTGGCATAGGACACGCCGGTGCGCTCGTAGGTCGTGGGGTCCTTCAGGTTGACGTCGTCGTGCACGAAGCGCACGGCTTCGGCATACAGGCCGGCATCGAACCAGCGGCCGTAGGGCTGTTCCCAGTTGAGGAACAGGCGTGGCTGGCGCGAATACGGCAGCGCCGCCTCGGTCAGGGTGTAATCGGTCAATTGCCAGCGGTCGGCCATCACGCCGGCCGTCCAGCCGCGGCCGACGCCGTAGACGCCGACGGTGCTCTGCAGGTTGGACACGCCCACGCCTGCAAAGCGGCTGGCGAAATCTTCGATGTAACGCTCGTCGCTGACCCAGGCGAGATTGGCGCGGGCCTGCCACTGGCCGTCGAGGTTGTGGTAACCGCTGTAGACGAAGCGGCCACGATCCTTGTCGCGCAGCCTGTCGTTGGGCATGTAGGAAGTGTTGATCTCGCCGCGCCCGCCTTCGTACAGGTAGCGGAACTCGTTTTCCAGCATCACCCCGCGTGAGCTCATGAGGCGCGGGTACAGGGTGTCGTCGTAGTTCGGGGCCAGGTTCAGGTAGATCGGCTGGCGGTAGTCGAAGCCGTTGCGGCCGGACATGCCGATCGAGGGGAACAGCAGGCCGGTGCTGCGGCGGTCGTCGATCGGGAACTTGACCCACGGCATGTACATGACCGGCACGCGCCCCATGCGCAGCACCGCATTGTGGGCCACGCCGAAACCTTCGTCTGTGTTGAAGTCGATGCGCGGCGCCTGCAGCTCCCAAGCGCGCTGGCTCGGGTCGCAGGTGCTGTAGGTGGAGTGGTGAAGCTCGCCGTCCGCACCGTTGAGGTCGATCACCTCGGCCTTGCCGTTGCCGCGCCGGGACACCAGCTGGTACTGGATGTCGGTGATGCGGTGGGTGTCCTCTTCCTGGTTGCCGGTGGCCTGATCGGCGGTGAGCCGGATCGAGGCGTCCTGATAGCGGACATGACCCTTGGCCAGGTAGTTGTCGGTGTTGCTGTCGTAGGTCAGGTTGTCGGCGCCGAGGAACTGGTCGCCGCGGTGCAGGGCCACGTTGCCGTGGTATTCCGGCGCGGTGTTGGTGCCACTGAGCTGGTCGCCCTCGATGGTCGTGGGCTGCTGGGCGCGATCCTTGGGCGAGGCATCGGTGGTCGGCTGGCCGGAGAAATTCGGCAACACGTCGCCAGCCGGGCACAAACCCCAGTTGATCGGCTTGTCGGCGGCCATGGCCGGCAGGCTCAGGGCGATGCCCAGCGGCAGGGGCAACAGGCGGAAGGCGTGGCGCACGCGGTATCGGTCGGGGGTGGAAACGGGCGGTTAGCTTGCCGCAACCACCGGCAAGGGGCAATGAAGACCACCGGATGCGTGCGGGCGGGGTTCATGACGGCGGTGTTTTGCCGCCCTGCTCAAAGCAGTTCCGCCACGTGTGCCACGCTGCATTCGCGCAGGGCCTCGAGGTCGTATCCGCCTTCCAGCGTGGAGACGATGCGGCCATCGGCGTGGCGTTCGGCCAGCAGGCGCAATTCGCGGGTGATCCAGCCGAAATCCTCGGTTTCGAGCATCAGGTCGGCCATCGGGTCGCGCATGTGCGCGTCGAAGCCGGCCGACACCATCAGCAGCTGCGGGGTGAAGGCATCCACCGCCGGCAGCACCTGGTCGGCCCACACGTTGCGGAAGCGCTGGCTGCCGCTGCCCGGGGGCAGCAGCACGTTCATCACGTTGCCCACGCCGCGTACGTACACGCCGCCGGTATGCGGGAACAGGCCGGATTCGTGGGTACTGAAGTAATCCACCCGCGGTTCGCGTTCGAAGATGGCCTGGGTGCCGTTGCCGTGGTGCACGTCGAAATCGACGATGGCCACGCGTTCCAGACCATACGTGTCCAGTGCGTAGGCGGCAGCCACCGCGATGTTGTTGAACAGGCAGAAGCCCATCGACACGCTGCCGGTGGCGTGATGGCCTGGCGGACGCACCGCGCAGAACGCGGCGCGGGCCTGGCCGGTCATCACCGCATCGACCGCCGCCACGCCGGCGCCGGCCGCGCGCAGGGCCGCCGCGCGCGAGCCGGCACACATCGGCGTGTCGACGTCGAGCATGCGGTGGCCGTCGAAATCGGCGGCCAGCACCGCGTCGATCTGGGCCTCGTCGTGGACCCGGCGCAGGTCGCCGAGCTTGGCGATGGGCGCTTCGCGCCAGTCCAGGGCGGGGAAGGCGCCGTGCAGCGCTTCCAGCACGGCAGCCAGCCGTTCGGGTGACTCGGGGTGGTCCGGGCCGGTGTCGTGCCCGAGGCAGGCCGGATGGGTGTAGACGTACAGACCGCTCATCCCGCGTGCCTCTCCCTCGTTCAGATCCTGCGGCGTTCGTGGCGCCAGGTGACTTCGGCCACCCCGGCATCCCGGCAGAGTACCCGGGCCAGCACGAACAGCACATCCGACAATCGGTTGAGCCAAGCCAAGGCCTCGGCCCGGACCGGCTCGGTGCGCGACAGGGCCACGGCCTCGCGTTCGGCACGGCGCACGATGGTGCGGGCGAGGTGGCAGCGCGCCGCCGCCTCGTTGCCACCGGGCAGGATGAATTCCTTCAACGGCGGCAGCCCGGCATTGAAGCTGTCCAGTTCACGCTCCAGCGCCTCGACGTCGGTCTGCATCATTGCCGCATGGCCGGGAATGCACAGCTCGCCGCCGAGGTCGAACAAGCCGTGCTGGATCGACACAAGCAGCGCACGCACGGCGTCCGGCACGTCGTTGCAGGCCAGCAGCAGGCCGATGGCCGAATTGGCTTCGTCCACGGTGCCGAACGCGGCCACGCGCAGCGCGTCCTTGCCGGTGCGGCTGCCGTCGCCGAGGCCGGTGCTGCCGTCGTCCCCGGTGCGGGTGTAGATCTTCGTCAGGCGGTGGCCCATCGCGCGGCGCTCAGTGCGCGCGGGCGGCCGCAGCCGGTGCCAGACGCAAGAATGCGGCATGCAGCACTGCGGCGATGGCGACGTAGGTCGCGGTGGTCACCAGGTACGGAGGCAGCCAGTCGGTGTAGTTCTTCCACCAACCGGCCAGCGTCGGGTTCGGCACGCTGGCGCTGCTCCAGTAGAAGCTGCCCTGCGAAATCAGCTGGCACAGCACCACCGCGGTCACCAGCGCCGCGGCGAGTTTGCCCAGGCCCTGCCAGTCCAGTCCCGGCTGCGTCCGCGCCAGCCAGCTGCCGCCCAGCCACAGCACCAGATAGGCCGGCACGAGGCACCCGTAGGCCGGCGACACGCAGTAGTGGGACCAGAACGGGATGCCCTGGTCGGTGATGACCTGCCAGTCCACCGCGACGGCCAGTGCCATGAACGCCGGGAATGCCCAGTACGACCAGCGCCGCAGGTAGTAGCCGCCGACGAAAAACACCGCCCAGGACGCATCCGGCGGCGAGAAATGGTCGAACAGGTGCACGCGGGTGGCGGCCATCAGCAGGGCCAGCACCAGCAGGATGAACAGGCGTTTGGCGGTCATCGGATCGGCGGTCATCGGGGTGTCGGGCGGGATTGCCCGCTCATTCTAGCGAAGCCGGCGGGCCGGGATGGGCTTGCCGTTATCATGACGGCATGACGACACGACACGACGTGCTGATCGTCGGCGGTGGCCTGGTCGGCGCCAGCTTGGCGATCGCGCTGGACCGACTGGGCCTGTCCACCGGGCTGGTCGAAGCCGCGCCGCCCGGGCAGATGCCGGCGGTGTTCGACCAGCGCAACCTGAGCTTTGCCGCCGCCACGGTCAATGCGCTGGGCGCGTTGGGCGTGATGCGCCGCCTGCGCATGCCCGACGCACCGATCCGGCGCATCCACGTCAGCCGGCGCGGCGATTTCGGCCGGGTGCGGCTGGAGGCGGCCGACTACGGGCGCGAACGCTTCGGCCAGGTGGTCGTGGCCCGCGACTTCGGCGATGCGCTGGCCGCGCGGCTGGACGAACTGGTGCATCTGACCCGCTACCGGCCGGCGCGCTTCGTCGGGCTGGATGCCCCGGCCGACGGCTTGCGCCGCGTGCATCTGCACGGCCCGGACGGGCCGATGACGCTGAGCGCGCCGCTGGTGGTGGCCGCCGACGGCAGCGCCAGCGCAGTGCGTGCCGCGCTCGGCATCGGCACCGTCGAGCACGACTACGGACAGACCGTGTTCGTGGCCCGGCTGCGCGCCGAACGCGCGCCGGACGGCACCGCCTACGAGCGTTTCGGCGATGCCGGCCCGACCGCCTTGCTGCCGCGAGGCGACCGCCATTGGGGCTTGATCCACGCCGTGCCGGGCGAACAGGCCGACGCCGTGGCCGCGCTCGACGAGGCCGGCTGGCTGGCGCGCGTGCAGACGGCTTTCGGCTGGCGCATCGGTCGTTTCCTCGAATGCGGGCCGCGCAGCCGCTATCCGCTGGTGCGGGTGCTGGCCGAGCGCCTGACCGCGCCGCAGGTTGTCCTGCTGGGCAACGCCGCGCAGGCCATCCATCCGGTCGGCGCGCAGGGCTTCAATCTCGGCCTGCGCGATGCGCTGACGCTGGCCGAATTGATCGAGGACGGCCTGGCGCCCGGCGATCCGGCCCTGCTCGATGCCTACGCCACGCGGCGGCTGGCCGACCGCGAGCGCACGCTGGCCTTCTCCGACGATCTGGCGCGGCTGACCTCCAACCCGTCGCCCGTGCTGCGGCCGCTGCGCAGCCTCGGCATGGCGCTGGCCGACCAGGTCGACGCCGTGCAGATGCGCCTGGTGGGCGGAGCGATGGGTTTTCGCGGCGAAGTGCCGCGCCTGTGCCGCGACCGGCCGGCCGGAGCCGCCGCATGAGCCGGGCCGCGAAACTCGATGCCGTCGTGGTCGGCGGCGGCGTGGTCGGCGCCGCCTGCGCGCTGGCGCTGGCCCGCAGCGATCTCGACGTGGCGCTGGTCGAGGCCGGCACACCGGCGGCGTGGTCGGCGGCAACGCCGGACCTGCGGGTCTATGCGTTCGCCCCGGACAATGCCGCGCTGCTGGACGGGCTGGGCGTGTGGCGCGACGTGGCTGCCACGCGCGTACAGCCGTACCGGCGGATGCGGGTGTGGGACGCGGCCGCCGGCGGCGAACTGCATTTCGATGCCGATGCCTACGGCCGCGCCCAGCTCGGCTGGATCGTCGAGAACGCGCTGCTGCAGGACCGGCTGTGGGCGGCGCTGCCCGCCGCCGGCGTGCGCGTGCTGGCCGGCACGCGCGTGGCCGGGCTGGAGCAGGACGAGGCCGGCTTGCGCCTGCAACTGGATGACGGCAGCCCGCTGGCCGCGCGCTGGGCGATCGCCGCCGACGGCGGCCGCTCGGCGCTGCGCGCGCTGGCCGGCGTCGAGGTGGACGCGCACGACTACCACCAGCGCGGCGTGGTGGCCTTCGTGCGCACCGAAATGAAGCACGAGGACACCGCCTGGCAGCGCTTCTTGCCGACCGGGCCGCTGGCCTTCCTGCCGTTTGCCGACGGGTTGTGCTCGATCGTCTGGAGCCTGCCCGAAGCCGAGGCGCAGCGCGTGCTGGAGCTGCCGCCGGAGCGTTTCGAAGACGAACTCGAACGCGCCTTTGCCGGCCGGCTCGGCGCGGTGCGGCTGGCCTCCGCGCGTGCCGCCTTCCCGCTGCGCCGGCAACTGGCCCGCGCGCAATTGGCCGGGCGCGTGCTGCTGGCCGGCGACGCCGCACATACCGTGCATCCGCTGGCCGGACAGGGCGTCAACCTCGGCTTGCGTGACGTGGCCGGCCTGCGCGATGCGATCCACGATGCACGGGCACGCCGGATCGACTGGGCCAGCCCGCACCGGATGGCGCGCTGGGCCCGCAACGCGCGCAGCCGCAACACGGTGGCCGCGCTCGGTTTCGAGGCCATCAACGGCGTGTATTCGAACGATGAGCTGCATCTGACGATGGCGCGCGGCCACCTGCTCGGCGCTGCCGACCGCGTGCCGGGCATGAGCGCGCGTATGTGGAAGCACGCCGCCGGCGCGTGAGCGCGGCGCTCTAAACATTGTCCGCGATCTTGCCGGGCTGCCGGGCTTGCCGTCCGGTGCGTGTGTGGCGCTCGGGATGCGTTTGCGTTGTCGCAGTTGCGCGGTGCTTTCGCCGCTTGGTCATGCGCCAAGCGGCGGTGGCCGTTGCAGGTCGCCAATGGGTTCTCAGTCGCTCAGGCTGACGCTGAAACAGCCGTCCTCGTGATGCAGGCGCAGGTCGGTGCTGGCCGGGGTGTGGCCATCGGCCAGGGTCTGGCGCAGGCGCAGGCCGATCGGGCGCGGCAGCGTGCCGCGGGCACTGCCGTCGGCGGATGCGGCGGCGGCTGGCGCTTCAGTGGCAGGCGCGGGTTCGGCCGCTGCGGGCGCCGCGTCGCCGGGGCGGATCGGCTCGATGTCGAGCAGGGGCCGTTGCGTGAGCGATTCCAGACGTGCCAGATCGGCTTCGCCCGCGGCCGGAGACAGGCCTTGCCAGCGGTACACCGCGGCCAGCACGTTGACGTCATGTGCAGTGGCCGCCTGGCGGATCGCGGCGACCAGCTCGCTCAGTTTCCGCACGCAGGCCGGGACGCCGGCCAAGCCGGCGGCGGTCGGCGCGGAGGCTGCCGCTTCGCGACTGCCGATGTCCTCGCAGCGGCGGTCGGTGAACACCGGCCGGCCGGACGCATCGCGGCAGCGGTTCACGTCGTCTCGGGCGTGGGCGGCATGGGGCGGGAACATGCCGGCAAGGGCCAGCAGCAGAAGCGGCAGGATCGGACGGGGTGTCATGCCGTCGAGTCTGGCATCGCCCGTCGTCGCCGTCAGGCCGGCGCGGGTCGGCGGTTCAGCTCAGCTTCGACAGCACCGCCTGCGCGGGCTTGGCGAGATTGAGCGTGTAGAAGTGCAGTGAAGGCGCGCCGCCGGCGATCAGCCGCTCGCACAGCGCGGCCACCACGTCGGCGCCGAAGGCCTTCACCGAGTCGATGTCGTCGCCGTAGGCCTGCATGCGCTGGGCGATCCAGCGCGGGATCTCGGCCCCGCACTGCTCGGAGAACCGGCTGAGCTGGGAGAAGTTGGAGATGGGCATCACGCCGGGGATGATCGGCACGTCCACGCCCAGCCTGCGCACCGCATCGACGAAGGCGAAGTAGGCATCGGCGTTGTAGAAGTACTGGGTGATGGCCGCATCGGCGCCGGCCTTCACCTTGTCGGCGAAATGGCGCAGGTCGCTGAGCGCATCGCGCGCCTGCGGATGCGTTTCCGGGTAGGCACCCACCTCGATGCGGAAGGCGTCGCCGTGTTCGGCGCGGATGAAGGCGATCAGGTCGGCGGCGTAGCGCAGGTCGCCCGGATGGCCCATGCCCGAGGGCAGGTCGCCGCGCAGGGCGACGATGCGCTTGCAGCCGATGCCGCGGTACAGCGCCAGCAGCTGGCGGATTTCCTCGCGCGTGCCGCCCACGCAGGACAAGTGCGGGGCCGCTTCCAACCCGTGCTTCTGGCCGAGGTGGCGCACGGTCTCGGCGGTGTAGCTGAGCGTGGAGCCGCCGGCGCCGAAGGTGCAGGACACGTACTCGGGCGAATACGTCTTGAGCTTGCCCACCGCGCGGTCGAGCTGGGCGCGCTGGTCGTCGGTCTTGGGCGGATAGAACTCGAAGCTGACGGGAATCATGGGACGGGTCGGTTCGGGATTTTGCATGCACTATATCTTTTCATCGCGATGAATGCATGAATTTGTTTCGTCCGGAACGGCGCGCCGGCTCCGGACAGGCGCGCACTAGACGGGG
>JADHEF010000713.1_pt1 | contig 29245 bp, 31 predicted proteins | sample 8952391 | NCBI WGS metagenome assembly JADHEF01 (sample SAMN16124439, study PRJNA663245) | bioreactor sludge metagenome | isolation source: sludge (nitrite) | place: India:Bengaluru | collected 2019-02-28 | reverse complement strand
TTAATTTATGGAAGATAACTTAACAGGTTTAGGATTCTCCAGCTCTTCTGATATTTCCGCAAGCTCTTCAAGAAGCTTTTTCTGCTTAGAAGAAAGCTTATCAGGAACCGTTACCTGAATCTTGACATAAAGATCTCCCCTTTTGTTGGGGTTATGAAGGTGTGGTACTCCTTCCCCGCGCAGTCTCAGTATTTTCCCGTTTTGAGTGCCTGAAGGTATTTTCATCTTCACTTTTTTATCATCCAGTGTATTTACGTATATGTCTGACCCAAGCGCCGCCTGTGTAAAAGAAATCGGAATAAGGCAGTAGATGTCTTCTCCATTTCTTTCAAAATATTCGTGCGGCTGAACATTTATAAAAACATAAAGGTCTCCAGCTTCTCCCCCATTGGGACCCGCATCTCCCTGCCCGGGAATACTGATTCTCTTTCCTGTTTCTATTCCGGCAGGAATTGTAACCTTTATCTTCTGCTTTTTCCTGTTAACACCTGTCCCCGCGCACTGATTGCAGGGATTTTCAAGTATAAACCCCTCACCGCGGCATGTGGGACATGGGGACGCAATTGAGAAAAACCCTGAACTTCTTCTCACCTGCCCGGTGCCTCCGCAGGTTGTACATGTTTTTCTTCCGGAACCTGATGAAGCTCCGGAACCGCCGCAGGTAGAGCAGGGATGGTTTTTATTGTATGTTATTTCTACCTTTGCCCCGAATATGGCATCCTTGAATGAAATATCTAGGTTATACCTTAAATCTGAGCCTCTCTGGCTTGAACTGCCCTGGGGGCCTCTTCTGGTACGTGAACTGGTTCCAAAAAATGAATCAAATATCCCGGAAAAATCCCCGAATATATCCTCAAAATCCCTGAAGACAGTTGAATAATCATGGGAACCAGCACCTGCCCCGTCAACACCGGCAAAACCGAACTGGTCATAAGCCTGCCTCTTCTGGTCATCGCTTAAAACCTCATAAGCCTCGGTCGCTTCCTTGAATTTTTCTTCCGCTTCCTTGTTTCCGGCATTTTTATCAGGATGGTATTTTATCGCAAGCTTTCTGTATGCCTTTTTTATATCATCTTTGGATGTTCCTTTCGGAACACCCAAGACTTCGTAGTAATCCTTTTTAGCCAAGGTCAAGTCTCACTTTTTCATAAGGATTTATTTTTTATCATCATCAACTACTTCATAGTCGACATCTTCAACATTTGATCCAGACGATCCTTTAGTCTTTCCCTCATAACTTTCCTTGCTGTTTCCTGCAGCATCCTGATATGAAGGTCCGCTCTGCTGCCCCTGTTCCTGCGAATCTGAAGATGCTTTTGAAGCATTCTTATACATCTCTTCCGCAAGCTTGTATGAGGCCTGTTTGAGGCTTTCAGTCTTTGCCTTTATATCCTCAATGTTTGAACCTGCAACAACATTTTTTAGCTCAGTCAGCGCAGATTCAACCTTTCCCCTGTCTTCAGCAGATATCTTATCTCCATATTCCTTGAGCGATTTTTCTGTGGAATATAAAAGCGCGTCTGCCTCATTTTTTACTTCAATCTTTTCTTTCTCTTTCCTGTCTTCCTCTGCGTGGGCAGCTGCGTCATCAACCATTTTCTTGATTTCCGCTTCTGAAAGACCTGATGAAGATTCTATCCTTATCTTCTGTTCCTTTCCTGTCGCGAGATCCTTTGCCGAGACATGAACAATACCATTTGCATCAATATCAAACGCTACCTCAATCTGGGGTATTCCCCTTGGGGCAGAAGGAATTCCGACAAGATCAAACTTGCCAAGTGTCCTGTTCTGGCTTGCCATCTCTCTTTCGCCCTGGAGAACATGTATTGATACAGCAGTCTGGTTATCAGCTGCTGTAGAGAAAACCTGGCTTTTGCGTGTAGGAATAGTGGTATTTCTGTCGATCAGTTTTGTGAAAACCCCGCCAAGAGTCTCAATTCCAAGCGAAAGAGGTGTTACATCAAGAAGAAGAACATCCTTCACATCGCCGCCCAGAATACCTCCCTGGATAGCAGCACCCATCGCCACAACCTCATCAGGGTTTACACTCTTGTTCGGTTCTTTCTTGAACAAATCCTTTACTATGGCCTGCACAGCAGGAATTCTGGTTGATCCCCCTACAAGGATAACCTCGTCAATGTCTGAAGGAGAAAGTCCAGCATCTTTCATGGCTTTTATACAGGGGCCCTTGGTACTCTGAAGAAGATCATCAACCATCTGTTCGAATTTTGCCCTTGTAAGATTATACATGAGATGTTTCGGCCCGCTTGCGTCAGCTGTTATGAACGGCAGGTTGATATCTGTCGCCTGTGTGCTTGAAAGCTCGATTTTTGCCTTTTCCGCCGCTTCCTTGAGTCTCTGAAGCGCCATTCTATCCTTTGAAAGGTCAATGCCAGTGTCTTTCTTAAAGGTTTCAATAATCCAGGATATTATCCTCTGGTCAAAATTGTCACCTCCAAGGTGGGTATCGCCGTTGGTGGATTTTACCTCGAAAACACCATCTCCAAGCTCAAGAATCGATATATCAAAAGTTCCTCCGCCGAGGTCATATACTGCTATTTTCTCTTCTTTCTGTTCCTTTCCGAACCCGTATGAAAGTGCCGCTGCAGTAGGCTCGTTCACAATCCTTTTTACCTCAAGGCCTGCAATCCTTCCGGCGTCCTTTGTGGCCTGCCTCTGTGAATCGTTAAAATAAGCCGGTACTGTAATTACAGCCTCTGTCACAGGTTCGCCAAGGTAGTCTTCAGCTGTCTTTTTCATCTTCTGAAGTATTGCCGCTGATATCTCAGGCGGTGAATAAAAGGTTCCCCTTATATTTACCCTTACATCATGGTTTCCTGAATCTTCCACACGGTACGGCACAAGGGGAAGCTCCCGCTGTACCTCTGAATACTTGTTTCCCATAAACCGTTTAATCGAATAAACAGTGTTTTCAGGGTTTGTAATTATCTGGTTTTTCGCGGGCTGCCCAACAAGCCTTTCACCTTTATCTGTAAACGCAACAATTGAAGGTGTTGTTCTCTGGCCTTCTGAGTTCTGAATTACAACAGGCTCGCCCCCTTCCATAACTGCTACACATGAATTAGTTGTTCCAAGGTCAATACCAATGACTCTTCCCATTTTTCTTCTCCTAATATCCTAATATCACATTATTAATATTTAATCCTGATTATCAGGTAATCATTCCTTTACAGCTTTTTCCCTGTCATCATCTGCTTTTTCTTCGCAGGAAGGGGAACCAGTTTTTTCTGCAGGCATAAAAACCTTTACCCTGGCATTTCTGATTACCCTGTTATTTAAAATATAACCATTCTGAAAGACTTCGGCCACTACAGGTTCATCAATACCTGCCTTTTCTTCCATCATAAAGGCCTCATGCCTTTCCGGATCAAATTTCAGGCCTGCTGAATCAAACCTCACCAGATTCCACTTCTTTTCCAGCATTGAAGTAAACTGTTTTTCAATCAGCCCTATTCCCTGGTAAAATTTATCAAAATCCTTTGATTCACCGGCTGAATTTATTGCCCTCTCAAAATCATCAATTATATTTACAAGATCTATAAGCAAATTAGAGTTTCCGTATTTAACAGTTTCTTCTTTTTCGCGTATCATCCGCTTTCTGTAATTCTCAAACTCAGCCTGTTTTCTCAAGAGACTGTCTTTGAGAGCCGCGTTTTCTTCTTCTGCCTTCTGTAATTTTTCCTTCAGCTCCTGAAGAATCTTCTCAGATATCTTGATATCCTCAGCTTTCGCAGCTTCCTCTTTACTATCTGTTTTCTCTTCTTTTTGTTCTTCTGCAATACTTTCTTTCTGCTTTTTTCCCTTTACATTTTCATCCAATACTTCATCCACAATAAATAACCCCGCGATGTGATTTAATTATAACGACGTTAAAAATAAAATACTAATGCAGTGTTAAAGCGTCAAGGGAATCTGTCAGAATGGAAAAAAAGATAATCTTTAGTTTAAAAAAACCTACCTTTTGGGCATGATCTCCAGTATCAGTTCAACCTCTCCCCTGCTTAGCCCTGTCGCCTGGGCAATATTCTCCGGTGTCCAGCCCTGGTGAGCAAGCTTTACAACCATCTCCCTCTTGTCAATTGAAGGTGCTCCGCTTTTCTGTGTTTTCTTTCCTTTATTATCCTTATCAATGAGAGTGCCCAGAATAGCTATGTTGTCCTCTGCCTTCCTGACTCCTTCGTTAAGCCTTGTTTCTGTCCTTGCAAGCCATTCCCTTGCCTGCTGCATTTTGTCTATCTTCTCTTCAACATCAACAACAATTTTTGAAAGTGAATCAAGCTTGGCCATTGTCCTGTCAGCCTCTCCCTTTTCAAGGTTTATCTTCTTGAACCGGTCCTCAAGCTCGTTAAGCCTCATCGGAAGCATATCTGCGATTTCAGACATCTCCTTAAAACTCTTCTCCATCTGCTGAAGGGTCTGGAAGTTCCTGTCAACTCCTTCCGTTGTTGTTTCTATAATGCTTCCTTTCTTCTCCAGCCTCTGGAATTTTTCAGTCACATCTTTGAAAATATCCTCAAAATTCCTGAGTTTTACATCTATCTCCTGCAGGTTGTCATAAACACCTGTTATATGGTCAAGTTTAATATCAACAGCCTGCGACATGTTAAGCAGTTTTTTAAAATCACCCTCAATCTCATCAATCTTGCGTTTTTCAGCCAGGAACCTGTTCAGTTTTGTGGAAACTTCCTCTCCGAGCTTCCTGATATTGTCGAACTTCTTTTCAGCAACCTTTATGTCCCGGCTCTGCGCATCAACCTTGATTATGTCTCCCTTGAGATCCTCGATTTTTTCCTGCAGCGAGTTTTTGAGAGAATCTGCCCTCTCGAATATCTTTGTCTGTGCTGCGAAATTTTTCTGCTTTTTGTCTATATCATCAAGTGTTACACTGAGAACCCTTGAGCTTTCAGAAATACGTCCCATCATTTTTTTCTCTGTATTGTCGATCCTGTCCTTTACATCCTGGACGCCGGTCTTGAATTCCTTTATCTTGCTGTCAATCTCCTGTTCAAGCTCTCTTGTCTTTTTCATGAAATCAATCATGAAAATATCTGAATCGCTTTTCATTTTTTCAATTGCAGCCTGTGACTTTTCCCTGAGCTCGTCGCTCAGCTTTCCGATGTTCTGGGCTATTCCGGCAAGCTGCTCCCTGTACTGCTCCCTCGTCGCCCTTGACTCATCAAGGAGCTCGCCCTTCTCCTCAGCGTACTCCTTCTTCAGCTCTTCAAGCAGACGTGCTACATCATCGCGCAGCTTCAGGTTCTGCTCTGAAAGCGAGTCCTTGTTTGCCTTCATATCCTGATCAAAACCGGCATACCACATCTGCATATCCGCTTTGGCGCTGTCAAGGCCGGCAAGAAGATCCTTCCTGCTGTTTTCAAGCGAGTCATCAAGCATATGGATCCTCTGATCTATATCTTTCTCATACTGCCTGAGTTTTTCATCAATACTTGTATGATAATCGGCGAACTCCTTGTTAAAGTGGTTACTGCTCGAAACCTTGATATCTTCAGCCTCTGACTTGATTGAAATCTCAAAATCCCTGACTGTTTTCTCAATCAGCACAAGTTTTTCATCAACATCATTTCTGAATATGCTGATCTGGTTCTCATACTTCTGATACTGTGAGTTAGCCTTTATCTGCACCTCATTCATCTTTTCCTTTAGCATCTCAATGCACTTGTCCTCAATTTCCTCGCGGATGCCAAGCTTCTCTGCCGAGATTTTTTCAATCTTCCCGGCTATCTCCTGCTGCCATGACTCAAGCTTGCTGTTGATTGACTCATTTCGGACCTTCAGATCCTTGAAGAATTCATCCTCAAAAACCTGGAGCTTTTCCGTTACATTTTCATATGATTTTTTCTTTAGTTCATCTATCCGTCCCTCAAGTGTTTCAAGAACTTCCCTTATTTCAGAGAAATCCTTCTCAAGCTTAACTTTCTGGGAGCTCTTTTCAGCATCAAGTGATATCTCAAAAGAATGGAAATCGTCCCTCATCTTTTCGCTGACCATATCAATCATCGATTTCAGGTTTTTCTCCATCAGCTCAATATCTTTCCCGAAACCCTCAATGCCTTCTATCTTATAGTTTATTACTGCTTCATACTCCGATATTCCCGACTCAATCCGTGAAAGACTTGTGTGCACATGCAAATCCGATGTTTCTATCTGTTTCAGCAGTTCAGCTTTTACGGATTCCGCATTCCTTGCTACCTGCTTTTTTATATCATCAAAAACAGCATTCTGGTACTTCTGTGTTTCTTCCTCTGCCCTGTCAAGCTTTGTTATATACTTCTTCTCAACTTCCTCTGCCTCTGTCCTGAATTTCTGGATATAGGAATTCATATCGTCTTCCAGTTTTCCGGTAAAGCCTGAAACAATATAGTTTCTCTTTTCCTCAAGTTCCCTGACAGCTTTGCTGTATGAATCAAGCTTTGTGTCAAAAGCTGCCGTCATGGACTCGATCTCGCTCCTGATACCTGCGAGTCTGCCTGTCCTGCCTGTTATTGATTCATCAAACTGTTTTATGCTTTCAATCACAGCCTCGTAGTTTTTGACAGACTCTTCCTGTGTGCTGACATATTTTTCCTGTATTGCCTTTTCAAAACCGGACATCTCCACGCTGATCCTGTCAAACTGCTCCTTTACCCTGTCTTCCAGAAGGGCAAGGTTGCCGTCAACATCAGCATTTATATCAGCAGCCCTGTCGTCAATCTCTTTCTTTATTTTGGCAAAAATCTCGTCACTTAACGCGACACCTTTTTCATCTGTCTCAAAAAGCCTTTTGCGGAACTCTTCCTCGGTCTTATACAGGCTGTTTCTGAACTCATCTGTCAGATCATTCAATTCATTTCTTACAGCCTTTACAGCCTCATCTCCAAGCGAATCCCGCCTTTTTTCAAGGTCCTCCATGTACTCCGCAAAACCCTGTATTTCCCTTCTGCTTTCCTCTATTTTTTCCTTTATGGTATTCGACCTGAGCTCAATTTCATTGAATACGCCTATCTTGAGCAGCTCCATGTTTTCAGTGTTTTTCCTGTTGAAGTCTTCAGATATTATGGGTATCCTGTTTTCAAGTTTTTCTATCGCTGAAGAAGACTCTTTCAGCTTCTTTCCTATCCCATCTACGAAAATTGATTCTTCGTGCAGTTTCTTCAGGTTTTCATCAACCCGGGCAGTCATTTCGGACAATTCCCTGAGAACAGAGTCATAATTGTCTATTTTTTTGTGTATGTTCTCAATTTCCTCATTACGTAGTGAAAGCTCAGTACTTCTCTGATCTATCCTGTTGTATACTTCCTTTACAGTTTTTTCATGTACTTCAAGCTCAATTGAAAGGTCTTTAATTCCCATCGCCTTTTCTTCCACAATTGCGTCCAGTTCTTCCTTGATCTTGTTGAAATACTTCTTCATCTTGTCCAGGCTTCTGTTGTTGACGTCTATCTGGCGGTATATGGCAAGAATTACCACAACTATCGCGATTGTAAGAAGGTTCCCTAATGAAAAAAGCATATTACCTCTCCGTTTTCAGCTTTTTATGGAATCAAGGACAAATTTCCTGAGTTTCCTGTAATTAAAAAAAGTAAAATCCGCCCTGCTGCCCTTCTTCCTGAACCAGCTGAAATGGGCGGAAAGCATTCCGGCATTGTTTGAACCTATTATATCATAAACATAATGGTTGCCGACATAAATAATTTTTTCAGGTTTTATCCCAAGTTTTTCAGACATTAAAAGGAAAGCTTCGGGCCCTGGTTTCAGGAACCCGATTTCATCCGCAGAACACACCACATCCCAGTATTTATCAAGCCCGAGATATGAAAGCTTTTTTTTAACCGGGAAATCGGAAATTATACCAAGCCTGATTTTTTCTTTTCTGAAATCAGTAAGCACCTCATCAAGAATTTTATAGGGCTTTATCCATTTGAACATTGGAATAAACTGGCCATAGATATATTTTTCAATCAGAAAAGCTGATTTCTCTGCCGGGATTTTCATTTCGCAGGCAAGGAGTTCAGCCTGCATTCGCCTGAAATCATCAATATGGCTTATTCCCCTGATTTTTTTCCTGACCCTGCTGAACGCCGGTGCAAGCACAGGATGCATCAGGAAAAAAGCAAAGGACGTGAGATACATTTTATAATTAGGGTAAAGTGTTCCGTCGACATCAAATACAACAGCTTCTATTTTCTTACTGTCAGGCATGTTTATTTTTAACGTAAATAGTATCTATTTGCAATATTACAGGTTCAGATATTTTTCTGCTTCTCATTCAGCAGGAGGAGGCGGTATCGGGGGACGGGCAAAGCTGTTTTCGGCTTTTACCCGCACGAGGTGCACTGATTCACGGGAATATGTCCTGATAAAATCATCGACGGGGGTCTTTCTGTTACGCTCAAAAACAACAGGATGGAAACTTCCGTCAGGGCTTACATATGGGAGAAAGGCCGCAACATGATAATGCTGGCGAAGGACAGGTTCTGTCCCGTAATCGCCATTGATTGAACCCAGATAGATATATCCAGGATCTGTAACAGCAAGGTAATATAGCACTGCCTTAAGGTTTGATACAGGATAGCCAATGTCGGGGGTATAGGGTTCGTATGGATAATTGCGGACATCAATATCCTGAACAGAAACCGGAGCACCTGTATGCCCAAGCTCAAACAGGGTTAATGCAATGTTCCTTGTCCAGTCAAGCCCGAAAAGCGGATCCCGCATATCTTCATACAGCAGGCTCAATGTATCACGTCTGTCCTTGAAATTTTTTCTTTTTAACTCATCAATGTCCATAAGCCGGCTTGTTTTGGCAGAATAAATCCCATCTGATATCCATTTAATAAACCCAGAACAATTGAATCCCTGCGCAGGGTTGGTTTTCATGCTGTCAATCAAAACAAAATCCCCGCTGCTGTCCTGGGCGCCGTCATCGGAATCTTTCAGGAGATGAAGTTTCTGTTCAATTTCATAACAGATTTTAATCATTGTCCTGTTTTCCGTTTCATTGTAATCTTCTGAAAGCATGTTCCAGTCAACAATATAATCGGAAAGAACAACTATTGTTTCAAAAGGCTCTGCAAGAAGGCTCTCTACAGTAACCGGAAGCAGTACGTCCCTGCAGACCATTGAGCCGAAGAGGCTGAATTCGAGCAGTGAATCCCCTCCGCGGCTGGTTATTCTGACAAAGGTTTCAGGATCATTATTGAGAAATATTTTTATCTGCTCAAGTGCTCCGCTTGAAGCGCTTCGTTTTATAATGTATGTACCGGGAGAAACAAGCGGATAGTCACTCCCGTTCCTTGTAGTTTTTTCATTTATAAAAATAAAGTAAAAAAAATCATCATTCGAAATGACCTGGAACTTAACCTTTTTGCCGGTCAGATAACAGTCTGAAACAACATCCTGCTGTAGCTTAATCTCGTTATTTGTTCCTGTTATTATATTGAGGAATTCCCTTCTTATCTCAACCGTTTCAGGGAGCATGTAATCGGTATTACCGGCAACAGCAGCCACTGAGGTGAGCACAAACAGCTGAACTGCTATTAAAAAGAGGGAATTTATCCCTTTCAGTCTTCTTTCCATGTTTTGTCTGTTTCTCTGATGTCTATTTCAAACGGAATTGAATTGAGTCCGAAACTTTTCCTGATTTTGTTCTTCATGTATTTAAGATAGGAAACAGGGAATCCGCTGCTTTTGTTTACAAAAATAAGGAACCTTGACGGTTTTATCCCGGTCTGAGTCATATACTTTATCTTGTATCTGCCCCTGAAGGTTGATGAAGGTGGTGCATAATCCTCAACCCACTCCTTAAGCGCCTTGTTAAGGCTTGATGTTGAAACACGTGTCTCAAGCTGACGGTTGACTTTAAGGGCTGTTTTAAGCAATGTCTCAATTCCTGTTCCCTTAAGAGCTGAAATTGGAACAACAGGCGCAAAATCAAGAACAGGAAAAACAAATCTTATCCTGTCTTCCATGGCAGCAATCATGTTTGGAACTTCACTGAGTTTATCCCACTTGTTGACTACAATGATTATCCCTTTCCCTTTTTTTACAACATGGCCCGCTATTTTTTTATCCTGATCAGAGAGCCCCTCTTCCGCGTCAATAACCATGAAAACCAGGTCAACATCATCAATTGCCTTTATGGCCCGTGTTACTGAGTAATATTCCACATTTTCGGATACCTTGCTCTTGCGTCTTATTCCCGCAGTATCCATGACCCTGAATTTAACATCCTTATAAAGGAATTCCCCTTCAACTATATCCCTTGTAGTACCAGGAATATCAGAGACTATTGACTTATCTGATCCGGTAAGCCTGTTGGATAATGTGGATTTGCCTGTATTTGGCTTTCCCAGAATCGCAAGATTCACAGCCTGCTCTCCTGTTTCGCTGCCGCTGTTTTCAGCAAATCCTGATGCGCTGTTTTCAAGGAATTCAACAATCTGTTCTTCCAGAATATCCATGTTATAACCATGGGCAGACGAAACAGGGATTATTTTTTCAAAACCATACGAATAGTAATTCCAGATTTCATTTTCCTTTTCCGGTGTATCAACCTTGTTTACTACAAGTATGATCTTGTCCCTGTACTTCCTTATCTTTTCGATAAAGATCTCATCCTCCGGCGTAAGTTCCCTTGCGTCAAGAAGAAACAGTATAAGATCAGCAGCATCCATCTCAGCTATACTTCTGTCTGTCACTATCTGTTCAATACCTGTTTTTGAAGTATTAACACCGCCGGTATCAGTAAGTTTAACAGTCCTGCCGCCGATTGAGTATAATTCACTTACAGCGTCACGGGTAACACCGGGTGTGGGATCAGTTATTGATTTTCTTTTTCCTATAAGCCGGTTAAAAAGTGTTGATTTCCCGACATTTGGCCTTCCGGCGATTATAACGGCCGGATAACGATTTTTATATAAGTCCGCTGAATCTTTCATTAAACCAGTTCTCAATAAATATGCTTATCTCTGTTCCGGATTCCATTTTAAGGATCCCCTCGATTATTTTCTCTGCTTCCTGTATTTCCACGTTTCTTATTACCTTTTTTACCGCAGGTATTGCTGCGGGGCTCATGCTTATTTCCTTAATTCCAACCCCAAGAAGGACTATTGTAGCTACCGGATCCCCGCCCATTTCACCGCAAAGGCTTACAGGTATGCCTGCTTTTTTTGCGGAATCAACTGTCATTTTAAGGAGCCTGATAAGCGCAGGATGATATGGTTGATAAAGATATGCGATTTTTTCATTACCCCTGTCAATAGCAATTGTGTACTGAATCAGGTCATTTGTACCGATTGAGAAGAAATCTACCTTTCTGGCAAGAAATTCCGAAGCAAGAACAGCTGCCGGGACTTCAATCATTATTCCTATCGGCACCTTATCCCTGAAAGGCTGACCATTATTCTTGAGCTCAGCCTTTACCTCTTCAATTATCGCGAGTATCTCATCAATCTCTTCCAGACAGGAGATCATGGGGAACATTATTCTCAGGTCTCCAAAGACCGAAGCCCTGTAAAGTGCCCTAAGCTGTATCTTGAAAGTATCCCGGTTTGTAAGACAGAACCTTATTCCCCTCCAGCCAAGAAGGGGGTTCCTCTCGTGATTTTCATCATAACCTGGTATTACCTTGTCTCCGCCAATATCAAGCGTTCTGATTGTGACAGATTTGCCTTCCATATTCAGGAGAACATCCTTGTATATCTCAAACTGCTTTTCCTCACTGCTGTGCAGATGTGACTGGAGCAGCAGGAATTCTGACCTGAAAAGCCCTATCCCGTCAGCGCCGTGATCCTTTACAGACTCAAGTTCTTCAGGTACCTCTATATTGGCTTTTATACTTATTTTAACACCGTCATCTGTGACAGCCTCTTTTTTAACATAGGGTCGCAGCTCCCTGGTTTTTTCTTCTTTCTTCCTGATCTTGTCTATATAGAAAAGTCTGGTTTCCTCATCAGGGTTAATAACAACAGTCCCTGTATCGCCGTCAATTATTACATTTTCACCAGTCCTTACCCTTTTTGTTATATTGGAAAGCCCCACAACAGCTGGTATTTCAAAGGAACGCGCTATAATCGCGGTATGCGAAGTCCTGCCTCCGGCGTCAAGGATTATACCCTTTACCTTACTCTTATCCATTGTAATTGCATCAGAAGGCAAAAGGTCATGAGAAGCTATTACAAACTCTGTCTCAAGATCAGCCAGGGTAATCCTCTCTGTAAACATGAGGTTATTGAGAATCCTTTTTGATACATCTTTCAGATCGCTGGCACGGTCTTTCATATAAGAATTCTGTGATGATTTAAGTTTCTCGATTAAATTCTCAATTGCCTCAAAAAGAACCCATTCCACATTTATAAGCTGTCTTGAGAGAGCATCGCTGATCTGCTTAATGAAATCCTGGTCGCTCAGCATAAGGATATGGGAATCAATCATTATCATCTCTTTTTCTCCCATACCAAGATGCGTCATTCCCTTTATCGCTTCAAGCTCATTTCTCGCTTTCTCTATAGCTTCAAGGAACCTGTCGAATTCAACACCGACATCGTTTTTTTCAATATTATATTTCGGGATATTCAAGGTTTCTTCATGATAAAGAAAAATCCTGCCTATACTTACGCCTGGAGATGCGGATATACCCTTAATTTTTTCCATTTGTTTAAATATAAAGTCTTTATCAAAGCTTGTCAAATATGCACGACTCCCATTTCCCGGATGAGTTTGGGTGGCTGCAGTCTCATGAAAAGTATAAAAACCGCCGATATTAATCCTGTCATGAAGCAGAACAGAAGAAAAAGCACAAAAAAAACCAGCAGCCGCCCCGGATGTCTTTTCTGGATTGCGCTAATTTTACTGGTAATCATATTATTTCTTGTAAACCAGAAGAACATGGAAAAAGTCGTTGCATCCACCGGATTTTTTAATCTTTTTTCTAAATCTGCGGGGAAATCACCTGAAAACACAACAGAAACTGCAAAACCTGAAGAAACTATACAGCTGCCTGAAGTAAAAAGAATAACCGGAAAGGAGACTGCTGCGGAGCCTGAAAAAAAAGAGGCTGTTTCTGAAGTTCAGATTGTTAAAGCCTCATCTGACAAACCTGAACCTTCGGAAAAAATCCAGGCTTCCGAAGTCAGGGCGAAAAGCCAGGACACTGCGGCTTCATTTAAAGTCAGAGACAGCATACTTTATTTTATAGTGATTAACGAAGATGGAAGCACCATGCACAAAAAAACAACCAGGAGTATCCGTTATACCGATTCACCCCTGACCTCAACAATGAACTCGCTTCTTACCGGTGTATCTTCCTCTGAAATAAACAACAACTATATATCACTGATACCTGAAAAAACCAGGCTTAACAAGTTATGGATAAGCGACGGAACAGCATATATTGATTTCAACGAAAACTTTCTTTTCAATTCTTTTGGGAGGGAAGGATATATTGGACAGTTAAAACAGATAGTATATACTGCAACTGAATTCCCCACTGTTAAAAAAGTACAAATACTGATAGACGGACAGATAAAAACATATCTCGGCTCTGAAGGGATTCAGATCGGCAAACCCCTTGCGAGGGAATCATTTAAATAATGGGTATATCTTAAGGGATCCTCTATACCTACTACGGTTCGGTTCGTCAGATCCGAAAGGGCACACAAGGACCTCACAACAGGCATGGCACGGTGTGCGCCAATCGCTTGTAGCTCAAAGAAATAATTCTTCTCAGGCGGAAAATTATTGAGTTTTTAAAAGCGCCCTTAAATTATCAGCCAGGTACCCGGTTCCTTTCAAACAAAAATATCAGTGGAAATCAACTGCCTGTGCTTCTGATAATTTCACTAATTGACTGTTTCAGTTTATCAGATGGCAATAGCTCTTCGCGCGTAATCAGGAACAAAAATTCGTTATTCCCCTTCATTCCCTGAACAGGAGAACTGATTATGGATTGTACAAATGATTTTTCCTCATAAAGTCTGTCAATAACCCTTATCAGTGTTTCTTCAAGAACATCAAGCCGTGAGATGACACCTTTCTGAAGATTATCCCGCTCAGTCTCGAACTGGGGTTTTACAAGCGCAATAAGCTTTTTCTCCGAAACAAGATCAAGGATCTTAGAAGCAGCCCTTGCTATAGAGCGGAAAGACAAATCCGCAACACCCATTGATGGAACAGGGCTAAGTGATTCAATATTCATTATATTTGTCTTTTCATGCAAAATCACCCTGCTGTTTTTTTTAAGGGAATAATCCATCTGGTTATAACCCACATCGACTGAATGGACAAAATCAGCACCGTTTTGTATCAGGCAATCAGTAAACCCGCCGGTAGAACATCCCGCATCAAGGAACCCTTTTCCTGAAACCTCAATTTTCCAGTAATCTAACGCACGTTCAAGCTTTAACCCGCCCCTTGAGACATATCTTTTTGAAGAGAGCGTTATTTCCGCATTCAAATCTACCTTTTCACCAGGCTGCCTGATCCTTGAGCCGTTTACATATACATTCCCGCAGAGTATGAGGGCATAATTTTCTTCAGATGTGCGTGTTTTAAATCTTTCATTCATTATTGAGAGTAATGAAGAACGCTTCATATTTTCTCATAGATCCGTTCAATTCCGGTTGCTTTACCTGTCTGGGTGTCTATTTCAACGAATACGCCGTTTATCATGAGAGCTGTATCAGCTATTTCCATCTTTAGCGGTATCTGGGTCATAAACCGCTGCAGTGCAATCTCTTTTTCCGTGCCTATTACTGACTCTTCAGGCCCTGTCATCCCCACATCGGTAATATAGGCAGTCCCTTTTGACAGTATTCTTTCGTCCGCAGTCTGTATATGCGTATGAGTTCCCGCGACCAGGCTGACATCTCCGTCAAGATAAATGGCAAGAGCTTCCTTTTCCATTGTTGATTCAGCGTGAAAATCAATTATTATTATATGAACAGAGCTGTCTTTTCTGATTTTTCTTATAATATCTTTTGCCGCTTTAAAGGGGCAGTCAAGATTTGACATGCTTTCCCGCCCCTCGAGATTTATGACAGCAGCCTTTATTCCCTTCTTTTCAACAACACAGTAACCATGTCCGGGCGCGCCGTCGGGATAGTTGGCAGGACGCAGGATGTTTACAGAATCCCGCAGAAGCTGTACCCCCTCAGGCTTCTGCCATACATGGTTCCCAGATGTAATAACATCAGCGCCGCTCTGAATAAGCTGTTCAGCGGTTTTCGGGACAATACCGAATCCGTCAGCAGAATTTTCGCCGTTTATTATCACGAGATCAGGATTTTTTTTCTTTATTATGTTTTTCAGGTTAAAAAAAACAGCCCTGCACCCGGCCTGTCCTATGACATCTCCGAGCAGCAGGACCTTGAATTTATTATCTTGCATATTCTACTATACGTGTTTCCCGGATGATTGTTACCCTTATCCGGCCTGGATACCTGAGCTCAGATTCTATTTTTTTCGCTATTGTCTTACATAATTCCGAAGCCTGTTCGTCATTGACACTTTCGTTATTAACAAGAATCCTGAGTTCACGTCCTGCCTGAATAGCGTATGCCTTGTCAACACCCTGAAAATCAATGGCAATTTTCTCAAGATTCTCAAGCCTCTTGATATAATTGTCAATTGTTTCACGTCTTGCACCTGGGCGCGCCGCTGATATCGCGTCAGCTATCTGTACTATTATTGATTCAATGCATGAAGGTTCAATATCATTATGATGCGATCCGATTGCATTGATTACCCTCGGATCTTCGCTCATTTTTTTAGCCGCTTCCATACCTATTTCAGCGTGATTACCGTCGCCGTTTGTCTCAATACCCTTTCCTATATCATGGAGAAGAGCGGCTCTCCTGGTTATAGTCTTGTTTGCTCCTACCTCAGCTGCAATAAGAGTTGCAATAATTGCAACCTCTTTTGAGTGCTGAAGCACATTCTGCCCGTAGCTTGTCCTGAAGTGAAGCCTGCCCAGTGCCCTGATCCCTTCCGGGCTCATATTGTGTATTCCAAGATCAAACAGTACTTTCTCACCCTCTTCAAAAACAGTCTGGTTGATCTCTTTCTTGACTTTCTGAACAATTTCTTCAATCCTGGCCGGATGGATTCGACCATCCATAATAAGCCTTTCAAGTGATACCCGCGCGATTTCCTTTCTTACAGGATCAAAACATGAAATTACAACTGCCTCGGGAGTATCATCAATGATAATATCCACACCTGTAAGTGTCTCAAGAGTCCTGATGTTCCTTCCTTCACGGCCAATAATCCTTCCCTTCATTTCATCATTTGGAAGGCTGACTGAAGCGATTGTCACCTCAGAACTTACATCAGTAGCAATCCGCTGTATTGTAGCAACAAGTATTTCCCTTGCTTTTTTCTCTGCCGAGAGCTGCGCTTCCTGCTCTATCTTGTTAAGAAGAGCCTGGGCATCATGTTTAGCCTCGTTTTCCAGAGAATCCATTATAAGTTTTTTTGCGTCATTTGCAGATAAACCTGAAACCTCTTCAAGCTTTTTCTGCCATTCCTTCTCCTGCTCAAGCAGGGTATTTTCTTTCTTTTCAAGTGATCTCTCACGGTCTGAAACAGCCTGGGATTGTTTCTCAAGCATATTTATTTTACTGTCGAGGTTGTCTTCCTTTTGAAGTAATCTTCTCTCAAAACGCTGTAATTCGCTTCTTCGCTCCCTGAACTCCTTTTCCTGCTGATTACGTTCCCTAAGTAACTGATCTTTTGCCTCTAAAAACAGTTCCTTTTTTCTTGCCTCAGCTTCCTTTACAGCATCCTGTTTTATCCGTTCAGCTTTCTGCTCAGATGATGACAGCTGAACTCTTGCATATAGCCACCGAATTACCCAACCTAAAATCAAACCTATGAGAGGAAGAATAATATAAAGAATAAGTTGCATAGTCTTCCTCCAATTCTAACTTTTAATAAAAAATAATAACTATTTTTTACACCAGTTGTCAAGAATTATTAGTGCCTATTTTTGGAGATTTTTGACTTTTAATAGAAAGGTGTTTAATGTAAATTGCCCAAGATCAGGCGCTGCAACCAGATATGCCTGTTTTTCCCTATATTTAATCGGAAAAAATACTATGCTGTTTATCCTGCCAATATCCTTGGCTGAAAATTTATCCTTAAGCTCTTCAATCCGGCTTACATCTGTCTTAAGAAAAAATATTTTCCTTCCGGCCAGTATTTCCCTGTAAAATGATTCTTTCTTTTTGATATAAAGCAGCCCGGGCACCTGCTTGTCTAACCCAACAACCGATTCAGGATAATAGGCTGCTTCATCCTGAACCAGAATCGCTCCAAAAAGCGATCCCACTTCCCTTGATATTTTCAGAAGCAGCTTCATTACCGCAACAGATTTGTCTCCTGCATTAATCAGGTACTGATCATAATCAAAACCATATTTATCAATGATAGCGACGCTCTTGTCATTTTTTTTCTCATCCGTATATCCTTCCTTCAGATCAGAAAAAATTGGTAAATCTATTGTATCATTGAAAAACATGTCAGAAACATTGATGGGTTCATGGATTTTATTATCCACCACTTTATTGATCAGTTCCCTAAGCTCATTGTTCTGTGTTTCATCGTTACTGTTATACAATTCCTGATTGATTTCCAGTATCCCGTTTCTGTCAACAACAGGTTCATCTGAATCTCTCATAATTGATAAAACATCATCCAGAGACAATATCTCAAGCAGTTCTTCCTTTATCAATGTCTCAACCTTATCAGTAAAGGAGAGGGTATTTATATTCTCGTAATTATACCCATTAATCTCCTCAAGAAGGGCGTTTTCGGCCAGGCCTGACATCTCTTCATAAGTGTGTTTTCTTACTGCTGCATAAAATGTGTCCGGCATATAATTCTGCCTGGAATAGTCTTCCTCTTTTCTTTGTTTTATGTATTCCACTACCTTTACTTCAGGAATTTCATCATTATCAGCTTCTTCAAGTATTTCAAGATTTTCATATTTATCTCTTTCAAGAGGAATCAGTTCCTTTACACTTTCCAGTTCATCGACTACATCATTTCTGGCGGCTGTTCCACGTAAAACAGTTTTTTTACCTGTCACTTCGTCTTCATTAACATTTTCAGGTTCTGCTTCCAGTTCTTCAAGGTCAGAGGCATCATCGTCTAATGCTTCAATATCCTCAATCACTTCTGCTTCTGCTGCCTTTCCATACTGTTCCGGCTTTCCTGCCGCATCAGGATTGCTTACCTTTGTTTTAAAATTCGCAAGTTTTGACAGATCAGTGTCGTCTTCACCGTCTGTAACAGGAATCAGGCTGTTTTCAATTTCGGAAATAGTCTTCTGAATTTCATCAGGGCTGATTATTTCCTCTCCGTAATCTTTATAAGTTTTAATCTGCTTTTTTTCTGTTTGAATTCTTACACTCTTTTCACTGGAAATAATCCGCTTGATGATTTCTTCTATATTTTCTATCTGTATATTTGTACTTGATATTACGCTTTTTTCAGGCGATTTTTTATCAAGATAGCCGGAAAGAAGGCCTATAATCTCATCCCAGCTCTTGTCGATAAGATCATTTACGAGTTTTTCTTTTTCACCTTTTATTCCACGTATACCCTTTTTGAATTCTTTCCGTACTTCTTCCTTCCGGTTTTCAAGCTCTTTTTTCCATTTTTTCCATTCAAGCTCATTCTTATTCTCCATATATTCTATAAGGAAATTAATCTGGAATCTCTTCACCCGCTCAGCGATTATTGTAATTCTGTCCTGCTTAAGATTCATGACAAGAAAAGAGAGTATATAAATTATTGAAAATGCGGAAATGAGAAGTATATATCGATAAATAGAATTAATTCTGAAAGATTCATCAGGAAGAATATATCCTGCAAAACCGTTTTTCAGTTTCCCGCTTATAACAGAATACCCTTTCCCTGAATCATCAATGTATAAATGGAACGGATTTGCTATTTTCTCAGTTGACCAGTATTCATTTATGTTCTTTAAAATATTTATATTATTATCTAAAAGATTTATTACAATTCCGTTCAAGTCCGGGTACTTTATTACAGTATTCTTTTCAATAAAATTCCCTGTGGCGAGATATTTTTTCAGGTCATTTTCACCAAGATATACAAACAGGGAGCCTCTCTTTATCCCGAAATTATCAAAAACCGGAGCGGTAAAGCAGTTATGCCCAGGATCCGCATTAAAAACAATAGTCTGATTTTCAGAAAGCGCAAGTACCTTCTCATAGTTATTGGCTGTAGTTTCACTTGCCATCTTGTATGTAATTCTGTATTCATCTGAAGACTTTATATCTTCTGCATTATTGCTGTAATGTATCTTGCCATCCTGATCGATAACCCTGATAAAGCTAAATTCAATATTACTGTTTAATAGCGATTTGAGAAGATTTTCCCTTCTGAAAATGTCCTCCCGGCTCTGATTAACAAGAAAACTGTTTTTAATTGCAGCTTCGCCGGAAACTTCAGCAATTATCGAATATCTGTCATTAATATATTTATCAATTCCATCAGCAATACTATCAAGCTTCTGTTCTGTTTCCGAGATTATTTTTTTATTAAAAAATTTAGATTCGATAACATCAAAAAGAGTAGAAAAAGATATAATTGTAAAAGCAGTAAACAGTATTAATGTAACTATAAAACTTACTGCAGCTTTTTTAATTATCTTCATTTATATAATTTCCATTCTCCGTCAGAAAGGACTACTTATCATATTATTATCGGCAAAAAAAAGGAGAGGTAAAGACCTCTCCCTGTATTATTCCTCAAAAAATAAATTAAAAAATCAGCTCTCTTTTACAGCTTCTTTCTTTTCTTCTTTTTCTTTTTCTTTTTTCTTTTTCTTTACTTCTTTCTCTTTTCTTTCGACAAGTTCAAGAAATACTATCTCGGCAGCATCACCAACCCTTCTTCCAAGTTTTAATATACGTGTATAGCCGCCTTTCCTTTCTGTAAACCTTGGTGCAATTTCTGTAAAAAGCTTCGCGAGTATTGCCTTATCCTGTATATCTTTGGCAATTATACGCCTGTTGTGAACAGAATCAATTTTAGCTCTGGTTATCATTTTTTCAGCTTTTTTTCTGATTTCAATAGCTTTTGCTTTTGTTGTTTTGATTCTTTCATACTTAAATATTGAAGTCACCATATTTCTTGTCATAGCCTTTCTATGACTGTCTGTTCTGCTTAATTTATTAAAGCCAATTCTATGCTTCATCTTCGCTTTCCTTCTGGTTATTTGGATTTACCTTATATCTCAGACTACTGTAATCAGTCATTCCAAGTTCAAGATTCCACTCTTTAAGCTTCTCTTTTATTTCTAAAAGAGATTTTTTTCCAAAATTTCTTGTTTTTGCGATATCATCCTCAGTTTTTGACGTCAGTTCCCCAATAGTCCTGATGTTTGCATTTTTGAGGCAGTTGCTTGACCTAACTGAAAGCTCAAGTTCGTCAACCGGTGTTTCAAGAATTTTTCTTATTCTCTCTTCTTCCTCATCGACATCATCTTCAACACCTACTGTATCCTCATCAAAATTGATGAAAATCGTAAAATGATCTTTCGCTATTTTTGCGGCCTCAGCGATGGCATCCTCCGGAGAAATTGTACCATCAGTCCAAACTTCTATGATAAGCTTGTCATAATCATTTCGGTAACCAACACGGGTATTCTCTATTGCATATTTCACACGCTTAATCGGAGAAAAAATAGCATCAACAGGAATTGTTCCAATGATTTCTATATACTTTTCATTAGTCTCAGATGGAACATAGCCTCTTCCAAGGTCTATCTGCAACTCGATATCAACATTTGCGTTTTTCATCAACGTCGCAATTTTAAGATCCTTATTGAATACTTTTATCTGGGAGTCTACTTCTAAATCCTTTCCTGATAATTCCCCATCTTTTCTATTCTCAAGTAAAATAATTTTTTGCTCGATGTCATCCTCAAGCTTAATCTGCAACTGCTTCATATTATTTATGATTTCCGGAGTATCTTCTACAACACCGGGAATCGATTCAAATTCGCTTGAAATAATATGAGGATTGCCATCAGCATCATAACTGGTGAATTTTACCGCAGTTACAGCATAACCCTGTAATGAAGAAAGAAGTATTCGCCTCAAAGTATTACCTATGGTAGTACCAAAACCTCTTTCAAACGGATATGCAATAAACTTCCCGTAATTCAGAGAACTTTCACTTTGCTCGAATAATATACCTTTAGGCCTTTTAAATCCCTTCAAAAGGTTTTTTCTTGCCATTTATTTACCTCGAATATAGTTCGACTATTAACTGCTCGTTAATTTCAGCAAGATCAGTAACCTCGCTTCTCAATGGAACAGCTTTTACAACACCCTTCATTTCATCCGGATTAACATCAAGCCACGGCATTACACCTGATCTTGTATATTCCTTAAGACTTTCCTTAATTGAGAGCAATTTTTTGCTTTTTTCCTTTATCTCAACAACATCATTCTGTCTTACAAGGTATGATGGTATATTGATATTTTTACCATTTACCATTATATGACCGTGACTTACAAGCTGTCTTGCCTGGTTACGTGAATTAGCAAATCTCATTCTAAAAACAATATTATCAAGCCGTGCTTCCAGAAGCCTTATCAGGTTTTCACCTGTTTTCCCCGATCCCCTGGATGCCTCATTGAATGTCAGTTTAAACTGTTTTTCCAGCATACCGTAAATTCTTTTCAGCTTCTGTTTTTCCCTGAGCTGAAGACCATAGTCGGACATTTTACCAACCCGTGATTTAGCCGACTTGCCTGGCATGCTTTTCTTCTGTGCGATTGCACACTTTGCAGAATTACATCTCTCTCCCTTAAGAAAGAGTTTTTTCTTTTCAATCCTGCACAATCTGCATTTTGGTCCTAAATATCTTGCCATTTAATATATACCTCGTCCTTAAACTCTTCTTGTTTTCTTTGGTCTGCATCCATTGTGTGGGATTGGAGTAATATCTTTTATGCTTAAAACCTTCACACCAAGCACTCCAATGGATCTTATAGCCGATTCCCTGCCAACTCCAGGACCCTTTACATAAACATTAACCTCTCTGAGACCCAGATCCATTGCTTTTTTTACCGCAGCTTCTGCTGTTGTCTGTGCAGCGTATGGTGTTGACTTTTTAGCTCCCTTAAAGGAAAGACCACCGGCGCTGGCCCAGGAAAGAGCATTTCCATTAAGATCTGTAATTGTAACAATTGTATTATTAAATGTAGCCTGTATATATACATTGCCACTAAATACACTCTTTTTTTCTTTCTTCTTTTTCAGATTAGCCAATTATATAACCTCCAGAATTACTTCTTCTTACCAGCAACAGTCTTCTTCTTACCTTTTCTGGTTCTTGCATTAGTTTTTGTTCTCTGACCTCTGACAGGAAGTCCTTTTCTGTGCCTTAGTCCTCTATAACAGCCAATATCCATAAGCCTTTTAATGCTAAGGGAAACTTCTGTTCTAAGCCGGCCTTCTACCTTAAACTCACTTTCAATCTCTTTTCTTAGATTATTTACCTCATCAGCAGTCAAATCATTAATCTTTTTATCCGGATCAACTTCCGTCTTACCACATATTTTTACTGCCGATGTCCTGCCAATGCCATATATATAGGTAAGCGCAATTTTAACGCTCTTGTTTGGCAGGTCGATACCCGCAATTCTTGCCATTTAGTTCTCCCCCTACCTTTGCCTCTGCTTATGTTTAGGGTTCTGACAGATAATTCGTAAGACCCCTCTTCTTCTTATAATTTTACATTTTTCACACATAGGTTTTATACTAGCCCGTACTTTCATTATGTATTCTCCCTAAAGATTCCTAGATCTAATTTTACCCTTTCTGACAATACCATCATGATGGTGCATCTTCAAGTGCCCCTCAATCTGTGCCATTGTATCAAGGTCAACACCAACCATAATCAGAAGTGAGGTCCCACCCATCAGCATTGATACAGCGCTTGGGAAACCAAATAATACCTGTATTATTGTTGGTATAACCGCAATAAAAGCCAGAAACATTGAACCAGGTAAAATAATTCTGTTCAATATCTTTGACAGATATGCCTCTATTTTCTCTGTCCGGATGCCGGGAATTGATCCGCCGTTTTCCCTTATCTGCTTTGCTATTTCTACCGGATTTAATGAAACCTGTGTATAAAAATATGCAAAGAAGATTATCAATAACGCATAAGTTATAAGATAAGGCGTTCCTGACGGTCTGAACCAGTAGGACATAGTTGCCATCCATCTGTATTTTACTCCAAGATTCCCAAAAATCTGGAGCGGGAATGCCATAACAGATGATGCAAAAATAACCGGTATTACACCTGAAGGATTTATTTTAAAAGGAATGTAAGTATTCTGAGCTCCGTACATTTTCCTTCCAACTACCCTTTTTGCGTAATGTACAGGTATTTTCCTTTGTCCCTGCTGCTCATATATAACCAGGGAAATAATCCCGACAAACATTGCAAGCACGATAATGACAAAAACCGGATTGAGCTCCCGTGCCCTTATTTTCTGTATGAGTATATAAAATGCCTGCGGCATTCTGGCAACAATACCTGCAAATATTATCAGTGAGATACCATTCCCTATACCACGCTGGGTTACCTGCTCTCCAAGCCACATAAGCAGGATTGTACCAGTAGTAACAGTTATCATCGCTATAATCGAATATGCCCACAACGATATTGAAATCGCATCAGGTATGTTACGCGCATAAACCGTAACTGCATAAGATTGAAGAAGACAAACACCTACAGTACCAATTCTCGTGTATTTCTGGATCTTCTTTCTTCCGCCTTCCTGTTCTGAAATCTTTTTCAGTTTCGGAAGAACAAGAAGCAAAAGCTGCATTATGATTGACATGGAAATATATGGCATTATTCCAAGCATGAATACAGAGAAATTAGAGAAACCACCGCCAGTAAAAAAGTCAATATAATCAGTTAATCCAAGCGGCCCTGCACTCTGCTGTGAAGAAAAATACAACTTCAATGCATTAATATTGATTCCAGGTATCGGAAGTATTGTACCGATTCTGAATACTATGAGAACTATAACTGTAAAAAATATCCGCTCCCGTAAATCCTTGATCCTGAAAACATCTAATAGCGGGTTCCCTGCCATACTGCCTACCTGCTCTCTTTATTTTCAACAACAGAAGTAATTTTTCCGCCTGCTTTCTCTATTTTTTCCCTGGCACTTGCGGAAATACTAGTTAATGATACTTCAAGTTTTTTTGTTATTTCCCCATCACCAAGAAGTTTTACAAACTTATCATTGTTTTTGATAAGGGACTTTTCTTTCAGTGAATCAATATTAACCTTTTCATTTGCCTTATAGTTTTTTTCCAGATCTGATAAATTAACCACTACACTCGTTTTTTTAAACGGATAGTTGGAAAAACCCCTCGAAGCAATTCTTCTGTAAATAGGCATCTGGCCGCCTTCAAATCCCGGCCTGACTCCTCCGCCTGATCTTGCGTTCTGCCCCTTATTACCCTTTCCGGACGTTTTTCCAAGACCTGAGCCTGATCCCCTTCCAAGTCTTTTTCTGGACTTATTTGCACCGGCTGGTGCATTCAGCATTATATCACCCATTGTTATTTTATCTCCTCAACTTCAACCATGTGCTCTATGGCTCTTACCATTCCAAGTATTGAAGAATTTGCTTCTTTTTCTACTACTGAATTTATTTTACCAAGTCCGAGGGCTTTAGCAGTTTTTCTCTGATACGGGTATCTGCCAATTGTACTCTTAACAAGCCTGATTCTTATTCTATTTGCCATATCATTAACCCCACATATCGCTGATAGATTTTCCCCTGTCAACTGCCACTTTTTTGGCATCCATCAATTCACCAAGTCCGTTAAAAACAGCCTTTACAACATTAATACTGTTTTTTGAACCAAGAGATTTGCTAAGGATGTCATTTATCCCTACAGCGTCCATTACAGCCCTTACAGCACCACCGGCAATAACGCCTGTACCAGGTGCAGCAGGTTTCATAACAATCCTGGCGCTTTTAAATTGTGCAACTATATCATGAGGAATTGTATTGTTCTTCAAAGGAACCTTTATCATGCTCCTTTTTGCCTTCTCCATCCCTTTTCTGATTGCCTCGGAAACATCATTAGCCTTGCCAAATCCATATCCGACAGAACCTTTCTGATCACCAACAACAACCAAAGCTGAAAAGGAAAACCTTCTTCCACCTTTAACAACTTTCGCAACTCTGTTGAGCTTGATAAGTTTTTCAATTAATACTTTATCCTGATCCACTGCTTCCCCCTAAAACACCAGGCCGGTTTTTCTGGCACCATCTGCTAACGCTTTCACTTTACCGTGAAAAATATAGCCGTTTCTGTCAAATACCACTGTTTCAATATTTTTATCTTTAAGCCTTTTTCCAATCACTTCACCAAGTTTACCTGCACCTTCAACATTTGATTTAATATCGGCAAGTTCTTTTTCCTTGTTCGAAGCTGAAGCTATGGTAATTCCTGCCTGATCATCAACAGCCTGTACATAAATGTATGAATTGCTTTTATATACAGTGAGCCGGGGCCTTTCAGGTGTGCCGGATAATTTTCCGCGAATGCTTCTTTTTCTTCTTATTCTCCGCTTCTGCATTTCTATCAATTTCTTCATATCACCCTACCCTATTTGGAACCTGATTTTCCGACTTTTCTTCTGACCACTTCATTTTCATATTTTATACCCTTGCCTTTATACGGCTCAGGCTTCCTGAGTGATCTTATTTCCGCACAAGTCTGACCGACTCTTTCCTTATTGATTCCGGAAACTGTAATCTTGTTAGGGCCTTCACATGTTATTGAAAGTCCATCAGCAATCGGATATTCAAACTGTGAAGAATAACCAAGATTAAGATAAAGCGATTTACCCTGTACTTCTGCCCTGTAACCAACACCATTAATAACAAGGACCTTGCTAAATCCGTCAGTTACACCTTTTATCATATTATTGATAAGTGTTCTGTATAAACCATGATACGCTCTGGCCTGCTTTGAATTATCATTGGCCTCAACATGAATCAGATTTCCTTCCTGGGCAATTTTAACCTCAGGCCTGTAATTCTGAACCAATTTACCCTTTTTTCCCTCAACTGTAATCACACTGCTATCAATGGTTACCTTAACACCTTGTGGTACAGTTACTGGTAATTTACCTATACGAGACATAACTCTACTCCCTTACCATATTGAACAAATAAGTTCACCACCGATTTTTTTCTCAGTCGCTTTTTTACCGGTTGTAACACCTGAAGATGTTGAAACTACAATAGTTCCATACCCATTCCGGATCCTCGGCATTTCCTTGTACCCTGAATAAATCCTTCTTCCAGGTGTAGATATCTTTTCAATACCGTGAATTATAGGTTTTTCAGCTTCATCATATTTAAGGAACAATCTTATGAAATTTTTACCGTCCTGCTGGATCTTTTTAAAATTTTTCACGTAACCTTCGTTCTTCATTACTTTAACGATTTCCAGCTTAAGTTTTGAAGGAGTTATATCAACTCTGTCAAAACCTGCACGACTGGCATTCCTTATTTTTGTCAGCATATCTGCAACAGGATCTGATACTGCCATTTATTTCTCCCTACCAACTTGATTTTGTTACTCCAGGGATCAGTCCCTGGCTAGCAAGTTTTCTAAAGCAAATTCTGCACATCTGAAAATCTCTCATATAACCCCGAGGTCTTCCGCAAATTTTGCACCTATTTACCCTTCTGGTCATAAACTTGGGCTTTCTCTGTGCTTTAATAATCATCGATTTTTTTGCCATCTATCGTACCCCTATTTCCTGAACGGCATTCCTAATTTTTTTAACAGACTCCTTGCTTCCTGATCAGTTTTTGATGTCGTTACGATAGCAATATTAAGCCCGCTAACTCTTTCAATCTTATCATAATCTATCTCAGGGAAAATAATCTGTTCCTTTATACCAATAGAATAATTACCATGCCCGTCAAAAGCATTCGGGTTAACCCCCCTGAAGTCTTTTACGCGGGGCAGGGCGATATTAATAAACCTGTCAAGGAATTCCCACATCTGGCTTTTCCGGAGAGTAACTTTTGCCCCTATTTCATACCCTTCACGGAGCTTGAAATTGGCAATTGATTTACGCGCTTTTGTCTTTATTGCCTTCTGCCCGGTAATAAGCGACAGCTCCTGAAGTGCTGCTTCAAGAAGTTTCTTGTTCTGTAGCGCCTCGCCGCAGCCAACACTTACAATTACCTTATCAAGCCGCGGGATCTGCATTACAGACTTATAACCGAATTCATCAAACAACTCTTTCTTGATTCCTTCGTACTTGGTTTTAAGATTTGGTTCTTTCTTACTCATCACAGTACTTCCCCACATTTTTTGCATTTCCTGATCTTTTGATCACCACTAATCTCAACACCAATCCTGGTAATGCCGCATTTCTTGCACATGATCATCACATTTGAAATCTCAATCGGCGCTTCAATTTCAACAATTCCACCCTTTTCACCCTGTTTTTTGGGTTTTCTGGCTTTTTTAATCATGTTAAGGCCTGAGACAATTACCCGACCGTTTATCCTGTCAATCCTGACAATCTTACCGGTTTTACCTTTTTCCTTTCCTGTAATGATCTTTACAAGATCATCTTTCTTTAGCTTATATTTAACCTTTTCCATAGTCAAAATCCTTTAAAGAACTTCAGGAGCCAGAGAAATGATTTTCATATGATTTCCATCTCTGAGTTCCCTCGCCACTGGCCCGAAAATTCTTTTTCCTCTGGGATTCATCGCCTGATCCAGAATAACACAGGCGTTATCATCAAATCTAATATATGTCCCGTCCGGCCTTCTAAATTTATTTGTAGTTCGGACAATTACAGCTTTATGAACATCACCTTTTTTTACAGGCGCATTCGGTATAGCATCTTTAACGGCGACTACAATAATGTCCCCAATAGCAGCAGTTCTTTTCTTGCTTCCGCCCAGTACCTTTATACACTGTACAACTTTGGCACCGCTGTTGTCTGCAACATTAAGATATGTCTGCATCTGTATCATATCTTTCCAACTCCTTCCAGCTTCACTGTTAATTTAACACCTTACTTATTTTGCCCTTTCAACAATTTCCAGAAGCTTCCAGCATTTTTCCTTGCTTATTGGTCTTGACTGAATAACCTTCACCTTGTCGCCGGGCTTAGCCTCATTTTTCTCGTCATGAGCCTTTACCTTTTTAGTAGTGATTACGTATTTTTTGTACAGCCTATGAAGCTTTCTGTCTTCAATTGCGACCACAATTGTTTTATCCATCTTATCGCTTACAACTACACCACTATAAATCTTTTTACCGATTATCTTTTTTTCCTGGCTATTTTCCACTTTGATCTCCTAACCTTTTCTTATTCCAAGATCATTTTCATGAATTAATGTTTTAAGCCGCGCTATTTTTCTTCTTATATTTCTTTTTTCCAGCGGATTCTCAACATGACCAAGAATTGTCTTAAACCTTAAATCCATATACTTCTTTTTAAGATCATCCTGCTTGGAACGAAGTTCATCATAAGTCAGATCTTTATAATTATCTTTCATATCCTACTCCAGCTCTCTTCTGGCAACAAATTTTGTCTTTATAGGCAGTTTGCTTCCTGCAAGCTCCATAGCCTCAAGCGCAAGCTCCCTGGGAATACCTGCCATCTCAAACATTACTGTACCAGGCTTTACAACAGCCACCCAATACTCAGGGTTACCCTTACCTTTACCCATTCTGGTTTCAGCAGGCTTTTTAGTAAAAGGCATATCAGGGAAAATCCTTATCCAGACTTTTCCGCCCCTCTTTATCTTTCTGGTCATTGCAATTCTTGCCGCTTCAATCTGCCTGTTTGTAATCCATTTCGGCTCCATAGCAACTAAACCGAAATCACCAAAGGCAATTGAATTTTTTCTTGACGCTGCGACAAAAAGAGACCTGACATTGCGCATTTTTTTTCTGAATTTTGTTCTCTTAGGACTAAGCATCTCAAATCCACTCCTTAATTACCAGTCTTCTTTTTCTTTTTGACCAGTACTCCTGCATCCTCTTTCATATCTCTTTTATAAACTTCACCATGAAAGACCCAAACCTTCACGCCAATAGCACCAAATGTTGTGAATGCTTCAGAAAAACCATAATCAATATTTGCCCTGAAAGTATGAAG
>JADHEF010000710.1_pt1 | contig 29456 bp, 18 predicted proteins | sample 8952391 | NCBI WGS metagenome assembly JADHEF01 (sample SAMN16124439, study PRJNA663245) | bioreactor sludge metagenome | isolation source: sludge (nitrite) | place: India:Bengaluru | collected 2019-02-28 | reverse complement strand
CTTGTCGATGTTCGGGGTCATGATGTCGGAGCCGTTGAAGCCGACGTCCTTCCAGCCGAGGTCGTCGGCGACGATGTGGACGATGTTGGGTTTATCCGCCGCCTGGGCGGGCATGCAGGCCGGGAGTGCTCCCAGGAGAAAGGCGACTCGGCTTGTTTGCATCCGGTTTGTCCTCTTGTTTGCCGTATGGGTGTGGGGCCGCATCCGTTGCCGGCCCGGACGGTGGCTATACTCGCCATCCGCGCGGACTATGCAGCGGACATGGACGAAACGCAACCCCGGACACGGGCGCCACGCGGGAACGGAACCGCATTTCCCGCACCTCACCGCACATAACGCGCCCGCCGCGACCAGCCTGTTCAATGCCGACAAACGCCTTGACAAGAATGTTTTTGTATCGTCGGTCCACAATCGAGAATCACGAAAGCGCTGGGGAGGTGGACCGGGGTACAAAAGGGGTCGTGGGAGTTCTGGTTCCAATCCGCACCGAGGATTACGGACGCACGTTGGCGCCGTCCTTGCCTTGGGCTCGCCTGTTTTCGCAACCAAACAATCAGATCGACCGCACGGCGGTTGCTTGGCCATTTATTAACACCATCTTGCTGCAACTTCAACCAATTGGGGATCACAATGAAAGCACGATCGCAGATTAAGGCGTTGGTTTGTTTTGTTGCCGTATATGCATTTTCTTTGAGTGTGTCGGGGGCGGAGAATAGCAATTTCGAAAGTCTAATCAGAACCGCCTCTCGGGAGCTTGTGTCAAAATATGGGCCGGTTCAATTTCAGGAAGCCACTCCGTATTTTAATCAGTTTGGTGATGTGTCTGCATATGCATTCCAGTTTACAGCTTCAAAGTACGACACGTGGGTGACCGCAATTGTCAGGGCTGATGGCACCGTGGCAACCACCCATTCCGGGCAGGCCCCAAGTTCGGACTTTGTCAGCCTGGAAAATGCTCATCAGAACGCCTCGGCGATCACAGACAATTTTGAACCGTCTCCGTACTCGTTTTTCTGGATTAACAACCAGGTATATGCGGGATACCTGCCATTGCCCCGTGGATATATTGCTCCGTCAGGAGGTTCTGGAATCCACCCTGACACGCTTCGTCCTTCCCCTGGCTTGGTCGAAGATGCACCGGTTCTCGTCAACATGAATCCGGCAGAACCCAACTTGGACAACCTTGTCCAACTCACCTTGCCGCCGGCAGACGTGTCCCGGGAAAAGGTCAAGTCAGCAACGATTCAGGAGGTTGTTTCCGATTCCTACGAGGGTGACAATTCTGCCGGATACGCACGAACAATCGCAAAGGGAGAAACTCAGACGAGGTCCATCTATCCAAACGGCGACGTGGACTGGATTACGTTCTCGGTGCCCAAGGCAACCTCGCTGATCCTACGTGCCAACACAAGTTCCGTAAGGTTGTCCCTTTTTGGACCCAACTCCCCGTCCAGGAGCATTTATCCGCCCTCGGGAAGCACCGGTTCGGAGTTGGTGTTCAAATGGAACAATGGAAGCAAACTTACTCCCGGTACATACTACGTTAAGGTTGCCGGGACATCCTCTTACACGAAGGTCAACTATAGCCTGACGCTGCTCATGTATGAATTCGGTGACAAGGTTGGCGAATTCAGCGGGGTTTCCGTGTATTCAAACGGCTACAACATTTACGATTCGGGTCAGCGACACGACACCGGGTTGAAATGGCAGTGCGTGGAGTTCACGTCCCGTTATTATAAGTCTGTATACGGAATTTCCGTCCCGTCCATGAATGCCAACCAGTACTACAACTGGGCAAAGAATACTTCCAGTTTGGTCAGTGTGTTTGACAACCGATACAGCACCACGCCGCCAAAGCCAGGTGATATCCTCTGTTCCAACAGTAGCACCTATGGACACGTGGCATTGGTTCGTGCGGTTGGTTCCAACTATGTGGACATTGTGCAGCAGAATTACTTCAACACGCCGGAAGACAACACATACAGGTTGACCCTAACATCCAGTTACGGGAAGTACACTGTCGGTTCCATTGGAAACAGCACCCGATACGAATGGAAAGGTTGGCTGCGCGCAAAGCAGACAAGTCAAGGGTGGGCTTTGGGCACTTGGCGTCTCTTTTACAGTTGGGCATGTACCGGATTGTACACAGAAGTGACATGGCAGGTAAATGCAGACGGCACGTTTACTGACAGCCTGGGTAATTATGGTCGCTGGGTATCTTCTGGAAACGGGATTACGTTGACATATACGTCATCCGGGTGTGCCGTCTACAATGGCGTTTTCTTGTCTGGCGAGCAGAAGATGACAGGAACCATGAGCGGTTGCAGTTCCCCTGGTTGTTGGTATGCGGTCAGATAACCGTTGGAACCGTTATTTCCGAATGGTGCGCTCCAGCTCGGTCCGAGCTGGCAGTTAGTTGAACTAGTCTAGCGTGGAGTTGGGCCGTGTAGAGAAATCGATTATGTGTGAACACTCCCCCCTGCCGGATGAGATTTCGGCGGGGGGGCAAACCGTTTTTCGCGCCGGAATGAGAGAGGCAATCGGCCGGGTACATTGTTTTTCGGACATTGGTTTTGTTGTGGCTCTGTTTTTCTCGGTGGGGTTGTCGTGACTTGGGGGGGTATCGGTAAGGGGTCGAGGGGGCCGAAGCGAAGGGGGGCTTGTTTTGCTCCCCTGCTTTCCCCCGCACTCCACCCGGCAGCAGCCCATTGGCCGCGAGTTCTGCTGCGCGTCGTTAATGGCGTGCGGGCATCCTGCCCGCAGAATCCGGACCCGTGTTTCGTCCGTGGCCGGCATCGTCCCATCGCCCGGTGCGGGCAAAACGCGGGCTGGAAGGCCGCGCCCCCTTCAAAATGCAGGAACGGCCGCGCCGCGGCCGGTTGAACTGCCCACCTGCCGACAGCCCCCGCTACTGCGTCTTCCCCCTCGCCGCCACGCGCCATGTCCCCTCGACCTTTCCGCCGCGCAGCACCGTCACTTCGTCGGCCAGGTTGATCACCGGGCACACGTGGGCCGGCACCAGGCGCACCCGTTCCCCGATCCGCAGGGCGTCGGTGTCCGGGCCGGTCACCCAGCCGTGTTCCTCGCTGCAGCGCGTCACGTGCGCGTCGCGGCCATCGAGGAGCGATGCGTGCATCCCGGCCGCCGACTTGTCGCTGCTCAGCGTCTTGCTCCCCGCATCCACCAGCGCCAACCCCGGCTGCGGCTTGTCCACCACCGTCGCCAGCACCGTGGCCGCCAGGTCGTCCCAATCCATCACCCGGTGCTTCACGGCCAGGCTCAGGTCGCCGAAGACATACGTTCCCGGCCGCACGCCGTCCACGCCCGGCAGCGTCGCCATGCGCGCCGCGGTCACGCTGCATCCCGGCCACAGCACCAGCGGGCGGCCCAGGCGGTCGCGCAACTCCACAAGGCGGGCGAGGACGCCCTCCGCGACCTCCGGCCCCTTCCCCGGTTCCGCGCCGTAGGCATGGCCTTCGTGCGTGTAAACCCCCTTCAACTCCATCTGCGGCATTTCCCCGATCCGCGCCGCCAGCTCCAGCGCGCCCTCCATTCCCCGCACGCCCTCGCGCCCCAGCCCCGTGTCGAGCGCCATCATGACGGGCACGCGCAGCCCGGCCCGCGCCAGCACCGCGCCGAGCGCCCCGGCCTGCGCCGCGCTGGTCACCGCAAAAATCAGCTCGTCCAGCGCCCCGGCAAGCGCCCGCAAGCGCGGCGCGTTCAGCGGATCCACGACCGAGTGCGCCACGAACACGCGCCGGACGCCCGACGCCAGCAGGGCCTCGGCCTCCCCGAGCTTCGAGCACACCAGCCCGCGCGCCCCCGCCCCCAGCTGCAGCCGCGCCACCTCCACCATCTTGTGCGTCTTCACGTGCGGCCACAGTTCCACCCCGTGCCGGTCGCACACCGCCTGCATCCGGCGGATATTGCGCTCCAGGCGGTCGGCGTCCACCACCACGCGCGGCGTCAGAAGATCCTCAAACATGCCCAAAACCTCCGGAGTCCCGATTCATGCCCGCCGACCAGCAATCGGCCGGATATGCATCCGGGGCAACTGGTTTAGCTGCGGCGAATGACCTCTGAGTTCACGATCCACTCATTTTCGCCTGCGCGGAGTTCATCCAATCGCAGTGCACAGACCTGATCGGCGAACAGCGGGCCGGTCGGTCCGGATTATTCCGCGAGCAGCGTGGCGCGGCGGGCGCGGTCGACCCGGTTCTGTTCCGCGGCGCTGATGGCGGGGCGCTCCAGGCTCAGGTCGATGGTCACCTTGGTCACCTCGCCGGTGAACCGGAACGGCACATCGTAGCCCAGGTGGAGCGGGGTGCCGCTGTCCTCGCCCACGTCGATGCCTCCCTCGTCCAGCGAGAAGCGGACCGGGGTGGTGCTGGTGATGTGGTCGCTGGCCACCTCGCTGCCGTCCACGATCAGCGTCCCGATCCCGCCGCTGCCGGCGTCGCCGCCGTCGAACAGGAAGTCGAACACGACCACATGGTCGCCCGCCGGCAGCGGGTTGCCGACGATGCTCTGGTGGTTCTGGTTCACGACGTTGTTGTGGAAGACGGGTTTGCCGTCCTGGAAGTAGAGCCCCCAGCCGCCGAAGAGGCCGCCCTGGGTGATGACCATGCCGTTGTCGTTGCCGGCCGTCCTGAGCTCGGCCGTCAGGCTCCACGACTTGTTCTTCACGTCGGGCACGGAGGCCTCGGGCATCCGGATCATCCCCGGGTAGTAGGTGAACGAGTTGCGCCCGTTGGTGAGGCTGGGGCGCACGGCCGGGTCGAGGCGCGCGTTCTTGGTGTTGTCGAGCGGGTAGACGCCGTAGCGGCGCGCCTCGCGGTCCCACAGCTTCTGCAGCTGCTGCAGTTTCGCCGGGTACTTGGCGGCCAGGTTGACGCCCTGGCTGAAGTCGCTGCGGGTGTCGTAGAGTTCCCACGGGTAGTCGTCGATCACGTCGTAACTGTAGTTGTCGCCCACCCACGGCGCCTTGGCGGGCGTGGTGCACGCGACCCAGCCGTCGCTGTACATGGCGCGGTTGGCGTACAGCTCGAAGTACTGCTGGCGGTGGCGTGAAGGCGCGGCGGCGCTGTCGAAGGTGTACTTCATGCTGACGCCCTCCATGGGCTTCTGGCGGACGCCGTTGACCATGGCCGGCTCGTCCACGCCCACGATGTCGAGGATGGTCGGCGCGATGTCGGTCACATGGTGGAACTGCGTGCGGAACTGGTTCACGGCCTTGATGCGGGCCGGCCACGAGATCACCATCCCGTTGCGGGTCCCGCCGAAGTGCGACGCGATCTGCTTCTCCCACTGGAACGGCGTGCACATTGCGTGCGCCCACCCGACCGGGTAGTGGTTGTAGGTGAGGCTGGTGCCGATGTCGTTCTTGTGGGCGATCAGGTCCGCCAGCGGCTCGCGGATCATGTTGAAGGCCGTGTTCTCGTTGAGCAGGCCCTGCATGGTGCCCTCGGCGCTGGCGCCGTTGTCGCCCACGATGTAGATGATCACCGTGTTGTCGAGCTCGCCCGTCTCGCGGATGGCGTCGATCACCTTGCCGACGTTGGCGTCCGTCTGCTCCAGGTAGGCGGCGTACACCTCCATGAACCGCGCGAACGTTGCCCGCGCCTCGACGGGCGTGGACTCCCAGCTGGGAATGTCGGGCGGGGTGGGCGTCAGGATCGTGTTCTGGGGGATGATGCCCAGGGTCTTCTGGTTGGCGAAGATCTGCTTGCGCGCCTCGTCCCATCCCCCGTCAAACTTGCCCGCGTACCGGTTCGCGTATTCCGGCGTCGGGTGGTGCGGGGCGTGGGTGGCCCCCGGGGCGTAGTAGAGGAAGAACGGCTTGGCGGGCGCCATGGAGTTCTGGAGGCGGATCCAGCTCTTGGCCTGCTCCGCAAGGTCCATGTCCAGGTTGTAGTCCGGGTTGCCCAGGTACGGCTCGATGGGCTGCGTCATCTTGAAGACGGCGGGGCGCCACTGGTTGGTGTCGCCGGCGATGAACCCGTAGAAGTACTCGAAACCCAGCTGCGAGGGCCACAGGTCGAACGGCCCGGCCTGGCTCGTGTGCCAGTCGGGGACGTTGTGGTTCTTGCCGAACCACGCCGTGTTGTATCCGTGCTGCTTGAGGATCTCCCCGACGGTGACCGTGTCCTTCCACATCAGCGAGTCGTAGCCGGGGTAGCCCGTTGCCTGCTCGGTGATGGCGCCGCTGTGCACCGTGTGGTGGTTGCGCCCGGTGAGCAGGGCCGCGCGGCTGGGCGAGCACAGCGCCGTCGTGTGGAACTGCGTGTAGCGCAGGCCGTTCTGGGCCAGCCCGGTCAGGGTGGGCGTGTTGATCAGGCCGCCGAAGGTGCTCGATGCGCCGAAGCCCACGTCGTCGAGCAGCACCAGCAGCACGTTGGGTGCACCCGCGGGCGGGGTGACCGGCGCCGGGAAAAAGGGAGTCGAGTCGGTGGCCTTCACCGAGATAGTCCCCTTGAAGCGTTCCGGCGGAATTGGCAGGACTTTCTGTCCCTGCACGGGCGCGGCCAGCATGGCGCATGGAAGAATGGCACCGAAGGTGCCCAGCATTCGTTTCATGGTACCCCTCCCCGATTCCCTCGGGATAAATGGCAAAGACCCCTCGAGGGCGGCCAGGGGTGACGGTGGTCAACCTTTGGGCGACACCGAAAGTCGCTCCCTAATCGGAGGATTGAAACAACCGTGTCAAGACGATCTTGCCCGAAAAGTGCGACCCGGCCGGCCGCCGCGCACCCGGTGCGGAAAGCCGGACGCTTTCCCGTGGACTTCCCGCGCCCGCTTCCCCGAACCTGCGGGCAAGGCGCGGCGCGCGGCAGGCGCGCACCGGCCCGGACCTCACATCCCAAGGAGTGCTCATCCCATGAAACTGCACCGCACGGCGGCACTTGCCGCCGCCGCCCTGCTGGGCGCGGCACCGGCCGCCATCCGCGCGGCCGCCGATGCCACCACCACCGCGGCCGCCACGACGGCCGCATCCACCACGAAAGAGGGCGCCATGAACACCATCCACCAGTTCACCATGAAGGGCATCGACGGAAAGGACGTGGCGCTGGCCGACTACAAGGGCAAAGTGCTCGTCGTCGTCAACGTGGCCAGCAAGTGCGGGTTCACGTCGCAGTACGACGGGCTGGAGAAACTCTACGAGAAGTACAAGGAGCGCGGCGTGGTGGTGCTGGGTTTCCCCGCGAACAACTTCATGGGGCAGGAGCCGGGCACCGACGCCGAGATCGCGCAGTTCTGCTCCACCAAGTTCGGCGTGTCGTTCCCCATGTTCTCCAAGATCTCGGTGAAGGGCGACGACATCCACCCGCTGTACCAGTACCTGACCGGCAAGGCCACGGCCGGCGAGTTCGCCGGCGATATCAGCTGGAACTTCAACAAGTTCGTCATCGGCCGCGACGGCCGGATCGTCGCCCGCTTTGGCAGCCGCACCAAGCCCGACGCCGCGGAACTGGTGGCGGCCATCGACAAGGCCCTGGCGGAGAAACCGTAGAAGACGCAATACGGAGTTATCCACGAAGGAACACGAATCCGCCTTCGCCAGGGCTTCGGCGGACACGGGCGCACGAAGGGAAGACGACGCGGGTCTGCGAAAGGCCCCCGAAAGGGGCGCGGGCATCTTGCCCGCGTCGCGGAATCTGTTTGGCGACCAAGCGGGCAGGATGCCCGCTCTCCTTTGGAATTCGTGCGGCTTCGCAGATTGTTTCTCCGCTTTGCCGGAGCGTTCGAAAAGAAAAGCGGCGGGATGACCGGGTGATCCCGGTGGCATCCCGCCGCGCAGTCGGTCGGGTTCCGCGCAAGGCGGTTCCGTCAGACGGTATTAGTAGTAGAGGCTCCAGTCGTCCGCGGCCGCCGGTGTGTTCAGCAGGTCCTTGATCGACTGGTTGCTGCTGTAGAGGCTTGCCACCTCGCTGTCGCTCAGTGCGCGCGTCCAGATGGCCAGGTCGTCCATGGCGCCTTTCCAGTTCTGCCCCGAGGTGACACCCTTGGCGCCGATCGCGGAGTACTGGTTGTTCTTCAGCACACCCTGCGCGCCCTTGTTGGCCGCCGAGGCCGTGTTCACCTTCACGCCGTTGACATAGAGGAAGGCGTCGGTGCCGTCATACACGGCAACAAGGTGGTACCAGGTGTTGGCCAGCAGGGTGGGGCTGGCGCTGGGGCTGCTGTACACGGCCCGGGAGACGCCGGAGTTGAGCGTGGTGTTCTGGGAAGTGACCTTGAAGCGGAGCTGCGAGTTTCCCTTGTCGTAGTAAAGGATGTAGTAGTCCTGACCGCTGTTGCTGTTGAAGATGCTCCGGTAGGCGACGGGCATCGACGTGATCAGTTCGTCGCACTTCACCCGCACGCTGATCGTCATGGCCGAGGCGTTGGGAGTGACCAGGGGGCCGGTGGGGGGAAGTTCCACGCAGCCGTTGGTGCCGTCGAACCGCAGGGCGCCGCCAAACACCGAGTCGGCGCCCGTGGCCCAGGTCACGCCGCCGCTCAGGATACCGTCGGCGTTGTGCGTCGAGTCGGCGACCGCCGTGCCCGCGCCCTCATCAAAGCTCCAGTAGGTCAGCAGGTTGTCGCCGAGAGAGGCGGAAAACGCGGACGACGTGCACAGGCAGGCCCCCGCGATCAGGGAGAGAATGGTAAACCGGGAGAACATCGTGGATGGTTCCTTTCAAATTCGGACGAGATGGATGATGGGGCCGATCCGGTGGGGCACCAATCTCACGCCCGCAAATCAGCCTTCTTCAGAAGTGCCTGGTGCGGGAATCGGGAAGGGTCAACCCTTATTGTTTATTGTCGAAATAATAACCAAACGCCGAAACCGTATCCGGAATATCCCCTCAAGCGACGGGCTGGATAAGCCACTGATTTTGAAAGGTTCCGAAGCGTGGGCGTGGGGTACATCCGACACGGCGCGACTTACTTCGGACAAAAAAGAAGCAGAACCGTCGGAGTCCGGACCGCCGAAGGGCGCGCCGGAAAGAATACCAACTCCCCGACCGGGATTTCGCCTTCATCGTGATTCTTCGACTTGGCTTCGTGCGACCCTACCCGCCTCGCGGGATCCGGTTGGCGACAAAGCGGGCAAGATGCCCGCTCTCCATTTCGAACTCGTGGTTCTTTGGACTTATCTTTTTGCGGACTTTGCCCGCCGAAGCCTTGGCGAAGGTGGAACTTGCCCGCCGAAGCCTTGGCGAAGGTGGGTCGTGGAACCGCTTTTTGCCTTTTTCGCCACCCTGTGGAAAAGCCTGTGAAAAACTCCGTTGACACGCCCTCTGTTGTTCTGTCACCCTTCGATTTGGATCTTTGAACCGAACCGCCCGTTGGGCGCTTGGTGCGGCAACACCGGCGTTGCGGGCGGATGTCGGCGTTTGTTGGACGCCGCTTGTTTCACCACCCGTTACCGCTGACCGTTGCTGAACGGGGCCGGGGCGCGCCGGATCGCGCGCCGCCTGCCCGCCATCCGTCCCGGAGGTGTTGCCGAACCCATGATCCGACGATTCACCATCAAGCAGGTGGTCGAGAAGACCGGCCTCGAAGAGAGCGAAATCCGCTACTACGAGAGCGTCTTCCGCGAATTCCTGACCTTCACCGAGATGGGCCTGGGGAAGAACGAGTTCTCCGAGGACCACATCTCCATCCTCGAGCGCATCAAGGACCTGGTGCACAAGCGCGGCTTCACCGTGGACGAGGTGCGCCGCGAGCTGAAGACCAGCGTCAAGTTCATCCACGAGAAGCCGGCCATGCCCGTGCGCGGCCCCGGCTACGCCCGCGTCATCGCCGTCACGAGCGGCAAGGGGGGGGTGGGCAAGACGAGCTTCGTCGTGAACCTCGCCGTGACCATCGCCCAGACCGGCCGCAAGGTGGCGATCTTCGACGCGGACCTGGGCCTGGCCAACGTCCACATCCTGATGGGGGTGAAGCCCCGCTTCAACCTTGCCCACCTCATCCAGAACGACTTCCCGCTGGAGGACATCATCACCCGCGGCCCCCTCGACATCCAGATCATCAGCGGCGGCCAGGGCGTGCGCGAGCTGGCCAACCTGACCGACGAGCAGCGCCGCATCCTGCTGCGCCAGCTCGACCAGCTCGAAAAGGACGTGGACGTGCTGCTCGTGGACACGGGCGCCGGCATCAGCGAGAATGTGCTGCGCTTCGCGAACTTCGCCGACGAGGTCATCGCCGTCACCACCCCCAACATCGCGGCGAACGCCGACTGCTTCTCCATCATCAAGATCCTGCTCGAGCTCGACCCCAAGAGCAAGATCGGCCTCGTCACCAACATGGTGCGCGACATGTACGAGGCGAAGAACGTCTTCAACAAGCTGCAGACCGCCGCGCTGAAGGTGCTCAACTACGAGCTGAACGACCTGGGCTACGTGGAGGCCAGCGAGCACATGCGCGTGGCCACCGAGCAGCGCAAGCCCGTGGTGTTCGCCTTCCCCCACGTGCCGGTCAGCCGCAACTTCCGCCAGATCGTGGACACGGTGTTCAACCACCGCGTCTTCACCAACCACCGCAAGGAGTCGAGTTTCTCGGACCTGATGGGCGCCCTGAAGCGCAACATGGCCGGAACCCCGACCCGCAGGGCCGCCGCAGTCTGAGGCCCGGCCGTCCCCGCCGCCAGCCGCAACCAACCCAAGCAGGACCGAAGCGAAAATGGAGGACCCGATCATCATGCAGGACACCCAGTCCACCCAGCCGAAGGCCGAGCGCCTGATCGTCGGCTTCATCATCACCGCCGCCAGCATCTCCGTCGGCCTCATCACGGCCTACCTGGTCATGTTCGACGCCCGCGGCATGTTTTAGGAACAAGCATCATCACCACGAAGGACACGAGGGAAAACGAAAGAGCCATCCACGAAGGACCCGAAGGGACACGAAGGGCGCCCCCTCATTCAGCAAGGAGTTGTGGCACCGCCCCCCCGGTGATCTCCGCTGCCGCTGTGGTTTGTGCTTCCCGACTATTCTTCGGTTTTCTTCGTGTCCTTCGTGGATCGAGAATTTCTGTCTTGTCAGTCCCAACTGAAAGGTGACCCGATCATGAGCGAAGCCTTCAACATCGTGGACCTGGTGGACCACGGCGGCGCGTCCGGCACGCCCGTTGACGAGCGCACCAGCCTGTCCGTGCGCCACTTCCACTTCCGCGAGAACCCGTTTCCCGACAGCGTGGACCCGCGGTTCTTCTTCCGCACGGAAGCCCACGAGGACGCCTACATCCGCATGAAGAAGTGCATCGAGGAGCACGTCGCCGTCGGCCTCACCACCGCGCCCAGCGGAACCGGCAAGACCCTGCTCACCCAGATCCTGCTCAACGAGCTCGATTCGGGCCGCTACGAGCCGGCCCTCGTCCTGGCCTACCCCGGCATGTCGCGCACGGGTCTCCTGCGCGAACTGGCCAGCGAGATGGGCATGGCCGAGTTCCCGCCCCGCGCGCCCATGCACCAGGTGATGATGGCCATCCAGGACCGGATCGTCGAACTGCACCGCGCGGGCCGCAAACTCGTCGTCATCATCGACGAGTGCCATTTCCTGGGGGTCGAGCCGCTGCAGATGGTGCGCACCCTGTCCAACATCGAGCTGCCCGAGAAGAAACTCGTCACCATCCTCCTGTTCGGCGAGGACAGTTTCCTCGCCAAGATGGACCGCCCGCAGTATGCCTCCATCTTCAACCGCATGTTCGTGCGCGCCCGCCTGCGCCCCCTCAGCGAGGACGAGACCCAGCAGTACATCAAGTTCCGGTGCCTGGTGAGCGGCGGCCATCCCGGCGTCTTCAGCGCGGACTTCTACCGCGCCGTCCACCAGGCCAGCAACGGCATCCCCCGCGAGGTCAACCGCATCTGCCACGGCGCCCTGTTCCAGGCCGCCAAGGACGAAGCTCCCATCGTCGACACCGGGGCCATGGACGCCAGGTAGAACCGCCCGATTGGGGCGCTCCCGCCGGGACCGCCGGTTTTTCCGCCTCGCCGAACCAACCCGGCCCCGTCATGTCCGGTTTCGCTTGCCCTGCGCCTTTTGGCGGGCTCTTGGGATGCAGTTATTTTAACCCTGAAGGAGCCTCTTCCCATCATGATCCGACGTCTTCTCGCCGTGTGTGCGCTTGCCGCCGCGTTCGCCCCATCCGCCGCCGCCGAGCCGAAGCCGGTCGTGCTTGAGCGCGACGGCATCCGTGTCACGTTCAAGCCTTCCACCTGGGTGACCGTCGACGTGGACGGGGCCACCTTCAGCACGAACAGCTCCTTCTATGTCGTGAAGCCCAACTGGGCGGCGCGCTTCTTCGGGTTCGAGGATGATCCCACGCTGCCCGGCAAGGTTCGCGTGGAGGCCAACGGCACCCGCATGGTCATCCCCACGCTGGGCAAGCGGGGCGAGTACGAGGGGCGGATGACGGTGGAAATCGGCCCGGGGCGCAGCGTCCGCTTCGCGGTGGATGCCCAGGTGACCGCCGAGGTGGACGCGACCCATGAGCACTGCGTCGGCAATATCGCCCCCGGCTGGCTGGCGGGCCGCCGCATCACCGCCATCGACCGCGACGGAAAGAAGGTCGCCGTCACGGCTCCCGCCCTGGGCAAGCTGGCCCAGGGCGACGAAGCGGCCCTGGCGCGCAACATCCGCCGGATGACGATGGACACCCGCCTGGGGCCCGTCATGCTGGAGACCACGGGGACCGTGAAGGTCAACCTGCTCGATTACCGCCGCAACCTGTGGTTCGAGGAGAAGAACCAGTTCTGGCTCGGCGTGATGCAGATGCCGCTCAAGCTGAACGAGCCGCTTCATTACGAATTGGGCTTCGCCTTCCCGCCCGCCCGCCCGGCGGCGGCTGCGGGCGCCACGGTGACCGCCGGTGCCGCCGTGCCGGTGGCCGGGGCGATCCGCCCGGAACCGCCCCGCGACCTCATCATCCCGACGCCCAAGCAGGTGAAGTGGGGCCGGCGCGACCTGGCGCTCGCACCCGGGGCCGCCATCGCCGTTGCCGGGGATTCCGCCGAGAAGGATTTTGCCGCCGAGCAGGCGCAACTCGCCGCGGCCGATGCCCGGCGCCAGCACGGCGCGTCCCTGGTCGCCGCAGACCGGGCGGATGCGAGGGTGCTGCTCCGCATCCTGCCGGCCGCCGGGGATTGGAAGCCGGAGGAGTACCGCATCCGCGTGGGCGACCGCGCGGCGGTTCTCGAGGCGGCCACCACCGCGGGCCTGGTGAACGCGACCGCCACCCTGCGGCAGCTGATCCGCCAGGACGGGTCCGGTCGTCACTTCATCCGTGCGGCCGAGATCCGCGACTGGCCCGCCCTGCCCTTCCGCGGCATCCACTTCTTCACGGGCAAGGACGGGCGCGACATCCAGGTCAAGATGCTCGCGGACGTGCTGGGCGCGTTCAAGATCAACTCCCTCGTTTACCAGTGCGAGTTCATCAAGTGGACCACCCACCCCGAGATCCACCACACCACCCACGGCATGGAGATGGCCGACGCGAAGGCCGTGCTGGCCGAGGCGCGCCGCCGCAACATTGACGTGACGCCCCTCATCAACACCTTCGGCCACAGCGAGTGGCTGGTGGACAACCCCACCTACCGCCGCCTTGCCGAGGATCCGGACCTGCCCTACGCCTACGACCCGTCCACCAGCGAACCGCTGCGCATCTGCGAGGACATTTACGGCGAGGCCATCGAGCTGTTCCGGCCGCGCTACTTCCACATCGGCCACGACGAGATCAACCCGCCGGGCTTCCCCAAGCGCGAGGCCAACAAGAAGGTCGGCGCCGTGCAGCTGATCCTGAACGACATCCTGCACTACCACAAGTTCCTCAAGGAGCGGGGCATCCGCACGATGATCTGGGGCGACATGTTCCTGCACGGCAACGAGTCGCCCGACGCGACCAACGCCACATCGCGCGAGGAGGCCGCCCGCCTGCGCGCCGCCCTGCCCAAGGACATCATCGTCACCGACTGGCACTACGCTCCGGCCAGGCCGGCGGCCTACAGGAGCCTGCGGATCTTCAACGATGACGGGCTGGACGCCATCGCCTCGCCCTGGTTCTCGCCGGCGAACATCCTCTGCTTCACGCGCGCGGCGGCCGACGAGTATGCCCGCGGCGCGCGTCCCGGCAAGGGCCGGACGATCGGCACCCTCCAGACGACCTGGGCCGGTTACTCCTTCGGCAAACACTCGTTCTGGGAGGCGCCCAACCAGTACGCGGCTTACCTGCTCGCTGCCGAGGCCGCGTGGACCGGCGGCGGCGAAAACCCGGACGCGGTGCCGTTCAACTACCGGGCCGAGTTCAACCGCGCGTGGTATGGCGACAACCTTCCGCGCACCGTGGCGCCCGGCTGGGTGGCGGACCTGGGCGGAGCGTCCAACTTCGCGGTGGACGCCAAGGCCGGCGCGAAATGGCTGGATTACGACACGGGCCACGGTGCGCTGAGGGCGAAGGGAGAGGCCGGTTGGCTCGGCCGCTTCCGCGTTTCTCCCAAGACGGATAACGGTGCTCCCCGCGGCGTTCTGTTGAAGGCCGCCCTCAACCCGGCCGGCGCCTGGCCCTCGCGTCTCGTGGTGCCCGTGCAGACCACCGCCACGCTGGTGCACCTGGCCCTCGCGGCCACTTTCAGCGGCGCCCCGGCCCCCGAGATCGCCCGCATGCGCGTGAGCTTCGCCGACGGCGCCACGGCGGAGATGAACCTCGACCTGGGCGAAACGGTGTTCGCGTTCGAAGACACGCGCGTGAAGCCCGACTCACCCGTGATCTGGACCGCCCCCGGCGACGCCAGGACCCCGCTGCGCGTCATCCACGCCACCCTCTGGAAGAACCCCCATCCGCAGAAGATCATCCGCGAGATCGAGTTCGTCTCGTCCGAACGCGGAAGCGGGCTCGTCGTGTTCGGCGTCGGCGGCACCTGGTAGCGGGCCGGTCGGGACTCCAGCCGGTTTCTTTCACGGCCCGGACGGGGATCCTCCCCGCTCCGGGCCTTCTTTTCCGGGTGCTTACCGCCGCTTTGCCGGAACCAGGTACCGCGGCGCATCAGTCAGGGGCAACGACACGGTGCCGTGGTGGGCCTTTACCATTCCGAACGATTCGCCTGTGTGCCCGGTTGCTGCGTACCCACCCGTCCGGGACGGGATGGCGACCGTGCGGGTCGTGGATTCCGTGGTCCACGCGGCATACGCCGTATCGCGCCCCTTGCGCAGCACCAATACCCAGTCCGCGTCGTTGCCGGTCCGGAGGCGTCCCTCCACGCGGTATCCCTTCAGTACCTGCGACACCGTCCGCGCCGCCATGTAGGCGGGCTTGGATTCGTACGGTGGTGTCTTTCCGCCGAGGTAATCGTGACGCACGGTGCCGAAGTTGTGTTCGACCTCCTTCGGGTTGGTGCCGTCGTCGCGCCAGTCATACCAGATCGTGAGGGGCACGCCCGAGGCGAGGTTGGCCAGGTACATGCGCGCGAGATACTTGCCCTGGGTTTCGGGGGACACGACGGCGGCGGTGTACCCCCATTCCCCCGAACCGATTTCCACCCGCCTGCCCGCGGGCGCGTATTTCCCGATCAGCGCGCGCAAGGCGGCGTAATCGGACGCCGCGGTCTCCGGCGGTCCGCCCCGGTAGGGATGCACGGTGACCATGGTCCACATCTTCAGCAAGCCGGCGCGGAAGCACTCCTCGAGAAAAGGCATCGGGATGGTGGACGTGGCCGGGCCGATGTACGCCTCGCCCGGCGCCGCGGCGCGGATCGCCTTCCCGGTTTCCAGCGCCAGGGCGATGTAGTCGGGCGTGTTGGGCGCGGGTTTCCAGAACCCGATGTTCGGCTCGTTGTACATCTCCCACCAGACGCCGCGCGCGCGGAAGTGCTTCGCGGCCGCCGCGGTCCATTTTGCGAAGGCCGCGCGTCCCTCCACGCTTTTCGGGGACAGGTTATTGTCGTAGTGGGGGCTGGAGTAGTCGAGGATCAGCATGGGCCGGATCCCGTGCTTTTCCAGGGAGGCGACCAGGCGGTCGAACGCGCTGAAGTCATACTTCCCCCTCTCCCGCTCCACCCGGCTCCAGGTGAAATCCATGCGCACCGTGCGGAACCCGGCCGCCGCCAGCATCTCCATCTCCCCGGGCTTCGCGTCGGTGAAGTGGATGTTCACCCCGAGTCCGTCGGGAATCGCAGGACGCGCGGGCGCGCCGACAGCCCTGCCGTCCGGGCCGAGGGGTGCGGGCACGGGAATGATCTGGCTGCCGCTGGTGGCGGCCGGGCCAAGCGCGGCGAGCACGGCGAACGCAAGCGCCAGGCCGCCCCGCCGGATCCCGGACCCCCAGATGCATGCGGTCATTGCAGCCTCCCTGAAATCTTTGTGCTGTCCCGCATTCCTCGCCGGGAATGACCGGTGCGGCAAGGCGAAAGGAGGCCGGGGGGCGGCGGGAGCCCCGTTCCCCGGCAGACCGTCATATCCCGGTTGAAAGCCCGGCCGGTTCGGGTGTCTGCTGGCGCAAGAAACCGCGCAGGGCGGCCGAAGGGTTGCTCCCTGCCTACCAGATCGAAAGAGAGGGGCGTCCGAGAGTCGATGTACATCCTGAAGCGGCTATTCAAGGGCCGGAAAACCAAGCCGGTTCGCGACTCCGTGGCGCCGATCTGCCCATGGGGGCGCACCATCGTGCAGTATCGGCTGATTTTCGGGTTGAGCGACAACGATTTGTCCCCCGGCCGCCGGATCCTCGACTGCGGCGGAGGTCCGGCCAGTTTCACGGCGGAGGCGTCCGCGCTGGGCGTGAAGGTCGTTGCGGTGGACCCGCTCTACGCGCATTCCCCGGCAAGGCTGCGGGAGGACATCCTGTCGAAGCACGACGGGATGAAGGATGACCTCCGCAGGAAGGTGGACACCTACGTCTGGGGGCGCGGGCTGGACAGTCCCGAACAGATCATCGAGGTCCGGCGCAAATCGTTGGAGATGTTCCTGGGCGACTACGCCAAGGGAAGCGGCGCGTCCGGCCACTATGTTCACGGACGGCTGCCGGGGCTTCCGCTGAAATCCGGAGCTTTCGACCTGGCGCTCGTCGGCCACCTGCTCTTCCTGTACTCGAAGCAACTGGACACGGAATTCCATGTGCGGTCGGCGATGGAACTCCTGCGACTCGCGCCCGAGGTCCGTATCTTCCCGACCCTGGCCATGAAGGCGCTTCCCTCGCCCCACCTCGAGCCGGTCATCGAAGCCGTGCGCCGCGCGGGCGGCAGCGCGGAACTGCGCAAGGCCGATTACGAGCACATGAAGGGCGGCGACAAACTGCTGGTGCTCAGACGCTGAGGGGGGCGGTGGCGGAGCCGCGACCAGCCCCGCCGGTCAGCCGGTATCCGCCGCGCGGGAAATGCGCCGGACGGACCGCGCCGTCACCACGGCAAGGATGGCCACGGTCAGGGGAATCACGAAGTAAAGCATCACGCCGCTGAACGCCGGAAGGGAGTCGTGGTGCGCGGCCCCGAGCACCACGTAGGTCGTGTAGGCAACATAGTAGAAAAAGAACATCGCGCCCTCCCACCGCGTGATGCGGTAACTGTTGAAGAAGACGGGCAGGCATGCCGCGGCGACGACCACCATCACGGGCATGTCGAAACGGATGGCGGCCGGGCTGACGGGAACGCCGGACCCGGAGGCAACCGCGGCAATGCCCATGACGGCCAGCACATTGAAGATGTTGCTGCCCACCACATTGCCCACGGCCAGGTCGCGCTGGCCCCTCATGGATGCGATGACCGCGGTCACGGCCTCGGGCATGGTGGTGCCCGCGGTGACCACGGTCAGCCCCACGACCAGGTCGCTCACGCCGAAGTGGCGGGCCACGGCCACCGCGCCTTCCACGAGCCACCTCGACCCCAGCACCAGGAGCGCCAGTCCTCCGGCCACAAGCAGAAGGTTGACGGTCACGGCAGAAGCCCTGCCCGGGGGCGCCGCGCCCCCCCCGCCGGGTTCGGCCTCACGCCTGGCCAGGATCACCTGGAGAATCGTGTACGCCACGATTCCGGCGCACAGAAGCGCCCCGTCTCCGCGGCTCACCATCCCGTCCAGCGACAGCACAAGCAGCAGGGCGGCCACGCCAATCATCACCAGCAGGTCCACCCGCAGGACGCGGCGGGACACCTCCAGCGGCATGATCATGGCCGACAGACCCAGGATGAACAGGACGTTCAGGATGCAGCTTCCGACGACGTTGCCGACCGCGATCTCCGGCTGGCCCGTTGCCGCGGCGTTCGCGCAGACGGCCAGTTCCGGGCTGCTCGTGCTGAAGGCGACCACCGTGAGGCCCACCACGAGCGGGGGTATCCGGAACGCGAGCGCCAGGCGCGCGGCTCCCCGGACGAGCGACTCGGCTCCGCCGATCAGCAGGAACATTCCCGCGGCGATAAGGACCAAAGACATGCCCACGATTTTCCGGCCTCCTTCCGTTCAGCGTCCCGCGGTCATCTGGGCCCGCGGGCTTTCGTTGCCCGCCCGGTCCACGGCGGACACGGCAACATCCGTGGTGGCATCCGGTCCCGTTCCGGGCAGGTCAAACTGCGTGACCTGGGGCGGCATCACGTCGAACTTCCATTGTCCCCCCTGGCGTGCGTAAAGCACCCACACCGCAGCAGGCTCTTTTCCGACCCCGGACCAGGCCGCCCGCACGGCACCCCGGGGGCCGCGCTCCACCGTGAGCCGGGGCTGCGCCGGGGGCTGCGAGTCCAACCAGGGTGACGCGGGAACGAGTGCCGGGGCCGCGTACGGCCCCGTGGTCAGCCGGTCGGCGATGCCCCCCTGGTTGCGCACTATGGCGCGGGCGCTGAAGTGGATCGCCCCGGTGGCATTCCCCTGCCTGCGCGTGGCCGCGATCTGCTCCACGATCTCCGTGGGGGAGTAGGCCCTGGCGGTCCCGTTCGCCGTGCGACTGGTGAAAAGGCCCGGCCACAGGTGGCGTTTCGTGGCATTCTGGCCCGCCCACCATGCCAGGAGCACGGGGAAACTCTGCTCCTTTGCCGAGATGGGCCAGTACAGTTGCGGGGCGAAGTAATCCAGCCACCCCGACTTCCACCACAGAAGCGAGTCGGCGTAGAGTTCCTGGTAGGCGGTCATGCCCCGGGTGCCCGCCGGTACGCCCGACTTCCAGATGCCGAAGGGGCTGACGCCAAACTTGACCGCAGGTTTCTCTTTTTTGATGAGCGCATAGGTTTCGCGGATGAACCGGTTCACGTTGTCGCGGCGCCAGTCGTCGCGCGAAAGCCTGCCCCCGGATTTCTGGTACTTCGCGTAGCTCGCGTCGTCGGGGAAGGGGATGGCCTTCTTGTTCGCGTCGCGCTCGATGTAGGGATAGAAGTAGTCGTCGAAGTGGATTCCGTCCACGTCGTAGCGTTTCAGGACGTCCGCGATCACGCTTTGCGCGTATTCCTGCGTTCCGGGTTCACCCGGGTCGAGCCACAGGTGCTTGCCGTAGGTGCGCGTGATGTCCGGGCGGCGCCGGCTGATGTGGTCGGGGGAGACGCCGCCGGCGGCCCCCACGAATCCGGCGCGGAACGGGTTGAACCACGCGTGGAGTTCCAACCCGCGCCTGTGCGCCTCCTCCACGGCAAACTGCAGCGGGTCATAATTGGGCGAGGGGGGGGTGCCCTGCGTCCCCGTGAGGTAGGTGCTCCACGGATCAAGTCGGGACGGGTAAATCGCGTCGCAACAGGGGCGGACCTGGAGGATCACGGCGTTCATGCGCAGTTCCCGCGCCCGGTCGAAAATCGCCAGCAATTCCGATTTCTGTTCTGCCGCGGGCAGGCCGCGTTTTGACGGCCAGTCGATGTTGTTCACCGTGGACACCCACACGCCGCGGAACTCCCGCGTCGGGGCGGGCGGGCCATCAGCACCCGGGGCGGGGGTGACGGCAGTCAGGATAGGAAAGGCCATCGCGGCGATGATCCATGTGCGCATCAGGAATCCCTTGCTGGCAACGGTGACAGGGGACGTCACTGGCAAACCCATCCCCGGTTTGGAAACACAGAAACCGGCCGGAGTGCGGCGTGTTCACGCCAATCGAACCCCCGTGGCGGGTTTCCGGGCGGCCACAGGCCCTCGGCGGGAGTGCGCGGCGGTCAGTAGCAGCCGTTTTCGCGGATCAGGTCCACGGTGCGCCGGTACTGGGCCAGGCTCACATTGTCGGGGATGGAGTGGTCGCTGTGGGCGATGTAGCCGCCGCCGACCTTCGCAACTTCCATCTTGGTGCGGATTTCCCGCTCGATTGCGGCCGGGTCGGGGTCCGCCATGGCCCGCACGTCGAGACCGCCCATGAAAGCCAGCCGGTCCCCGAAATCCTTTTTCAGCCGGAACAGGTCCATGCCCGCCTTCACCTCGAGGGGCTGGAGACAGTCGAACCCCGCATCGATCAGCGCCGGCACATGGGCCGTCACGTTGCCGCAGCTGTGGAGGATCACCTTCCAGCCGCGCCCATGGAAATAGTCGCACAACCGCCTGTGCTCGGGCTGAAGCATCTCCCGGTACAGGTCGGTGGAGAAGAATGTGCCGTTGCGGTAGCCGAGGTCGTCGAACACGAAAGCGCCGTCGAACTCGAAACCGCCCGCGGTCATCTCCTCCGCGCTCGCGATGGCCAGGTCGGTGAACGTCCGGAACATGTCGCAGACCCACTCCGGCTCGTCGAGCATGGCCGGCAGGAGCGTTTCCGGGCCCACGATGGTGGAGAGCAGGTCGTATCCGATGGCGGACATGAACGGCACGAACTTCCCCTTTTCGCGGAACCGCCGGCAGCGGGCCGCGTCGTCCCAGTTCACGCGTTCCGGCTTCCACGCCACCCGCCGTTTCAACCCGGCCCAGGCGGCGGGGGTGGCGCAAAGGTGGCTGATGAGCATCGGCGTCGAGGTGCGGTGCTTCCAGTTCATCATCACCACGCCGTTGTGGTCGCGCTTGGTGATGGTCTCGTCCGTTTCCTCCAGGACTTCCTCGGGGAAAAGAAAACCGGGATCGGCCCCGAAACCGGCAAAATCGTACCCGAAAAACTCCGCCGGGTCGGCGTCGGCCGCAAACCCCTCGGCCCGCCAACGCTCCAGCGTTGTCGACCACGGGTTGTCGGTGTAAGGGACACGGTCCGGCTGGCGGTGATGGAGGGCGGCGAGCACGCGTTCGCGCGAATTCATGGAACGGAGTGGTGCCGGGACAAGGTGCGGGCCTCAAGGGGAATAACGGGCGGGGCGGCCGGTGCCGCCGCCGCCGGAAGTCACGGTTTCCTCACGACGGTTCCCCTTGCATCCGCCCATGCGGGTTCCTTTCTGTTGGAAGCCAAAATCGGTACCACCGGAGACTGAATTCCATGAACGCATTCCGCATTGCCTTTGTGGCAACGATCGGCGCCGTCGCACTGGCCGGCGTCATCCAGGCCGCACCCCCCGCCCGCGCGAAGAACGTGATTCTGTTCATCGGGGATGGCATGGGACCCGCGCAGGTCCAGGCGGCGGCTTTCAAGAAGGGCGGCACCGACCGCGATGCCGCAGGCAACCCGTCCGGGCTGGTGTTCGAGAAGTTCCCCTCGTTCGGATACCTCACCACATTCTCGTCGAGCGGGTTCGTGACCGATTCCTCGGCCGCGGGCACCGCGCTTGCGTCGGGACACAAGACCGGAAACGGCATGCTGGGCGTCGATGCCGACGACAAACCCGTGGAGAATATCGCCGAGATGGCCAAGGCCCGCGGAAAGGCGGTCGGGGTCGTGTCCTCCGTCGGGTTCAACCATGCCACACCGGCCTGTTTTTACGCCCATGTCGGCAGCAGGAACGATTACGACGAGATCACCAGCCAGGTCTTCACGGCGAAAAACCCGCCCGACGTGATCCTCGGCGGGGGCATCTATCGCAAGACCTGGACCGATGCCCTGCTCGCCGACGCTGCGGCTAAAAGCAATTTCCAGATCTACACCCTCGACAACCTGTCCGACCTCCTCCCCGCCAGGGTGGGCAAATCCCGTGTCCTTGGCTATTTCGACGCCAACAACAACCAGCAGCTCGATTATGCCACCAGCCGCACGGCGGAGAACCGCGAGCCGCGCCTGGCGGAACTGACCACGCGTTCGCTGGAACTGATCGCCCGGAACCCGAAGGGTTTCTTCCTGATGGTGGAGGGCGGATCGATTGATTGGGCCTGCCACGGCAACATGGCCGGACCCGCAATCGGCGAGGTGCTGGAACTGGACGCCGCCATCGACTCCGCGGTTTCCTTCCTGCGCGCGCGCCGCATGCTGGACGACACACTGATCATCGTGACCGCGGACCACGAGACGGGCGGAATGACGCTCCCCGGCCCCTACAAGGGACTTCTCAAGCCCGGCCAGTCACCCGAAGTGAAATTCTCCAGCAAGGGGCACACGGGAATCCCGGTCATGGTGTGGTCGCGGGGACCGGGATCGGATTCGCTGCGCGGCAAGAACGACAACACGGCGGTCTTCCGGACCATGGCGGCGTCGCTCAGGTAGGAGCAGCGGCCGCCCTACTCCAGGCCGAAACGCGACAGCGTGACCGGCACGGCGTAAGGATCCGAGAGCGACCACGGGTTTGGCGTGATCGCGCCATCCACCGTGATGCGGCGCGTTTCGCTGCCCGCAGCGGCCAGCGTGTTGAAGTCGAAGTGGTCTCCCGCATTCAGGCGATGGCGCAGCAGGTTCTCATAGCGCAGCGGCTGACCGGGCGTCACGCGCGCCCGCACGGTGGCGCCGTCCTCGACGAAGACATAAGCCGCGTCGGTTGGCAGGACTGCCGGCTGGATGTCCACGCGCCCGATCCGGTCCGATCCGATGAACATGGATGTCCGTTCGCCCAGGCCGACGCCGAACACGACCGGCGCCCCGAAGTCGTTTCGCAGCCGCGCCATCATGGCCACCAGCCGGCCCATCCGGTCGCGCTGGTAGAAGTGCGTGTCGATGCACATCTGGCGGGTCAGCGTGGTGTTCAGGAAGTCCGTCTCCAGGATCATGTTGGTTCTGTAAGGGTTGCCCAGAGCCTCGGCCCCCGTGATGGACGAAACACCGTCGGGATCGTAGATGAACTCGCCGCACACCATGGCGCCCGCGGAGGTGCCGCCGACCACGCCGCCGCGGCTGTAAACGGTCCGGACCGCATCCTCCATCGCCGTGTTTTTCCAGTAGTTGAGGTAGTCGGACTGGTCGCCCCCCGCAATCCAAACCATCTCGGCCGTCTCCACGACCCATTTCACATAGGGTTCGTTGGCCTTGGCCGCCGTGTCCACAATGAGGGTCTCCACCGAGTTGGGCTTGAGCGGGCCGGATGAAACCAGGCCCGAATAGAAATAGGTCTGGTAGCCGCTGGATCCCGTGACGCGGATCACGACGATGTCGCCGCCGTTGATGATGGGGTAGGCGCGGTTGATGAACGCCGCGTCGGTTTCCGTGCTGCCGCCCATCACCAGGACGGCCGGACCACCGGTTGGCTGGTTCGGCGCGTCGGCGCTGTCGCCGGTCAGGTAGTTGGTCAAACCGGCCGGCTTGGCCGGCCGCTGGCCCGCCGCCGGTGCAACAACGGCCAGCACCGCCAGGAATCCGGCCAGCTGCCGCACGATGCGCGCGGATGGGATCACTCCTGCCCCTCTTTGGGTTTTCCCGGTGCGGACTTCTTCTGGGTGAGGAACAGGGACAGGGAGATCAGCACCACGCCCACTCCCAGGTAGAGGAGGTCGATCGGTTCGCGGGGTTGCAGCCTCAGGGCGTGCTCGAGAAAGAGCATGGCCATGATCAGGAGCACGATTTTAGCCAGGCGGTCCTTGAGGTCGTCGAGGTCCCGGATCACCAGGAGGCGGCGGGCCACTTCAGATTGCTCCGCCACCTCGATCTTTCCGATAAACAGCTCGTAGAGCCCCATCGAGAAAATCAGCATGAACGTGGCCACCAGGTACAGGTCCACCACCTTCACGACCTTGGCCACCGTCTCCAGCCGCTTCTGCACCATTTCGGCGTCAGTGGCCGTGAAGGCGGAGGGCAGGGCCGTGACGAGGCGGACAACATCCGTCGTGGCGAAGACGAACATGACCACCGCCACCAGAAGCGCGGCAAGGACGGCGATCAGGACCAGCATACGGCTTAGCCACAAAACGCGCTCGAATGAGCGTTCCAGGCGGCTCATGGCCCTTTCCGCGCGGCAAGGTTCGGCTGGATCCTGCAATGGGGACATTTTCCGGTCCTCGACTTTGAGGTTTCGTGGGGAACTCCGGGGTCGTTGCCGGAAGAGAATCCGACAAGGCGGGATTGCTGGCAAACGGAAACTTGCTTACGGCCTGCCGGTCTGGTATGAAATGGGTTGGTAGTTTGGTTGTCATGTGATCCAACCCTGTGGATCGAGGGACACGATGACTGTCGGAAAAGCACCGAGGGAAGATTTCCGTGCGCTCTTCGACGCCCTGAACGACTACGTGTTCGTGCTGGACCCGGCAGGCACCATCCTCACGGCCAACCTCAGCGCCGCGGCCGCGCTCGGCTACGATGTGTCCGAACTGGGCGGCATCCCCGTCACCGAAATCCATCCCGCGCGCTGCCGCGCCGATGTTCGGCGGCTCCTTGGCGAATTGCTGGCCGCAGGGTCCACGCGTCACCGTCTCCCGCTGCTGCGCCGCGACGGTGGCGAGATCCCCGTGGAGACACTGGCAACCCGCGGAACCTGGCTCGGACGCGACGCGCTTTTCGGCGTCAGCCGGGACTTGACCCAGCAGCAACGGGCCGACGAGTCCGTCCGGACCTCGCAGGAGCTTTTCGCCAAGGCATTCCGGTCCAACCCGAACATGATGGCCGTCAGCGATCTCGAGGACGGGCGGTACATGGACGTCAACGACGCCTTCGTCTCCCATCTGGGTTACTCCCGTGAGGAGGTGATCGGGCGCACATCGGTCGGTATCGGCATATTCGTGGAGCCGATGGCGAGGCTCGCCGTGCGGGACCTCCTGAACCGCAATGCCGCCATCCGGGACGTGGAGGTCATCTACCGGAAAAAAGACGGCGAGGAGCGCATCGGACTTCTTTCCGGGGAGGTTGTCCATGTCGGCGGGAAGGCCTGTTTCCTCAGCGTGGTCCGCGACGCGACCGACCGGCGCGTCCTTGACCGGAGCCGCCGCGAGACCGAGGAGCGCGTCCAGATGGCGCTGGAAGGAACCGATGTCGGCCTTTGGGATTGGAATGTCCAGACCGGCGATGTCGTGTTTGTGCGCCACTGGGCAGAAATTCTCGGCTACAGCCCCGAGGAAATTCGCAGCCATGTGGGCATGTGGACCGAGAATTTGCACCCCGACGACGAGCCGTTGGTCCAGAAGGCGCTGGACGAGCACTTCAGCGGGCGCACCCCGGTTTACGAGACGGTTCACCGCATCCGCGCGCGGGACGGCACATGGCACTGGTTCCTCGACCGGGGCAAACTGGTTGAGCGGACCCCGGACGGCAAACCCCTGCGTGCCATCGGGATGCATGTGGATGTCACCCGGTTGCGGGACGCCGAAGAGGCCCTGCGCCGCCGCGAGGCGATCCTGGGAGCCGTCAGTTATGCAGCGGGGCGTTTTCTCCACGCCGAGTCGTGGGAGGACGACGTGCAGGCGGTGCTTCGCGAACTGGGTGGCGCGACGGGCGTCAGCAGGGTGTATGTGTTCGAGGCCCACCGCCTGGATGAGGGTACCGCGGTCATCAGCCAGCGCCACGAATGGACGGCGCCCGGGGTGAAACCACAGCAGGAAAACCCAGACCTGCAGAACATTCCTCTGACCGGGGCGGGTTTTTCCCGCTGGGCCGAGCTGCTTCGAAATGGCGAACCGGTCGTCGGGCTGGTCCGGGATTTCCCCGAGGCGGAGCGACACGTTCTTGAAGCCCGGGGAACCCTGTCACTCGTGTGCGTTCCCATCTTTTGCGGCGAAGCCTGGTGGGGGTTTGTCGGTTTCGACGATTGCTTCCAGCCCCGCGAATGGAACCCCGTGGAGGTGGATGCCCTGCACGCGGCCACGGCCGCCCTCGGCGCGTCCATCCTGCGGCGGTCCACCGAGGCGGAACTCCAGGCCGCGACCCGGGCCGCCCGCGCCGCGGCCGATGCCAAGGCGGACTTCCTGGCGAACATGAGCCACGAAATCCGCACCCCCCTCAACGCGATCATCGGCATGGCGGGCCTGCTCCTGGACACGCCCCTGGACCCGCTCCAGCGCGAGTACGGCGAAATCGTCCGAAACTCCGCCGACGCCCTGCTGGCCGTGGTCAATGACATCCTCGATTTCTCCAAGATCGATGCGGGAAAACTCGATTTCGAGGAAGTCGAATTCGACCTCGGCGGCTGCGTGGAGGAAGTCGGCGACCTGGTGGCTCACAGGGCCGCGGCCAAGGGCCTGGAGATGGTCTTCGACATCTCGCCCGACACGCCTTCCCGCCTGTGCGGGGATCCCGGCCGTCTGAGGCAGGTGCTCGTGAACCTCGTGGACAATGCGGTGAAGTTCACGGCCCGGGGCGAGGTGGTCACCAGGGTCCGTTCCTGCGCAGATGCCGCCGGGGGGGATCCGACATGCATCTCCTTCGAGGTGATCGACACGGGAATCGGGATTCCCCCCGAACGCGCGGGTCTGCTCTTCCAATCGTTTTCCCAGGTGGATTCCTCCACGACCCGCCGATACGGCGGAACCGGGCTGGGGCTGGCCATCTCCCGTCGTCTCGTCGAGATGATGGGGGGGCGCATTGGGGTGGACAGCGAGCCGGGAAAAGGAAGCCGTTTCTGGTTCTCCGTGACCATGAAACCGGCAGACCCGTCGGCAAGCAAACCGTTTCCTCGACTAGCCGACCTGGGCGGGCGGCGGGTGCTGGTGGCCGAGGACAACCCCTCCAGCCGCCAGATGCTGGCCGACCTGCTCGCCAGCTGGGACTGCCGTTGCACGGTCACTTCCAGCGGGGGCGAGGCCCTGACGGCCGCCCGCGCCGCCGCGGCCGCCGGGAATCCGTTCGAAGCGCTTGTCATCGACAGCGACCTGGGGGACATGGACGCCGCCAGCGTCGTGCGCAGCCTGCATTCCGCCCCGGAACTTGCGGGCCTGCCCGCGATCCTCATGGGGTATGCCACCCTCCGGGGCGAGGCGGGGCACCTGGCCGAGGCCGGTTTTTCCGCGCACCTGCGCAAACCGGTCAAGCGGGCCCTGCTCTACTCGTCCCTGGCGGCGGTCCTGGGGCCTTCGGGCGTCGCGGGGGCGGCGATTCCCGATCCGAACGCGACCCCCCTGCCCCACGAACCCCACAAAGACCTGCGCATCCTGGTCGTGGATGACAACCCCGTCAACCTTCGCGTCACCCAGCATCTGCTGCGCAAACTCGGGCTGCGGTGCGATCCCGCAAGCAATGGGCGCGACGCGCTCGAAATGCTCGACTCGATCCGCTACGACGTGGTCCTCATGGATTGCCAGATGCCCGAGCTGGACGGTTACGACACGACCCGGGAACTGCGGCGGCGCGAGACCGACTCAGACCGGGGACGGACCACCGTGGTTGCCCTCACGGCCGAGGCCATGGCCGGTGATCGCGACCGCTGCTTTGCCGCCGGGATGGACGCCTACATTTCCAAGCCGGTCCGCCTCGATGAACTCCGCGAGCTGCTGGTCCGGCTCTGTTTTCCATTGTCGGGGGACGCCGCGGGTGCCGCGGATCCCGTGGATCTGGGCCTCCTGGCCGCCCAACTGGACGCGGAACCGGAGGCCCGACGGGAAATCCTGCGGCTCTTCGAGGAGGAAACCGACCGCATCACGGCATGCATCCGCGATTCTCTTGCGGTCGGCGAATGGGGCCGGGTCCAGGCAGACGCACACTACCTCAAGGGCGCCTGTGCCAACCTGGGGGCGCTGGCCATGGCCCATCATCTCGCGGAGCTGGAAACCGCGGCAACATCGGGGGCGCGGGCCGCCTGCGAGGAGCAATTCCGGGCCTTCCTGGCGGCGCGCACCCGAACCGGGGAAATCCTGGATCGCCTCGTGGAAGTCTGAGGGCCGCCAGATCGGGTTGTGCGAACCGCCCGTCGGGCAACCGCGCCCGCGAACGGAATCCGAAGGAGCGCCGGTTCCTTCCCCAATCACTTGTCCTGCAATCTGCCCTGCGGCGGGTTACCAACAAATCGGGGCCACGAAATCCCGAAGGATGAATATAATATCTACCAAAAAGATAGACATTGTGCCGCGAAGGTTCGGATTCCGTTTCCCCGGACGTTCCCACAGGACGCACCCCCGATTTCTTCTCCCGGCACAACCCATCGGATTCACCAAGGAGACCCCAGAACCATGCCGTCCACTCTCGCGCCGGCGCCGATCCGGCAGATTGCCCCCCACGGGGGCGAACTCATCAACCGTGTGCTGGAGGGGGATGCGCGCAAGGCCGCGCTGGCCCGTGCCGCCGGCCTTCCCAAGGTGGTGCTCAACGAGCGCGAGGTTTCCGACGTGGAAATCATCGCCGTGGGCGCCGTTTCGCCGCTTACCGGCTTCATGAATTTCGACGACTACGAAAGCGTCGTGAACAGCATGCGCCTGTCCAACGGCCTGCCGTGGACCATCCCGGTCACGGTTTCGGTGTCGGCCGACCAGGCCGCATCCATCAAGGAGGGGAGCGAGGTCGCCCTTCAGGACGAGGCGGGCACGCTGCTGGCGCTCCTCAAGGTGGAGAGCAAGTTCAAGCACAACAAGGGCAACGAGGCCGTTCAGGTGTACGGCACCGACGAGGCGGCCCACCCCGGCGTGGCGGCGCTCTACGAGAAGGGGGATTTCCTGCTCGGCGGTCCCATCGAGGTGGTCAACGTGCCCGGCCACGACGATTTTGCGGCCTACCGGCTCACGCCGGCCCAGTCGCGCGAGGCCTTCCTCAAGCGCGGGTGGCGGCGCGTGGTGGCCTTCCAGACGCGCAACCCCATCCACCGCGCCCACGAGTACATGCAGAAGGTGGCCATGGAGATCACCGACGGCCTCTTCCTCCACCCGCTGGTCGGCAAGACCAAGGGCGACGATGTCAGCGCCGAACTGCGCATGGAGACCTACGAGGCCATCGTGGCCCAGTACTATCCCTCCGAGCGCGTCATCATCGGCGTCAACCCGGCGGCCATGCGCTACGCCGGGCCGCGCGAGGCCATCTTCCACGCCCTCATCCGCAAGAACTACGGCTGCACCCACTTCATCGTGGGCCGCGACCACGCCGGCGTCGGCAGTTACTACGGCACCTTCGACGCGCATTACATCTTCGACAACTTCGACCCGCTGGAGATCGGCATCACGCCCCTCTTCTTCGACTACACCTTCTACTGCCGCGAGTGCGGCAACATGGGCAGCGTCAAGACCTGCCCGCACGGCAAGGAGAACCACATCACCCTGAGCGGCACCAAGGTGCGCGAGATGCTGACGGCGGGCCAGTTGCCGCCCGCGGAATTCACCCGCGCCGAGGTGGCCAACATCCTCATCCGCGGCTACGCGCA
>JADHEF010000708.1_pt1 | contig 29562 bp, 15 predicted proteins | sample 8952391 | NCBI WGS metagenome assembly JADHEF01 (sample SAMN16124439, study PRJNA663245) | bioreactor sludge metagenome | isolation source: sludge (nitrite) | place: India:Bengaluru | collected 2019-02-28 | reverse complement strand
GCCGGTCGGCGATGACGAGCTGGCGCGGTTGGAAGAGGCGTTTGTGGCCACGGCGCGGCTGGCCGAAATGGCGGGCTTCGATGGCGTGGATATGAAGGCCGTGCATGGCTATCTCGTGGCGGAATTGCTGGGTGCGCGGTGCCGTGAGGGGTGTTACGGCGGGCCGTACGAGAACCGCACGCGCTTCCTGAGGAATTGCCTCGCGGCCATGCGGCAGACGCTCGCGAAAGAGTCTGTTGTGGTTTCGCGGCTGACGGTGCTGGAGCCTTCGGACTATCCCTACGGTTGGGGCGTGGCGGAGCAAGGGGGCGCTTGGCAGGCGGATTTGACTGAGCCGTTGCGGCTGGTTGGCGAACTGTCCGACAGCGGTTTTCCGCTGCATAACATCTCGATGGGTTACCCGCGTTTCCAGCCGTATCTGAACCGGCCGTATGACCGTCCTTTGGCGGGTTGTCCCCCGCCGCCGGAGGATCCTCTGCAAGGTGTGGTGCGCTTTCAGGAGACCGTGCGGACGGTGCGGCAGGCTTCCGGCGGGGTGCCTGTCGTTACGGCGGCCCTTTCGTGGCTGCAACACCTGGCGCCCTGCGTGGCTGCGGGGCTTGTGCGTGAGGGTTGGTGCGATCTGATCGGCTTCGGTCGTTCCGCCTTCGCCTATCCCGATGCGCCGAGGGACATCCTGACGCGCGGCGTAATGGTGCCGGACAGGTGCTGTGTGACGTGCTCGATGTGTTCGCAGATCATGAAGGACTTGCTGGGGCGGGGTGGCTGCGTGGTGCGCGATTCAGCGCTCTATGCCCCCGAGTACCGTAAAGGCCGGGAGGCGGCAAAGGGATCCGCGGCACCCCTGCGACGTGCGTAAATGACGCTCGCAAAAGATTGCATCATAGCAAGGATAGGTATACATTAACATCGGTTGTAAAAGAGTATCCTTCAACTCAAATCGGAGAAGGCTATGACAATTTATACACGTTGCTGGTTTTTGGGTTTGCTGACAAGCCTCTGTGTCTGGATGTCAGGGGCTACTCCGCTTGCGTATAATGGCGGCATAGCCACCGGCACCCTCAGCGCCACCAACCAGTGGGCCTATTTCGAGGTCAACGTCCCGTCCGGCAACGAAGGCTGGCGGCTCACCCTCAACGCGACGGGTGACACGGACCCCAACCTTTACCTTCAGCGCGGCACCAATGCGCCGACGACCATCAGTTATCTGAAAGCCTCTTCAGGTCAGGCCACCGATACGCTTACGCTGACCGCCGCAGAGGCTACGCCCACGAACTATGTGGTTGGCGTTCATCTTCCGTCTGGATCGTCAGGGCCTGTCAGCTTCACCGTCACCAGCGAAAATCGGTATCTCACAAACCTGGCTTGGGACCCGGGCGTTTCCGATACCGGGTCGTCCGTGCATACCAACACCAGTGCCACCGGCGGAGAATATTTCTTCAGGATCGATACCGAAAACGCCGACCTCGGCATGTGGCGCACAGCTCTGCGCGTCATCGGCGGCGAGGCCAACCTGTATCTGCGTCAAGGGGCATTGCCCACCGTGAGCGCTTATGATTACAGGTCCGACCTTACCGGCAGCGACGGCGTTGTTCGCCCGCTCTCCGGCGGTGCGGGACAGATCTGGTATATCCTTGTCAAGGCTACAGCAGGCGCGCAGTGGACACTGCTTTCCGGCGACATTTTCGTTACCGATCTCGGCCCGCTGGCCGCGGGCGACTCAAGCGGCAGCGGCCTGATCTCCGTTCCTCCCGAAGGCATTCGCTATTTCAAGACGACCATGCCCACCGAGACCTTGGCCTGGCGACTCTGGCTGCAGAATGCAGCGGGTACGGCCACCTGGAGCAGCAATTTCCAAGTGCGAAAAGCCCTCGCCCCTCATCCCGAGTCTGCTTCGTACTACGACTTTTCCCGCACCGGACAGACCCTGTTGGTGCCCGGCTACCTCGTGGCCGGCGGTAGCGAGATCTATTACCTCAGCGTGCCTGGCTCTCCCGGCGACAGCTTCCGTCTCGACTCCCGCCAGCAAGCCGTCACCGGGCTCGCCTACGGATCCACGACAACCAATACGATGCTCGACGGGTTCCTTTACCATACTTACAGCGTTCCAGTACCTGCTGAGCAGAAGGCTTGGCAGGTCTCCGTGATTCCGGTCTCCGGCAATCCGGATTTCGCCTTGCGGCGTAGCCTCGTGCCCAACGACCTCAACAATGACGCCTACTCGGAAATCGCTGGATCGGTCATTGACAGCGCCACGCTGGTCCCGTTGACGCTGAGCGACGGCACCTACTACATCACGGTTTATTCAACGGCTCCTGCGATCTATCAGCTTTCGAACAAAGAGCCGCCGTCCTACATCATCGACTTCGCGAGTTCCACGCCGAACCCCGAGCCCACGCGCAACGGCTGGGTCTATTTCCAATTGCTCAACATCACCAATCAACTCGGAAAACTCGGTTGGCTCCTCACTCTGACGAATCAGGTGTCCGGCAGCGAGATCGCCATCCGCCGTAATGCCATGCCCGGACGCTGGAACTATCGCCTCAATGGCACGAGCAATGTGAACGGCTATAATTTCAAATCGACGACCAATGGGAGACTGTTTGATCCTGACCATGAGGCTGACATCTGGTATGTGGGCGTTTACACGCCATCGGCTCCGCTCGGAAACTTTACCCTGACTTCCGGCGATATCGTGCCGGAAGTCCTGCCCTTCGAGTCCATGACGTCGCTCACAAACATCCCTCCGTCCGATTGGCAGTTCTATCGGATCGACATCCCGGCGATGAATAACGGTAATGCGGTGTTGGGCTGGGAACTGCGTGTGAGCGATTGGGGGGACTCGGCTCCGCCGTCGATGGTGGTGCGGCGCGATAAGTTGCCCAACGGCATAACTTCGTTTGACTGGACGAACGACACCTATCCGGGCCAAAGCACGAACTGGCTGGCGGGTAACCGGTGGGCCGCGCCGGGCGGGGACTGGACCGCTCTCCCGTATAACCCGAGCGGGAACCGGACCAACACGGTATCCCTGCTGTCGATGGCGATGGGCAAACCGCTGGAGCCGGGGCAATACTACGTCGGCATCTATAACGGCTTGGGCTCCACCGTGACGCGTTGTACGCTGACCAGTCGCGGGATAGGGTCCGGCTCGTGGTACGTGCCTGTGCCGGTGGCCTTCGGCGGCGGTGCCGCGGCCACCAATCTCGCCCCGCGTGAGGTGGCCTACTTCGCCGTGGATATTCCCAGCAATCAGCCGAGTTGGAAGGTGTGGCTGGAATGCACGTCCGGCGAAGCCGCTCTGCTCATCCGCAAGGACTTGGTGCCGACCTACTCTGACGGGATGAACGCACCGTTTAATCCGCCCTTTGACGGGTATACGGCAGACCTGCGGCGCACCGGCGACGAACGCTATATCCTGACACCTAAGGTTGGGATGGAGTTCCTTCCCGCAGGTCGCTATTACCTGCTGGCCGTCGGCCAGGGACAGAATCCCAGCGGGACGAGGATCGGCTCCGGCACCAGCGACATGGTCCTGCACACTCTGGGCAACGCTTCAGTGACGGGTCTCGGAGCTTTGCCGCTGGGAGGGGCCCTCGAACAGTCCGGCGTTTACGCGGGCGGCGACAACAACGTTTACACCTTCACGGTGCCCGAAGGCGTTCTGGCGTTGACCGCTCGCCTGCTCGACCGCGTTGGCGCGCCAAAAATGGCCATCCTGACGAATGGTGTTTGGCCGCGCTTGTCCGGTGCCTACGGCATGTACGCCGAAAGCATTTCTCAATTCAGTGACTCGGCGCTGGTGACCATTGCCAACCCTCCGGCGGGGACCTATTCGCTGCGCGTGGCGGATCCCTCAACCGCCAATCCGACCAATGGCAGCTATACGGTGAGAATCGAGACCGTCGGTGCCGTGCCGACCCCGTTCGACGGGGCGAGCATGACGGTAACCAATCTCGCCCCCTACAATTGGCGCTATTACGTGGTCGACGTTCCCGCGACGACCAACGGGCAGCCCGTGCTGGGCTGGGAACTGAGGGTCAGCGACTGGGCCGGACCGACCCCGACGATGGTGGTGCGGCGCGGAGCGTTGCCCAGCGGTACGGGATCGAGCGGGATGTCACTCAGCGCCACAAACTGGCCTGTGGGTGGCCAGTGGGCGACGTCCAGTGGCGACTGGACCGGTATGCCGCAGAACCCGGGCGGTAGCCTCACGAACACGGCTTACTTGATGTCGGTGGCGATGGGTAAGCCGCTGGAGCCGGGGACCTACTACATCGGGCTCTACAACACCAGTTCAAGCGCCACCATGACGAACTGCACGCTGACCAGCCGAGGCGTCGGTGACGGCCTGTGGTACGCGCCCGCGACGGTGGCCTTCGACGGCGGCTCCGCAGCCACCAACCTCGCCCCGCGCGACGTGGCCTACTTCGCGGTGGACATCCCCAGCAACCAGCCGAGCTGGAAGGTCTGGCTGGAATGTACGTCGGGTGAGGCGGCTCTGCTGATCCGAAAGGACTGGGTGCCGACCTACGGGAACACGAGTTACGCGTACTCTCCACCTTTCGACGGATACACGGTCGACCTGAGGCACTCCGGTGACGAACGCTATATTTTGACGTCCAAGTCGGGCTCATCCACCATTCCGGCTGGGCGCTATTATCTGCTGGCCGTCAGCCAGGGGCAGAACCCCAGCGCGCCGCGGATCGGCGCCGGCATCAGTGGCTTGGTCCTGCATAGCCTGAGCAATGCGCCGGTCACCGGTCTCGGAGCGTTGCCGCTGGCGGGGTCCCTCGAACAGGCCGGCAGCTACGCGGGCGGCGATAACAACGTCTACACCTTCACGGTGCCCGTGGGCGTGCTGGCGCTGGAGGCTCGCCTGCTCGACCGCGTGGGCTCGCCCAAGATGGCCATCTTGACAAACGGCATTTGGCCGAGGATGCGGAACAGCGTCGCCGGCGATACCGGCAATATGGTCTACGGCATGTACGCTGAAAGCCCCGCCCACTTCAGTGACTCGGCCTTGATAACCGCCGCCAACCCGCTGGCGGGCACCTACTCGTTACGCGTGGCGGACCTCTCTTCCGTCAATCCGAGCAATGGCAGTTATAAGGTGAGAATCGAGACCGTCGGGGCCGCGCCGATCCCGTTCGACGGGGCGAGCGTGACGGCAACCTCCCTTGCACCCTACAATTGGCGTTACTACGCGGTTGACGTCCCCGGAACGAACAACGGACAGCCCGTGCTGGGGTGGGAATTGAGGGTCAGCGATTGGGCCGGAGCGACGCCGACGATGGTGGTGCGGCGCGGCTCTCTGCCCAGCGGCACCGCGACCGGCGGCATGATGAACAACACCTACCCTGGGCAGACCACGAACTGGCCCGCGGGCGGCCAGTGGGCAACGGCTGGCGGTGATTGGACCGGTATGCCGCTGAATCCGAGCGGTAACACCACGAATACGGCTTACCTGCTCTCCATGGCGATGGGCAAACCGCTGGAACCTGGAAAATATTACATCGGCATCTACAACAACAGCGCAAACGTAACGCTGACGAATTACACCCTCACCAGCCGCGGCATCGGCAGCGGTCTGTGGTACGAGCCCGCACCTGTGTCCTTCGGAGGCGGTGCCGCATCCGCCAATCTCGCTCCGCGTGACGTGACCTACTTCTCTGTGGACATCCCGTCCAATCAGCCGAGCTGGAAGGTGCGGTTGGAGTGTGCCTCCGGCGAAGCCGCACTGCTCATCCGCAAGGACTTGGTTCCGACCTACGGAGATGCGATGGGAGCCACGTATAATCGCCCCTTCGACGGATACACAGCGGATCTGCGGCGCTCCGGTGACCAGTATTATACCCTTTCGCCCAAGGCGGGAACGAACACCATTCCGGCCGGGCGCTATTACCTGCTGGCCGCCGGCTTGGGCCAGAACCCCGTCCGGTCGGGGCCGAGTAGCGGGTGGAAGGTTGGTTCCGGCACCAGCGATATGGTTCTTCACAGCCTGAGTAACGCCACGGTGACGGGCCTCGGCACCCTGCCGCAGGCGGGAACCGTCGAGCGCGCCGACAGCTACGCGGGGGGTGACAACAAACTCTACACGTTCACGGTGCCTGCGAATGTCTTGGCGCTTGAGGTGCGTTTGCTTGACCGGGTGGGCGATCCCAAGATGGCCATGCTGACGAACGGTGTCTTCCCCGTTCTGAAGGCGACGAGCACAGAGGCCTATGGCATGTATGCGGCGGGTGTTCCGATCTACACCAACTGGGCTACGGCTCTGGTGACCGTGACCCTGCCTCCGGTGGGAACCTACACGCTGCGCGTGGCGGACCCTTCAACGGCCAGTCCGGTCAACGGCAGCTATACCGTTAGGCTTCGGACAATGGAGGCGGGCACGCTCAATGTGTCTGCCGCCTTAAACACGAATGGCTTCAGCAATGTGGCCACGGGGCTCCTGGCGGATAACCAGCGGGCGTTTTTCAAAATCGAGGTCCCCTCCGACTTGAACGGCGAACCGCTTCTGGGCTGGTATCCCACCCTCAGCACGGTCTCCGGCGGCGCCCAGTTCAGGCTCTATAAATCCTCGCTGTCCACCGCGCCGACGGCCTTCTCGTTCTACCGGCAAGTTCTTGTCCCGCCTCTCCTGACGCCGGGCGTTTGGTATGCGGAGGTTGTGGGTTTAGGTTCCGCAGAGTTCACGTTCACCAGCGAGGTCGTTGGCTTGGAGCGAACCTGGGGCATGCCCGCCGCCGGGCAGCCGATCGCCACGCCAGGGCTCGAGGGTACGCTGTTCTTCGGCGACACCGGTGTGGATACGAACGGTGCCGCGCTGCCGATTGATCAGGGTGTGGATCTGGGCAACGGACTTTGTCACTTCTATGCGGTCGATGTTCCGGCCGGCAATGTCGGTGTTCTGCGTACCGAGTTGCAGGCGATCAGCGGCAATCCCAACCTGTATCTCCGCACCGGTCTGTTGCCGACGGTCGATCCTGTCTCTTACTATGATGCATGCTTGAACAACAGTTACAACACCGAATACGGCAACTGGGTATGCGGGAAGACATGGACGCAGCTTGCTCCCGGCAAGTGGTACCTGCTGGTCAAAGCTCAGGACGCCAACTGCCGCTATCGGCTGAAAGTATCGGCCGGAAATATTCAAGGCCTCTCCCTCGTTGGCGGCAATTTTACGGGGCAGAACCTGGCGTCCAACGACTGGCGTTATTATCGCGTTCAGATTCCGTTGGATGTGCCGACCAACTCCGACTGGAACATCACCTACAGCCAGAGCATCGGCGACGTGGATCTCTATCTCCGCGATACGGTTCCTCCGGGGAACGGGGCCACCAACGGGGCGACCTCCAAGCCGGCAAACGCCATTTACGACTCGTACTATGCCGGTGTGGGAACGGTGACCGTGCTGGCCTCGCAGATACAGCCCGGCCACACCTACTATCTGGGTTTCCGCGCCAACAGCGACGCCGCCTTCAGCGTCAGCTCCGCCCTCAGTGGCGGGGACGACAGCGACGGCGACGGCCTGCCCGACGCGTGGGAGCGTCAGTATTTTGACGGAAGTCTCGCCTACACGGCCAGCGATGACCCCGACGGCGACGGGCTGAATAACCTTCTGGAGTATCAGAGCGGCACGAACCCTAGTCTTGCCGATACCGATGGCGACGGCATGAAAGACGGCGCGGAACTGGAGGCGGGTACCGATCCCCTGAATGCGGCTTCCGTGTTGAAGATCACGCGACTGGGGCCGCTCACTCCGATGGACGGGCTCTTTTATCTGCCGCTCTTTTTCCAGAGCGTCAATGCCAAGGCCTATGTCATTCAGGTCGCTCCGGCGGTTACAGGTGTGTGGGTGACGGCGGGCGCGTCGTTTGTGGCCGTTTCGAACAGCACGCAGGTGCTAATGACGGTGCCGGAGAGCCTGCCGCAGACTTTCTACAGGGTGCGGCTAAGTGCTCCGCCAGCTCCATAGACGTGCTCCTTGGGCTTCAACCTTGCCGATTGGCACATCCCTGTTTCATTGACTTGTCGGGCACGTTCATGCGCGCTGCGTTCTTCCCTGCTAACGGCCCCGGACCCTATTCAACGATCTTTGAAAAGCAGGCCTTGCCGATCGAGGATACACTTCCCATTCTTGGATATACACCTTCAAAACCAGCCTCAGCGAGGCAACGGTGTCAACCGGACTCGCAAAGAAACTCGGCGGCTGGACCGAGGATGCGACAGCGGCCCGCTATGACCACGCGGAGCGCGTGGAGGAACTGCGGGCGGCTGTAGAGAAAGCGAAGTGATCAGAGCTTTTTGCCCTCGCCCCGCACTCTCCGCAAGTGTTACACTCTGTATACAAAAAGAATGGAAGAACAGGTCATATCAAAAGCGCGTGTCGCGGATCACGGCGAGGTGCTGACTGCCAAGCGGGAGGTCGAAGCCATGCTCGACCTCGTGAAGCAGGAGACGGAGAATATCGAATCCCGTTTCCTCGAACCCGCCTGCGGCAACGGCAACTTCCTGACTGCGATTCTCGAAAGAAAACTCGCTGTCGTTGAAAAGCGCTATGGCAAGTCGCAGGTGGAGTTCGAGCGGTACGCCTTTGCCGCCGTGGCCAGTCTCTACGGCATCGACATACTCGCGGACAATGTCTCGCAGTGCCGGGAGCGCCTGTTCGCTGTATTTGACGCGGTCTATGAGCGGCTTTTTCCGCAAACCTCCAAGGCCGGCTGCCGGGACGCGATCCGGTTTGTTCTTGCCCACAACATCGTCTGGGGCGATGCGCTGAAGTTTGAAACGGGCGGCGAGACGCCCAAGCCCATCGTTTTCCCCGAGTGGGCGTTTATTCAGGGAAGTCTGGTGAAACGCCGCGATTTCTCGTTCGGCGGGCTGATCCAGCATGAGAACACCCGTGAATCCCTGCTGATCCCCGAGCCCAAGCAGTGCGGCCAAGAGCAAATGTCCCTTTTTGCCGAAGTCGCCAAAGACGACTACAATCCCAAGCCGGTGGCCGACTATCCCCCGGTCAGCTTCTTGGAGGTCGCCCATGTCCAGCGATAGTTACAACCCCGATGTGCTTTCCTGCATCGCGAACCTGAGCAGCGACGAGGTCTTCACGCCGCCGGCTCTGGTGAACCGGATGCTGGACCAGCTCCCGGCGGAGCTGTGGCGCGACAAGAGCGCGACCTTTCTTGATCCCGGCTGCAAGTCGGGGGTGTTCCTGCGGGAGATCGCCAAGCGCCTCGACAAGGGGCTGGAAAAGCAGATCCCCGACCGGCAGAAGCGGATGAACCACATCTTCAAACGGCAGCTCTTCGGTCTCGCCATCACCGAGTTGACCTCCCTGCTTTCGCGCCGTTCCGTATACTGCTCCAAGGCGGCCAACGGCAAGTATTCCGTGTGCGAGAGCTTCGACAACCCGCAGGGCAACATTCGCTTCGAGCGCGTGGAACACACCTGGGAGGGTGGGCGCTGCGTCCATTGCGGGGCCGGACAGGACGCCCACGAACGGGGAGAGGCGCTGGAAACGCATGCCTATGAGTTTATCCACACGAAAACGGTGGCGGAGATCTTCAACATGAAATTTGATGTGATAGTCGGCAATCCGCCCTACCAGTTGAGCGACGGCGGGTTCGGAAAGAGCGCATCACCCATCTACCAGAAATTCGTCGAGCACGCGAAAAAATTAAGCCCGCGATATTTGACGATGATCATTCCCTCGCGTTGGTTTGGCGGTGGTAAAGGTTTGGATGATTTCCGCTCAGCTATGTTAAACGATGAACATATTCGCAGAATTGTAGATTTTGAAGATTCTTCTGAGGTTTTTCCAGGTGTCAGTGTCGCAGGCGGAATCTGTTATTTCTTGTGGGACAGAGACAACAAAGGGCCGTGTGAAATTACAAATATGCGTGGCGGTTCTGTTGAAGCCGTTTCGCAAAGACAGTTGAACGAGTTTTCCACATTTATCAGGCACGCACAAGCTGTGCCAATAATAAGGAAAGTTTTGTCTCGTAATGAGAAGAAAATGAACGAGCAGGTGTCGGCTTATAAACCATTTGGATTGCGCACATACGTGAAACCTCAACGGACAGGTGACATTGTCCTCCATTGGCAAAAGGGTGAGGGACCATACAAGCGAGAAGATATCACTGTCGGCTTGGACATGATCGACAAGTGGAAGGTGATTTCATCGCGGTCAGGTAATGAACATGCAGGAAATCCGGGAAACGACGGAACAAGACGTGTTCTAGCGAAGACCGCTTTGTTACCACCCGGCACTATTTGCACAGAGACATATCTTGTAATTGGAAGCTATCACACGGAAGAGGAGGCGGAGAATCTCCTGTGTTATATGAAGACGAGGTTCTTTCGTTTTCTGATGTCCCTGTTCATGTACTCACACGGCATTACCAAGGAAACCCACGCGTTTATCCCGATTCTAGATATGCACACTCGGTGGACCGACGAATTGCTTTACAAAAGATACGGCCTAAGTAAAGAAGAGATTACATTTATTGACTCAAAAATCCGGCCGATGTTGGACGTTGCGGGGCAAAAGGACGAGGACGTTGATGGGGAAGAGGAGCCGGACGACGGCGGGGAGGCGGACGATGAATAAACCGAAGGGCAAAGCGCCGGCCGCGAAGCCGGAGGAGCTGTTCGGCCGCATCGTCACGATCCTCGAGCAGGCGCGGGGTGCCGTGGTCCGCGCGGTCAACACCAACATGGTGCTGGCGTACTGGCTGATCGGGCGGGAGATCGTGGAGGAGGTCCAGCGCGGCAAAGGCCGGGCGAAGTACGGCGAGAAGGTGGTGGCGGAGCTTTCGGCGCGGCTGACGGAGCGGTACGGGCCGGGCTTTTCAGAGCAGAGCTTGCAGAACTTCAGGCGTTTCTATCTTGCTTATCAGGACCGTGTTGCGATTTCCTCCCCGGCGGGGAGGAAATCTCCAGACGGGCCAATTCCCTCCCCAATGGGTACGGAATTGGTTTCGGCGGGAAAAAGCTACCCGGCGGGTGACGAATTGCCGCAGGGCTTTTCCCCGCAGCTTTCGTGGTCGCATTACCGGGTGCTGATGCGCGTGGACAGCGCGGATGCCAGGGCGTTCTATGAGCGGGAAGCGATTGAAGGCGGCTGGGACAAGCGCACGCTCGAACGGCAGGTTCACACGCAATACTATGACCGCTGTTTGCACAGCCAGCAGCCGGACAGGATGCTCACGGACGGAAGGCGGCTGCAGCACACGCCGGCAACCGCTTCTGAACTCCTGAAAAACCCTTACGTTCTCGAGTTCCTCGGCTATCCGAATTTCGCGGAACTCCGCGAGGCGGACGTGGAACAGGCGATCATCACCCACCTGCAGCGCTTCCTCTTGGAGCTGGGCAACGGGTTCGCTTTCGTGGCCCGGCAGAAGCATATCCGCATCGAGGAAGACGACCGCTTCATCGACCTGGTGTTCTACCACTGCCGGATGAAGTTCTATCTGCTGATCGATCTGAAAATGGGCAAGCTGACCCACGGCGACGTCGGCCAGATGGATGGCTACGTGCGGATGTTTGACGGGCTGTTCACCGCGCCGGACGACAATCCCACCATCGGGCTGATCCTGTGTACAGAGAAGAGCGACACGGTGGCCCGGTACTCGGTGCTCAATGACCGGAAGCAGATCTTCGCCTCCAAGTACCTGCCGAATCTGCCCAGCGAGGAACAGTTGCGAGTCGAGATCGCCAGGGAGCGCCGCCTGATCGAGGAGGCGTTGAGCGAACGCCAGGAGCTGGCCGAAGGGAACCGCGAATGAACGCGAATACACGCGAATCTGAGGTGCAAGCTCCGGCAGCCCCAACTCTCATTGGCGTCCATTCGCGTGCATTGGCGGTTAACAAAGAGGGGGAACCGCGAATGAACGCGAATACACGCGAATTGATTTTGGGAGATGAAGTGTACGCGATCATCGGGGCGGCGATGGAAGTGTCCAACGTGCTGGGTTGCGGTTTTCTGGAGGCGGTCTATCAAGAAGCTCTGGAAATGGAATTGTGTGAACGGCTGATTCCTTTTGTTAGACAGGTCGAGCTTGGCATCACGTACAAGGGAAAAGAACTGACCAAAAAATACGTTCCGGACTTGATTTGTTTTGATCAGGTGATTGTTGAGATCAAGGCGCTCAAGCAACTATCACCCATCGAGGATGCGCAACTCCTGAACTATTTGAAGGCAACGGGTATTCCGGTCGGCGTGCTGCTCAATTTCGGCACACCCAAGCTGGAATGGAAACGATTAGCCCTGACCCACTCACCTATTGGCGTCCATTCGCGTGCATCGGCGGTTAAAAAAGAGGAGGGTATCCGCGAATGAACGCGAATAAACGCGAATCCAGTATGGCGGCAGCTCCGTCAGCTCCAACTCCCATTGGCGTTCATTCGCGTTCATTCGCGGTTAAAGAGTTCTTCCCGCCGCGGCCGGCGGCACGGCCAACGATCTACGCCTATGAGGACACGCATCCGCAGTACGCGGGGCTGCTCAAGGTCGGCTACACGACCGTGGACGTGAAGGGCCGCGTGGCGCAGCAGTATCCAACCCTGCGGCCGGGCAAGCCGCCTTACCGGATCGTTCTGGAAGAGCCCGCCATGCGTAGCGACGGGACGGTCTTCACCGATCACGACGTACATCGGATGCTACGGCTCAACGGGATCAAGAATCCGGAGGGCGAGTGGTTCCGCTGCACGGCCGAGCAGGCCCGGTCGGCAATCCTCGCGGTGCGCACGGGGCAGCTCAACGACGAGAACCGGTCGCTGGACTTCAGGATGCGGCCGGAGCAGGAGGCGGCGGTGGCGAAGACGGCGGCCTATTTCGCGAGCTGGCGCAAGGACAAGGGCAACCGCGACAAACCGCCGCATTTCCTGTGGAACGCCAAGATGCGTTTCGGCAAGACCTTCGCCGCCTACCAGTTGGCGAAGCGGCTGGGCTGGCGCAAGGTGCTGGTGCTGACTTTCAAGCCGGCGGTGCAGAGCGCGTGGGCGGAGGACCTGCAGGGCCACGTGGATTTCAAGGGCTGGCAGTTCATCAAGCCCGGCGGACTCACGTACGACGATGCGGACAAGAAGCGGCCGTTCGTCTGCTTCGGGTCGTTTCAGGACTACCTGGGCCGGAATCCGAGCACCGGCGGCATCAAGGCCAAGAACGAGTGGGTCCACTCGACGAACTGGGACTGCGTGATTCTGGACGAATACCACTACGGCGCCTGGCGGGAGAGCGCGAAGGAGCTGTTCGAGGCCGAGGACAAGAAAGAGGCCGAGTTCGGCGAGGGCGAGGGCATCAAGGATTTCGACGAGGAGATCATGCCGATCACGACGGGTGCTTATCTCTACCTGTCCGGCACGCCGTTCCGGGCCATCGCATCCGGGGAGTTCATCGAGGAGCAGATCTTCAACTGGACCTATTCGGATGAGCAACGGGCGAAAAAGGACTGGGGCGGGGCGGGCAATCCCTACGCCGCGCTGCCGCGCATGGTGCTCCTGACGTACCAGCTTCCGGACGCGATCCGGGAAATCGCGATGCAGGGCGAGTTCAACGAGTTCGACCTGAACGTTTTCTTCTCTGCAGAAGGGGTCGGCGACAAGGCGGCGTTCAAGTATCAGGACGAGGTTCAGAAATGGCTGGACCTGATCCGCGGCGCGTTCATGCCCACCAGCGTGGACAATCTGAAGCTTGGTGCGCAGAAACCGCCGATGCCCTTCTCGCACGCGCCGCTCCTCAACGTGCTTTCGCACACGTTCTGGTTCCTGCCCAGCGTGGCGGCCTGCCACGCCATGCGCAACCTGCTGGTGAAAAAGCAGAACCGCTTCTATCACGACTACCGGGTCATCGTGGCGGCGGGGAGCGCCGCCGGGATCGGCGCGGCGGCCCTGCCGCCGGTGTTGGACGCGATGGATGACCCGCTCGCGACCAAGACGATCACGCTCTCTTGCGGCAAGCTGACCACGGGCGTGACGGTGAAGCCGTGGACCGGCATCCTCGTGCTGCGCAACTCCTCCAGCCCTGAAACGTACTTCCAGGCCGCGTTCCGGGTGCAATCGCCCTGGACGGTCCGCAATCCGGACGGCGCGTCGCCAAACGCGGAGCAGGTCATCAAGGAGGAGTGCTACGTCTTCGATTTCGCGCCGGACCGGGCGCTGCGCCAGATCGCCGACTACAGTTGCCGCCTGAACGTCGACGAGTCGAATCCGGAAAAGAAGGTTGAGGAGTTCATCAGCTTCCTGCCGGTGCTGGCCTACGACGGCAGCTCCATGAAGCAGATCGACGCCGCCGGCATTCTCGACATGGCGATGAGCGGGACGACCGCCACGCTGTTGGCGCGGCGCTGGGAGAGCGCCTTGCTGGTGAACGTCGACAACGACACCTTGCGCCGCCTGATGGACAATAAGAAGGCGATGGACGCCCTAATGAGCATCGAGGGCTTCCGCAATCTAAATCAGGAGATCGAGACGATCATCAACAAGTCCGAGGCCGTCAAGAAAGCCCGTAAAGAGGCCAACGACGAACAGATGTCGGCGAAGGAGAAAAAGGAGCTGACCGAGGAAGAGAAGAAATACAAGAGCCTGCGGAAGCAGATTCAGGAGAAGCTCATCAAGTTCGCCACGCGGATTCCCATCTTCATGTACCTGACCGACTACCGCGAGCGCAGGCTGCGGGATGTGATCACGCAGCTCGAACCGGGGCTCTTCAAGAAGGTCACCGGGTTGGTTGTGAAGGATTTCGAGCTGCTGGTCAGCCTGGGGGTGTTCAACAGCGCCCTGATGAACGATGCGGTGTACAAGTTCAAGCGTTACGAAGATTCCAGCCTCAGTTACACGGGGATCAACAAGCACGAAGGCGAAGACATCGGCCTGTACGACACGGTCATCACGCGGAAGGACGCGCTGCGGGTGTTTGAGAACGTGCCCGGATAAGTCAGAAGGGTAACAGGGTCAAACGATAAAGAAAGGCCGCCCTCAGTCCTCCGTCCCCAATCTTCCCAGCTGCTGTCCCCCAACTAACGAACTTCTTCCTCAACTCCTGCCCGTCGCCTTCGGACAGGCGACGCCGAGTCCGGGCGCCGATCCGGCCCGTCAGGATGCGATGTCGCGGCGTACCCAGCCGCAGTCGGTCCCACAGCTCCAAGGCCAGCCAGCAGGCGCCCCATTGCCGCGGCCGCCGCAGTTCGAGCCTGTCCATCCGGATCCGGACGTGCGCCACGCCCTCCGGTGGTTCTCTGTCGGACGGAAACAGGCACAGTTGAGTCGTTCCACCGCCGACCACGGCTTCGATGGCCTTGCTCCATCCGGCCCGCTGGCTATCGTTGATCTCACCCAGGTACAGCAGCGTCTTCTGCACGCTGCCGCCGCCGCGCAACCGGCGGTTCTCGACAACGCTCCATTAGCGGTACTCCTTGCCGTCTTTGCGCCGAGTGGTCTGCCTCAAGAATATGCGCGTATCATCGCAACAATCGCTGCCGCGCCGCAAGAGGGCAGGTCTTCACCACAAGCCCGTTCACGCATCAACACCCGCCAAACATTGGCCTTTTCGCGCGCCCAACCTTCGAAAAATGTCAAAAGTCACCACCAGTTGAGAAAGTCGGGCTAAAAGAAAAAGCCGTGAAGCGGGCATTTTTTGACGCTCGGCGGTGACGGCGGGCCTCGAAAGGCGTATGATTCAGCCGTCTTCAGGGCGGGAAGGGAATGCCGCTCGGACGTGCGGGCGCGGGTGCTCCTGCGCGGAGAACAGAGGAGGGGCGGATGTGTACGGTCCGCCACGGCGACTGGAAGCTTCAGCTTCCGCCCGAAAAGAAACCGGCGGCCCAGCCGAAGCTCTTTAACCTCAAGAGCGACATCGGCGAGGCGGCGGATGTTGCCGCTGAGAATCCGGAGGCAGTCGCGAAGCTCCAGGCGCTTGCCGCAACGATGAAAGGCGACCTCGGGCTCGACGGCGAAAAGGCGACTGGCAGGCGCGAGCTGGGCAAGGTCGCCGATGCGCAGCCCATCATCGGTTTCGACGACAAGCCGCGCGCCGGGTTCGAGGCCAAGTGAAAGCCAGGAATTGGGGGTTATACTTTTAACTTGTGTTTCGATATGCACTTCTGCCAACATACTGCCCAACTATTAATCGCATCATTTATCTGGCAAGACTTAGGAGGGAAATATGAAGAGATTCTCCGTAACGTGTGCCGTTTTGGCAGCGTTTCTTCTGGCGGAGCATGTGCAGTCCGAACCGGTCGATGCGCCACGGGCGCGTACCCTCGCCTCGGCTTGGCTGAATCGAACTGCCGTTCAAGACTCCACGAAGACACTCGCAGCTTTGAGCCCTTCTGTCCCGTGCGAACCGGAGCCCCTGCTTGACGGCAGTGGTCGGCCGCTGGCCTATGTCGTGCGGCTCGGTGAGCGCGGCTTCGTCGTCGTCGCCGCGGACACCGCCATTGAGCCGATCCTCTTTTTCAGCACCGACACACCGGTCGGCTGCCTCGCCGACCCGCGCCATCCGCTGCGGAGGCTTCTGCGCGCGGATGTTCCCGGCCGCCTCGCGGCGGCGCAGGCCAATCCGAAAGCCTTTGCACATGGGCGCAACCTGTGGACCCGGCTAAGCGCGGACACACCCAACTGCAAGACGTCCGACGGAGCCGCCGCCCTCTCCGTGCCAGAGCAATTCGTTTCAATATTCCAGCCTCCGCTACTCGACAACCATTGGAATCAGAGCGGCTCATTCACAGACGATAGCGGCACAACCCGCTACACCTATAACAGCCGCACGCCTCGGAATTATTTGGCCGGCTGCGTGGCGGTCTCCTCCGCGCAGATCGCGCGCTGGTTTCAGTATCCGGAGCGCGCCTCGGGCTATGGCGATGTCGACTATGACGAGGTCTGCGAGGAGTGGCAATATGACTTTCGGTTCAACTATCACCTGATGCCCGATGAGCTGACGGCGAGCACGCCTCAGAACCAGATTGACGAGGTTGCCCGCCTGTTGCTGGCCTGCGGCATTTCGGTCAACATGACCTACGGTGCCACAGGTTCAAATGCGTTCATGATGAATGCGGAGGACCTCTTCGTCGACACGTTCGGCTACTTATCGGCCGAAGGTTACTACTGCATAATCCGCGACAGCAACGGCGTCGCCGCCCGGATGGAGACTGACCTTGCCAGCGGTTTTCCGGTCATTCTGCAAGTCCGGGACGACCCCATCTACGAAATCAACTTCTACGGCGGACACGCGCTCGTTGCCGACGGCCTTGGGTCGTATGAGGGAAGCACCTTGTTCCATCTGAATTTCGGCTGGGGGCGCAGCACGTCGGACGGCTGGTACACGCTGCCTCCGGCAAGCGCGGGGTTCACCAGCTTCGAGGGCGCGATCGTCAACATCCGCCCCCCCGAGCGCAGGGGCGTCGATCTAACGTGCAAGCCCGTTGGTGCTTCGCTTGAACAGGGCGACAGCGTCCACGAAGCGCCGGGCGCGGTCGTTCAACAACGGTGCCGCAGCGACGCGAGCCCGAACTCGGCCGCGCGGTATCATCTCACGCCGCGAAATGATGGCACCTATCCCGATTACTTCCGCTTCACCTGCCCATCCGTGCCTTCGGGCTGGGTTGTTTGGTTCAAGAACGCTGACGGCGAGGATATCACCACCCAGATTATGGGAGGCGGCTTCGTTACGACACTTATCCGGCCTACGCAAGTCGAGCCAGCCGTCTACGTCGGGCTGGTCCCGTACCAAGCCACGCCGCTCGGCAGCGAGGCAACGGTGCAAATCGTGTGCCGCTCCGATTCGGACAACAGTCGGGTCGACGCCTTCAACCTTATCGCCAAACATGTGGCAACCCGCCCTGACGTATTGATTCGGTTGAACGGGAGCGGACTGCCCTACGCCGACAGCGCCGAAACCATGGATCTCGCCAACAACCAGACCGCCCGGTACGACGTCCTCGTTGTCAACGCGGGTCTGCAGCCCGAGCGTTTCACGATCGACGCGTGGGCGCAATACGCCTTCAGCGCTCAAGATAACCCGCTTTCCGAGACACCTCCCGGATGGTCGGTGACGTGGTACGACGCGCAAGGGCGTGACATCACCGCACTGCTGCGCGGAGCCTGGTGGCGCACCGACCCACTCGCCGCAGGCGCGACGCAGCTCTTTTCCGTGGTTGTCAGCCCATCCGTGTCGGTGCGCAGTCGGGAGATGATCCGCCTGAACTTTCGCGCGGTGAGCGCGGACGCGGTCACAGTGGACAGCGCGACCGCAACCGCCAGAAAGCTCAGCTATCGGCCGGCTCTCTTCGTTGGGAGGGACGCCGATACGATGGAAATCCCCGTGCCCAATCTCCAAGCCGTGCAGCAGGTTCCCGCCACCTACTACGTGCGCCTGTCCAACCAAGGAGCGGCGACGGATGCGATCAAACTCCGAGTGAGTATCACGGAGCCTGTCGATCCATCCGAATGGACGCTCACGGTTGAGCATTTTCACCCGTCGCTGTTCACCGAGGACATCACACCTGCCGCCGCCGGCACAACGGGGTGGTTGGCTTCGCCTGCCATCCAATCGGGTTTCGATCGCCTGCTGCGCGTGACGGTCACGCCCGACGCCGGAGTCGCCACCGGAACGCGCTGTCTGGTCAGTCTATCGGCCACCTCTGCCGGCGACACGCAGCAAGTGGACGCCGTCGAATTGGACGTGCGCTGCGGAACGCCCGGCGTTCAGGTCTCCGCGAAGCGGGACATCGATACCGATTTTTACCAAGACTTCATCATGTACAGCCGGCTGGCGACTTTCCAGATGGAGCACTACCTCGTGCAGATTCGAAATACGGGCGGCCTGCCTGAATCGTACGTGCTGCGCGCTGCCGAAACTGCTGATCCCGCGTGGGTCGCTTACTATTACGACGGCACCAACACCTCCAGCGGCCTGATCCGCGAACAGATCGTCAGCCCGGGAGGCTGGAATACGGGCGAGATCGCAGGCGGCGAGACCCGTGAGATACGGGTCACCGTGCAGCCCGGCGCGGCGAATCTGCCCAACGGCCTCGATTTTCTCTCGACCCTGACGGCGACCGCACAGGGAAACAGCTCGGTCACCGACTCGGTCACCTTGTCGGTCTCTCGCGCCCTGTACAATCTGGAGGCACGCATCCGCTCGCAGGCCGACAGCGCCTTCCGCCAGGGCTCGACCTCCGGCCGCTGCGGCGTGACGCCGGCGGTGTTCAACGTGCAGTTCCGCAACACCGGCGAAGCCGAGGACAGCTATCTCCTGCGTGGCTCCTGTTGGGCGCAGGCGGGCGAGACCAACTGGTCGGTCCGTTACTTCAATGGCAACACGGACGAGGAAATCACCGCGGCCGTTACCAATGCGGGTTGGGTAACAATGTCTCTTCCTCCCGATGTGGCGCAGGACATTCGCATCGAAGCGATGGCGGATGCGAGCCTGTCCGCAGGCAGCTTCGCGCGGGTGACGCTGTTGGCCGACTCATCCCGGTGTACCTCAATCACCGGCGGCGTCACGGCGGTCATTGAGAAGGCCGCGTACAGGCCGCGCGTGCGGGTTGCGCCGGACGGCGCCGGCAGTCAGTTGCTCGCCGACAGCTGTACACAGACATCGGGCATACAGACGGTCCGGTTCCGCTTTGAAATCACCAACGATGGCGATGACGACTTCTTCGACCTTTTTGCGGAGACCTATAACACGAGCGGAGGCGACTGGAGCCGGCGTTTCCTCGGGCCTGAGGGCGATGACTTGACGGAGAGCTTGACGAACGGCATGCGCGTCGTCATGCCCGCCGGCGGGCGGCTGCTCGTGACGGCGGAGATGACCGCCTCGAACAACGTTCCCGGCGCCGCGACGTGCGCGATGTCGCTGACAGCCTCGTCGTTTTACGATCCACTCTGGAGGGACACCGCGTTCGCCTACGGCGTCCGCGCAGTTCCCGGCGTAGACGTCCGCGTTTGGGACGGCACCGCCTACGGCGAGCAGTCGGTCGATGTCGACGCGCTCCCGGGGCTGCCCGGCGTCTATAGCTGGTCCGTGGTCAACACCGGCGAGGTCGAGGACTACTTCGTCCTTCACGCATGGTATAATGCCGATCCGCCTGCCGAATGGACCGTTTGCCACTATTTGAACGGACGCGACGGTCCGGAGGTCTCGTCCGAGTTGGGCCTCGACGGCCTATTAGTCGGGCCACTCGCCCCTGGCGAGGCCTGCTACTTGCGCTCCGAGGCGTGGCCGCCGTCCAATGCGGTCGAGGGCGCAACGGCACAGATCCACCTGCGGGCCTGTTCGGCGACCGCAGGCGCCCAGGACACGCTGAGCGCGTCGAACGTCGTACGCCGGACGCCCGCAATGGAGTTGACGGTCCGCCTAGCCGAGTCGCTCGCTTACACCAACCTGGCGGCCGCCCGCGTATCTGACGGCGAGACCGCCGCCTTCTACATCCGAGTCAATAATTCGGGCATCGCCGCCGACGCTTTTACCGTCGGCATCACGAAGCAGACCACCAACACGCTCGACTGGAGCGTGCGCTGGTTCGACGGGGCGAGTGATGTGTCGGACGCCGTCCGGGCCGGAAGCTACGTCATGGGTCCGCTCGCGGGCGGGGCCGACGGTTACTTGCGGCTGGAGGTTGCGCCGCTCAGCACGAACACGTGGCTGAGCCCCATGCTGCTAACGCTCAAGGCGGCGTCCTGCGGAGACGGCGCCGTCGGCGGCACCGTCCGCGCCAACACGACGGCCCGCCTGCCGATCGTGATCTCCCGCATCGGGCTGCAGGGCAATGTTTCTGAGATCGCCGTGTCGTGGCAAAGTGAGCAGGGCGTAACCTATGCGCTGCAGGGGACAGGCTCGCTGCTCGAGCCCTTCACGAACATCTTGAGGGGCGTTGTCGCGCCCGGGCTCTCCTGCACCGTGACGACCGCGCCTCCGGCCAGCGCGCAGGGTTTTCTGCGCGTGATCGAGGAAACAGACTGAGCACGCTGGACGGAAAATACGCCCCCCCCCCTAATTGCGCAATCCTGAAAGCAAGATGAAGATTACGATTAAGCGTGCCCGCGCTCCCGCGATCCGTACTCGACACGCTCTAAAATCGCGTACCCCGGCCTCCCTCCAACCCCAATCCATACTCTCCCACAGTGCCGACGCCTCCACCCTTGCCCCCGCCGCCGGAAAAGGAGTCTCCGTCCGCGATTCCGAGCCTACAGCCTTCCGTTCTCCGACCTCCGGCCTCTGTCCTCCGGCCTCCGACCTCATCTCTCCTCTCTTTCGCTTGTTATTTGTTGTTATTAACCTAAAAAGAGCAGTTGAAATTAGCCGCAAAGACACAAGGAACGCAGAGAGGGAAAAGACAGAAGAGAATGTTTGATTTTTTTTCCTCTTTCTTTGTGTTCTATGCGTTCTTTGCGGCTATTCAATCAGCACCTTTTAGGTACGCGGCTGCAGGGCCGATCATCGATTCATAACATGCTCTATAAAAGCAATTTAAGATGTTCAATCTGAACTGCTGAGCAGTTGAACTTCAGGATTTAGGATTAATTCCGTTTGCACTGAAACTTGACCCTGCGCCACATCTTGCCCGGACCCTCGTTCACACCACATTCGTATCGGTCAAGGGCCCAGCCGTCCCCGACCCCCGGCTTTGTCAGCCCGCGCGTCCACTTCAAACTCTCAAACGCTCACCCGCCGTACACTCTCGCGGCGCCCCGCCCCCTTGTTATTCGTTGTTATTAATTCCCCATTCGGCGTCCTTCAGCTTGGAACCGTTCCAAGTTGAAACGACGCGCAACCTGGATGACCTGAAAAAGTGTTCCATTCTGTTCCATTGTGTTCCATCCGCTCGAAAAAGCTACATTTTCAAGCGGCTGGCCGCGCGCCCAAAAATTAAGCGCTTGCGTCATCGGCGTAAGCTGGTATGATAAATGCCATTTTTTCGCCTCATTGTGTGGTCTTTTGACCGGTGCGATAGGGCGGATTGTTAGTAAACCGAGGAGTAACTGAAAATGGCCAAGATTGATTTTGGCGGTGTTGTTGAAACCGTCGTGACACGTAAAGAGTATCCCTTGAAGAGAGCGCAGAAAGTCCTCAAGAACGAGGTTATCGCCATCATTGGCTATGGCGTTCAGGGCCCGGCTCAGTCGCTCAACATGCGTGACAACGGTATCAAGGTTATCATCGGTCAGGACAAGCGCTTCGCCAACGACTGGAAGCGCGCCATCAAGGACGGTTTCAAGCCGGGCGTCTCGCTCTTCGATATCGAAGAGGCGTGCGAAAAGGCCACCATCGTCATGATGCTGGTCAACGACGCGGCGATCAAGCAGGTGTGGCCGCGCGTGGCCCCGTTCATGACCGCCGGCAAGGCGCTCTATTTCTCGCATGGTTTCGGCTTTGTCTACAACAAGCTGACGGGCGTGAAGCCGAGCGCGGATGTGGACGTGATTTTGGTCGCCCCGAAGGGCTCGGGTACCTCGGTGCGCCGCAACTTCCTCGCCGGCGTGGGCATCAACTCCAGTTTCGCAGTGGCGCAGGACGCCACGGGCAAGGCGCTGGACCGTACGCTCTCGATCGGCATCGCGGTGGGCTCGGGCTACCTCTTCCCGACCACTTTTGAGCATGAAGTCACCTCCGATCTCGTCGGTGAGCGCGGCGTCCTGATGGGCGCGTTGGCCGGCATCATGGAAGCCCAGTACGATGTGCTCCGCAAGAACGGCCACAGCCCGTCCGAAGCGTTCAATGAGACGGTCGAGGAGCTCACCCAGAGCCTCATCCGTCTGGTCGACGAGAACGGCATGGACTGGATGTACTCGAATTGCTCGGCGACGGCGCAGCGCGGCGCACTCGACTGGAAGCCGAAGTTCAAGAAGGCGACGCTGCCGGTGTTCAACGACCTCTACAAGGCGGTCAAGACTCAGAGCGAAGCCAAGCATGTCATTAAGGTCTGCGGCACAAGCGACTACAAGCAGAAGCTGGATGCCGAGCTCAAGGTGATGGGCGACTCCGAAATGTGGACAACGGGTGCGGCTGTGCGCGCGCTGCGTCCTCACGAGAAGGCCAAGGCCAACGCCGATAAGGCGATGGGCGTCAAGGGCCGCGGTAAGAACTAATCCGCGTTCCTACATCAGCATCAGAAAAAGCCCGCCGGTTTCCCGACGGGCTTTCTTGTTTTCCAGTTGAAGCGTCCGCCCGAGACCTTGTAAGCTATCAACATGAAATATTACCTCCGTTTCGACAGCGTGGGCGGTGCCAGCGGCGATATGATTCTTTCCGCACTTGCGGCGCTGGGCGCTGACTTGGCCGCCATCGAGAAAACCATTAATTCCTTTTTTCCCGAGCATCTCCATTTCCGGGCCGATGTCGCCAGCGCCTCCGGTTTGAACGGGCTCCGTGTGACGGTCCGCGCCGAACATCATCATCCCCACGATGATGGCGAATGGCCCGACGCCCATGCCCACGGCCACGCGCACGCTGACCATTCGCACGCCCATCGCGGATTGGCGGAGATCGGACATCTCTTGTCGCATGCCCCCCTGTCCGAAACCTCGCGCGCCTTGTCCCTCGGCGTCTTCCGCAAGCTTGCTGAGGCCGAGGCCAAGATTCACGGCAAAACGCCCGAGACGGTTCACTTCCATGAGGTCGGCGCATGGGATTCCGTCGCGGACATCGTGGGCTCCTGCCTCGCGCTGGAACAGCTCGGTGTTGTCGGTGTCTCCTGTGGCCCGCTGCCCGCTGGCACAGGCACCCTCCATTGCGCCCATGGCGAGATGCCCAACCCCGCGCCTGCCACCCAAGAGTTGCTTTCCGGTATGATCGTGACACAGACTGATGAGCCTTTTGAACTTGTCACGCCCACGGGCGCGGCGCTTCTGCGCGTCTGGACCCACACGCTAGCACCCTTTCCCGCCGAGGTCACCGTCATCCGCAGTGCCTTCGGTTTCGGCAGCCGCACGCTCAGCGGCAGACCCAACGTTTTGCGTGCCTCGTTGCTCGCAGAAGCCGCGTCCGGCGCCGCGCCGATCGCGCCGACCTGCGCCGATCTGCTCGTGCTTGAGACCAATCTCGACGATTGCAATCCCGAATGGCTGGGGGCGCTCGCCTCCGATCTGCTGGGGCGGGGCGCTTCGGATGTCTGGTTCACGCCCGTCATCATGAAAAAAGGCCGCCCCGGTACGGTGCTCAGCGTGTTGGCCGACGCTGCCTGCGCCGAGTCCCTGCGTGAGCGGATCTTCCGTGCCACAACCACCTTCGGCATCCGCTTCTATCCCGTGCAGCGCGAAACGCTGGCGCGCCGTTTCGAAAACGTCCGTACGCAGTGGGGCGATGTGCCGGTGAAGATCGGTGCGCTGCACGGCGAAGACATTACCGCCTCGCCGGAGTACGACGCCTGTGCCATCCTCGCTAAAGCGAACAATGTCACGCCCCGGCAAGTCTACGAGACGGCCAAAAGGCTTCGCGGATGAAATGTGTTTTTCGGTCTATTGCAAGCGCATCGTGTGTGTGAGGTGCTCCGGCATGGATTATCCTTGGCTCCAGCCGGGCTGAGACGCTTCGCGCAGCTTCGCGGTCGCCAAAGCGCTGTTTGTGAAGATCATATTTTTCGGGTCCCAGAGCAGCTTCTTGCCAGGTTCCTGCATCGCCGCGACGCCGAGCAGCGCGATCTCTGTAAGCGGGCCGCCGTACGCCGCAAAGTCCGATCCCGCAGGCGTGTTGGTTCGGATGCACTGCACCCATTCGCCGCGGTGCCCGCCCTTGACGCGCGGTAGGCTCTTCGAAGGCAGCGCGCCGGAAGCCTTCAGCGCCGTCATCTCCTTTTCTGGAATCACACGCACTTCGCCCGCGCCGTGCGAGCCGTGGAGAATCGTTCCTTTATCGCCATACACAACCGCGCCGGGATGTCGCTCCTCTTTGGTTTTTCCGTGGGCGGCAAATGTGCGCTCGGGCCCGAGCCCTTCAGGCCGTGGCACTTTCGCCGCCGAGGTGCCGTCGAACCAGCGCACCGTCACGGGGCCGCGTCCATTCTTGGCCGGAAATTCGTAGCGGATGATGTCGCCCTGCGGAAAAGTGAGCCCGTGCCTGACCGGATCCCAGCCGTTGACCTCCTCGACCGTGACGGACAGAGGTGCGCCGAGATCCAGAGCCCAGAACGAGGGATCGAGCACGTGGCACATCCAGTCACCCGTTGTGCCGGTGCCGTAGGGCGACCAAGCCCGCCACGTGCGCGGCAGAAAGAGTGGATGATAAGCGCGGCGCGGAGAGGATGGCCCCTGCCACAGCTCCCAGTCCAACTCTTTCGGCGTCTCGTGCGTCTCCTTCAGGCTGTCCAGGCTGTCCATGCGGCTGTTGTTGGACGGTGCCCAGCAGTGGACCTCCCGGACCTGCCCGATGACGCCCGACGTGATCCACTCTTTGAACACGCGGATGGTTTCGGAGGAGTGTCCTTGATTGCCGAGTTGGGTGATCACCTTGTGCTGACTGGCGGCGGCCATGAGCGCCCGAACCGCGCCGACCGAATGGGCGAGCGGTTTCTCGCAATAGACATGCTTGCCGCGCCGGATGGCGGTCAGCGCTGCGACCGCATGGATATGGTCCGGCGTGGCTACGAGCACGCCATCGATCTGTTTGTCCAACTCGTCAAGCATCACGCGGAAATCTTTGAAATAAGGTGCTTTCGGGAAACGTTTGCGAGCGTTCGCTGACTGCCGCTCATCGACGTCGCAAAGGCCCACAAACGCCGTTCCCAGCCCCGCTAAGCCTTGGATGTCGCCCCAGGCCATGTTGCCGCAGCCGATCGCCGCTAGCCGAACGGTCTCGCTGGGCGGTGTTTTGCCGCTCTGAGCGATCACATGACGCGGCATAATCAAGAACCCCGCTGCGGCCCATGCCGTGTTCTTGAGCAAGTCTCTGCGTGAAACCCTGATCATATGACTTCCTTTAGGCCTTACAAATCAACAATGACAACAAAGAACAGATAATATATACCTTTGGCGTAGGTGCCGTAAAGGCAGAGCCTTTCTTTTCAATGTCTTCCGCAACTCGTAATCTTAGATTCGTTCAAACAAACGACCCCACGCGCTTCACGCCTCACGCCTCTTTTTTTAAGGCATTGACGATGATTGGGAAACAGGATAAATTATCAACGTTCTTACGATACAAACATGCCAAGCACACACAAACATAGCCACTACCCGCATCACGGCCCCCATGGCCATCACGAGCACGGAGAAGTCTCGCGAGTCGGTAACCGACGCAGTGCGGCCGTGAGCGGAAGCAACGCAACGGAAGAGGATCGGAAATCTACCGGGCACAGTGGTGGGCATCGCAGGGAGGCCAACGGTAAAGGGGGAGCCAACGGTAAGATAGCCTCGGGCCTGTGTGTGATGGCGGCTTTCTTGGCGTTCGGGATCTCGTTGCTCGCTGAACTTGTCGCTTCTTCGAGGCATGAGTCGGTCAACCCCTTTGTAAATGCCGGCGCAGGCCTGTTCACCGTGGCTGCGCTGGGTGCAGGTGGTTATGCGCTGATCATTCAACTCCGCTATTGGAGTCAGCGTGTCCGTCGTCGCTTGCAGGTCGGACTGACGATTGCCTTGCTGACGCTGCTGATGGAAACCGCCAATTTCTGTGAACGTCGTGCGCCGTCTGTCGGGAAAGGGGTGGAGGCTGCCTCGGTGAAAGCAGCGGGCAAGCCTGTCGCACCGGAGGACCAGTCGTTATTCAAGCCGGGTTGGTATGGTGAGCTTAAACAGGAGGGGTTGATGGCCGTGGTCTCCTCTTTTGCCGAGGATGCGGCCGAGTCGCGGCTATTCAACCGGCGCGTAGCGAAACCCGTCTCCTATGCGGTTCTGTCTGTGATCAACTTGGGTTGTTCCTCGCCAGTCGTTCTGCGGAGTCTACAGGTGGGACTTCTTCTCGATTCCGGCGAAGAGGTGCAAAGTCTGGCGGTAAAGCCTCTGCTCAACCCGTCGGGTATGAATGAAAGTCTGCTCAAGCGCCTGGTTGAGCCGCAGAAGCTTGCAATCGGCGTGATGGTCCCCGATATCCCGGTCTGTCGGGAGCAGGGATTCCAATGGGGACGTGTGCGAGGCGTGAAACTCACGTTCGACTCCGGAACGGTCACGATCCCCGGCCGGATGATGACGGCGGTGGAGAAACGTGCGCTGCTGGAAAAAGCGGCGGTGCCCAAACCCGCCGCGGCCACCACCAATCTTGCTGCCGAAGCGTGGTTCAAAGACCTCTAGAGGCCAAAATCCTGCTTTTGGTCGGGGGGGACGCGAACACCATTCGCCCCCTTCTTGTTGCCGATCCGCTCAGGAATACGTATAATGACAAAATGAACTATTTATTCCATATTGGGGGGGCTTGCATCTTGGGAGTGCTTGCGGTTAGGGCCGCGGGGGTCAAAATCTGTGTTGAGGCGGAATCGGCGGAACGGTGTGAGGTGCCTATGGTCGTCGTTTCGAACGGTATCGCAGGGGCTTCCGGCCTCTATCTCGAGATTCCTGAGGGCGCGGGTAATCCGCCCAAAGTTGAGGCTGGGAAGGCCGCCTTTACCGTGGATGTTCCAGAGGAGGGCCTCTTTACCCTCTGGTGCCGCGTTTGGTGGGAGGGCGAATGCAGTAACTCGTTTAACGTGACGGTTGATGGCCAGCCAGCCTTCCTCTTCGGAGAGGACGCCACCTATAAAACCTGGCATTGGGTCCGGTATCCCGTTTCCCGCACCTCCACGCCCGTCCGGCTGGCTAAAGGCAAACACACGCTGACCTTCCATAACCGCGAGGACGGCGTGCGGCTCGACCAGGTGCTTCTCAGCTCAGACAAACGGTTTGTGCCTGTCGAGACCGAACCTGCGGGTACCCGCAAATGACGGACCGGCATCTCCATACGCTGTTGCAAGTCGTGTTTCGCTGGGGCGTCCTAGTCACGCTGTGCGTGGCGCCGACCCAATGGTCGCTCGAGCCCCGGCCCAAACTCCACCTCTCGCCTGCCGACTTGGCGCTCGCCTTCACCGCAGGAGTCTGGTTTCTGGATCTCCTGGTGTGCCGCGACGGACGGCGACTCCTGCGGCTGCCGCCGTGGCCCCATCTGCTGTTTGTCGGATGCGTAGCGGTGTCGGCTCTGACCGCGACGGATAAGATCGCGGCACTTAAGGATCTGGTCCAGTATGTCGAATATTTCCTTGTCGGCGCGATGCTCTTCGAGGCGTATTTGCGCGATGGGGGACTGCTGGCGGTACGACGGGCTCTTGTCGTTCTGGGGAGCGTAACTGCCGTGCTCATCGGGCTCGCGCTGTTCCAATACTTCACGGCCGGCGATAATCCCATGGTCGTGCGCGGCACGTTCGGTAACCGCAACGTCCTCGGCGGGTTTCTCGCGCTGGCGCTTCCGCTCTTTTTCGCTGGCGTGCTCGGGGGCCGCGGCTGGATATTGAAAGCGGCTTTGGCGACGCTGTTGGTGGCGGGGCTGACCGTCAATCTCTCCGGCGCATCGTATGGTGCGGTCGTTGCTGTGATCGCCGGCCTGGCGGCGGCACGCGGCCCCAAGCTTTTCGTGCCTGTTTTGGCTTGTCTGCTGGCCTGGCAGATCCTTGTCTTGCCCAAACTTCCGCGCGAAAACGATCTCGCCCATTTCCAGTCTGTCGCGCTTTACGACGGCGACGGCAAGGCTGAGCGCCGCTACCCCGACTGGCAGGCGGCTTACAGCATGACGCTCACCCACCCGTGGCTGGGGGTCGGCCTCGGTAACTACCAGAAACATGTCGGACAGTATTACGATCAGGTGCCGCGTCAGACCGGTCCTTCGGAGCCGGATATCCAAAACCTCTATCTCGTGCTGGCCGCCTCTTGCGGGCTTCCGGCTTTGTTCGCCTTTCTCGCTATGCTCGTCACGGCCGCATGTGGAGCGATCCGCGCTGTGTTCGCACGCCGCGATGCGGAAAGGGTTGCATTGGCGTCGGGCGTGGTTGGGGCGTGTGTCGCGTTCGCGCTTGCAGCCGTGTGGCATCCGCTGCTGGTGCGGGGTATCGGCCTTCCGCTTGTTTTTCTATTCGCGCTCGCGCGTTCTCTCGCACAACCGGAGGTGGGCGATGGAACCTAAGCAAAAACAGGCAGAGGCCCCGCGCATTTTTGAGCTTCCGGTACACAAGGTCCGCACCCGGCTGTTGCGTTTTCTGGCTCGCCTCGTCAAGCGGCCGATCGAAAGCGTCAGCGGTCTGCGTGCGGCGGACCGCATTTATGCCCGTTCTTGGAGGATGCCGAAGGAGATTCCCTTCTGCGACCGCGTCTTGCAGGCGGTGGGCGTCCGCACGGACGTTGCGGAGGAAGAGCTGTTTCAAGTCCCCAAAGAGGGGCCTGTGGTGGTGGTGGCCAACCATCCGTTTGGCGGTATCGAGGGCGTCATCCTCCTCTCCCTCATGCGTCGCGTGCGGCCCGATGTGAAAGCCATGGCCAATTACCTGTTGAGCGCGATTCCCGAAATGCGCGACGATTTTATTTTCGTTGACCCCTTTGCCTCGAAGAACTCGGCCAAGGCGAATTTGCGTCCCATCAAGGAAAGCCTGACGTGGCTCAAGGATGGGCATCTGC
>JADHEF010000706.1_pt1 | contig 29598 bp, 24 predicted proteins | sample 8952391 | NCBI WGS metagenome assembly JADHEF01 (sample SAMN16124439, study PRJNA663245) | bioreactor sludge metagenome | isolation source: sludge (nitrite) | place: India:Bengaluru | collected 2019-02-28 | reverse complement strand
GTGAAAATTATACCTGCATGGTCCCGGCAAGGGGGGGCAGGGGAAGTGGGGTGGAAACGGGGTTCATGCTCGGGAACGCGGCGCTGCTCACAGTTCCAGCTTGCGCAGTTCGCTGCAGATGCGGGCGCGGTCCCACATCAGCGCGAACTCGTTGCTCAGCCGTTGCGACATGCCGGGCTGTGCCGACCATGCCTCGCCTTGCCAGCGCTCGGCCAGCGGACGGCGCAGGCCATCGCCGGCATCGTTGACGAGGAAGGCATCGGCGCGGGCCATGTCCAGCGGGTCGGTGATCTGCCGGAACAGGATCACGCTGGGCAGGCGTTGTGCCAGTGCGATCAGGGGCGAGCGGCTGCGCTGCGGCGAGGTGGCGTCGACCAGCAGCACATGCACGAGCTTGTCGCCGGGCCGGGTGGCGAAACGGCGCAGTGCGGTCAGCCAGCCGGCGGCATCGAGCAGGCCCGGGTCGAGGGCCGGGGCGAATATCCGCAGATGTCGTCGCGCGCCTTCCACGATGGCCGTGGCGGCGGCAGTGGCACCGGCCAGATCGGTCACCGCAAGCGGGGCATCGTCATCGTCGGCCTGCGCAGGCATGCACTCAGTCCTCGTCCGGCTCCGTCGCCGGCTGGTAGAAGCCGGCCTGCACGAGGGCCCACACGGCATCGCGGCCCTTGGCCGACAGGCGGGCGTACAGCTTGCCATCGACGGTTTCGGCCGGCGCCAGCAGGCGCGCGTCGGTGACACCCACGGGCAGGTCCACGCCGCTGCAGAACAGCGTCGCGCCCTTACTGGCCTTGCGCCACGCCAGACGCGCCCACGGGAAGCGTTCCAGCGTCAGGCCCTGGCCGAAGGCGGCTTCGATCTCGGCGCGTTCGGGCAACTCCGGTGGCGGAGCGACCTCGCCGGAGGCGCGGTAGGTGGTGATGAAGCGGCCAAACCAGTCGCCGAGCTTGTCCGCATCGTTGATGCGCAGCGCGTTGAGTGCCTCGATCGCGCGGCGCATGGCCGCGTCGTCGATCTCGTAGGGGTCGGCCTGCACCTGCAGGTCCTCGTCGTGATAGCGGATGGCCTCGTCGGCATCTTCGATCAAGGTATCCAGATAGTCGCCGATCAGCTCGGCCGAAGATGGTGCACGCATGCCGACCGAGAACGTGAGGCAGGGGTCCTCGGCCACGCCGTGGTGAGGTACCAGCGGCGGCAGATAAAGCATGTCGCCCGGAGCCAGCACCCAGTCGTGGGTAGGCGCGAACTTGCGCAGCAGCTTGATGTCCACGTCGTCGCGGAAGGACAGGTCGGGCGCCTTGCGGCCCATCGCCACGCTGCTGTCGATCATCCAGCGGCGGTGCCCCCAGGCCTGCAGCAGGAACACGTCGTAATGGTCCACGTGGGCGCCGACCGAGCCGCCGGTGGCGGCGAAGGAAATCATGATGTCGTCGATGCGCCAGCGCGGAAGGAAGCGGAACTTCTCCAGCAGCATGCGCACGTCCGGGTCCCACTTGTCCACGTCCTGCACCAGCAGGGTCCAGTCGTGGTCGGGCATCCCGGGGAAATCCTCCTCGGCGAACGGGCCGGTGCGCACCTTCCAGTCATCATTGGCGCGGTCGTGCTCGATCAGCCGCGCCAGCACGCCGTCTTCGCAGGCCAGCCCGGCCAGGTCTTCCGGCATCACCGGGGTTTCGAAGCCGGGGAAGGCATTGCGGATCAGCAGCGGGCGTTTGTGGAAGTAGTCGCGCAGGAAGCGTTCGACGGGCATGCCGAGTGGATGCTCGGCGGTGGCGACGATCTCGAACGGCAGGGGCGGGCGGCGGGACGGTGCGGCGGTTTTCTTGGTCATTGGCATGCGCGCAGGCAGAGCGCGGTAACGGGAATGAGGGGGTGAAACGATGCCGGCATCGTCGCCGCTGCCGGCATCGGGGTCATTGACATGGATCAAACCCGAACGCCTTGGATGCGCGCCGGTCGGGCATGTTCAGATCCCGCGCGCCAGACGTTCGGCCAGGCCGGTGTAGTGTCCCGGCGTCAGCGCAAGCAGGCGTTGCTTCGCCTCGGCGGGAAGGTCGAGGCCGGCGATGAAGGCGTGCATCGCGTCGGCATCGATGCCGTGGCCGCGGGTCAGCGCCTTGAGTTGCTCGTACGGGTTGGGCAGGCCGTGGCGGCGCATCACCGTCTGTACGGCTTCGGCAAGCACTTCCCAGGCGGCATCGAGGTCGGCATCGATGCGCTCGGGGTTCACGGTCAGCTTGCCCAGCCCCTTGGCCAGCGACTCCAGCGCCACCTGGGTGTGGCCGAAGGCGGTGCCCAAGGCGCGCAACACGGTGGAATCGGTCAGGTCGCGCTGCCAGCGGCTGATCGGCAGCTTGGCGCTGAAGTGCTCGAACAGCGCATTGGCGATGCCGAAGTTGCCCTCGGCGTTCTCGAAGTCGATGGGGTTGACCTTGTGCGGCATGGTCGACGAGCCCACTTCGCCTTCCTTGAGCTTCTGCTTGAAGTAGCCCAGCGAGATGTAGCCCCAGATGTCGCGCGACAGGTCGACCAGGATGATGTTGGCGCGGCGCGCGGCATCGCCGATCTCGGCCACGTTGTCGTGCGGCTCGATCTGGGTGGTGTAGGGGTTGAACACCAGCCCGAGGCTTTCGACGAAACGCCGGGCAAAGGCCGGCCAGTCCACGTCCGGGTAGCTGATCTGGTGGGCGTTGTAGTTGCCGACCGCGCCGTTGATCTTGGCGGTCAGCTCGACTGCGGCGATCTGCCGGATCTGCCGTTCCAGCCGTGCCACCACGTTGGCCACTTCCTTGCCGAGCGTGGTGGGCGAGGCGGTCTGACCGTGGGTGCGGGCCAGCATAGGCTGGCCGGCCTGGGCATGGGCCAGCGTGCGCAGGCTGGCGGCGATGCCGTCAAGGGCGGGCAGCAGCACTTCGGCGCGGGCGCGGGCCAGCATCAGGCCGTAGGACAGGTTGTTGATGTCCTCGCTGGTACAGGCGAAATGCACGAATTCCAGCGCCTGGGCCAGCTCGGCATCGTCCTTGAGCAGCTCCTTGATGAAGTACTCCACGGCCTTGACGTCGTGGTTGGTGGTGCGCTCGATCTCCTTCACGCGAGCGGCGTGCTCGACCGAAAACCCCTCGGCCAGCGCGCGCAGGCGAGCCGTGGCGGCGGCGGAGAACGGCGCCAGTTCGACGATGCCCGGCTCGGCGGCCAGGGCCAGCAGCCATTCGATTTCGACCTTCACGCGGGCGCGGATCAGGCCGTATTCGGAGAAGATCGGACGCAGCGCATCGACCTTGGACGCATAGCGGCCATCGAGCGGGGACAGGGCAAGCAGGGTGGCGTGGGACATGGTTTCAACGGGCAGGTGGGAAATCGGTGCGGGCGAAGGCCCGGTCGCGTGCGGTTCCGGATGGGGCGGAACCGGCGTCGTTCGCACCCGCGTTCCGCACATGGCGGGACCGGGCTGTGGCAGGCCGCCATTCTAGCCCACCGGTCATTGCGGGCAGCTGGCGTATGATCCGCCGGCCTGCCAGCCGATGCGGCCTTGCCGTGTCCGCCAGCCGTCGCTTCCCGAATGGTCTGTCCAGATGGAGAACAGCTGATGACGCAGAAGAACCCGGCGGGCAAGGCCCGTCCCGCGCGCGCCGTGCGTAGCCGCATCGCTCGCACCCGTATCGAGCATGACAGCATGGGCGAGCTGCAGGTGCCCGCCGATGCGCTGTGGGGCGCGCAGACCCAGCGGGCGGTGCAGAACTTCCCGATCTCGCACCGGCCGATGCCGCGCGGCTTCATTCGTGCACTGGGCCTGATCAAGGCCGCCGCCGCCGAAGTCAATGCCGGCCTGGGCCTGCTGCCCAAGGCCACGGCGAAGGCGATCCATGCCGCGGCCCTGTCGGTGGCCGACGGCGGCCACGACGCGCAGTTCCCGATCGACATCTACCAGACCGGCTCGGGCACCTCGTCCAACATGAATGCCAACGAGGTGATCGCGCATCTGGCCGGCGCGGCCGGCAAGACGAAGGTGCACCCCAACGACCACGTCAACCTCGGCCAGAGTTCCAACGACGTGATACCCACCGCGATCCGCGTCTCCGCATTGCTGGCTGCCAGCGAGGACCTGTTGCCGGCGCTCAAGCACTTGCGCAAGACCATCGACAAACGCGGCCATGCGCTGCGCAAGGTGGTCAAGACCGGCCGCACCCACCTGATGGACGCGATGCCGCTGACCTTCGGTCAGGAGTTTTCGGCCTGGTCGGCGCAACTGGCCTCGGCCGAGGAGCGCATCGCCGACAGCCTCAAGCGCTTGCGCCGCCTGCCCTTGGGCGGCACCGCCATCGGCACCGGCATCAATGCCGATCCGCGCTTCGGCAAGCACGTGGCGAAAGCTTTGAGTGCGCAGACCGGGTTCCGCTTCGAGAGCGCGGACAACAAGTTCGAGGGTCTGGCCGCGCAGGACGATGCGGTGGAGCTGTCCGGCCAGCTCAACGCGCTGGCGGTGGCGCTGATCAAGATCGCCAACGACCTGCGCTGGATGAATTCCGGGCCGCTGGCCGGGCTGGGCGAGATCGAGCTGCCGGCGTTGCAGCCGGGCAGTTCGATCATGCCGGGCAAGGTCAATCCGGTCATCCCGGAAGCCACCGTGATGGTGTGCGCGCAGGTGATCGGCCACCACACCGCCATTACCGTGGCCGGGCAGGCCGGCAATTTCCAGCTCAACGTGACCCTGCCGCTGATCGCGGCGGACCTGCTGGAATCGATCCAGTTGCTGTCCAACGTGTCGCGCCTGCTGGCCGATACCGCCATCGCCGGGTTGAAGGTGCGCGAGGACCACGTGCGTGCCGCACTGGATCGCAATCCGATCCTGGTGACGGCGCTGAACCCGGTGATCGGCTACGAAAAGGGTGCGGCGATCGCCAAACGTGCCTACAAGGAAGGCCGGCCGGTGCTGGACGTGGCCATCGAGGACACCGGCATGGGCGCGGACCAACTCAAGCCGTTGCTCGACCCTGCCGCGCTCGCCAAGGGCGGCATCCACGGCGCGGGCGGCTGAGCGATCACCCGCGATTGGCCTCTCCGGCGCGTGCCGGAGAGGCTTGTGGCGGTTCAGAAGTCGAAATCGCTCTTGTCCATGCAGTCGTCCACGTCTGACTGGGTCATGTCGGCATAGGGCTGGAAGGCGGGCAGGGCCGTCGCCAGCGCCTGCTGCGATTTCAGCAGTTCCGGCAGGCGCGCACACAGTTTTTCGACCTGTGGCTTGATGGTTTCCTTGGCCATTCGCTCGGCTTCCTTGCCGATGTCCTCGTCCGACTTGCCGCTCAGCAGGCCGCCGAGCGCGCTGCCGGCCGCGTTCATGCCGAGCTTGGCGCCTTCGATGCCGATGGCCATGCCGTCGCCGGCCACGTCGATCAGTTGGCTGCGGTAGGCCAGCACCAGCTGCTTCTGTTCCGGCGTGGTCGGCACGGCCTTGCCGTCGATGAGCAGTTCGCCGGATGGGGTGATTTCGCCCTTGGGCAGGTTGCCGTTTCCCTTGTGCCCGTGGTCGATGCTCAGGTTTTCCTTGGCCAGCTTGTTGCGGGCCTCGTCGATTTCCTTCTGCGCTTCGGCCATGTCTTGATTGGCTTGTTCGATGCCTTGCTTGGTCTGTTCCAGCGCGGTGGTGGCGATGCTGCTGGTCGGTTGGCAGGCAGACAGGGCGATGGCACAGGCCAGGGCCGGCAACAGTGGACGCGGTGACTTCATGAAGGTGGTCTCCGAGACAGGGTGGGGTCAGCGGCGCGGTACGGTGACGCTGCCGGTCACGCCGGAATGGTCGATGTTGCCGCTGCCGCGCGAACCGACACTCAGGTTGCCTTTCACGCCGGCCACGTCGATGTCGCCGGAGCTGAGCGATGCCACGCCGACGTTGCCGATGATGTTGCGCACCGTGGCATCGCCCGAGCCGACGCTGCCGATCGACACGCCGCCGCGGGCACCGTCGATGTCCAGATCGCCCGAGCCGATCGAACCGACCTTCACCGCGCCGCCGATGTCGCGCAGAACGACATCGCCCGAACCGATGCTGCCGATGACGGCACCGCCGCGAATGCCTCGAGCCTTGAGGTCGCCGGAGCCGAGCGAGGGCAGGTTCAGGCTGCCGACGTCGGACAACGCCACGTCGCCGGAACCGACCGTCGCACTCACCGCGCCGGCGATCCTGCGCGCGGCGACATCGCCGGAACCGATGCGGGCATCGAGCGCGGCCAGGCCGGTGGCATCGAAGTCGCCCGAGCCCACGTCCACGCGCACGGGGATGCCGGCCGGCACGCTGCCGGCAAGGTCCAGATACGCATACCGGTTACCCATGCCGAACAGGCTGAACTTGGTGTCCTGCGTGTTGCGCAGGTGCACGATCAGGGTGTCGCCGCTGCGCTCCTGGCTGATTTCCAGCTGCTTGAGCAATTCGGGTGCGCTGGCGCAGGCACGACCCTTGAGCGAGCCGGCGCTGCCGGCAATGCCGACCAGCTTGAGGGTGTTCTGGTGGACGTCGAAGGTGACGGCCTTCACTCCGGCCGTGTTGAAGGCCAGCTGGCGCGGTTCGGAATGCTTGCATTCCGGCGCGGCCAGTGCAGCGCCGGGGAGGGCGGCCGCGACGGCCAGCAGCAGGAGCGATCGCTTGCGGAGCTTGTGCATGGTGAACCTCTCGAAAGGCCGGCCGGGCCGGCAGGGTGTCGGGAAATGCGGCAGACCGGCCGGATGACGGGTCTGCCAGGATGGTTCAGCGCATCGCGAACGCTTCGCGCACGCTGCGCTTGCAGTCGCCGATGTCGTCCTGTCCGAGTTCGGCATACGGTGCGAAGGCCGGCAGGCTGGCCGCCAGCTGCCGTTGCGAGGCAAGGACCGCAGGCAGGCGCCGGCACAGCTGTTCCACCGCGGGCTTGATGGCGGTTTTCACCTGCCGTTCGACCTTGCGCTCGGTGCTGCCGGTCAGTGCGCCGAGCATCAGCCCGAACAGGCCGCGATCCACTTGGTCGACCGCCGCAAGCGCGCTGCGCTCGCCGATGTCGATGCCGTCCTTGGCAATGCCGATCACCAGTGCGCGGTAGGCCAGCAGTTGCGCCCGCTGGTCGGCATCGATGGCCACGGCTTCGTCGTCGATCAGGAAGTCGCCCTTCGGCGTGATCTCGGCCTTGGGCTTGTCGTTCGGCGAGGTCGTGGCCTGGTCATCGTGCCGCCGGCCGAAATGCAGGCCGTTGCCGATGTCCAGGTTTTGGGTGTCGAGTTCGCGGCGGGCCTTGGCCAGCTCGGCCCCGATCTCGGCACGGGCTTCGGCCATGCTCTGGCGGATGTCCTCGTTCACGCCCGAGCCTGTGCGGTCCGCGGCTGGCGGGCCGGCAAAGGCCGCGACCGGCAGGGACAACCCAAGCATCAATGCGAGCGATGCGTGTTTCATGTGCATGTCCTTTGAATGGCGGGCCGTCAGTCGGCCAGTTCGCGCCAGCGGCGCATCCAGATGGCTGCGGCGATGAAGGCGATGCCCACCACCACGCCGATCCACATGTCCGGCAGCATGAAGGCCTTCCAGTTGCCGAACAGATCCATGTTGGCGAAGAGCTGGTCCGGGTGGCCCATGCCGGAGACCATGGACTGGCCGGTCACCGGCAGCCACGCGCCGGGGACCGCGCTGAGCAGGCCGCGGTAGGCCACCACGTACCAGAGCTTGTCGTAGGGCATCGCGATGCCAGGCAGGATGCCCATCATGCTGACGATCACGCAGCTCAGAATCGGCAACAGCACCGCCCACAGGAAAGGCTTGGAGCGAGCCCACGCCGAGCAGAACATCAGCCAGCCGACGGTCGGCAGCGCCCACAGCACGTAGACCGGCAGCGAGAACAGCACGCTGCCGATCACGCGCAGCGGATGCGAGTGGGTGAACACGGCGGTGCTGGCGGAAATGCCGTTGACGGTGAAGGTCAGGGCCGACACCGCCCACAGCACCAGACCGAGCACGATGCCGACGCCCACCGCCATCAGCGGGGCGAGCAGCAGCGCCCAGACCAGCTTGGACAGCACGGTGTCGCGGTCGGAGATGGGCAGGGACTTCCAGAACAGCACGCTGCGGTCGCGGCGGTCGTCGTACAGGCTGCCCAGCGCGTAGAAGAACACCACGAAGGCCAGGATCACGCAGGCCAGGCCGATGCCCACCAGCAGCACGCCGTCGCCGAAGGCGCCGATGGCAGTGCGCACCTCGGTGCTGCTGCCGTTGATGATCATGCTGTCGCCGCCGAATTTGTTGCGTCCTGCGATGCTGCCGATGACCGCCAGCAGCGTGTAGAGAAACGCGACGATGCCGCCGGCGATGACCGGCGCCCACAGGAAGCCGCCGCGGTTTTCCCAGAATTCGCGCTTGAGCAGCCAGAGGAAGGATTTGGCAGCGGGGCGGGAAGTGACAGCGTTCATGCGTAGGTCCCCTTCATGATGGCGACGAACAGGTCGGCCAGACCGGGATTGCGGGTTTCGCCGAGGGCGGCGAGCGTGTCCCGGGCCACACCATCGAACAGCATCACGGTCTTGCCGAAGGGCAACGCACGCTGGTCGATCGGGCCGAGGGCGCGGGCGGCTTCGAGCTGATCGGAATTGACCAGCAACTCGGTGTAGCGCCCGGCGACGCTTTCCATGTCCGCAGACAGCACGATCCTGCCATCGCGGATGAACAGCACGTCGGTGAGGATGTGCTCGATCTCCTCGACCTGGTGGGTGGTGACCAGGATGGTTTTCTGCTCGTCGAAGTAGTCTTCCAGCAGGCGCTGGTAGAACTCCTTGCGGTACAGGATGTCCAGGCCCAGCGTGGGCTCGTCCAGCACCAGCAGGCGCGCGTCGATGGCCATCACCAGGGCCAGATGCAATTGCACGATCATGCCCTTGGACATTTCGCGCACGCGCAGCTCGGGCTTGAGCTGGGTACTGGCGAGGAAACGCTCGCACTTGGCGCGGTCGAAGCGCGGGTGCACGCCGGCGACGAAATCCACCGCTTCCTTCACCTTGATCCAGCGCGGCAGCACGGCCACGTCGGCGATGAAGCAGACCTCGCGCATCAGCGCGTCGCGCTGGCGGCGCGGGTCCATGCCCAGCACCTTCAACTCGCCCTCGAACTGGGTCAGGCCGAGAATGGCCTTCAGTGCGGTGGTCTTGCCGGCACCGTTGGGGCCGATCAGGCCGACGATGCGGCCGGCGCCGATCTCGAAGTCGGTGCCGTCGAGCGCCGGCTTCTGCTTGTAGACCTTGCGCAGGCCGCGGGCGGACACGACGGTTTGATCGTGGAAGACATCATCCTGGTGAGTGGCATTCATGGCATGGTGGTTCCGTTGGATGCAAGAAGGTCCTGCAAGGACAGCCCGAGCCGCTGGATGCGTTCGTGCACGGCGGGCCATTCGTCGCGCAGGAAGCGTTCGCGCTCGTTGCCGCGAAGTTTCTGCGCGGCCTCCTCGGTCATGAACATGCCGAGGCCGCGGCGCTTCTCGACGAGGTTTTCGTCGGCCAGTTCCTGATAGGCGCGGGACACGGTGATCGGGTTGAGTTGGTATTCGGCGGCCACCTGCCGTACCGAGGGCAGGGCGTCGCCGGGCTTGATGATCCCGTCCAGCATCATCGCGATCACGCGATCCTTCAGCTGGCGGTAGATGGGGGAGCCATCGCTCCACTGGATATCGCTCATTGGGGGAATCGACCTCGCGGACGCAGGGATTGCGCGAAGGAGAAATAGGGCATCGACAACGTGGCGCGAACCAGGCGTGCCGGACGCTGGACGGCATCCTCGGCGTCTTCCGCAGCCTCGGCTTCGGCACGCATGTCACTCCGGTCGGCGGAGGCATCGTTTGCCCGTTCCGCACCGGCCATAAGGGCCACGCCACTACCGAGCATCAGCAACGCGGCTCCGAGGGGAAGGGGACGGAGCAAGGTGCGTGGCAGCGATCGGTTCATGGTGTCCTGCGCTGGTTGGCTGGTGTTGTAGGCGACTATAACACCAAAACTCGGGGCGTCAACACGTCCGAAGCATGACTGGTGGCATAGTCGCCACACGTTCATACGCCCGAGGGAGTGCCTGATGCGCCAGATTCCGGAAGTGCCATCCCGTCATGGCGGAAATGCCGGGCCTGCGCGCCCGCGCCGCGCACGCTGGCTGGCCTTGACCTTGCTGGCGTCGGCGGGAGCCGCGTCGGCGGCCGGCCTGCTCGATCTGTCGTACCGGCCGTTGGCGGGGAAGACGCCGGTGAACCTGCAGAAAACCTATGGAGGCGACGTGCTGCTGGTGGTCAACACCGCCAGCAAATGCGGTTTCACGCCGCAGTACGAGGGGCTGGAGGCCCTGCACAAGAAGTACTCCGGCAAGGGCTTTGCCGTGCTCGGTTTCCCGTCCAACGACTTCAAGGGCCAGGAACCGGGCAGCGAGAAGCAGATCCAGGAATTCTGCACGCTCACCTACGGGGTGAAATTCCCGATGTTCGAGAAGGTGCACGTGATCGGCGAGGAGGCCACGCCTCTGTACAAGGCACTTACTGCGGCCACCGGTACCGCACCGGGCTGGAACTTCCACAAGTACTTGATCGGGCGCGACGGCAAGGTGGTGGCGGATTTTCCCAGCAAGACCACGCCGGACGACCCGGCGCTGACCGCTGCCATCGAGCGCGCGCTGGCCGTGCCGAAGCCCGTCCGCTGACCCGGCCTCCGGCCGTGTCATTGCGGCAGGCAGCGCCGTCGGCGCGTTGCCATGCGACAATGCGCCGCGCGCTCGGGCGCGGTCACCGAATCCATTAGGGTTTACAACGATGAAGATGGGTATGCGCGGCGCCGCGGCGTCGCTTCTGTTGGGTGCAATCACGATCACGGGAGCTGTTGTGGCACAGGACAAGACTTCGCTGACCACCGAGAAGGACAAGGTCAGCTATGCAATCGGCCTCGACGTGGCCCGTTCCTTCGCGCCTGTCGCGCAGGACATCGATGTGGCCGCGCTGCAGCGCGCCACCGAAAACGCGATCTCCGGCGGCAAGCCGCTGCTGAGCGATGCCGACACGCAGGCCACCGATGCCGCGTTGCGCGCCAGCGTGTCCGCGCGTCAGGGCCAGCCCGTGCCGGGCGCCGCGCCGGGCACGCAGCCCGCGCCGGTCAACAAGGCCAACGTCGGCCTGATGCTGGGCGACCGCGCGATCGGCCCGGCGCTGGCCAACATCAAGAACGACATCGAGTTGCCGGTGGTGTTCCAGGCCGTGCGCACCGCATTCGCCAATGGCACGCCGCTGCTGACCCAGGCCGATGCGCAGGCGGTGATGCAGGCGTTCGGCAGCCGCAAGCAGGCCGAAGTGACCAGCAAGAACCGTGAGGAAGGCGCCGCGTTCCTCGCCAAGAACAAGGCCGAAAAGGGCGTCATCACCACGCCGTCGGGCTTGCAGTACATGGTCCTGCGCGCCGGCAACGGCCAGCGCCCCACCGCCGACAGCCACGTGCGCGTCAACTACGAAGGCAAGTTGCTTGACGGCACGGTGTTCGACAGCTCCTACCAGCGCGGCCAGCCGGCCGAGTTCGGCCTGGGCCAGGTCATTGCGGGCTGGACCGAGGGCCTGCAGCTGATGCCGGTCGGTGCCAAGTACCGCTTCTGGATTCCGTCCGAGCTGGCCTACGGCAGCAAGGGCACCCCGGGCGGCCCGATCGGCCCCGATGCGGCGCTGACCTTCGACGTCGAACTGCTGGGCGTCCAGTAATCGGGATCAGGCAAGCCATGCGCGTTTCGATCTTCGGGACCGGCTACGTCGGTCTGGTTACCGGTACCTGCCTGGCCGAGGTGGGACACGAGGTGGTCTGCGTCGATGTCGACGCGGCCAAGGTGCACGGCCTCGATCACGGCGTCGTGCCGATCTACGAGCCCGGCCTGGCGCCGATGGTGAAGGCCAACCACGCTGCCGGGCGCCTGAGCTTCACCACCGATGCCGCGCAGGCGGTGGCGCATGGTGACATCGTGTTCATCGCGGTGGGCACGCCGCCGGACGAGGACGGCAGTGCCGATCTGCAGTACGTGCTGGCGGTAGCGCGCAGCATCGGCCAGCACCTGGATCGCGACACGGTGATCGTCAACAAGTCCACCGTGCCGGTCGGTACCGCCGACAAGGTGCGTGCCGCCGTCGCCGCCGAATTGGCCGCGCGGGGGGCGAACATCGCCTTCGAGGTGGTATCCAACCCGGAGTTCCTGAAAGAGGGCGACGCGGTGGCCGACTGCATGCGGCCGGACCGCATCGTGATCGGCGCTTCCAGCCCGGCCGCGATCGAGAAGATGAAGCGGCTGTACGCGCCCTTCAACCGCAACCACGAACGCATCGTGGTGATGGACGTGCGTGCGGCCGAGCTGACCAAGTACGCCGCCAACGCGATGCTGGCGACCAAGATCAGCTTCATGAACGAGATCGCCAACATCGCCGAACGCGTGGGCGCGGACATCGAGCAGGTGCGCAAGGGCATCGGCTCGGACCCGCGCATCGGCTGGCATTTCATCTACCCGGGCGCCGGCTACGGCGGTTCGTGCTTCCCCAAGGACGTGCAGGCCCTGTCCCGCATCGCCCAGCAGTATGGAATGCAGCCCACGCTGCTCGACGCGGTGGAAGCTGTCAACGCCGCGCAGAAGGGGCATCTGTTCGAACTGGTGGTGCGCCACTACGACGGCGAGGTGAAGGGCAAGACCTTCGCGGTGTGGGGCCTGGCCTTCAAGCCGAATACCGACGACATGCGCGAGGCGTCCAGCCGCCGTCTGCTGGCCCAGCTGTGGGATGCCGGCGCCAAGGTGCGCGCCTACGACCCGGAAGCCACCGCCGAGGCGCGTCGCATCTTCGGCGAGCGCCCCGACCTGCTGCTGTGCGATTCGGCCGAGCAGGCGCTGGAAGGTGCCGATGCGCTGGTCGTGGTCACCGAGTGGAAGCAGTTCCGCAGCCCGGATTTTGCCGCATTGAAGGCCAGGCTGGCCGACGCGGTGGTGTTCGACGGCCGCAACCTGTATGAGCCGGCCGAGCCGGAAGCGGCCGGGCTGGCGTATTACGGCATCGGCCGGGGGCGCTCGCTGCATGCATCGGAGCACTGACATGTTCGACGGTCCCGCCGCCGGTGATTCCCGGCTCGAACAGCGCCTGATCGAGCTGGAAACCCGCCTGACCTTCCAGGAACAGGCGATGAGCGAGCTGAGCGAGGCGTTGGCCGAAGCGCGCATGGAAAACATGCGCAACGCCGACCTGATGCGCAACCTGCTTGCGGACCTGCGCAAGGTGCGCACCGCGCTGTACGCGGATCCGGCCGACGAGCCGCCGCCGCCGCACTACTGAGCCGGTTTCAGGCATTCTTGTCGACACCGCCGCCAAGGTTGCGGCGTCTTTCCCCTGCATCCCGCATTTCCAAGCACCATGAGCGATACCCTGCGCGACCAGTTGCTCGGCCTGGGCTTCAAGCCCGCGCCCAAGCCTGCCAAACCGTCCCATGCACCGGGCAACGGCAAGAAACCCGCACCGCACGCCAAGCCGCGTGCGGAGGGCAAGCCCGGCCAGCCTCCGCACAGGCAAGGGCCGCACAAAGAAGCTACGCCAGCGCGCCCACCGCACAAGCCGCGTCCGCAGGGCGACATCGATTTGGCCAAGGCCTACGCCATCCGCTCGCAACGCGAGAAGGAAGAGCGCATCGAGGCCGAGCGGCTGAAGCAGGAAGAAGCCCGCCAGCGCCGCGAAGCTCGGGCCAGGCTTGAAGCCTTGCTCAAGGACAAGGCGCTCAACGATGCCTCCGCCGAGATCGCCCGGCATTTCCCGTATGGCGGCAAGATCAAGCGCATCTACGTCAATGCCGTGCAGCTCAAGGCGCTCAACGCCGGCGAACTGGGCGTGGTCCAGCTCAACGGCCGTTACCTGCTGGTCAGCGCGGCGGTACTGGCCGAGGCCGAGGCCGTGTTCGCGCAGGCCGTGGCACTGAAGGTGGACCCGAATGCGCTGGCCGAAGACGACCCCTACGCCGACCCGCAGTACCAGGTGCCGGACGATCTGGTCTGGTGAGACTGCGGCCGCGCGCAGGTTGACCGGAGCGCGCAGGCCTCTCAGCCGATCCGGCGCAAGGTGAGGATCTGCGTGCTGTGCCCGAACGGCCCGCGCAGGTCGTGCAGCACCGAACGGGTCAGGCCGATGCCGTCGCTGCCGTAGTCCTGTGCGGTCTGCAGGCCCAGCCACGGGCCTTCCGGCAGGCGCAGCAGGTCGATGTTCAGGTCGAGATTGGGGAAGGCCCATTCGCGCGGCGAGGCACGGGTGACGATGCCGTTGGCCGTGTCGGCCATGCCCATCAGCCGCACGAAGGCCGATGTTTCGCGGCCTTCCACCGTGTCCAGCTCGTTGCGCATCCACACGATGCCGCTGCCGCCACGGCGCCGGGCATCGGCCCGGAAATGCAGTGACTGGATGTAGCCGCCGCTCCACTGGTCCATGCCATGCCATTCCTGCATGTGCTCCGGGCCGGCAATGGCGGCATCTTCGGTACCGGCGATGCCGGACGTGTCGCTGGTCTGCATGCGCCATGCGCGCGCGACGATGCAGGCGCGGTCCTGCGCGCTCATCGTGGCCTCCACCAGCTCGATCGTCCGCCCCGGCCGCAGCAGACGGGTGGTGATGGTGAACGGCGCCAGCGGGATCAGCCCGAGGATGTCCAGGGCGATCCGGCCGATGCGCAGGTCGCCGCGCGGCTGGAAGCATTCCAGCTCGCTGCAGATCACGCCGGTGGCCGGCGCCATGTGCTGCTCGTGCGGGTTCCATGCGCCTTGCGCATGCGGCTCGGGGGCGAAATGCGCGGTGACGCTGCCGTCGTCGTGGATCAGGCGTTCGCCCGGGCGGTAGTAGCACGGCATGCGGGGTTCCTTGCGCGGTGAAGCGGGCAGTATTGCAGTCGAAGTCACGGCTGCGCGGGATGTTCTGCGGCGAGCGTGCTGCGCGGCCACAGCCAGATGCTGCCGATCACGCTGGCGGCGAGGGCGATGACGCCGGATACCGCGAAGGCATGTTGTCCACCCAGGCGCCACAACTGTCCTGCGAGCAAGGCGCCTGCCACACCGCCGATGCCGGACGAAGCTCCGTAGAAAAGCCCTTGACCGTGTCCATTCAGCCGGCCCGGGAAGTATTCGGCCAGCAACTGCATCGCTGCGGCGAAGAACACGGCGAAGCTGAAGGCATGCGTGGTCTGGGCCAGTGCGAGGATCGCGATCGAATCCGGCCACAGGCCGGTGGCCCACCAGCGCAGCACGGTCACGGCGAGCGAAAACACGATCAACCGGCGCGCACCCCAGCGCCGGAACAGCGGCCGGGATGCGAAGAACAGGCCGATCTCCACCAGCACGCCGATGCTCCACAGCAGGCCCTGCGTGCCGGGCGCGTAGCCGTGTTCGCCCAGATAGATGGAAAAGAACGTGTAGTACGGGCCGAACGAGACCTGCAGCAGGAAGGCCGCGACGAAGAACGCGCGCACCTCGGGGCGGCGCAGGACGGGCCGGATGCCGGCGTGACCGTCGGTTTCCCGGGTAGTGGAGGTGGCCGGGAAATCGGCGTAGCGGTTCATCGAGGCGGCGGCGAGCAGGCCGGCGAAGATCGGCAGCATCAGCCAGGGCAGCAGGGCTGCGCCGACACGGCCGATCAGCACGCCGTACACCGCGACCACGACGATGAAACCGATCGAACCCCATACGCGGATCAGCCCGTAGCGGGCGCTGTCGCCGTGCAGGTGCGAAAGGGTGATCGATTCGAACTGCGGCATCACCGCGTTGTAGAAAAAGCAGAATGCAGTCATCGCGACGAACAGCCCGCCGGTGCCGAGCGGCAGCAGGAACGCGGCGAAACTGGCCAAGGTCAGACCGCAGCCGATCCACAGCCAGCGGATCGGCGTGGACGAACGCGCCGCCAGCGTGGTCCACGTGCTGGGCGCCAGCATCCGGGTGGCGTACCACAGGCTCATCAGCACGCTGATCATGGCGATCGGCAGGCCCTTGGCCTGCAGGAACAGGCTCCAGTACGGCGTGAATGCGCCGAGGGCCGCGTAGTAGGCGAGATAGAAAGCGGACAACCGTGCGTAGGGCACCGCGGAAGACGGGGAACTCAAGCGGGGCCCTGCAGGGTCATTGCGCGGTGTACCAGTCGCGGCGGTGGTTCAGCGCGATGCTCAGGTTGAGCACGGCCGCACCGAGCAGCGACAGCAGCATCGCGCGGGTGTCCAGGAAAAAGGCGGCGGTGACGAACAGGCACAGGTCGAAGATCAGCTGCACCCAACCGGCGCGGAAGCCGGTGCGCTCTTGCACCTGCAGGGCGATGATGCCGATGCCGCCGCAGCTGGCACCGTGGCGGAACAGCGCGATCAGGCCCACGCCCTGGGCAAAGCCGCCGACGACGGTGGCGACGAACGGATCGAGATGGCCGTATTCCACCCAGCGTGGCGCCCACTGGGCCAGCAGCGACACCCCGGTCACGGCGATCAGCGTCTTCAGCGTGAAACGCCAGCCCCGGTAGCGCAGCGCGAACAGGTAACTCGGCAGGTTGAGCGCGAGGAAGATCATGCCCACCGGCCAGCCGTTCACCTGCGACAGCAGCAGCGCCAGCCCGGCGAACTGGCCGGTGATCAGGCCTGCGGCTTTCAGCATCGACAGGCCGAAAGCGGTCATCACGATGCCGAACAGCATGCCCTGGACATTGTCGAGCCATGTGTGGTGGCCGACGTGCACGGTGTCGGCGGGCAGGGTGGCGGGGGCTGCGCTGGTCATGGGCATGGGGGGCGTGGGGGCTCATTCGGGATCGTAGTCCAGGTTCGACGCCAGCCAGCGCTCGGCCACGGGTAGGGCCACGCCCTTGCGCCGGGCGTAGTCGCCCACCTGTTCCTTGGATACCCGCCCGACCACGAAATACTGGCTGCCCGGGTGGCTGAAGTAGTAGCCGCACACGGCCGCGGTGGGCAGCATCGCGTAGCTGTCGGTAAGTTGCATGCCGGCGTTGCGTTCGGCATCCAGCAGCTTGAACAGCGTGGCCTTCTCGCTGTGTTCCGGACAAGCCGGGTAGCCGGGCGCCGGGCGGATGCCCTGGTACTTCTCGTCGATCAAGGCGTCGTTGCCGAGTGTTTCGCCGCCGGCGTAGCCCCAGTACTCGGTGCGCACGCGCTGGTGCAGGCGTTCGGCCAGCGCCTCGGCCAACCGGTCGGCCAGCGACTTGAGCAGGATTGCGTCGTAGTCGTCTTGCGCGGCCTCGAAACGGGCCACGTGCGCGTCGATGCCGATACCGGCGGTGACCGCGAAGGCGCCGATCCAGTCCTGCCGGCCACTGTCCTTGGGCGCGATGAAATCGGCCAGGCAGAAATCCGGCCGGTCGGCGGGCTTGTCCACCTGCTGGCGCAGGAAGTGCAGGGTGACCGCTTCACCGTTCATCAGCGGCGAAGGCCACACGGTGACGTCGTCGCCGACGCGGCTGGCCGGCCACAGCCCGAACACGGCCTTGGCGGTGAGCCATTTCTCCGCGACCAGCGTGTCCAGCATCGTGCGGGCGTCGCGGTACAGCTCGCGCGCCTGCGTGCCCACCACCTCGTCGTCGAGGATGGCCGGGTATTTGCCGGCCAGTTCCCAGGCGTTGAAGAACGGCGACCAGTCGATCACGGGGACCAGATCGTCCAGCGGGTAATCGTCGAACACGTGCAGGCCGGGCTGCTTCGGCACCGGCGGCACGTAGCCGGCCCAGCCGCCGTCGAAGGCCTGGGCACGTGCCTTGTCCAGCGACACCAGACGCTTGGCATCGCCGCGATTGGCGTGGCGCTTGCGGATCTCGGCGTAGTCGGCCTCGTTGGCGGCCACGAAGGGCGCACGCAGGTCCTGCGAGATCAGCGACTGCGCCACGCCGACCGAGCGCGAGGCATCCTTCACCCACACCACCGGGGCGTGGTAGTGCGGGTCGATCTTCAGCGCGGTGTGCGCGCGCGAGGTGGTGGCCCCGCCGATCATCAGCGGGATGTCGAAGCCCTGACGTTCCAGCTCGCGCGCGACGTGGGTCATTTCTTCCAGCGAGGGCGTGATCAGGCCACTCAAGCCGATGATGTCGGCCTGCACCTCGCGCGCCTTGTCCAGGATGGTCTGGGCCGGAACCATCACGCCCAAGTCCACCACCTCGAAATTGTTGCAGGCCAGCACCACGCCGACGATGTTCTTGCCGATGTCGTGCACGTCGCCCTTGACCGTTGCCATCACGATGCGGCCGTTGGACTTGCCGACATCGCCGGTGCGCGCCTTTTCCTCCTCGATGAAGGGCAGCAGGTAGGCCACCGCCTTCTTCATCACCCGCGCGGACTTGACCACCTGCGGCAGGAACATCTTGCCGGCGCCGAACAGGTCGCCGACCACGTTCATGCCCTCCATCAGCGGGCCTTCGATCACGTCCAGCGGACGGCTGGCCTGCTGGCGCGCCTGCTCGGTGTCTTCTTCGACGAAGGCGTCGATGCCGTGCACCAGCGCATGGGTCAGGCGCTCGCGCACCGGCTTGTGGCGCCAGGCCAGGTCCTCGACCTTCTTTTCTCCCTTCTTTCCCTTGAACTTCTCGGCGATTTCCAGCAGGCGCTCGGTCGCATCGCGGCGGCGGTTGAGGATCACGTCCTCGACGCGCTCGCGCAGCTCGGGGTCGAGCCGGTCATAGATCGGCAGCGCGCCGGCATTGACGATGCCCATGTCCATGCCAGCCTTGATGGCGTGGTACAGGAACACCGAATGGATGGCCGCGCGCACCGGCTCGTTGCCGCGGAAGGAAAAGCTGACGTTGGACACGCCGCCGGACACGTGGCAATGAGGCAGCGTTCGCTTGATCTCGCGGGTGGCTTCGATGAAGTCCACCGCGTAGTTGTCGTGTTCCTCGATGCCGGTGGCCACGGCGAAGATGTTGGGGTCGAAGATGATGTCTTCCGGCGGGAAGCCGACCTGCTCGGTGAGAATCCTGTAGGCGCGGGTGCATATCTCGACCTTGCGCTCGCGCGTGTCGGCCTGGCCGGTTTCGTCGAAGGCCATCACCACCGCGGCGGCGCCGTAGCGCAGCACCTTGCGCGCGTGCTCGACGAACAACGCCTCGCCCTCCTTGAGCGAGATCGAATTGACCACGCCCTGGCCTTGCAGGCACTTCAGGCCGGCCTCGATCACGCTCCACTTGGACGAATCCACCATCACCGGGATGCGCGCGATGTCCGGCTCGGAGGCGATCAGGTTGAGATACCTGGCCATCGCCTTTTCGGAGTCGATCAGGCCCTCGTCCATGTTGACATCGAGGATCTGCGCGCCGCTGTCCACCTGCTGGCGGGCGACGTCCACCGCCTCTTCGTAGCGCTCCTCCTTGATCATCTTGCGGAACTGCGCGCTGCCGGTGACGTGGGTGCGCTCGCCGATGTTGACGAACAGCAGGTCCGGGGTGACGAGCAGCGGCTCCAGTCCGGATAGGCGGGTGTAGCGGGGCGACGTGCTCATGCCGCGATCTTCCCGGTAGCGGCGGGCTGGCGCGGGGCGATGCCGGCTACCGCCTCGGCAATCGCGCGGATGTGCTCCGGCGTGGTGCCGCAGCAGCCACCGACGATGTTCAGCAGGCCCGATTGCGCGAATTCGCGCAGCACGTCGGCCATGTCCTCGGGGGTTTCGTCGTAGCCGCCGAAGGCGTTGGGCAGGCCGGCGTTCGGATGCGCAGTGACATAGGCATCGGCCACGCGCGACAGCGTTTCGATGTGCGGGCGCAGGTCCTTGGCGCCGAGTGCGCAGTTCAGGCCGATCGACAGCGGCCGCACGTGCATCAGCGAAGTCCAGAACGCTTCGGCGGTCTGGCCGGACAAGGTGCGGCCGGAGGCATCGGTGATGGTGCCGGAGATCATCACCGGCAGGCGCCCGCCGCGCCGGTCGAACACGTCCTCGATGGCAAACAGTGCCGCCTTGGCGTTGAGCGTGTCGAACACGGTCTCGACCATCAGCGTGTCGGCACCGCCGTCGATCAGGCCTTCGGCCGCTTCGGCATAGGTGGCGCGCAGTTCGTCGAAGCTGGTGTTGCGGAAGCCCGGGTCGTTGACGTCCGGGCTGATCGAGGCGGTGCGGCTGGTCGGGCCGAGCACGCCGATCACGAAGCGCGGCTTGACCGGGCGGCCGTGGGCGAGGTCGTCGGTCTCGACCTCGTCGCAGGCCTCGCGCGCCACGCGGGCACCGGCCTTGTTGAGTTCGTAGACCAGATGCTCGAGGTGATAGTCGGCCTGGCTGACCGAGGTGGCATTGAACGTGTTGGTTTCGATCAGGTCCGCACCAGCCTGCAGGTAGGCGCGGTGGATGCCGGCGATGATGTCCGGGCGGGTCAGCAGCAACAGGTCGTTGTTGCCCTTCAGGTCGTGGCCTTGCGGAGCGCTGCCGTGATCGCAGCCGGGGCCGTGCACGTGGTCGTAGCCGCCGGCGAAGCGTTCGCCGCGGTAGTCGTCTTCCTGCAACGCGTGGCGCTGGATCATCGTGCCCATTGCGCCGTCGAGGATCAGGATGCGTTCGGACAGTGCCTGCAGCAGCGCTTGCGCGCGTTGCGGGTGCAGCCAAGGCAGGGGAGAGGCGCTCATGGCTTGTTCCCTATCAGCGAAATCACTTCGAAATGCGGCGGGCGCTTTTCGCGGGTGACGGTCTCCAGGCTGGAAATGCCAAGCCCGGCCTTTTCGGCGAACTTGCGCAGCTCCTTGCCGCCGAATCCGAGATTGACGTGGCCGTAGGCCTCCACCGCCACCCTGTGCTCGTGGCGGGCAAGGCTGCTCAACAGCAGGCGGCCGCCGGGACGCAGCACGCGTGCCGCTTCGGCCACGGCCTGCGCGGGCCGAGTGGAGTAGGTGAGCGCATGCATCAGCACGACCAAGTCGAAGCTGGCGTCGGCGAAGGGCAGGGCATGCATGTCGCCTTCGCGTACTTCCACGTTTTTCAGCTTGCGCAGGCGCTCGCCGGCGGCGGCCACCACGCGGGCGCTGGTATCCACGCAGACGTAGCGGTGTGCATGCGGGGCCAGCAGTTCGGCCAGCACGCCGTCGCCGGAGGCGATGTCGAGCACGTCGCCGGTTTCCAGCAGCGGCAGGGCAGAGCGCGCCATCGCCTCCCAGGTGCGCCCTGGCGAGTAGTGGCGTTCCATGTCGCCGGCCACGGTGTCGGCCCAGTTCTGGTCGGCGGCGCGCATGGCCAGCACGCCCGCCACGCGTTCGGCGTCCTGGCGCAGCAGCGGGTCGTCGCTGCCGGTGCTCAGCGCGTGCCACAGGGTGCGTTGGGCCGGGTCGAGCGCGGCCTCGTCGAACCGGTAGTAGGCCGACACACCGGCGCGGCGGTCGCGAACCAGCCCGGCTTCCTTGAGCTTGGCCAGGTGCGTGGAGACGCGGGGCTGGGCGAGACGGGTGATGGCGGACAGCTCGGCGACGGTCAGCTCTTCCAGTTCCAGCAGCGCAAGCAGGCGCACGCGGGTGGCGTCGGCGAATACCTTCAGTCGCACCGACCAGTCTTCCAGATCCATGAATATCTCCGTATCGCGATACGGAGATATTTTCGTTGCCGGGTCGGGTTGAGGTCAAGGCCGGATGCGCGAAACCCCGGCCTGGACCGGGGTTTCGCGCTGCACGGCACCTGCCAGGGCCGATGCCATCGGTGCGGTATCAGCGGTCCGGCTTGTGCGTGCCTTCGCTGGCATGCTGGCGGGCCGCCAGGTACTCCTTGGCCGGCTCGTCGAGCTTGTCGCCCAGCATGCGCCGCACCAGCACGAAGAACAGCGGGATCAGCACCACGCCGAGCACGGTGGCAAACAGCATGCCGCCGATCACGCCGGTACCGATCGAGTGGCGCGAATTTGCGCCGGCACCGGTGGAGATGGCCAGCGGCAGCACGCCGAGGATGAACGCGAACGAGGTCATCAGGATCGGCCGGAAGCGCAGTTCCGCCGCATGCACCGCGGCTTCCCGCAGCGTGCGGCCGTGCAGGCGCTGCTCGACCGCGAACTCGACGATCAGGATCGCGTTCTTCGCCGCCAGGCCGATCACGGTGATCATGCCGATCTTGAAGTACAGGTCGTTGGGCAGGCCGCGCAGCAGTGACAGGGAAATCGCGCCGAGCACGCCGATCGGCACCACCAGCAGCACCGCCACCGGGATCGACCAGCTCTCGTACAGCGCGGCAAGGCACAGGAACACCACCACCACAGACAGCACCAGCAGCAGCGTGGCCGCGTTGCCGGCGAGGATTTCCTGATATGACATGCCGCTCCACTCATAGCCGAAGCTGGAAGGCAGGTCGTCGTGGACGATCTGCTCCATCGCGGCCATGGCCTGGCCCGAACTGCCGCCCGGAGCCGGGCTGCCGACGATGTTCACCGCCGAGTAGCCGTTGTAGCGGTTCAGGGCCGGCGAAGCGTAGATCCACTTGGACTTGACCACGTTGCTGAGCGGGATCATCGATGCCTGCCCGTCGGCATCGGTGGATGCACTGCTGGGCACGTAGAAGTTGCGCAACGACTCGGGGCCGGAGCGGAACTTGCTGTCCGAGCGCATGTACACGCGCTTGATGCGGCCTTCGTAGAAGAAGTCGTTGACGTAGACCGGCGCCAGCATCAACTGGATCGTGTTGTAGATGCTGCTGACCGACAGGCCCATGCTCTGGGCGGCCACGCGGTCCACGTTGAGCTGCAGCTGCGGCGAGTTTTCAAGGCCGTTGGGGCGCACGCCGGTGACCGTGCCGCTCAGTTGGGAGGCCTTGCCGAGCACCGTGTTGCGGGCCTGCAACAGCGCATCCTGGCCGGCGCCGGCACGATCTTCCAGCCACATGTCGAAGCCGCCGAACTGGCCCAGGCCCTGCACCGTGGGCATGTTGACCACGAAGATCTGCGCGCCCTTGATGCCGAAGAAGGCCATGTTGAGTTGCTGGATCAATTCGCTTGCGGTGTGCTTGCGCTCGTCCCAAGGCTTCAGGCGGACAAAGCCCATGCCGACGTTCTCGCCCGAGCCGACGAAGCTGAAACCGGTGATCTGGAGCAGCCCTTCGACATCCTTGTTCTGCTCGATGATGCCGCGCATCTGCTTGAACACTTCCTGGGTGCGGGTCTTGGTCGCACCCGGCGGCAGCTGCACGAGGGTCAGCGCGAAGCCCTGGTCTTCTTCGGGCAGGAAGTTGGTCGGCATGCGCGTGAACAGGAACCCGCACAGGGCCACCAGCAACACGAACAGCACCACCCAGCGCGGTGCTCGGTTCAACGTGTGTCCGACAACGCGCACGTAGCGGGCGGCGACCTTGTCGTAGTATTTGTCGAAGGTGCGGTAGAGCCAGTTCTTGCGCTCGCCGTGTTCGGTCGGCTTGAGGAAGGCCGCGCACAGGGCCGGGGTGAAGCTCAGCGCGAGGAAGGCCGAGAAGGCCATCGCCATCGCGATGGTCAACGCGAACTGCTTGTAGATCGCGCCGGCCGCGCCCGGCTGCAGCGCCGAAGGGATGAACACCGCGGCCAGCACGATGGTGATCGCCACCACCGCGCCGGTGATCTGGCCCATCGCCTTGATCGTGGCCTCGCGCGGGCTGAGCTGTTCCTCGGTCATGATGCGCTCGACGTTCTCGATCACCACGATCGCGTCGTCCACCACGATGCCGATGGCCAGCACCATCGCGAACAGGGTCAGCTGATTGATCGTGAAGCCGATCACCCACATGCCCAGGAAGGTGCCTAGCAGCGCGACCGGAATCACCAGCGTCGGGATCACGGTGGCGCGGAAGTTCTGCAGGAACACCAGCATCACCAGGAACACCAGGACGATGGCCTCCACCAGCGTGTGCACCACTTCCTCGATCGAGATCTTCACGAACGAAGTGGAGTCGTATGGAGTGAACCAGCTCACGCCCTGCGGGAAGCTGGGCTGCAACTCGTTCATCTTGGCGCGCACGGCCTCGGCCACGTTGAGCGCGTTGGCGCCGGGCAGCAGCTGGATGCCGAACACGCCGACCGGCTTGCCGTTGTATTGGGTGTCGAAGCCGTAGTTGGCCGGGCCGAAGGCGACGCGGCCCACGTCTTTCAAGCGCACGGTGGCGCCGTTGCTGTCGGTGCGCAGCAGGATGTTCTCGAACTGCTCGGGCGAGCTGAAGCGGCCTTCGGCGGACACGGTGGCGGTGAAGCCCTGGCCGGCCGGGGCCGGATCGGCGCCGATCGAACCGGCGGCGAACTGCACGTTCTGCGCCTGGATCGCGCCGTACACGTCGCTGGCGGCAAGGTGGTAGCCCTGCAGCTTTTCCGGGTCCAGCCACACGTTCATCGAGTACTCGGCGCCGAACTGCATCGTGCTGCCGACGCCGGGGATGCGCGAGATCTGCTCAAGCACGCGTGCGCCGACGATGTCGTTGAGCGCATCGCGGTCGATGGACGGATTGTCGGATTGCAGCGCCACGGCCATCAGGAAGCCGGCGTTGGCCTTGGCCACCACGACACCCTGCTGGGTCACCTCGGTCGGCAGGCGCGGCGTGGCCAGCGCCACCTTGTTCTGTACCTGCACCTGGGCGATGTCCGGGTTGGTGCCGGTCTCGAAGGTCAAGGTGATCGTCACGCGGCCGTTGGAGGCCGAGGACGAATTGAAGTAGAGCAGGTGGTCGATGCCGGTCAGCTGCTGCTCGATCACTTGGGTGACCGATTTTTCGGCGGTGTCGGCGCTGGCACCGGGGTAGGTGGCGGTGACGGTCACCTGCGGCGGCGCGATCGACGGGTAGGACTCGACGCCGAGGTTGAGGATCGCGATCACGCCGCTGAGCGAGATCAGGATCGCCACCACCCAGGCGAAGACCGGGTGGTCGATGAAGAATTTAGGCATGGCGGTCTTCCGTTACTGCTTCGCGGGCTGGGAGGCGGTGGCCGGCTTGGATGCGCCCGGCGCCGTCGGTTGCCACGGTGTTGCCGTTGCCGGCGCACCTTCCTTCACCTTCTGCAGGCCATCGACGATGACCTTGTCGCCGGCCTGCAGGCCGGAGGTGACCACCCAGTTGCCTTGCTGCTGACCATCGGCGGTGACGTTCTTGCGCACCACCTTGCCATCCTTGCCCACCACCATCGCATAGGCGCCCATCGCGTCGCGGGCAATGCCCGCCTGCGGGATCAGGAACGCCGCGTTGCGCTGGCCGAGAGTGGCCTGGAAGGTGACGAAGGCGCCGGGCAGCAGCGCGTGTTCGGGGTTGGGCAGGCTGGCGCGCAGCGACACCGTGCCGGTGCTCGGGTCCACGGTCACCGACGAGAAGTCCAGCGTGCCGCTATGCGCATACTTGCTGCCATCGCCGAGCAGCACGTCGATGGTGGTCTTGCCATCGCCGCTGAGCTCCACGTTGCCCTGGCTCTGGGCCGCCTGCAGCTGCGCCAGTTCCTGGCTGTTCATCGAGAAATTGACGTACAGCGGGTCGATCTGGTCGATGGTGGTCAGCAACGTGGCCGAGCCTTCGCCGACCAGCGCACCTTCGGTCACCTGCTGCTTGCCGGCGCGGCCGGAGATCGGCGCGGTGACGCTGGCATAGCCGAGGTTGATCTTGGCGGTGGTCACCGCAGCGCGAGCCTGTTGCACGGCGGCGGCGGCGCTGCGCTCCTGGGCTTCGGCGCTGTCCAGGTCCGAGCGGGACACGAACTTCTGCGGCGCCAGGCTGCGCGCGCGCTCGGCGGCCACGTGGGCATTGGTATAGGTGGCCTGCGCCGAGGCCAATTGGGCCTGGGCCGAGCTGAGCGTGGCCTGCAACGGGGCCGGGTCGATGCGGAACATCGCCTGGCCTTCCTTCACGTCGCTGCCCTCGGTATAGACGCGCTGCAGCAGGACGCCGGAGACGCGCGCGCGCACGTCGGCGCTGCGGAAGGCCGACAGCCGGCCGACCATGTCGCGCTGCAAGGGCAGGGTTTGGGGGGCGGCCTCGACCACGCCGACCTGCGGTGGCGGCATCTGCGGTATTTCCTGTTTCTTGCAGGCAGCCACGGTCAGCGCGACGGCGCCGGCCAGAGCAAGGGTACGGAGAACGGTGGTCATCGGGGGCTCCGGGCAATGATGAGGCATGGAATGGCGTGGCACGCGCGTGAGGGTGTCCACGAACGCAAGGTGGCCATCCTGCGCGTGGCAGGTAACCGATTACCAGTGCGTGTGGTCACGATTCCCGGAACGACGATGGACGCATGCAAGGCCATGGACGAGGGGGCGGGTCGAAGTGCCGGCAACATGGGTGAACTATACCGTCCAGTTTAAAATTGCGACAGGGTTGATCTTGGCCGCGTTTCGTGAACAAAGCGGTGTCGTCGTCACATGCGGCAGGCAGTCTGTGGCTGCGCGCGTGGAGCCGGCGTGCAGGCTTGCGGCACAGGCACAGGCACATGCAGGTGCGCGGTGTCATTGCGCTGCGCAGCACGGCCTTGTGCAAGGGCAAGGCTACAATTCATCCACGTTCAACCGTTGCCAGGCACGGCACTCATGACCTCTCAATCCGCGAAGAAACCCGCCGGCAAGACGCAGGCGGCCGTGAAGAAGTCCGTTTCAGCCCGCAAGACCAAGACCCGGACCAAGATCCAAATTGCGGCAGGCGCCGCCGCCGAAACCTCCCTCGATGCCATCCTCGCCGCAATGCGCGTGCGCGTGCCCAAGGCCGGGTTCGCCGAAGCGCAGGCTTTCGTCGGCGAGTTCTATCGCCGCATGGCCGAGGACGAATTCCCGCAGCACACGCCCGAGGTGTGGGCCGCGCTGGCGCTGGACCTGCTCGATTTCGCCCGCCGTCGCAAGCCGGGCACGGCCAGCGTGCGCATGTTCAACCCGGCCACCAAGGCCCATGGTTGGGAGTCGGCGCATACGGTGCTGCAGATCGTCAATGACGACATGCCGTTCCTCGTCGATTCGGTGTCGATGAAACTGGCCGAACTGGGCATCGGCGTGCACGTGTTGGGCCATCCGGTGGTGCGCTTCGGCCGTGACAGGAATGGCCGCGTCACCACCGTGGGCGAGGGCAAGCCCGAATCGCTGATGGTGCTCGAGGTGGACCGTCAGCCGGCCGAGGCCATGGACGGCATCGTCGCGGCCATTGCCGAAGTGCTGGCCCAGGTGCGCCTGGCCGTCCAGGACTGGGCTGCGATGCGCGAGAAGATGCTGGCGCTGGCCGACGACCTGGCCACGCGCAAGCTGCCGGTGGACGACTCCGGCCGCAGCGAGGCGCAGGAGTTCCTGCGCTGGGTGGCCAACGACCACTTCGCCCTGTTCGGCTACCGCGAATACCGCGTCGGCAAGCGCGGCGGGCAGGACGTGCTGCTGCCGCAGGCCGGGACGGGCCTGGGCCTGATGCGCGATGCGGCGATCGACGCCAGCACCGATCCGTTGCCGCCCTGCGAGACGGGCGATGCGCTGATCCTGACCAAGACCAATGCTCGTTCGCCGATCCACCGCTCCGGTTACATGGATTACATCGGCGTGCTCGAGTACGACGCCAAGGGCCGCCCGGTGGCCGAGCAGCGTTTCCTCGGCATGTTCACCTCCAGCGCCTATACCCGCCGCCCGTGGGAAATCCCGCTGGTGCGCGAGCGCCACGAATACGTGATGCGCATGTCCGGCCTGTCGCCCAACAGCCACAGCGGCAAGGCACTGCGCCACATCCTGGAAACCCTGCCGCGCGAGGAGTTGTTCCAGTCCGGCAAGGAAGAGCTGTTCCGCACCGCGATGGGCATCCTCGGCCTGCAGGAGCGCGTGCGCAGCAAGCTGTTCCTGCGCCGCGACCGCCACGGCCGCTTCTTCTCGGTGCTGGTGTACATCCCGCGCGACCGCTTCAACACCGACGTGCGCCTGCGCATCGAGGCACTGTTGAAGGAAGCCCTGCACGGCGAGCATCTGGACAGCAGCGTGCTGCTCGGCCAGTCGCCGCTGGCGCAGATCCACTTCATCGTCCGGCCCGAAGCCGGCGCCGAGGTGGACATCGACACCGCCGGTCTGGAAGCGCGGCTGGCCCATCTGCTGCGCAACTGGCAGGACGACTTGCGCGAGACGCTGATCGCCCGTCACGGCGAGAGCCGCGGCCTCGCGCTGGCGGCCGGTTACGGCCGCGCCCTGCCGGCCGGCTACATCCAGGAAGTGTCGCCGGAAGTGGCAGCCGACGACGTGGACAACCTGGCCGCGTTGAGCGGCCCGGACGACCTGCGCCTGGGCCTGCATGCGGTGGGCGAGGGCCTGCGCCTGAAACTGTACCGGCAGGATGCCGACATCCCGCTGTCGGACGTGCTGCCGCTGATGGAAAACATGGGCCTGCGCGTGATCACCGAGCACCCGTACCGCCTGCAGGCGAGCACGACGCCGATCTTCATCCAGGATTTCGAAGTGGCCACCACGGCCGGTGCCATCGACGTGGCCGCGGTGCGCGCGGATTTCGAACAGGCTTTCGCCCGCATATGGGCCGGCGATGCCGAGAACGACGGCTTCAACCGCCTCGTGCTGGCGGCCGGGCTGGGCTGGCGCCAGGTCGCTCTGCTGCGCGGCTATTGCAAATACCTGCTGCAGACGGGCGTGCCGTTCTCGCAGGCCTACGTGGAGCAGACCCTGCTGCGCTACCCGCTGCTGGCCCGCCTGCTGGTGGAGTTGTTCGAGGCCCGTTTCGACACGGCCACCGGCCGCGAGAGCAAGGCGCAGGTCACGCAGGGGCAGCAGCATTTGGCCGCCCAGCTCGACGCGCTGGTGGCCGGTGACGAGGCGGCCCGCGCGGTGTTGCGCGAGCTGGTGCAGTCGCGCGCCGGCAAGCGCGATGCGCAGGTCGCCGCCGCCAAGGCGGCCCTGCTGAAACTGCTCGACCGCGTGGCCAGCCTCGACGAAGACCGCATCCTGCGCAGTTACATCGGCGTGATCGACGCCACCTTGCGCACCAATTACTACCAGCGCGGCAAGGACGGCGCGGTGCCGCCGACCATCGGCTACAAGCTCGATTCGGCCAAGGTGCCGGATCTGCCCAAGCCGCGTCCGTACCGCGAGATCTTCGTCTACAGCCCGCGCGTGGAAGGCGTGCACCTGCGCTTCGGCCCGGTGGCCCGCGGCGGCCTGCGCTGGTCGGACCGGCGCGAGGATTTCCGTACCGAGGTGCTGGGGCTGGTGAAGGCACAGATGGTGAAGAACACCGTGATCGTGCCGGTCGGCGCGAAGGGCGGGTTCTTCGTCAAGAAGCCGCCGGTGGCGGGCGACCGCGATGCGGTGCTGGCCGAAGGCATCGCCTGCTACAAGCTGTTCATCCAGACCTTGCTGGACATCACCGACAACATCGTCGGCGGCAAGGTCGTGGCGCCGCTGGACGTGGTGCGCCACGATGCCGACGACCCGTATCTGGTGGTGGCCGCCGACAAGGGCACGGCTACGTTCTCCGACATCGCCAACGGGTTGGCCATCGACCATGGCTTCTGGCTGGGCGATGCGTTCGCCTCCGGTGGTTCGGTCGGTTACGACCACAAGGGCATGGGCATCACCGCGCGCGGCGCGTGGGAATCTGTCAAGCGCCACTTCCGCGCGCTCGGCCGCGATTGCCAGACGCAGGACTTCACCTGCGTGGGCATCGGCGACATGTCCGGCGACGTGTTCGGCAAC
>JADHEF010000705.1_pt1 | contig 29612 bp, 33 predicted proteins | sample 8952391 | NCBI WGS metagenome assembly JADHEF01 (sample SAMN16124439, study PRJNA663245) | bioreactor sludge metagenome | isolation source: sludge (nitrite) | place: India:Bengaluru | collected 2019-02-28 | reverse complement strand
AAGTAAGGGCATGTTCTTCAGCAGCCATAAATCACACCTGGTCAATGTCAAATACAAATAGAGAGAACGAACATCGCGTGCTGCTTGATATCTCGTCCATCTCCTAAAAAACTTTTCAATTTTTTGTAGTGCTTATTAAACTCGTTTTTGTTGACGCGACACCCAAAATGGAGCAACCCACGTCATGGTTTGAACGAGCATAAAACCACAAAACAACGCCACCGCTGACAACGGTTTGACATTGCTTAAAATTAAAATGAAACCAACAATCACAATTGCAAACTTACCCATCATGCCTTTATACATGTTCGCAAGAACTTGTTTAGAAGCGCGAGCTCCTGCTGCTCGAAACGACTGCCATGAAAAATAGCAAGTCGCAAGCCAACACACGAGCGCACCTAATGCTGCACTCAGGGCTGCGGTTGAGTCTTTCACGACCCAGCCGATCAAGGCTGAAACAGGAATCATACATGCTTGTAAGAGGACTAAAGCTTTCGCTAATCGTCGGTCAATCAAGCGACTAGTTCGGCTCATTATTTATTCACTCACAGCAATCATGCTTGACAAGTTTAGCTGATGATTATTTTTAATCGCAGGCATTATAGAGTTACACCCCTGAACATGCAATCTTTTCCCGACCTAAGTCGAGTTTTTTTCTATGTTTAAATTGCTTTTAAACTAATCAATTATTGTTTATTTTTTGCGTTACTTTCGCGCATTTAGCACACATTTATGCACATGATCGGCCAATTGCTTCCATGCGCTGACAAAATCCCCTGCCCCAGTCATGCTTTCGTCAACGGCTTGGAAAACCAATGGGTTCAACTTTTGATATTGCGCTTGACTCGCATGCACTTCGGCCAAAAGGCACATCTTTGAATAAGGGCGGCTGTCATTTAAGTATTTGATTTGCGCAACCGTAGGGGCAATATGTGGGTCATCTGTCAAAGCACCTGCAAAGCGTAAGTTTAAAGGTCGCTCCAAGTATTGATAGGCATCATGAAAAGACCAATATGAGCGCGCTTGGGTACTTTGACTATATATAGCTGAAGCTTGCAACATTTTCTGAGCAAAGATTCTGGCATTGTTCCAGTAGCGCTCCTTATACTCAGGCATCTGCTGTGAACGCAGGCCTGCAATAAAGAAACCAATACGTACCGCATTGTTTGGGTCAAGCCAAACATGGGTATCGATGGTATTTTTTAAGGCATCACCACGGGTATTTCGTAGTGGTAAGGCATTGATAATGCCTGAATCTAAAATAGAAACTGCTTTATCATTGGGGGTCAGGAGTTTATCCAGCGGTGCTTCATGTGCTCGTCCCAACCAAATAACCAAACCTGCATCCTGAATGATTTTACGATGCATTGGGGTCAAACTCACATCATGTCCAGATTGATCGGCCAACAATAAGGTTGGTTTTTCAATGCCTTTTGTCACTTCCTGTGCAATCAAGTAAATCGGCTGTGTAGAAACAACCAAGTCTTGCGTCCAAGCAACACTACTAAACAGCGCAAACGCAAAAAAAGCCAAGAAACGGGACATGGGGAGCAATCACTAGAAATACAATTAGTGTTATAATATAACAAATCGACAAAAATACCTATGCCTAATCGAAACTCTCTGCGCTTCATGTTAAGATTTAATGTCGTTTTTCTTTTATAAATTTTGCACTTGAGGTTTGTTATGAGCGCTTGTTCTCACGAACACCACCATGCTTTACATGATGTGCATGGTCATCACAACGTTGAGACGCGTTTGGCTGAAGCAGAAGTCTTATGCGCAGCAACTGGTGCGCGCCTAACCCCCTTAAGAAAAGAAGTCTTGGCATTGATCCTGAATGCGACAGGCCCAATGGGTGCGTATGACTTATTGGCTAAAATTAAAAGCAATGCCGACCGCCCTGCTGCCCCACCAACGGTGTACCGCACCTTAGACTTTTTATTAGAAAAGGGCCTCATTCACCGACTCACCTCGATTAATGCCTATATTCCGTGTTGCCATCCCCGTGAAGGCCATCAAGCAGCCTTTCTCATTTGCACTGATTGCAAATCAGTGACAGAGGCCTCTGCACAAGGATTATTACAACAACTCGATGCACTTTCCGCAGCCGATGGTTTTACGGCACAACATAGCATTATCGAAATTTCAGGAATTTGTCAGCAGTGTCGCCACAAATAAGCCTCGATCCTGTTCTGGTCGAACTCTCCCAAATTAGTGTTCGTATCGATGAACGCGACATTTTAAAGCATGTCGATTTTGTCTTACATGAACGGGAAATTGTGACCCTGATTGGCCCAAATGGTGCGGGAAAATCCACGCTCATTAAAGTGCTGTTGGGTATTGTGCACCCTAATGCTGGCGACATTAAAACAACAAAGCCACTCAAGTTTTCTTATGTACCACAAAAATTTAATCCCTCACATAGCCTACCGCTTAGGGTGAAAGACCTTTTGGCTTTGGAAAAATGCGATCCTGTAATCAAGCAAGAAATTATCCACGATACTGGGATCAGCAAACTTGAAAATTCTAAAGTACAGCAGCTTTCAGGTGGAGAGCGCCAGCGCGTTTTACTGGCACGTGCACTGTTACGTCAACCCGATATTTTGGTTCTCGACGAACCGATGCAGGGCTTAGACATTCAGTCTGAGGCTGAGCTGTACGACTATGTGCGCAGTTTACCCGCCAAATATGGTTGTGCTGTGCTCATGGTTTCACATGATTTACAGTGGGTCATGCAAGGAACTCATCGTGTGGTGTGTTTGAATAAACACATTTGTTGTAGTGGCCTGCCTGAAAGTGTGCAACAACACCCTGAGTATCAAGCCATTTTTGGTACTAACCGCGTGTTCTATCAACATCATCATGATCACTGCGCACATGGTGATAGTGCAACGCCTTGTCAGCATGACGCTCGCCCACACATTCACCCTGAACCGGAAGCTTAAGTCATGATGGAATGGTTACAACTGCTGTTGCCTGCATGGATTATGGGCACGCTTCTGGTCTTTTTAACTGCGCCACTAGGCTGTTTGATGCTATGGCGCCGCATGTCTTTCTTTGCCGACACCATGGCACATGGCACATTACTGGGTGTCGCGATTGCAGGAGCAATGGCGTTGCCCCTGTGGATGGGTGTGGCTTTTATTGCGGGCTTGTTGGTGGCGATCCTTTGGGTGTTGCATGATCCACGGTTACCGAATGACGCCTTACTCGCACTCTGTTCTGCGACCTTGCTCTGCTCGGGTCTGATGTTTATTCAACATATTCCAAGTTTAAGACCTGAGTTACTCAGCTATTTATTTGGTGATTTGCTCACGATCACATGGGCAGACCTGCCCGTTTTTGCCACTGTTATTGTTGTTGCGTTGGCAGTGCTTTATAAAAGTTGGCAAGCTCAAATTCAAATCGCAATCGATCCTGATATGGCCGTCAGTGAAGGCGTCAGTGCGAAATGGCAACGCTTGATTTTTATGTTGCTACTGGCTTTATTTACCATTTTAGCGCTTCGTGCAGTAGGTTCTTTACTGATGGGTGCCTTGCTTGTCATTCCAGCACTTACCGCTCGACTGCTTGCCCACTCTCCAAAACAAATGGTGATTTGGGCCTTTGTGATTGCGCAAATTGGGGTGACGGTTGGTTTATGGTCCAGTGCAGGGCTGAATACCTCTACAGGACTCAGCATTGTTTTAACCATGTCGATTTTGTTTGCGTTGATTTTTATCGCGCAGAAGTTCAAAAAACTGACATAAATAAATGAGCCATAAACGTTATTTTATCAGCGCATGTCTACTCGGACAAAAAGTCCGTTATGACGGCAAAGACTGCTTAGTCTCTCAGTTAGTTCAAGCTTTGCTCGATAAAGATTATGTCAGCTTATGTCCTGAAGTCAGTGCAGGACTTCCAACCCCGCGTCCCGCAGCAGAAATTCGCCACGGGTCAGGTGCTGATGTTTTATTAGGCCACGCACAGGTTTTTTCCTCAGATAGTCATCAGCTTAGCGATGTCTTTATTCAAGGTGCTTACAAAGCTTTAGCATTAGCGCGAGCCAATCATGTCACGCATGCCGTGCTCAAAGCCAATAGCCCATCCTGTGGCAGCGATGGTATTTATGATGGCTCATTTACTGGACAAAAAATTGCAGGGGAAGGAATCACTGCCGCCCTATTTCGTCAGCACGGTATACATGTGGTTACCGAACAACAATTTTTAGCAGAATTGACGCAGACTAAACTTACTGATGAACCAAACTAAGCAGTCCCGCCGCACAACTGAACAACACTGCGAAAGTACGATTGAGATATTTTTGCTGTCGCGGAGATTTTAAGAGTTTTAAAACTTTCGCTGCTAACCCCGTATATCCCGCCATCACAATCAAATCAATCGTGACCATCGTGACGGCCATCACCGCATATTGACTCCACTGTGGTTTAGACAAATCCAAAAATTGTGGTAAAACAGCCAATAAAAATACGATTGCTTTGGGATTGCTCATATTGATCAAAAAGCCATACATCACCAATTTAAAGCGCGATTTAGTCGGTTGTTCTTGTTGAATTTCAATCGATTGGATGGGTGCCATCCATTGTAAATAAGCCAAATACAATAAATAAGCCACACCAAACCACTTCACAGCCCAAAATGCCCAAGGCGTTGTGGCAAAGAGCACCCCTACCCCAGCCGCCACAATACCGATTTGTACCAACAAGGCGAGTTGTAAACCCAGCGCATTCCAATAACCATGCCGAAAACCATAGTTAAGGCCACTCGACATTGACGCAATGGCCCCTGCCCCTGGAGAAATACTAATGATCCAACATGCGAGTACAAAGCCAAGCCAAATTTGAAATGACATAGTGGTATTGAGAAAAAAAAGACCTTTAGATTATATGATCTTTCATGCTTTTAGGGTTTATTATTCATCAATGAATTTATCACTTAAGGCTATGAAGCTGAAACTGCATAAGGCACAATAAGTACAGCCAATAGAAATAACAATTTTTTTAGGAGCCATGAATGACCGCCCAATCTGTAATTCTACCATTACCTTCAGATCATGCCCGTTTTATTGTTTTACGTTTAAAAGATTTAAGTATTGAAGAACTTAAAGAAAAATTAGAAGATTTATTTTCAACTCGTGATCGCCTTATTACCCAACATCCACATGCGCAGATTAAAACAGCTGTTGCTTTTGGCCCTGAACTTTGGGCACAACTTCATCCTACAGCGCCTGCAGGGTTTAAACAGCTAGAGCCCATTTATGGCTCTTTCAATATGCCTGTTTCACCTGCGGATGTTTTAATTCATATTGCGTCTCAGCGTACCGATATTTGTTTTGCCCTTAGCCAATCCTTCTTTGAAGGCATCCAAGAGAAAGTTGATGTTTTAGATGAACGAGTCTGTTTCCGCAATTTTGATGGTCGAGATTTGACTGGTTTTATTGATGGTACTGAAAACCCGCAGTTCCCCGATGATCGTGCTGCAACGACCTTATTAAGTGAAGATGCAGGAGTATTCGCCGATGGTTCTTTTATCTTTGCGCAGCGCTATTGCCATGATTTGGAAAAGTGGAAAAAATTAAAAGTTGATGCTCAAGAGCAAGTCTTTGGACGGACAAAACTTGAAAGTATTGAACTAGATGATGACGTTAAGCCTGAAAATTCTCACGTTGCACGTGTCGTGGTTGAAGATGATGAAGGCGAAGAAATGGAAATCCTACGTCACTCGCTTCCTTATGGCGATGGTAAAGGTGAGCAAGGTTTATTTTTTATTGCCTATACGAAAGATTTAAACATTATTGATGCGATGTTACTGCGTATGTTCGGCACCAGTGGTGATGGAATTCATGACCGTATGCTTCATTTTGTGACTCCTGTTGACGGTGCTTATTATTTTGCGCCGAGCGAAGAGTTGTTGGAAGCAGTGTTGGAAGGGTGAGTTTAAATTAGGAGTAACTATCATTTTTAGTTACTCCTAATTTAATCAATTAACAACAAACTCTCCATTATTATTCAGAGTAATTTTCAACAACTTCCCATTCTTTGTATAAAAGATTTCATAGTTTTCATTAATTGTTATATTGTTGGAAGCATCTATAGTAATTTTTTTAAATAGTCCCAATGCATTTACTGAGGTAAGATTAATTACAGCGCGACCAGAGTCAGAAGACGATGGAGATGCTATTAAGATCACACCATTTTTTGATTCAGGAAAGATAACTGAACTACCATAATTTTCATCAAGTTCGTTATAAACTTTCAATAAAGCAGAAACATCAATTAAATTTACTTTATCACAACCAGCCTTACTATTTTTCAAAATACAGTTGATGTGATCATCACTATTATAAGGTAATAAAGTTACAGAAAATCCATCATCATTTTTTTTATTAATTGCTTTTAAAACTCTACCATTATCTCTTCCAATTTCATTTAACCTGATTATGTATTCCCCCCTATAACACTCTTCCTTTACCAATCCAACACCCTCCCCTAGAGTATAAGATTTTTTACTCTCACATCTATTCTCAATACCTTTTTTCCATAGGGTAAAATCTTTTCTTTCATTGTTTTTTAATTTCTTCAACTCTTTTTCAAGAAGAAAATTTTCTTTTCTAATACATTGAAATTTTTCCTCAACATTATTTGAATTGCAGCCATTTGTGCTAGTTTTTGCACATGCCACATTCAGAAAACCTAATCCTATAAAAAAAATTAAATAAAGAAAATTAAAATTAAACATGGTGTTAAATTCCTTTAAAATTATCTGGAAGTCTTAATTTAAATGGTTTTGGAATACTATCTTCTAATTCAGAAACTGTACCATGTGCATGAATTGCTTTTCCATGACCAAAAATTAGACCATCTCTAACAGCTTTATCATGAAAAACATTGACCCATGCTTTTCGATTATATTCATCAGAATAATATTTATTTGCATAATTCAAATGCCCCCCCACAATGGATGGGCGACCATTTGCTCTTTCAATCAAATAACTATTCACGAAATTTTTTATCCTTGAGCTAACAGCAGACATTGGCATATTTTGAACAGAACCATATGGCTCTAAACTTTTAGGTCCTGTTATTTTAGAGAACTGACGATGTGCATTGACAACATTTCTCACAGTACCTCCCCATACACCAGATTTCGTCCTATTTAATATAGTATCTACAACTCCAGCAGCTTGTTGTTTAAAATTATTTTCATTTTTAAATTTAATTACTTCAGTCTCCGTTACCTTCATAATATCAATAATATCTTGATTCGATAAAATCAACTCACTTTCTAAAATATTAGATTTAGGAGCTTCATTTTTAAAGATAATACCAGAACAACTGAGTAAAGATTGCTTATTTATTTCTTTTAGTAGAACAGAGAATAATTCTCCATTTAGATCTTTAACTGTTTTTTTAAAATAAATTTCATTTCTAGCAACCATTGAAAATTTTGTCACATCGTAATGTACCCATGTACTTGCTCCCGAAGAACCATCATTAAACTTTTCTGGCTCCATATAAATTTTATCATCTTGTCTTTGTTCTGAAGCATTCATCTTAGCTACTAATATTCTTTTACGTATTTTATTCATATCTTGAGGAGCTGTAGTTCTAACTCCATTTTTATTAAAATGTATATCTAAAGCTAGTCCCATATGGTTAACACTAGTTCTTTTCTTTTGTTTATTACTCTCGATACACCTATACCCGGACTCTATATATGCTACTTCGATATTTTCAGATTTAAAATCATTTTTTAGATAAAAACTTAATGCCTTCAACACCCATATTAAAGACCTATGTAAACCTGGATACTCATTTGCAGTATTTAATCCTGATTTCACCCCTCTAATATTATTACCATACCCTAAACACTCACCACACGGACAAGAAGCCTTCGCCATAAAACTTGCTATTGGATACTCATAGTAAAACTTATCCAAAGCGGATAAAACACTTCCACAAATTTTTCCAGTTTCAATCACCCCCATATAATCTCTCTGAAATTGCCTAATACAAGCAGCTGTTAAGTTAGTAAACTCATCTGTGGGTAATGCACCACCAAACCCAGCTAAACGAATATTAATTTCTCTAATTAATTCACTTTTACCTGATGAAATACATTGAGGATTGGTTTTACATAAATTTTCAGTATTCGTTTTGGGTGTTCCACTCTCTTGGCTACGGTCTTCAACTGTCGGGATTTTAGAGCCTAAATTGACAGTTTCATTGAGTATATTCTTACCCTCTTCATAAAGCTCATTCACCTTATTTAAGATTTCATTACCTAAATTTCCTGAAAAAAGCCCATCACCTTGCTTTTTTTGCGGGCTCGCCTGAGAAGGCTTTTTTGCTTTTTGCCTCTGAGATATTTTTGATGTTGTACTAGGGGACGATTGATTTTTGGGTTGTGTGGCTGATTTTGCTTTTTGTTGATGCACATGATTTCCTGCAGCTGGAATATTTACTTCCAACTTAATCACTTGACCAATATAAATCTTATTTGGATCATCTATCTTATTTAGGCGTTCTAATGCACGAACTGTCGTATTATTTTTCTGAGCGATATCAAATAAAGTTTCTCCTTTTTTCACAACATGTGTTTTTCTTTTATATTCTCCATTACTTCCCTGATTAGTAAATGTCGTTAAGTTTAAAAGAACTTTAGGGCTCGTAATCTTTACAATCATCCTATCTCTCGACATAACAAAGCTTTGAACTTTTAGCATTAAACCATCAAACATACTTTTGACATGAACATCTAATGCTGTACCTTTATCTCGGCTAATTTCAACAATGCACCCTTTAGAATTTGTTGCACCAGCTGCAATAACCTGTCCAGTCCTTTGGTTCGTCACTTTATATTGAACTTTAGGAATTGGGCTTCCAAATAAATCTAAAATTTGTATAGTAACCAATGATTTTTTATTCATTTCTAATCCTTATTATTTTCATTATGATTTATTTCTAAATTCTCACCATTTACATTTTTATCAATACTAAAATCATCTTCATCAAAACTTTCGACTCGTAAACCCCATTCACCATCAGACCCAACAAGTACTTGGACTTTTGTTGGGTCTGATGTGTTAATTTTTCCTGTACGGCCATGTTCATCTATTACCCCTGCAATAAATGCATTTGTCTCAGGAATAAAAGCTTTGTAACTGAGCTGATTAAAATCACTTGCCCAAAATAAATTATAAATATCTAGCCGATTGCTAAAAGTAGAAGAGCAAGGTAATTCAGGAACCTCATAAGATACTTTTGCCCCACCCACAAAACTATGCTGACCCGCCTTACTTTCAAACTTTCCACCTGTTATCGTAAAAATCCCATCCCCATTAATTTTGAGCTGTGAACCACCAGCAGTCAGTACAATTTCCTTCGGACTGGTTATTTCTATTTTATCTTCAGTTGAAATCAGCTTAATCACCTTACGCGCAATCGCCTCTATCGCATCATCTTGCGCCTGTAATTCAACTTTTCCTTTTGCAGCAAATGCCTTTAGCCCTTTTTGTGCAGCAAATAAGCTCACTTTATCCTGTGCATGCGCAATAATATTCTTCTGAGCACTTAAGTTAATGGACCCCTGTGCGCTTTCAGCGATGTCTTGAGTAGCTTGTAATACAATATCTTCAGGCGTCGTTAAGGCAATACCATTGGGGGAAGCCAGCAGCATTAAAGCCTGACGAAAGATCTTCGCTTGAGCTTGTTGCTGGTCATCCTGAGCTTTTTCTAGGCCTTGAGTATAGCCTTCCATAAAACCTTGCATGGAGCCCAACGCCTGCATGGGATTAACATCCAATTTGCTGCCTTTATTAAAGGTTCCGCAGGCACTGGTCAGGTCAAAGTCTTTCATCTCGACATTAGCAATCACTTTGCCTACATCTTTTAAAGCGGCGAATGGATCCGCATTCAATTTTTCTTTAACGCCTTGCAACTGACTTTTCAAAGCATCTGTGCCATGTTCTTCGAGGTTATCGATAAAAGCTTTTAAATTTTCTATTGAAGCCTCTGTATCCCTAAAATAGTCTTTAAATTCATTAATCAAATTATCTGTGTCTTGACCAAATTTTTGAATATCCTCAATAAAACTACCACACGTTTTTAATGCTGAAATCGGATCCTGATTAACTGCCGTTTTAAATAAACCAACGGTTGCTTGGAGTGCTTGATTGGCACCTTGTAACTCTAGAGACTGAATCAATTTAGGCAAACGATTAACCACATTCAGTGCATCAGTCTGTTGTTTAACAGCCAAAGTACTTAGCATGTGCATACTGTCATGACCTTGCTGCAAGATGGACTGGGCTTCTGACGCAGCCAAATGATCTGCGACTGCCTGATCCTGAGCATAGGTACTAATCAAAAGACCTTTGCCTGCACGCATGGCCCCCCATTGATCCGTTCTTAACTCAAAACCCTCACCACGCCCATCACTGTTTTCAGTTTCTTTTGGATGACTCAGGTTGCCAAGGTTGAGCTGACTCGCTCCATGACTGCTGTGTAGCTGCACACTAATTTGTCCTGTCGTATCATCAAAACGCAGTTGGTTAAAGCCTTGCCCTGCAACCTCTTGTGAACGGATCCCGCTGAGTTTCTTCGTCGCAGGCAATGTCCCTTTCACATCAAACATGGTTTGGTGGCGCTCGGCTTCATGAATGCGTCCTACTACAAAGGGTCGATCGACATCCCCCTCAAAGAAGTCGATGACCACAATTTCTCCGATACGCGGATGAAAACGTGCGCCATATCCTTCACCCGCCCATGGGGTCAACACATCGACCCAAGCCGAGTCCGTGTCATTGTCATTTGCACCCGCACCACCATCATGAGCATGGTCATCACTACGCGTAAACATGAAGCGAACTTTAATCCGCCCCCATGCATCCACATAAATTTCTTCCCCTTCAGGCCCGACGACTTTGGCCCGTAAAGGATAGGCTGCTGGACGATGTATCCACGCTTGATATTCAGGAACAATTTTGACCTCACGGCGTACGACAAAGAGTTCATTTGCTTGTCGTTCCTCACTCAGACCCTGCCAGCGACTCCCTTTTAGTAATAGATTGATTTGCTGTAGCAACTCTTTGGGTAAATTATTTTGGTTATAAAAGACTTTGCCTAAAATGAGAAATTCACGCTCTACGGACACATGCTGGTCTATTTCAGGATGATCAACCATTTCAAACCAATAGCCCACTTGCGCATCTCGAACGCTACTTTTTGCTGTGAAATATTTGGCCTGAAGCTCATGATATTGGTTCAGTTGTTGGTTGAGACGATCTAGTTGACTGCTATTGGCAGACGTGGCTTGATCCTCACCCTGTAGATCAGCTGTCCATGCTGGACTAACACACCAGACTTGTTCCAGACCCAAGCTTTCATTGTCTTGTTGATCACTGTGCTGATGCGCACTCAATACAGCTTGACTCTGATCTTGAGCTAAATGTTGCGCTTGCCAACGTTGCGTCTGTACCGTGGTGGACTGTAAGTGACGTTCAGCAATAAAACTGGTGATGCTATCAAAAGGCTCAGCGGCATGGCTGCGGTGGAAACGAATCGTACGACGACCCAGTGCTGTAAAAGCTTGATTATCATCCATCAAACGAAGTTGCTGTACCTGAATCGGTTCCGACGAACTGAGCACCATCGGAGCTTGTTCATCGATCAACCAATTAATCCCTTCACTCCGCCATAGTCGAGTGAGAAATTCAGCGTCGGTTTCATTAGACTGCATGACAAAGGGTCGTACATCATAATCACGGCTCAAACCCTCTAAGTTCAGGCTTAAGCTGGCTGCAAATAACGTGCTGTGACTTTGCCATTCGCTAAACAGAGTTTCAGTAATTTCACGAACACTTTTGCTCATAAACACACGACTGTTTCTGCGCTTATGCCACAGCGCTGTTGCATCTTCAATCGTCAGTTTATAAACAGTTAATGCGCCATCACTTTGCCCCTGACCGGCACTGGTAATCACCCCCGTCAGACGAGAAAGCTGTCCCACATCCGTGACCTGATCAACCGCGACTCGCCCACCAATGAACTGTTTTAAAGGCAAATAAGCGTTGGTCGATAGACATAGGATTTCAGCTTTTAGGCCCTGATTAATGCGATGTTCACCCTCAATCCGCTGAATAAACACCTGTGTGTTCAAAGCTGGATTAGAAAAATGAATATGCAAAGCACGTTTTTGTGAGCCGAATCCAAAGGATTCCAGCATTTTATAAATAGAATTGAACATGATCATTGTTAAGTTATTGGTTTTTATACTTGTGCGCGGAGTGTACAAAATGTCTTTTTTTTAATCTAGTAAAATAATGTTAATGAAGACGCAGCTCTCAAAAAATAAAAAGGAGCATCATGCTCCTTTTTATTCGATCTCATTTTAAGCTTTAGAAGGCGACACGTTTATAGTGACGATACTCTGGCTTCCAAAAGTTCTTCTCAATCGCGTGTTGCAATTGTTCATCACTAATAATCGGGGCTACACCTGCATCCATTGCTGCTTTGGCCACTTTGAAGGCTATCAGCTTAGAGACCTTCTGAATTTCATCAATCTCAGGCAATAAATCTGCTGTAGGATTCACGAGCATCGGTGAGCAATCTGCCAAAGCATTACTCGATGCAATTAACATGGAGTCAGTCACACGGGTTGCATTGGCCGCAATCACGCCCAGCCCAATGCCTGGGAAGATATACGAGTTGTTGCACTGCGAAATATTATAAATTTTGCCTTGATAATTGACAGGAGCAAAAGGACTGCCTGTCGCTATCAAAGCCTTGCCGTCCGTCCAGTGAATAATATCTGCTGGCACGGCTTCGACACGCGAAGTGGGATTAGAGAGTGGCAATACAATCGGACGATCACAGTTCGAAGCCAAAGTACGAATCACTTCTTCAGTGAATAAGCCCGGCTGACCCGATACGCCAATCAATACGGTAGGTTTGGCATTCTTCACGACATCGAGCAGTGAAATCACCTCTTCAGCATTGCCCCATTCCGCTATTACGTCTGGCTTTTGCGCCAATTTACGTTGGAAATCGAGTAGATTCGGCTGATTTTCAGTGATTAAACCAAAACGATCGACCATATACACGCGTGCACGCGCTTCGGCATCAGTTAAACCCTCAACTTTCATCTGTGCAACAATTTGCTCAGCAATCCCACAGCCTGCTGAACCCGCACCTAAGAAGGCAACGGTTTGATCTTTGAGCTGTTTACCTGCCGCACGTGATGCAGCAATCAAACTGCCCACAGAAACGGCTGCGGTACCTTGAATATCATCATTAAAACAACAGATTTCATCACGGTACTTATTCAATAACGGCATGGCATTATTTTGCGCAAAATCTTCAAATTGAATTAAGGCTTTCGGCCAACGACGCTTGATCGCAGCAATCACTTCATCGACAAAAGCATAGTACTCATCACCACTGATACGCGGTTGATTCCAACCCATATAAATTGGGTCATTCAGTAACTGCTGATTATTGGTCCCGACATCGAGGGTAATTGGTAACGTATAAGCTGGGCTAATACCCCCACACGCGGTATAGAGCGACAACTTTCCAATCGGAATACCCATACCACCAATGCCTTGGTCGCCCAAGCCTAAAATACGCTCGCCGTCGGTAATCACAATAACTTTGACATTTTTCTTGTTGATGTTATGCAAGATGTCATCAATATGCGCACGGTCTGGATAGGAAATAAATGTACCACGATGGCGACGATAAATATCCGAAAAACGCTGACAGGCCTCACCCACCGTTGGAGTATAGATAATCGGCATCATCTCACTTAAATGGTTTTCAATGAGGTGATAGAACAAGGTTTCGTTGGTGTCTTGAATATTACGCAAGTAAATGTGCTTATTGATCGCATCATTAAAAGCACAGTACTGTTGATAAGAACGCTGACTTTGTTCTTCAATGCTTTCTTCAACATGCGGAATTAAACCATGCAAGTTGAAGCGAGTGCGCTCTTCTTCCGTAAATGCCGATCCTTTATTTAACAGCGGCAACTCAAGCAAGGTATTGCCCGCATAAGGGATGTATAAGGGTTGTTTTGTCTTTAAATATTCTGTCGTCATTACCTATCTCGTTATACATAGATTTAGATGAACCTATGGGGAGAATCTATGCATCTAATTCGGCTACTAGCTTAGCGCCATTTGCTCGTCTTTTGATATTTATAAGCGTGATGCAATTATCAAAGCGATTTAGTCTGAAAATAAAAATCAAACCAACTCAACGTAAAAAGGACGTTTACGACAGTCTTTCGGTCAAATAACGCATGGATAAAATTTGAACTTAAATAAAGCTCAAGCTAAGCTAACGCTTTTATTTCTTCTTTATATTAAAAATGATCATCAAAAAATTGAGGTTGTTGAGCCTCGCATGTCTTTACCTCACACAAATGACAGCATGCCAATCCATTTCTACAGCGCAGACTACAGTGAGTGATAAAATTACAGGACTATTTGGTCATAACGAAAAACTGCCTGAAATCGATCCCAAAGGCATTGTCGATATCAGTAAAGCCACCATCGAGCAATATGAGCAACTCAGTGCAAATTTACCCTTGAACCAATGGGTCTATTTGGAGAATGAAAAACAAGGGATTTATCAGCTACAAAACAAATCGACCGAAAGCTTTGTGCTCTCACTACGTCTGAATTGTAAAATCAGCAGTCATCCGCCTACATTTGAGCTTCAAGATGCGCAAGGCAAACGTATCTTATATGGCTATGATAAAGAAGCAGGACAGATTCAGTTTTTACTCGACAACAAAAACTACGGCAATCCCTTTGATCCATTTCAACGCCAAACCCTAAGTCGTTTTCAACAACAGCTTGCCAGTGCCAAAGTGATTAAGCTCTTTCATGCCGGCAAACTGTATCGTTTTCAAAACCAAAATGCGGAACTCCTAAGTAAACCTGTCTCATGCCGTGAAAATAGCTAAAATGGGCTTATTTGGGTGGGTTCAAATGTGACATATCGACAAACACACCGGTCAAACGGCGCACAATCGGCAGCACAATGAGCACTACAGGATAAGCCACCACCCAAGACATCATCCATGCGGACAGCCAACCCTGTAGGAAATTGTCCACCCAGCCCAAATTGCGCCAAAGATTGATCATCGAGATAATGCCACTCATAAAAAATGAGATAAAAAATGGCAAAATAAACATGGCATATTTTGCTGGTAACTTGGGAATATTCCCAATGATCATGGGCCGCTGTTCAGACACGTTTTATCCTTAAAAGTATGCGTTTTAGTTTTCATCATACTGCGCTTTTCATGTTTATTGCAGTGCAATCGTTAGCAGTTTTTGAACATTTTTTATTCTATGAAAATGGATTCACCTAAAGACGTGGAAATTTGCTATATTTAGCGTTTTTCTGCGACATCAAATTTTCGACTGAATATGAACACGGCAATCCAAGCAGCTCTCGAGCACGCAGTGCAAAACCTTCAAGCTGAAGGCGTCCTTCCAGCAGACTGGAACAACAGCAGCAATTTGACGCGTACCAAAGACCGAAGCCATGGTGACTTCGCGTCCAATATCGCGATGATTGCCTCTAAAGCTGCGGGTATGAAGCCACGTGATTTAGCCGAAAAAATTCTTGCTGCACTGCCTGAAGTGGCGGACATCAGCAAAGCAGAAATCGCAGGCCCTGGCTTTATTAACTTCTTTTTAAATGCTGACCAACGTTTTGCTGTACTTGATCAAATTCAAGCGCAAGGCAAGCAATTTGGTCGCACTCAAGCCAATGCTGCGAAAAAAATCCAAGTGGAATTCGTTTCTGCCAACCCAACATCGAGCTTGCACGTTGGTCATGGTCGTGGCGCAGCCTATGGGATGACCGTTGCAACCTTGCTTGAAGCAACAGGTGCAACCGTAGACCGTGAATATTATGTGAATGATGCAGGCCGTCAAATGGACATCCTTGCAACATCTACGTATTTACGCTACCTCGAATTAACAGGCCAAGAACTGGTTTTCCCTAAAAATGCCTATCAAGGCGATTATGTTAAAGAAATCGCTCAAAGCATTATCGATGCTGATGGCGATGCTTACGTTCGCCCTGTAGCAGACGTGTATAAAGATGTTCCTGAAGATGTGCAATATGCAGAAGAACTCGATGCCGAAGGCAATAAAGTTGTCCTTTCAGGCGACAAAGAAAAGCACATTGATGGTTTAATTCATAATTCACAAAGCTTAATCGGTGAAGCTTACCGTGTATTCCACCAAGCAGCTCTCAATGCCATCTTAGATGACATCAAAGATGACTTGGGCGAGTTTGGTGTAACCTTTAACCAATGGTTCAGCGAAGCCTCATTAACAGACAAAATTGATGAAGCTTTAGAAACTTTAGAACAACGTGGTTTCTTATACGAAAAAGACGGCAACATTTGGTTCAAATCGACTGAATTTGGCGATGAAAAAGACCGTGTTGTGAAGCGTCGTAATGGACAAACCACTTACTTTGCTTCTGACATTGCTTATCACCTGAACAAATTACAACGTGGCTATACCGATATCATTGATATCTGGGGCTCAGACCACCATGGCTATATTTCACGGGTCAAAGCAGCCATTGATGCCTTGGGGTATGACTCGAAAAAACTCACCGTTCTATTGGTTCAGTTCGTCAGCCTATGGCGTGGTGGTGAGATGGTACAAATGTCATCTCGTTCTGGTCAGTTCGTGACTTTACGTGACCTGCGTAAAGAAGTGGGCAATGATGCTGCGCGTTTCTACTACGTGATGCGTAAGTCTGAACAACACATTGACTTTGACTTAGACCTTGCAGTTTCACAAAGCAAAGACAATGCGGTGTACTACATCCAGTATGCGCATGCACGTGTCAATCGTATGGTCGATGTGAAAGCACCTGAAAAAGGCATTCCTTTTGATCGTAGCAAAGCAGCCGATTACGATGCGACCTTATTAACTCTTGATGCTGAAACTGAAATTCTTGCCAAACTTGCGGCCTATCCTGAAATTGTGCTTCGTGCTGCAAATAGCTATGAACCACACCAAGTGGGTAACTATTTGAAAGAACTCGCAGCGTTATTCCATGGTTGGTATAACTTGGATAATACAAGAATTATCGACGAACAGAATATTGCCCTTTCGCAAGCCCGTTTATTACTTTCAATAAACGTACAACAAGTTTTGCGTAATGGTTTAGAGTTACTAGGTGTGTCTGCACCTGAGACGATGTAAATAGCAAAGCAACGCTTTGCACATTGTCGCAAGATGAAGGGCTTTGCCCGAAGTAACTATGTAATAAGTCAAGCAAAGCTTCACACATGGCTGCAAGACCGAAAGCTATGCTTGAGGTAACGATGTAAAAAGCAACGCTTTACACATCGTCGCAAGATTGAAAGCTAAGCTTAAAGTAGCCATATCAACCCTAATGTATTTCTCGCTTTGTGAAACTTGAATTTTGCAAAGCGATTCTTTATTTTACGATGATGCCTCTTTTAATCCCTTGAGGCCAAGTATTAAAATAAAGAAAAGAATGGGCCAGTCCCTCATATTGATTAGAAGAAAAGAGGTTTCCACGTGTTTGGAAAAACGCAGCGCGGTGTATCTGAAAGACCGAACAAACCCAAAAAGCCACTGATTCCAGCTTGGCTCGGTACACTTGTGGTCATTTTAATCGTGCTCTGTTTTGCTGTAGCACTGTTACTGTGGAAACCTTGGGCACCAGTGAAGCCGAAAGGTCAAATCACCTCGGAACATTATCAAGAAGAAACCAATAAAGACTACCGTTTCTACGACTTACTGCCACAGCAGCAAGTGACTCCGATTCCAGATCAAGCCATTCCTGAAACCAAAGACAATCCAAGCACTGTGGTGATTGTTGAAGCACCTGCTGCCGAAGAAAGCACCCCTGCTGAACCGGGTTTAACCGAAGCAGCACCGACACCGCAAGCACCAAGCTTTATTTTGCAAGTGCGTAGCTACCCTGACCCAGACAGTGCAGATGCACGTCGTGCAGAAATTATCTTAAATGGTCTCTCTGCCGATGTCGTCAAAACCGTTGAAGGCGGCCAAACATGGTATCGCGTGATTTCAGGGCCATATGACTCGCAAGAAGCCGCGGTGATTGCACAGCAAACCCTACAACATAGCGGGATTGATTCGATTGTAGTCAAACGCTAAAACAAAAAAAGGATGCCTCGGCATCCTTTTTTATACTCTGAGTTTGGCGAGAAAATTTTCAATCAATTGCACAACATGCTCAGCATGCACATAAGCCAAATCATGTTGACCCTGTGACACGATGTGCAATTCAGCATGTGGTATTTGACGGTGTAAGGACTGCCCCACCGCAACAGGACTAATCGGATCTACATCGCCCCAAATCAACAAAACTGGACACTGGATACGCTCCAGACTGTCTGTCAAATCAGACTGATGCTGAACAAACCAATCAGGAACCGTAAAGCTCTGTTGATAATCCTCTCTCCAATCCCCAATCCGCCACCTGAAAAAAACTTAAATCAATACCGCCTGAGGTTGCCACGAGCACCAAGGCCTGCACCTGCTCAGCTTTTTTTAAGGCAGCTTCCACTGCAAAAATGCCGCCCATCGATTGTGCAACGACCACAGAAGGCTGTTGGATTTGATTCAATATATCGTCTTGTAAGCCCTCAAAACTCTGTATATCCACATCATCAGGATAGCCACCAAAGCTCGGATAAGCGACGACCATGGTTGAATCGTCCTGAGGAAGGTGCTGTATGACCGGTTGCCAAAATGCCGTATTGCCCGATGCACCGGGTAAGAAAATCAAGTTCAAACCATTACCACCCACTAGAACCCACTGAGCTCTTTGGCTTTTTTAAAGGCTGGCCGCTGCTGAATGCGCTGTGCATAAGCAACCATTTGAGGGTTATGGGCTTTTACCCGCTCTTGCATCGCCACCACAGGGAAGCTCATTTGGATATCGGCAAAGGAAAAATCCCCTGCAAAATAATCATGTTGAGATAAATAATTTTCCAAATATGCACTGTGCTCTTTCAAGCGTGGATTAATAAAACCGCCTTTCACCCCATCACAAATTTTATTGGCAAGCGGTTTAATTAGAAATGGAACATGCTTCGGTACATGACTCATCACCAAGGTCATAACCAAATATGGCATCAACGAGCCTTCGGCATAATGCATCCAGTAGTTGTATTGCATTAAGTCCTTTGGATTTTGCGGTTTAAACTTGTGTTCTGTATCGTAGGTGGCTTGCAAGTATTCTAAAATCACCGCAGATTCTGCTATGACCAAATCACCATCGGTCAAAACAGGGGCTTTGCCTAAGGGATGAATGTTTTTTAACTCAGGTGGTGCAGCATAGGTCGGTAGGCGTTTATAAAACTTCACCTCATACTCCAACCCTAACTCTTCCAAAGCCCATAAAATGCGTAAAGAGCGTGAATGTTCCAAATGGTGCAGGGTGATCATTGTTTTACCTTTTTTAATTGAAATCTAGCACTCACTTTACGCTAAAATTTGGATTTTGCACCTGTCGATACACATGAATATCCAGTCGCACAAAATCCTTTACCGCCTATAAAAAACCGTCAAGCGAGTTAGACAATTGAGGTTTCAATCTCGACGGAACGTAATAAAGTTTTAGTGACTGGTGTTTTTTGACAGATGTCTAAGATTTTTTGGCGCGCTTCTTCTGTCAATGTTTGCTCAAACGACAAACGACGGCTGATCCATTCTCGGCCTTCTTTATTGGCATTAAAATCTGCTTCGACACTAAAAGCCCCCACTCAATACCTTTGTGCTGCGCATACATCCGCAGGGTAATCATGGTGCAGGAAATCAAACCTGTACAAATAAAGTTATAAGGTGCAGGGCCTTTATCTTGACCGCCAAAAGACGCTGGTTTATCGGTAATAAATTGGTGTTGTCCACTGCTTACTTCACCAGACCTTCGACGCATGTTTTGACTTCTGCATTCGCAATGATTGCCATTTTTTTATTATCCTATTTTTCATTGATATTATTTTGAATAGGTTTCAAGTATTGAAACTGTCCACCTATTCTGTTGTTGAACGACTTGTCGCAGTATTCAATTTATTTTGAAGCACGCATTTGGTCTGGAAATGCTGGAGCTTCCAGTCGTGGCCCTTCATAGTCAGGAATTGAACCAAAACGTTCATCTTGTGCAATCCACTGATCACGCGCAATTTTCAATTCTTCTTGAGTACGACCAACAAAGTTCCACCACAGTAGAATTGGACTTTCAAATGGCTCACCACCTAACAGTAACAAGCGGCTGCCAGCATGAATTTCAATTTCAATCGCACTAACACCCTGCTCGAGTACCACCATATTGTCTTCTGTCAGTTCATGCCCATTAACCGTGGCCGTTCCTTCTAAAGCCATAAAGCCATATTCAAAGTTAGGATTGAGCGTTAAACGGGTTTTGGTACTTTCTGCTGCGCTTAAGTCCACCCCTAATAGCTCGGTATAAACACTCACAGGTGAGGTCGTATTTAAAAACTCTCCGACCAAAACGGTAAATTCCACCCCATCTTTTTCCACCACTGGCAGTTCTGGATAATGATCGAAACGTGGTTCAACAGCAATTTCTGCATCGGGCAATGCAATCCACAATTGTGCTGCATGCATTTTGGTTTCTGTATCTGGTGCGACTTCCGTATGGGAAATCCCGTGTCCTGCGGTCATTAAATTGACCTGTTTTGGACGAATCAACTGTTTGCTACCCAAACTGTCGGTATGCATCATGGTGCCTTCTATCATCCATGTAAAGGTTTGCAAACCGATATGTGGATGTGGGCCAACATCTAAACCGTCCCCTTGAGGGAAGGTTACAGGGCCTGCATGATCTAAGAAACACCATGCACCAATCATTCGTTTATGGCGACTTGGCAGCGCGCGTTTGATGACCGTCCCTTGGCCGATTTCAGCACTTCTCAGTGGAAACTCTTGAATGAATTGATTTACGTATTTTTCACAGTCATCCGAATGTGAAAGTTCAGTATAGTTATTATTCGTCATGTGCTTACTCATTACAGATCTATATGTCCTAGATCATAACAAGTGGATTCCCAACTGCACATCCCTAAAAATAGAATGCTGATTCTTAAACTTGGGACAATATCTTGTGTTTTCAAAACTTAACTACAAGGCAATGCATCGATGTAAAAATGTTGTTACATCTTTATAAGGTGTGTTTTTGCTCTGCAAAAGTGTTTTAGAAGTGATGGAAAGCCATCGCTTAGGAAAAATCAAAAGTTTTCTTCATCGAAACAATGTAAGCTTATTATTTACTAATTTTTGACTATTTCATAAATCTGAGAAGACGTAATAATTTCTACCGCTTTAGGTTTTTCCAAATTGATAGATGAGAGGAACTCTATCATTTCATCAAATGAGATTTCATCCCCTAATACAATGTCATCAATTCCTAAAAGGTCTCCCTCTTTTAACTTTTTTTCTAATCTCATGGCTTCAGGTTTATCCATAGTAACTAAGTAACACCTAGCCTTACGGTGTACATATTTTAATGATACAGCTTCTAAATCGGCCTGCTTATATCTCTCTCTTAAGGATGTCTTAGCCGAAATTGATATTGGACCAAATTCTTTACTATAAACAATCAGATCAAAGTTAACATTTGGTACAAAAACAACATTTGCTTGAGAAAAAATTGGCCCGATTCCGCTCTCAAGCATTACTGTCGCAATAATTACCTCAAATACTTTACCATTAATATTGTTATTGTTTGGACAATTGTCTTTATATGCTTTCCATAGAACTTGTAGTTGTTCATGCGGTTTTAAATTTTGAATATCTAAACTCTTTTCAAGAACCAGTTTAAAAGCCTCATATACAGCCCCTTTCTTTACAATGTTATATTTATTTAATAAGTGTGAATTGTTCTGCACTTAGTTTTTCCTTAATTTTTTTATAGAATGCTTCTATGGCATCAACTGATACAGAATTTCCTAACTGTTTCATTGCCTCTATTTCAGATACAGGAAAAATGAAATCCGAAGGAAACCCTTGCATCAAAAGACCTTGTTTAGAAGTTAAACGTCGAATCTCACCATCAACTTTATAAAATTCCCAATTTCGTCGATCACCATAAACTGATCCACGCCCACCAACTCGTAGTGTAAAGCCAACTTCTTTTTCACAATTGCCTGAAAAAATATCACTCATTGTATATTTCAATGGAAGCTTTTCTGGTAGCTCTATTTTTGTTACACCATCTCGAAAACCAATCATAAAAAGACGAGGCCGATGCTGTGGTAAACCATAGTCGCTTGATTTTACAACAAAACTTTGAAAGCTATAACCAAGTGCCTCAAGTTTTTCTTGAATAACTGAAAAAGTACGCCCATTATCGTGCTTAAGCAATCCGCGTACATTTTCCAAAAAATAGGCTTCTGGTCTTTTTTCTTCTAAAATTTGCAAAATATTAAAAAATAAAGTTCCTCTGACATCATCGAAACCTTTTTTTTGTCCTGCTTGACTAAACGGCTGACATGGAAAGCCCGCACACAAGATCTCATGATCAGGAATCTGTTGTGGTTCAATTAATGTAATATCACCATGCCAAGCATCTTTATCCAAACTATGATTGGCTAAATATGTTTTCTTAGCCTTTTCATTAATTTCAGACGCAAAAACACATTGTGCACCTTGTCGCGCAAGGGCTAGATGGAAACCACCTATCCCTGCGAACAAGTCAATAAAGCGAATTTGTTGCATTTGATCGAAAAACTGCAACTGTTGCACTTGCTTTATTCCCATTCAATCGTTGCTGGTGGCTTAGATGACACATCATACACAACACGAGAAACATCTTTGATTTCATTCATGATACGCGTTGAGATTTTATCGACAAGATCATAAGGGAGATGTGCAAAACGAGCTGTCATAAAGTCAACCGTTTCAACCGCACGAAGCGCAATCACCCATGCATAACGACGACCATCACCGACAACACCCACCGATTTTACAGGTTGGAATACCGCAAATGCTTGCGCAGTTTTATCATACCAACCACTTGCACGAAGCTCTTGCATAAAGATGTCATCTGCAAGACGTAAAATGTCTGCATACTCTTTCTTCACTTCACCCAAAATACGCACGCCCAAACCTGGACCAGGGAATGGGTGACGATATAGCATTTCAAACGGTAAACCTAAAGTTGTGCCTAAACGACGCACTTCATCTTTAAACAAATCACGGATTGGCTCAACCAATTCAAAAGCTAAGTCATCTGGTAAACCGCCCACATTGTGGTGAGATTTAATCACATGAGCTTTACCATTTTTGGTTGCAGCAGATTCAATCACGTCAGGGTAAATCGTACCTTGAGCAAGGAAGTTTACGCCATCAAGTTTACGCGCTTCTTCAGCAAAAACTTCAATGAACTCACGACCAATGATTTTACGTTTTTTCTCAGGATCAACTTCACCAGCAAGTGCAGTCAAGAAACGCTCTTCAGCATCGGCACGAATCACACGGATACCCATGTTTTTCGCAAACATGTCCATCACTTGCTCACCTTCGTTCAAACGAAGCAGACCATTGTCTACAAATACGCAAGTCAATTGATCACCAATCGCACGGTGTAAAAGCGCAGCAACAACCGAAGAATCCACACCACCAGACAGACCTAAAAGAACTTTTTGATCGCCAATTTGTTGACGTAATTGTTCAACGCGTAGGTCAATGATGTTTTCAGAGTTCCACAAGCTACGACAGCCACAAATGCTGTGTACAAAGTTAGATAATAACTCTGCACCTTTTGCAGTGTGCGTTACTTCTGGGTGGAACTGAATACCGTAGAAGCGACGTGTTTCATCAGAAACCATCGCCACTGGACAGCTTGGTGTGCTTGCAGTGATTTGGAAACCTTCAGGAATCGCTGTCACTTTGTCACCATGACTCATCCAGACTTTAAGTTGGTCTTTGGTGTCTTCAAGATCACCAATCAACTTGTCACGAACTTGGATGTTTACTTCGGCATAACCGAATTCATGTACAGTACCCGGCTCAACTTTACCGCCAAGCTGTGCAGACATGGTTTGTAAGCCATAGCAAATACCCAAAACTGGTACACCTAAGTTGAACACAACTTCTGGCGCACGTGGGCTGCCTTCTTCGTGTACGCTCTCAGGACCACCTGACAAGATGATACCGTTTGGATTAAATGCACGAATGTCTTCTTCAGACATGTCATAGGCATACATTTCAGAATATACACCAGCTTCACGTACGCGGCGTGCAATAAGCTGGCTATATTGAGAACCGAAATCCAAAATAAGGATACGATCTTCAGTAATTTGAGTATTGGTAGTCATGACAAACAACTATGAAAGGCAAACGAATATAAGCGCCGTATTCTAGCATTTTTCCGCGCATAACGCACATAATTCGGACAAGCTTTATACAACGCTTAAAACCCAATGGTTTTTATATCAAAAAGCACGCTTTCGCGTGCATGATGTTTATTTCAAAACTTTTTCTATTTTAACGACTTCAATATCGGTCGGTTTATAACGAGGTGTATCCACCTCGCCCACAACCTGCACCTTATCGCCTGCTTTAATATTGGATGCTTTCCATAAATCGTCATCAATATCCAGCAAAATAACTCCTGTACCATCGCTGAACTCGTAGTGGTCTTCATTGAGATGTTTCAGCAGTGTCTCTTTTAAAGTGACCGCCGTTTCATCTTTGAGCTTTGGAATGGCTGACACAGAGACATGGTTCTTTGCAGCTTCTTGTAAAATGATATGGTCATCCTTGGCCCATGCACCAACGGCAAGACTTAAACTTGTAATACATAACCCTATTTTAAAAAGATTTTTCATCTTATTTTCCTCATGTTTTATTGATCTTGATCAAAAAAAAAGAACGTCCACACCGTACTTTTTTGTAAATAAAAAAGCAGCATCCTGCATGCTGCTTTTCATTTTGAATTATTTTTCAATCAGATGATCTAGACTCATTTTTCCTGCACCATGCAGCATTAGCAAAAATAGACCACCTGCCATGGCAAAATTTTTCATAAAATTAATGCTGGCTTGTGCGCTATCGTGAAAAATAAACGCGGTAATAACACTAAATAGGTCTAAGCCAAACGCAGGAAAGCGGGCTTGAAAACCAAATAACAGCGCTAAGCCACCACCAAACTCAACTAAAATGGTTAAAGGTATAGCGCTCCAAGCCCCCATAGACTCCATATACCCTAAAGTTACGCTATAAGCTGAAATTTTTCCCTAGCCTGCAACAAGGAAAATATAAGCTATCAGTACACGGGCAATTAAAGCTAAAACTACATCGGTATTGGGTTGATTGGCAATATTTTTGACCACAACATTTGGATTAAACATTTTTACACCTTTAAATACGTTTTATTTGAAGTTGTAGCTATCTTAATGTTCTCTATTTTTAGAATAAATGTCCATTTTCATCACACATCGTTTTAAGATAAGAACACTGATAGCTAAATTTATTTACGTTTTAATACTGACTTCTGATAACGAGACTGCTAGGATTTCCGCACTCTTTTGCTTATTTGTGCCCCATGGAACTGATTGATTTTATATTACATGTCGATGACCATCTGCTTGAGTTTATCACCAACTATGGGGTTTGGATTTATGCAATTTTGTTTCTCATCATCTTTGTGGAAACAGGTTTGGTGGTCATGCCGTTCCTACCCGGCGACAGTTTATTGTTTGCCGCAGGTGCCTTAGCAGCATCCACAGGTGCAATGAATCCGTGGTTCCTTGGTGTTTTACTTTTTATCGCGGCCGTACTGGGCGATACGCTGAATTATCACATTGGTCGTTATATTGGACCGCGGGTTTTTGAAATCGAGTCACGTTTCATCAATAAACAACACCTGATAAATACACAAAAATTCTTTGAAAAACATGGTGGTAAAACCATTATTTTTGCGCGTTTTATTCCTTTTGCGCGGACGTTTGCACCTTTTGTGGCTGGCGCAGGAAAAATGGACTACAAATTTTTCCTGTCTTATAACCTGATTGGTGCATTCTGCTGGATTGGATCATTCATTACTTTAGGCTATATTTTTGGCAATGTGCCTGTGGTCAAAGACAATTTCACGCATCTGATTTTCGGCATTATTATTATTAGTGTCTTGCCCGGGATTATTGGTTTTATTCGTGCCAAATTAAAGAAAAAATCAACCACTGAAGCTTAAGCAAAAAAGCGCAGCATCACGGGGAACATACAAACCACCAACAACATGGCCGATCCTTTATATAAGAGATCGGCTTTTATTTGTTTGGACTCACCCGATAAAATGGCACGGCCAAAAGACATCCAGAACAGTGCCGTTGGCAATAACACCAGACTAAACACCGCAAACACCAAAAAGAAATTGGTGGGATTATCCCAGGCTTCATAGGGAAAAATACCCGCAGCAAATAAGACCGCTTTCGGATTTTTCAAAGTAGAAAAAAACAATTGTTTAGGTCGAATCGAGGTAAAACGTTGATTATGTTTTTCTAAGTGCGAGCTTTTCCACAAATGAAAAGCCAGCCAGAACACATAGACTGCACTGAGTGCATGTAAAAGGTCTATCAGATAAGGCCAAGTCGGTGTACTGAGATGAATCAGGAGTGCCCATAAATTGATGGCATAGAAATACCCAAACAGTTCTGCGGGTACAAGTAAGCTGGTCTTCGCCAGACCTTGCTGATGTGCAGAGCTTGCGAGTAAAGCATTGGTTGGTCCCGGAATCATCAAGACAGCAATCATTGCCAATACAAACAGCCAACTCTCAATCATAGACATCCAACAACAGCATTAAAGATGCGCAATTTAGCCGAAAAAGAGCGGTTTCCTCAAGTCAAAGCGGAAAAAAACACAGAACCCATGAGGTAGAAAAGTGCGTGTTAAAACGATAATTCATTGTTTTATGGAAATTATTTTCGAAACATTTTGCTAAGATTTTAATCCTGCTGAAAGGATGAACCCTTCAGCAGGATGAATAAATGCGGCATTAATTCGTCTTATTTTGCACGGTAATCGCACAGCCTTTAAATTTTGCAGCCTGTACAATCGCTTCTTGCTGCCCCAAAAGTCGTGAAATTTCAGTTTTTTTGGTATTCGATGATTGTCCCATATTCACTGAAACACTTGGGCCAAAGCCCCAACCGCCACCATGACTCCATCCACCACCCAGACCTAGACCCACACCTACACCCGTACGTTTTGCAGTAGGTACACCTGCATCTAAATGTTGCTGAATCCGATTATATTCCGCTTGTAACTGTTGGCAGTTCAAGGCTTGATACTGTGTAGGAGAGACATAAGTCGGTTTAACCGTTGTGGCACAGGCGCTCAATAACAGCATACTGCCCACTAAAAAAGCAATTGTGATGTTTTTCATGCTGAATCTCGCAGTTTATTATTCTCAATCTCATTGAACAATGATTGATAGGCCTGCGTCAATTTATGATCGTGTGCCAAATGAATCAAAGGTAAATTTTTGTGGTGAGATTCTTTCATCAGCACCGATGGGGGCAACATACTTTCTAGTACAGGAAGACCTTCATCCTTCAGCTGTTGCACCACTTCACGCGGAAGTTTGGCCTGCGCTTGGAACTGATTCACCACAATGCCTTCAATTTCTAAATGATCATTATGATCGTCTTGAGTTTCGAGCACATTTTCGATCAAAGTTTGCAGTGCGCGTTTAGAAAAGACATCACAATCAAACGGAATCAGGACTTTATTGGCTGCAATCAGTGCCGACAAAGTAAAGAAGTTAAAGGCTGGCGGTGTATCGATATAGACACGATCATATTTTCCAGCAAGCTGTTGTAACGCATCACGCAGTTTATAAATTTTATGTTTTGACTCTAAAGCATAAGCCAACGCCCCGAGGCTTGGGCTGGCTGGAATCACATCCAAATTTTTAAAAGGGGATTGGTGCACATAACTTTCTAAGCCTTTAGCTCGTCCTTTGAGGATCGAACCAATGGCACTGCCCAATAGACTTTTATTTTGAGTCGTTCCAAGCACTTCTTCAAAATAGTTTTCAATATTGGGTTCTAAAGCTGGTTTGTCTGCCGAATACGTTGCGTCATCGCCCAGCACATACTGACTCGAATTCGCTTGCGGATCGAGATCAATCAGTAAGGTTTTTAAGCCTTGATGTGCACTAATTGCCGCCAAATTCACTGCAATACTGGATTTACCGACACCACCTTTTTGATTAAATACCACACGTGTATGCATGAAATCCCCTCCCTCTTGTTATTTTTCCGCTATAGATAGCAGTGTAGCGCAGAACAATCGCTGTGCCGATGATTATGTCTAACAATTAGCCAAAGTTTGGTTTAATCATGACTAAACCTAAAATGGATATCATCGCAACCACGGCCAAGAATAAACCCGCTCGGCGCTGTGCAAGTAAAATGCTGTCTTCTTTTTTATACGCTTTCGATAAAGAGGACAACATCACTAAAAATAAAACCACTTTGGCATAAAACCATGTTTGCACATCAAAGTTTTTCATCACTAAAAGGGCAATCCCGGTCAGTACAATCACCAGCATACTTAAGTGCTGAAGAGCAACAAAAGCCGTTCGACCCGCTGGATTGGGCTGATTGCCTTGGATGCCTTTAAATAGCGTCATGGCACGCGCCAAAATCACGACACATGCCAAGCTGACCGCACTCATATGCACGATCTTAATCAATAATTGCGTTTCCATGACTGAATCTCTGCTTAGCTTTTCGGGGCATGTGCGCAATTTGGACTAGAAGTGTCTTGTCCTTGCCATTCTGCGGGTAACAAGGCATGTATAGCTAAAGCATGAATTTTACCAGGACTGAGTAAGTCTCCTGCTACTGCATAAATTTTTTGATGACGCTGAACTAAACGTAATCCCGCAAAAATATCACTCACCACGATCACTTTAAAATGTGATTCTTTACCCGGGAAATAGCCGCCATGACCAGAAGATTCATTCACGACTTCTAAATGCGATGGGGAAAGCTGTTGTAAGCGTTCAATCAGTTGCTGCTCCAAGCTCATACCTGTCTCCAAAAAATGATGATTCGTTCAGAGTATACCTGTTCCTTCAGGATGTTGAATGGGTAAAACCCTTTCAGACAGCATGAGGTACAACTTTTCGCGAGTAAAAGTTAAAAAAATCTCAAGGCATCGTCTAAAACTGGCTTTATTTTATGCAATTAAACTCAGCTTTTTCATAAAGCTATTGACCCTGAACTTGCTTGCTGTATCATACAGCGCTATGCGGGAATAGCTCAGTTGGTAGAGCACAACCTTGCCAAGGTTGGGGTCGCGAGTTCGAGTCTCGTTTCCCGCTCCAAATTTTTTTCAGTGTAAGTTTTAGCAAAAACTGCTCAATACGCGGGAATAGCTCAGTTGGTAGAGCACAACCTTGCCAAGGTTGGGGTCGCGAGTTCGAGTCTCGTTTCCCGCTCCAAATTTTTTTCAGTGTAAGTTTTAGCAAAAACTGCTCAATACGCGGGAATAGCTCAGTTGGTAGAGCACAACCTTGCCAAGGTTGGGGTCGCGAGTT
>JADHEF010000703.1_pt1 | contig 29780 bp, 20 predicted proteins | sample 8952391 | NCBI WGS metagenome assembly JADHEF01 (sample SAMN16124439, study PRJNA663245) | bioreactor sludge metagenome | isolation source: sludge (nitrite) | place: India:Bengaluru | collected 2019-02-28 | reverse complement strand
CTGCGACGGTTGCCGCGACACCACCGAGCAAGTGGTGCGGTCTTTTGCCGATCGCCTGCACCTGCGGGTCGTTTCTTATCCCGATAACCGGGGCAAGGGCTATGCGGTGCGGCAGGGCATCGCCGTCAGCAAAGGGGAAGTGGTCGCGTTCATGGACGCGGACGGTTCCACGCCGGTGCGTGAGCTGGGGCGACTGGCTGACCCCATTCTCCAAAACCAGGCGGATATCGTGATCGGCTCCCGCCGCGTTGAGGGTGCCTTGGTGACAGCCGACCAGCCTGTGCTCCGGCAGTTGCTGGGGCGCGCCTTCGCAATGCATGCCCAGATGGTGCTGGGGCTCCGCATCAGGGACACCCAGTGCGGTTTTAAGGTATTCCGCGGACAGGTGGCCCGTGACCTGTTTAAAGAATTTCAGTGCGACGGTTTCGCGTTCGATCTGGAAATATTGGCGACCGCCCGCGAACGCCGGTTACGCGTGCTGGAGAGGGGCGTCGAATGGAACGAAAGACCCGGCTCCACAGTCCATCCGTTAAGGGACGGGATGCGGATGCTGCGCGCCGCCTGGCAGATCCGTGCCAGACTGCGCGCCCGCCGGGGTATCAAGGTTGCGGAGTGGCAGCAAGCTCCGCTGGTCCAGGCAGAGCCTCTTTGTAAAGTGAATTCAATATGACCGTGTTCGGAAGATCTTTTTCAGCCACGTTGTGCGTTCTTGCGTTTGCCTTTGCGGCCCGGTTCGTGGCGATGACCTTCTTGCCCCTGACGGACCCGACCGAGGGGCGTTATGCGCAGGTGGCTCAGGAAATGGTCGTCTCAGGCGATTGGGTGACACCGCAAATCTGGATGAATGAGGCGCACGTGCCTTTCATGGGGAAGCCCCCTCTCTTTTTCTGGGCAGAGGCCTGCGCCATGAAAATCTTCGGAGTGAACGAGTTTGCCGCGAGGCTTCCCAGTCTGCTCGCGACGCTCGCGCTCCTGTGGCTGCTGTACCGGGTCATGGAGCGATACTGCGGCGCGGGTTCCGGACAAATCAGCGTTCTGATGACGGCTACGTGCGGCTTCTTTTTTGCGATGACCGGGGTCGTGGCGGTCGATCTGTTGCTTGCCGCCTGCGTCGCCGGGAGCCTGCTGGCTTATTTCGCCTTCACCTGCGAATCCTCTCGCCAGATCCGCGGGCGTTGGAGCCTGCTCGTTTTCTTTCTTCTCGCCCTTGGGTTTTTGACGAAGGGGCCTGTCGCGGTCGTTCTTTTCGGGCTGCCGGTGTTGGTCTGGACGGTCCGCTGGCGGGAGTGGGAAGCATTGCGCGATCACCGCTGGGTGACGGGCATCCTGCTTTTCCTTGTGCTGGTGGCTCCCTGGTTCATTTTGAGCGAACATCGCAACCCCGGGTTTCTGAAATACTTCTTCCTGAACGAGAATCTGTTGCGCTTCGTGAAGCATGACTATGGCGACGCCTACGGCACCGGCCATATGTACATGCGCGGCACGGCCCTTCTGATGTTCGTGGGGGCCACCGCACCTTGGTGCCTTCTCGGCTTCTGGCGGAGTCTTCGTTCCCGGTCGGTTTCACGTGTTCTGACACGGACCGATAAACAGGCCGGATTCCTGTTTCTGGGGTTTGCCGTCGGCACGCTCTTCTGGTGCCTGGCCCGTCAACTGCTCACGACGTATATGCTGCCCATGGTGCCGCTGTTCGCGGCTTGGCTGGCTTTCACGATGCGGGATGAGGCGGCCCTGCGGCGCAAGATCGTTAAGGCGGCTTCGCTTCTGCTGGCGGTCATGGGCCTCTTGGCTCTGGCTTGCACGTGGACGCTCCAAAACACCGCATCCTCACGCCAGATTGTCCGGGCTGCGCAACGTTACGCCGCCGAAAAATCGTTCAAGGGCCCGCTGCTCTTTGCCCGCAAGACGCCCTACAGTGCGCATTTCTACGCGCGGGGCTGGGTGCTGCCGCATCCCAAAGAAACGCTGCGGGAGAGCCTTGCGCGCTGCCGCGGCATGTCGGATGCGGCCCTCGTGGTTGTGAGCGGGGAACGTAAAAAGGAAATCCAGGAACTGGCTCCGGAAAGCTGGACGCGGCTGGCGTCTGCGGGGCCGTGGACGCTCCTTCGGGTCGCGCTTCCGGCCTCAGAGAAGTGAGGCGGTTCGACGAGCAAGGACGACGCGAATTTCCCGTTTCGTCTTGCGCTCCAGCTTCTCGCGGCGCGGGCTCCTGATTTCCGGCTTCTCACTTTTCATGCACAGGACTCTTCGGCAGGAACGACACGATGGACGCGCCCGCGAGGGCCACGCAGATGAGCACGGTAAAGCCGAGGGTATAGCTCTTCGCCGCCTCGTTGTACAAGGCTCCCACGAGCATCGGAAAGAGCGACTCGGCAACGCCGTCGGCGACCAGGATAATCCCCATGGTGCGTCCCAGTGCCCGGACGCCGAAGAGGTCGCCGGCCATCAGGGGGATGATCATGTAGTCGCCGCCCAGACCGATGCCGAAAATCATCGCGAAAAGGTAGATGCGTCCTGGGAACGCGGGTATGAGTAGAAGGGGAATCGCAGAAGCCACAAGCAGATAGATCAGGATCATCACGTGCTTGCGGTTGATGCTGTCGGCCAGCCAACCCATCAGCACGCGTCCCGCAAGGCTCGACAGCAGAACAAGCGACATGATCTGAGCGGCACCGGATTGCGAGAAGTTTAAGTCGCGCAGGTACAGTTTGAGATGCTGTCCGACGCCTCCGACCGCGCCGATGGAGCACATGCTGCCCAAGGCGAGAAGGTAGAAGTTGGGATTGCGCAAGATGTCGCGCACCGGCACGAGCGGCCGCGTTTCTTGCTTGCCAATTGCCGCAGGTTGTTGCTCCTTCAGCAGCAGGGGCAACGGAACTGCGACGAGGATAATCAAGAACCCCAGCGTGCACAACGCGTGGTGCCAGCCGAACCCCTGTTCCAGTCGAGCGGCGATTAAAGGTACTAGAGCCCCGCCCGCGCCGATGCCCAGGTAGGCGATCCCCATGGCTTTGCCCCTGTTCTTGTCAAAGCGCCGCGAAATCAGCACCTGGCAGGGCAGGGGACCGCCGCAGACATAACCGAGGGCGTTAAAGATATAAAAGAGATAAAATAAAGGGAGCGAGTCGGCAAAGCTCAGGCCGATCAGGGCAACGCCCATCATCAGCGCTCCGGACACCATCAGTCGACGCGGGCCGTAACGGTCGATCAGCCATCCGGCGATGAAACCGAACAGCGGGCCGACCAGCAATTTGCCCAAGGCGTTTCCGGAAGTGACCACGGCGCGCGACCAGCCGTATTCCCTGGTCATGAAATCGTAAAAGAACGGCAGGCCGTAATAAGCGAAACCGACGATCCCGAAAAGCGACAGGAAGGCCGCAGCCGCCACATGGGCCTGAGAGTCCCTCCAAGCGCAACACGCCCCTTCCGCCTTCTCTTTATCACGTGTCATACTGAACCCATCCTTGCACGCGCCCGGACACCCCTGCGGCGCGACTGTCATGAATGTGTGCTGAACCAGATTCTGATGGTGAAAGAATGCCAGACCGCTTCTGCTATAGCAAGACGAAATACCCCGTTGATGAGGGAATCGTTTGTTTATTTTGTACACGTAAATTTTGGAACATGCACTTGTTTGGCACGTTTAAAACCGTTACCCTTTATCCGGTATGGTCGTCATGATTCAAATTTAGAGCAGATATGTGAGGTGGAGTGATGAATTCCAAAAAGCAGGGCTTCGCACACGGGATAGCAGGAGTCGCCACGTTCTTTCTGATGGTTGTCACGGTACGCGCCGCGAGCGGTGTCTGGACCGGGGCGACGGATTCTTTTTGGACCAATAGCGCGAACTGGAACGTCTCGCCTTATCCCGTCGGCGGCCAGACCGCGACCTTTGCCAATGACGGCGGCGGACGGACGGAGATCGACCTCGCGGGGCTCGCGACGATCAAAAACATCACCTTCACCTCGGCGGGATCGGCCGCGTACACGATCGGTTCCGGAGGCGCCAAGGCGCAGACCCTGGTGCTGGAGAGTCAGAGCGCCGTTAAACTCGACGCCTCTTCCGGTGGCAGTCAGGTGTTCAACGCGAACATCCAACTCGGAACGGATTTAGGGGTCACCTCCAACACGTTCCAAAATGACAGTACGAACCGGACGTTGACTGTGGCGGGTGATCTTCTTTCGCCGACCAGCGGCGGGACCCAAGGCTACAAGAACATCTATGTAACGGGTGTGGGCGAGACCCGTCTTCTGGGTAATACCATCAAAAGTTATGTGGTGCTCATATACGCCTACGGCAGCGGCACACTGACGCTGTCGGGTTCGAACGTCATCAACCGGCTGGAGAGCGGCTTCTCACTTCCGTGCCGGGTTGATATCGGTTCCGGTTATCTCTATCTTGAAAACGGGTGGTACCCGCTGATCGCTAACCAGGATATGCTTATCGATGGAACGGGAATTCTCCGCATCAGTCCCACGGCCGCCAATTTGGCTTGGTGCCAAGTGGCGAACGGCAGGAAACTGACGATCAATCCTCCCATCCGTTGCGCCGGGGGATTGAACTTCGTCGGCGGTAATGGAACTCTGGTTCTCAACGGTCTCAATGATTTTGCCTCGAATATCGTTTTCAATGCTGCCGGCGTCATCAGCGTTGCGAAGATCGGTGACATCGGTTCCCTGGACAGCAATCTCGGTCAAGGGCAGCGCATTGTGTTCAATATCGGCGGCAGCATGTTGCTCTATACCGGTGCCGGTGAGACGAGTGACCGCGTCCTTGAGATCAACAGTAGCGCCACGCTGGATCATTCCGGCACGGGCGAACTTGTTTTCTCCTCGGATCTGCAGGTCGGCGGTACGGTTAAAACCCTTACGCTTCAAGGTTCGACGGCGGGGGTTGGTGAACTCGCGGGCGCGATCGGGCCGGGCTCGGCCGCCACGTCCCTGGCCAAAAAAGGCGGTGGGACCTGGCGGCTCTCCGGCGCGAACACCTACGCCGGTGCCACGACCGTCTCAAACGGCACACTCGTTCTTACAGGTGTGAACGGCGCGGCCGCGTCTTCCTCCGGCTTTGCCATCCATTCAGGCTGCACGTTGCAGCTCAATAACGCCGTAGGTGCCAATCACACCGACCGGCTCGGTGACACGGCCCCCGTCAGCTTGAACGGTGGCACGCTGAGTTTCTTTCACACCGGAGGTGCGGCCGATTACAGCGAGACCGCCGGTCCGCTCACCATTGTTGCCGGTGTGAATACGGTTGTCGCGTCTCAGGCCGACGATCTTCGGACCTCCAGCTTGACCTTCGCTTCGCTCGTCCATAGCGTAGGCACCATCGACTTCATTGGCACGGGGCTCGGCGAGAGCGGCCGCAACCGCATTTTCATCGCTGGGCAGGCAGACGGGTTGATCGGCCCCTGGGCTACGGTTAACGGTAACCGTCTCGCCGCCTATAGCAGTACACTGGGCGTTTATGCCGCCAGCGATTCGGTGTATACAGACTTCGCCGCGCGAGGCCCTGACCCTGACTCCGTTCTCCCCGATGATGCCGCCGTCTCTGCGCGCATTAACCTCCCCGGCACGTCAGGGCCTATGACCCTTGCCGGCGCATGGAGCAACAGCGTCCGGATGATCCTGCAGAACACGGCGATCGACGCCACGGTGGCAACGCGCGTCGGCGCGACCAACAAGACCCTGCTGACCGAAGGGGTGTTGATCGCGCCGGACAAGGCTGCGCTCTCCATCGGTGAGAGCGTGGGCGACGGGCTGCTCATGGCCTTGAACCCGGGCGGCGACCTGATGCTCGCGAATGACGCGACCAACGCGGTCCTGACCATCAACGCCGTGGTGACCAACCATACCGGAACCTCCTCCCTGACCAAGAGCGGCGCGGGCAACGTGACGCTCGCCGGAGCGGCGCGCTACACCGGCGCGACGGCGCTCAACGCAGGCACTTTGACGTTCAGCAACGCCTCGACCCAGTCGTTACCCGGTGCCATCAGCGGCGCGGGCTCGCTGGCCAAGACAGGCGCAGGGGTCCTCCGCCTTGGCGGAAACAACGCTTACGCAGGCACGACCCTCATCAGCGCAGGCACCGTGATTGCGGATCACAATAACGCGCTCGGCCCGAACGGCGCGGGTACGGTCATCGCGTCCAACGCCACTCTCGATGTGGGCGGCTCGCTGGCGGCAAACGCGCTGAGGCTGGGACCGGAGACGATTACGGTCAGCGGCACCGGCGTAGACGGCAAGGGAGCGATCGTCAACTCGTCCGCTGTCGAGCAGCGGGTCTCCCTTTACCTCAGTAAAGTAAGCCTTGCCGGGGACACCGCATTCGGTGGCGTCCAGCGCTTCGGCTTTTGGCCTGACAGTCTGACTCCGCTTCTGGATCTGAATGGCTACACGCTCTCGAAACTCGGCACCAACATATTCAGTATCATCAACGTGGACGTGAATCCCGGCAGCGGGCATATCGACTTGAAAGAGGGGAATATCTGGCTGACGTACAACACCCGTCTGAACGGCAGTGCAGCGAATTATCTAACCGTCAGTAATGATGCCCGGTTGTTGTTTTACGATCACTGGAATCCTTCGTTATGGACCCTTGCGCTGAACAACCGTTCGCGGTTGGCCCTGCTGAGCGGAGCCGTTCCCTATAACACATGGGACGGCCCTGTGACGCTTAACGGGACGGCCTTTCTTGATGGCATCAACAATGCGGCTTTCAGCATGAAGATCAACGGCCCCATCTCCGGTAACGGTCCTCTGGTCAAGATCGACACGATGACGGCCTATCTCACCCACACCAACAACACCTATACCGGCAACACGATCGTCAGCAACGGCGCGCTCAATGTGGCGCACGCAGGCACCCTGCCGGGGTATGGCACGCCTGGAAAGGTCACGGTTGCTCCGGCGGCTACGCTCGTGGCGATGACCGGCAACGGCACGGCGGGCTGGAGCAAGGCCCAGCTCGAAAACCTGCGCACCACAACGACCTTTGCGGCGACCAACTCGGCGCTCGGGCTCGACACCTCGTTTGGGGATTTCGTGTATGACTCCAACATCTCCCAGACCTTCAGCCTCGCGAAATACGGATCCAACACGCTGACGCTCGCGGGGGTGAATGCGGTCTCCGGACAGGTGCGCGTTCACAGTGGCACCCTCGCCCTCGGAAATACCAGCACGAACGCGTTCGCCTCGGTTCTCGTGACGGGTGGCAGCCAAGGGACGGCACTGAACGTGGACGGTCCCCTGACCCTCGTGAATTACGGCAGCCTCACCAACGGCATCGCGTCCGGCGACCGCTGCGTGATGCGCGTCACGACCAACCTGACCATCACGGGACCTGCAGATTCATCTGCGCTGGGAAAACTCTTCGTCGGCAACGGCGCAGGGTCGGCGGGTGCGCTCTACCACACGGCGGGCCGCGTGTCGGTCAGTTCGGGACTGAGATACACCGACTTCATGGGCATCGGTAATGCGGGTGGATACGGGTATTACCGGATGACGGGCGGCACCCTCGTGTCCGGTGAGATCGGGGTCACTGCTGCGGTGTCCGGCAGCACGGTCGGTATATTTGATCTCTACGGCGGGGCGGTGGACGTGAACGGCGCGCATTTGGTCTTGGGCTGGGTGAGTGGAATCGGCGTCTTAAACCTGTACGGCGGTTCGCTTGCGGTCACAGGATACCTTTATCCTACTTTAAGTACGGGTTCGAGCGTCGGCATCGTGAACATGCTGGGGCCTACGGCTACGCTGACCATGAAATCCACAAGCGGTTCCGGGGCCTTTGTGGAGATGGGATTTGCGAACGGGAATCGTGCCTCCGTGATCAACCTTAACAGTGGGGTACTCACCGTGAACCGGGTCAGTGCGGCAAACGCTGGCACACCCTCCTTCTTCAACTTCAACGGCGGTACCCTGCGGGCGAATTCGGCCCAGCCCCAGTTCTTTCAGGGGCTCTCCTTCGCCACGGTCTATCCCGGCGGTGCGGTCATCGACAGCTCAAACGTTAACGTCACGGTCAACCAATCCCTGCGCGCACCGACCGGCTACGGCGTTGCAGGCATTGCCCTGAACGCTGTCGGCACCGGGTACATCGGCGCCCCGGCAGTTCAGATTGTCGGCGGCAGCGGCACCAATGCCACTGCGGTCGCGGAGGTCGACCTCGTGGAGGGCAGTTCCACCAAGGGGCAGGTCACCGGGATCAGGGTCACCAGCCCCGGAACCGGCTATCTGGCGGGAGACGCGCTGACCGTGACGCTTTCCGGTGGCGGCTTCCTGACAACCGCCGTGACCGGGAGTGTGACGAAGGCCGTCAATGTGAGCGGCGGGCTGACCAAACTCGGCACAGGCACTCTGACGCTGGGCGGCACGAACACCTATGCGGGTGCGACAATCATCAGCAACGGCACGGTCAAACTGGCCAACGTCAAGGCGTTGCTGACAGGTACAACGGTCGTGCTTGCCGGCGGTTCTCTCGACCTGAATGGGCTCACGGTCACAAATACGCTTTCGGGCGGAAACGGCACGGTGAACAACGGCACCATGCAGGTGACGTTCTCGCCTGCGGGTGCGGGCAATGTCGGCGGCGACGCCTACACGCCGGGGACCGCCACCGTCAAAGGACGTTACGTGGCTGATGTGGCTCCAGATGGCACATGTGATCTTCTCACGATCCAAGGGAATATAAACCTCTCCAATTTCTCGTTGGAATTGGTGAATCCCGCCCTGCTCTCTAAGAGCAAAACCTATACGGTGGCCACAGTCACCGGCGCGCGGAGCGGTTTCTTCACAATGACTAATCTGCCCGACAGCCGTTGGCATGTTGTGTATCTTGCCGACGGGTCGGTCAGGCTGGCTTTCGTCGACGGCACACTCTATATGCTGCGGTAAAGTCGTACGTCGGTCGGGATCGTAACCCCGACCCGTCTGGCGGCTGGATGGCGGGGTTTGAGATCCCGGCGTATGAGTGGCTGTCCTGAATAGAGGGAGAACCGATGCGGAATAAGGCGTTGATGTTTCTGGCGCTGTTGCCGCTCGCGGCGGCGGGAGAAGGGCTTTTCGACTGGGGCTGGCATGCGCGCTTCGATGAGGGCGCGGGCTGGCGTGCGAATCCGGGTTGGCTCTCCGGTCCCTCAACGAATGCCAGTCTGAAGGGGGAGGGTGATGTCGCTTGCTTCAAAGTGACGGAGGCCAATCGCGGCATGAAGTGGTCTTTGCCGATTACGCCCCCGGCCTTTATTCCCCATTCGCCGTGGCTGATCATAAAGTACTGTGCCGACACCAACTACAGTTGGAACGCCGATGATTATTTCATCTATCTCGACGATGGCCTTCCCGGCGAGCGAGCCGCCCTGAAGCGGAAGGACGTGAAGGCGGACGGGCAATGGCACGAGGTGGCGGTCCGGATCGACAAACTGCTTCTGGCCAAGACCCTGCGGGGCCTTGCGGTGCAGGTCCGCTCGAATAAGGGTGGGGGAGCGTCTGTGCGTTTCGCCCACATCCGGCTGAGCGATCATCCGCCTGCGGGCGCGGAGGGGGCTTTGCCGCAGCCCTCGCCCCGCAAAGTCTGGGCGGGCGCTTTGCCCAGTCCCGACTTCTCGGAATACACGCCGCTTCCCGTGCCTGCCGGTGAAGCCACCTTGAGCGAGGTTGTGGACCAGTTGCGTGGCACGGCCTGGCCGGACCTCGCGGCGGCGCAGGTCTCCGGCGTGCCGTTCCGCCTGCCCGCGCCCGACACGCGCCTGCCGGTTTCCGGTATCCTGCAGACGGGGACATTGGCGGTTGCCGTGGGATGCAAGGCTAGCGAGATCGGCGTGCTGCTGGTAGCCTTGTTGCGGGGCGGCGAAGAGGAGGTCTACGGACGCGACCGTGCGGTGGAAGTGATCAATCAGATTGACCGCTTCAGTGCGCGCGTCGAGTATGAGGACGGCACGGCCGAGGACGCGTTTCCCTATAACGTCAACACGTGCGAGTTCGACCTGCGCAACGGCGTGCAGGTCGTGAACGTTTTCACGTCTCCGGAAAAAAACATCAGGCAGCTGATCTTTTTTGACAAGACGGACCGGGTCGCAATCGCGGTGCTGGCAGCGAGTGCGCGAAATGGCGCACGGATATTTCATGCTTTCTCGGAAGAAAATTGGCCGGCGGAGCGGTTCAGGACTTCGGAGCGGAAACAGGGGCCGGTGCGTTTTGAGGTGAAGGACGGGACGCTGGGTTTCGGGCCGTGGCCGAGTGGAAATCTCGACATCCGGAATATGCCGCGCTGGAAGGAACTCAAGGATCTGGGGGGGCGGTCGGTGCTGGCTGGGAGCTCACCTTGGCTGTTCACCGTGAAGCTGAACGGCACGAATGTCCCGCCCGAGAAGTTCTGTCTGGAACGGGTCGCGGTTAAGGACGGCCTGTGTAGCCTGACTTACCGTCTGGAGGGATGCGCGGCCGGGGCCTTTGCCGTGACGGTTACGCCGGAGCTGTTTATTGACGCCGAATTGCGGAACGGCGGAGACGCTGCGGTACGGGCGGAGATTGTCGGACCCGAGGTCGGGCCTGTGGTGCTGGGCGCGGCGGAGGAGGACTACTACGTCTATCCCAACGCAGGCTGGAATTACCACACGCGTCCCGTCAAGCTGGTTGCGCGCTACGGCGGACGCTTCCCGCTGCAGTTCATGGGAACCTTTTCGGCCTCCGCCGGTAGCGGAATGTGGCTGGCGACCCGCAGTACGGCGGGAGGCCTGTGGGATTACGGTATGGAGAAGAATGCGGAAGGAACCCGCTTTTGGCTGGTCCATTCAGAGCGCGACGTGCCCGCGGGAGGTACGTTCGCTACGGAACCGGCCGGAATCGCTTTCGGCGGAGGGGACTGGCATGAGGCGTTCGGCGCCTATAAAGCGTGGCTCACCTCATGGCAAAAGCCGAAATATCCGCGTCAGCCCTGGTTCCGTGAGGTTTTCAATTTCCGGCAGAAGTTCCTGCACCGCCATGATCCGCTCTTCGATCCGGTTACAAAGAGATTCGATCTGCGGCAGGCTGTCAACGAGGCTGAGGAGCACTTTGGAGGATTAGAGTATCTGCACCTTTTCGACTGGGGTAATGTGCCTGGAGTAGGACGGGTGTACGGACGGGTGGGTGACCACTCGCCCTACGAGTATCTTGGCGGAGTTGAGAATTTCCGTAACGCGATCCAGGAGGTGCGGCGTTCGGGCATTCCGGTGGGGCTGTACATCGAGGGTTATCTGGTGGCGGAGAAGGGGCGCATCGGCGTGGAGCACGGCAAGTCGTGGCAGATCATGCAGCGCAGTGGCGAACTGATGTACTACCAGCCCGGCAGCACCGAGATGATGATGTGCCCGTGGCTCAAGGCCTGGCGTGAAACGCAGACGGAGACGTATCGGCAGAAGGTCGGCGAACTGGATGTGGACGGCATGTACATGGACCAGTTCGGTTTCGCCAATCCCCAGAAGGACTGCTGGAGTCCGGCGCACGGGCATCCGGTCCCGGGTTCGACGATGTTGGCCGAAAAAGAGTTCGCCGACCTCGTCCACGGAGCGATCGCATCGGTGAAGCCGGGTGTGGCGCTCTATGGCGAGGAACTCCCGTGCGACGTGGCCGCACAATATCAGGATGGTGCGTTCGCCTACCACATGCAGCGGTGCCGCCAGACCCGGCCGTGGGCGCCGGTAAACCTGATGCGCTTCACCGATCCCACCTTTAAGGCCATTCAGCTTCTGGTGTGCGACCGGCCGACCGGCACCTGGGCCGAGGGGGTCAGGTGGACCTTCTTCAACGGGGACGGTCTGTGGATCGAGGGGCCGCCCGACTGGTTTGCGTCGGCGACCCGCGAGGTGATCCGCCGCTGTCACGGTATTCTGAGAGCGCATCGTGACGCGTTCTGCTCCGAGGACGTGACGCCTTTGGTGGCAACGCAGGCGGGCGGGTTATACGTCAACAGGTTCGCCGTGCCGGGTAAGACGGTCTATACGCTTTACAATGCCCGCCATCGGCAGTACTGCGGCACTGTGCTGACACTACCTATCCGCGAGGGTGCGCGCTATTTCGACGCGTGGAGTGGCGTTGTGCTGAATCCCCGCGAGACAACCGACGGTCAGGTCCTTGTGGAGATGTCGGTTGACCCGCGAGGCGTCTCTTGTCTGGTCGTCGAGACGACGACCGGCCTGAAACGATGACGCGTGCGCCTGCTACTTCACGAACACGGTCAGGCGGCGGGTGGAATATTGTCCCCCGTTGCCCATGAAGGTGTAGTCGGGGTGCTCGCCTTGGGTGTTGTTGCCGATGCCGATGTCGCAAGGCCCACCGCCATTGAAATTGTTAAAGGCAAGGAGTGTCGTCTTGTCTTTCCAGGAGTGGATCTGCATGCAACCGTAGACGCCATCGCCTGCGGCTTGGTCGTCGAAGTCATATTTGGATCGGTCGGCTCCGGGCAGGTTCAGGCCGTTCGGGTTACCGTAGTTCGCCTCCCAGAACTCAATGTTTCCGCCGTCTGAATTGTCGAGTTTGGGAATGCTGTCAACGTTCGAGCGGACGGTGAGGTTATTGACCTTGGTCTGGTGCCGGATGCCGCTCTTGACATAGGGGATGCCGAGCTTCTTCGCCTCTCGGGTGAAGGCGTCCATGGAGGCGAAGACGTAGCGGATGCTTCCGGAGTTGTCTTGGAGTTGAAGCACATAGGCGACCTTTGAAAAGGCGCCCGCCCCCGCGCTGGCGTCGACGCTGTACTGCGGTGCGGCAGCGCCGAAATTGCAGCCGGCGGGGATGTCGATTTCGTAGATCTTGTGAAATCCTGTCAGCTCGGGAAGCGCCATCACACCGTCGAGCTTCGGCTTGTTGCCGCAGCGGAAAGCGCCGGCTGGCAGGCCCAGGCCGTTCACGAGGTTCGGCTCGGCAAGCTGGTCCCAGGCGAAGCGCATGGCCATGGGCGTGGTCACGTTCGCGGCGGAAAGCACGACGGACGCGCCTTCGATGACGGCATCGGCTTTGATGAAGAGTCCGTCTTGACCGCACAGCTCGAACCAGGTCGGAGCCTTGCCGTCACGCGTCTTGAGACCTTCGGCGAAATCGAACGCGACGCGCATCTTCGCGCCTTCGATGGCGAACGATTTGTAGACCGGACCTTCCCAGCGGATGTCTTTGCGGCCGTAAGTGCGGTTGAGCGCCTGGTTGGCCATGCGCAGTCCAACCTCCTGTTTGTTGCGCGGGTGGATGTCCTTGGTGTTGCCGATATCGTTGATGACCGTGTAGCCGGTGTTTGGAATTGCGGCGGGCACAGCCGCCTGGGCTTCCCAAATGCCTGGCAGGTGCGTGGCGCGGGCGGGTCCATAATTATAGGGTGCGAGCTGCACAAGATAGTAGGGAAAGTCGCCTTGACCCCAAACTTTGCGCCAGCCGTTGACGAGCGCTTTGGTCTTTTCCAGATAGAGCATGCCCTCGCCGTTGTTTGAACAGCCCTGGTACCAGATCGCGCCGCGGATGGCGAAGGGCACAAGTCCCGCGACCATGCCGTTGTAGAGCACGGTGGGCTCCTGGTGCCGTCCTTGGGTCATCGGGAAGATCAGGTTCGGAGGAAACTCCGGTGCGGCTGCGATCGGTTGTCCCTCAGAGGTCTTGGACTTGGCATCGTCAATCCATGCCTGCAGGGCCGCAATGTAATAGCTCAACACTTGCTTATGGAGCGGTGAGGACGGGTCGGCGGTATCCACGCGGGCCTTGATGCCCTCCAGCTCGGGAAGGTCGGCGAAGCCGCAGGCCGGGGTCCACGGCTCGATGCGCGTGCCGCCCCACGAGCAGTTGATGAGGCCGACCGGCACCTTGAGTTCCTGATGCAGACGGCGGCCGAAAAGGAAGGCGACGGCAGACTCGTCTCCGATGCCCTCGGGCGTGGTGATTTCCCAGTTGGCGTTGATGTCGCTCTCAGGGATGGGCTTGAAGTTTTTAGGCGCTTTGAAATGGCGGATCATCGGGAAGCTTGCGCTCGCACACTCCTGTTCGGCGTTGTCGATGTTGCGCATGACCCACTCCATGTTCGATTGGCCCGAGCAGAACCAGACTTCGCCGACGACGACATTGGTGAAGGTGATTGCGTTCGAGGCCGAGACGTTGAAAATGGCCGGCGTGGACGATGCCTTCAGTTCGGTGAGTTTGAGCTGCCACGTGCCGTCGGCTTTGGCCACGGTTTCTCGCTTCTGGCCGGCGAATTCGACGGTGATCTTTTCATTAGGTTCGGCCCATCCCCAGATGGGAACGGACGCGCCCTGTTGCAGAACCATATCGTTGCCGAAAATGTGAGGCAGTTTCACCGCCGCCTGCACAGAAACGGTCAACAGGCAGAGGCTTGTCAGCATAGAGAGTCGGATACTATTCATCGCTTTTCCCTTGTGTGTTGATTTGGAACGCCTGTTTCAGCGTTTGATAAGTTAAAAGAATAGACCATTTATAGGGCAAGACCAAGTGCGGAATGAAAAAACGGCGGCAAATAAAAGCGACCCGTAAGGGCATGTTGCGATGTCACAGTGCATGTGATAAAATGTCGTCAAATTTATGAGAACAAGGTTTTGTTGCTGCATCTCTGCGTGGTTTGGTTTGGTTTTGGTCGTGTCGGTGCAAGCCGGCGAGGCCTTTTCCGGGTTTGAACAGGTCAAGGCCAAGGCCGCCCAACTGGCTCGGGCTCCCTATGAAGACTGGTCGCGAGACCTGTCTAAATCGATGCCCAAGCTGACCTACGATCAGTACCGGGACATCCGGTTCAATCCGCGCAAAGCGGTGTGGCGCTATGACCACATCCCGTTCCAGATGCACTTTTTTCATCCGGGCTGGATTCAGAACGACCAGGTAGACGTGAATGTGGTGAACGACGGCAAGGTGTCGGCCGTGCGCTATGACCGGGACCTGTTCGATTTCGGAACGAACGAGGTCGGCAGGATCGACGCGGATAACATGCGCTTTTCGGGATTCCGCCTCCACTATCCGCTGAACCGGCCGGAGTATCTCGATGAACTGATCGTGTTTCAGGGCGCCACCTACTTTCGGGTGCTGGCCAAGGGCTTGGTTTATGGCCTTTCAGCACGCGCCGTGGCGGTCAACTGCGGCGGCCCCGGCCCGGAGGAGTTTCCCCGGTTCCGCGAGTTCTGGGTCTGCCGTCCCGAACCGAAGGAGGAGTTTGTCCGCGTCTATGGACTCTTCGACAGCCCGAGCCTTGCTGGCGCGGGCGAGTTCGTGATCCGGCCCGGCGCGGTGTCGGTCATGGAAAACCGCGTGGCGATTTACGCGCGCACGAACATCGCGCATCTGGGCATTGCGCCGTTGACCAGCATGTACTGGTATGGCAAGAACTCCGCACTGCGTTTTTCCGATTTTCGGCCCGAGGTGCACGACTCGGACGGGTTGCTGATGAACAATGGGACGGGCGAATGGCTGTGGCGTCCGCTGGTGAACGAAGGTAAGTTCCGGTTCTGTTCGTTCGGGGACAATCACCCCAAGGGCTTTGGGCTCTTGCAACGCGACCGCACGTTTGCCACCTATGAAGATCTCGAGGCTCATTATCAGGACCGGCCAGCCGTGTGGGTCACACCCAAGGGCGCGTGGGGCGCGGGCTCGGTGCGGCTGCTGGAGTTGCCTGCCGCGGATGAGTTCGGCGATAACATCGTAGCTTTCTGGGAACCGCAGACGCCGCTGTCCGCAGGACAGAGCGCAGAGTATGCCTACGACTTGCGCTGGTTCCGCGACGATCCCGTGTTGCCGCCGCGGGGCCGTACGGTGGCGACACGCGTGGCGGACCTCCCCGATTATGGGCGAAAAGACAAAGCGGACAAGTCAATCACACGCAAATTCGTGTTGGATTTCGCGTGGCCCACCGTGGACGCCGACGCGGAGAAGGGGAAACTCAGCGCGGTGGTCAGCGCACTGGGCGCGAAACTTTCCAAACCGGTCGAACAGTATAATCCATATGATCGCACGTGGCGCGTTTTCTTCAGTGCCACCGTCGCGGCTCCGGCCCAATCCGTGGAGCTGAGAGCGTTCGTGCAGAATGACAAACAGCCTGTGACGGAAACATGGATCTATCTCTGGAATCCATAACCCTTCCTCCTTGGGATCCGGAAAAAGCGGAAGAGTGGAATGACGCTTACGAAAAGGTGGAGAACTATCTCCGCGCTTGTCGTGTGGGCAGTCATCTTCAGCGCGCGCGTCTGATCGCCCTGATCCTCCAGCGGGTTTATGACCGGAAACAGGTGGATGCCACGGTGGCTGACCGGTCGTTGCCCGAACTGGCGATCGTGGAGGTGCGCGATCGCATCGCCGAGTGGCTCAGCCATTATCTGCCGCCGCATGTGGACGGGCGCATGCTGAACTTGGGAGAGGGCATGCTGGCGATCTATCTGTGCGACGGGCCGACGCGCTGGCCTTACGCGTTTCTGGATTCGCATCGCATGCCGGCGGAGTATGCCGATTCGCTCACTGCCCGCGTAGTGCGTGCCGGCCCTGACTTGGCCGTGAGCAGCATGGTGCCGCGCGAGATGGATTTGGGGCTCATGCCTGAGCTCGTGGGCAGTGCGATGGAGTCGTTCGAGTCTGTGCCGATCCTGAAAACCCTTCTGGCGTGGCTGCTGTTCCTCGGCTTGCTGGGGTTCCTCTTTTGGTATACCCGTTAGGAGTTATGAGCGAAACCGCCGGAAATTCAACGCAGATTCCCGTACAGGTGGTGAACCCGTCGCGTCATTCGGCCCGGCGACAGGTTTTGTTTTTTTCCGGCGTCGTGTTTCTAACGTCGCTGGCCACCTGGCTGATGGCGGATATTCTCTGGCGCGGAGGCTTGAGTGTTTTGGAGACCGTCACGCTGGTCCTGTTTGTGCCGCTCTTCGGCATGGTCGCGCTGGGCTTCGTTCAGGCGGTCGTGGGGTTCCTCATGTTGTTGCGCCGGCGCGACACGTACGAGATTACGGTGACATTGCCGTCCGTCGAGCTGGCCGCCGCGCAACTCCCGGCTACGGCGCTTCTGATTCCGATCTACAACGAAGACGTGAGCCGCGTGTATGAGGGCTTGCGTGTCATGTATCTCGCCTTGGCAAACGCGGGGCTGCTCGGACGTTTCGACTTTTTCATTCTCAGCGACTCCACAGATCCCAACAAGTGGATCGAGGAGGAGGTCGGCTGGATTGACCTGTGCAAGCAGCTCAAGGGGTTCGGTCGCATTTTCTATCGCAAGCGCCACATTCCCTTGAACCGCAAAAGCGGCAATATCAGCGACTTCTGCCGCCGGTGGGGCAAGCGTTACCGGTACATGGTTGTGCTCGACGCGGACAGTCTGATGGAGCCCAAGACCTTGGCCCGCATGGTGCAGGTCATGGAGGCTAATCCCCAGACGGGCATCCTGCAGACCGCGCCGCAGCCGATTCAGGCGGAGACGCCGCTGGCGCGCATGTTGCAGTTTGCGGGCCACTGTTATGGACCTGTCTTTCAGGCGGGGCTCAACTACTGGCAGGCCAACAACGGCAATTTCTGGGGGCATAATGCCATTATCCGCACCGCGCCTTTCATCGAGCACTGCGCGTTACCGGCCATGCCCGGCTCCAAGCACTCCCGCTTCATGAGCCATGACTATGTGGAGGCCGCGTTGATGCGCAAAGCCAACTACGAAGTCTGGTTGGCCTACACGCTCGGCGGCTCTTTTGAGAACTTGCCGCCCACGATGATCGACTGCGCCAAGCGTGACCGCCGCTGGTGTCGCGGCAACTTTCAGCACAGTTGGCTGTTGATGGCGCAAGGCCTGCTTCCGATCAACCGCCTCCATCTTTCACTGGGCATTCTCTCCTACCTCTGTTCGCCGCTCTGGCTGATTTTCATGATTCTGGGTACGATCCAGTTCCGGTGCGAGATGATGTCGCAGAGGGCGACGTTCGATGCGGACATCGGACTCTCCTCCTATCTCGACATCGGCGGCGGTCATCTCGCCCTGCTCCTGTTCCTTGCAACGTTGGCGCTGCTGACACTGCCCAAAGTTCTGGCGACCTTGCTGGTGCTGATCAATCGCGAGAAAAGACGCGCCTTCGGCGGCGCGCTACGCACGGTGTTCAGTTTCGTTACGGAGCATCTTTTTTCGGCGCTGATGGCTCCGATCCTGATGCTATTCACCTCGCTTTCCGTCGTGTTCGTCCTGTTGGGACGCGAAATCACGTGGGGATCGCAGCGGCGCGACGCGGAGGGGCTTGATTGGCCGGGCATCTTGCGCGCGCACACCTGGCATACGGCGCTTGGCCTGGTTGCCGCGGAGATCGCCTATCGCATTCATCCCGCTTTTTTCTGGTGGCTGCTGCCGGTGACCTTAGGTCTTGTTTTCTCTGTCCCGCTATCCGCGCTGTTGGGGCATGAGCCGTTCGGCCGGCTGCTGAACCGCATGGGCCTTTTCCGCACGCCGCCCGAGACCGAGCCCCCGCTCATGGTGACCCACATGGAGAAAAACCTGGAGGTCTGCCGCAGCCAGTTGCCGCCGCCCGAGTGGCTTCAGAAACATTACGGCGTGGCGCAGGTGGTGCTGGATCCCTATATCAATGCAGCCCATGTCTCGCTTCTGCGTGCCAAGCGCAAGTTGAGCTATCCGATCACGGCCTATTTTCAGAAGCTCAGCGAGCGGCTGCTGACGCAGGGACCGTCCGCTCTCAACCGGCGCGAACTGCTCGCTCTCTTGCGTAACGCGGACTCGATGACCGGACTCCACGATCGGCTTTGGAAGATGCCGGATCGCCAGTTGCCAGACTGGTGGAAGATGGCGATGCGCCATTACAACGCGCTCACGGGACATCCCCGCAAGCCTCTCTATCGTTGATCGGGGCGCCCCCTCTACTCTTCTTTGCGCACATCGACGCGGGTCACGCCGCCGCGCGCATAGGGCGGGGGACTCACTACGGCTTTGCCATCGTCCGGCGGCGGAGTGTTCGTTGTGCTGCTGAAAAAGGGGAAGCCCGCGAATGGGTTACGACGCGCCGCGCCCTCTTCCATGAGCACCATGCGGTATTCGCGCTCGGCCGACTGATAGATGTAGAAGGCAATCAGCAGCCGGATCATCATGTATCCCTCGAACTTGTGCGCGATGAAGGAATAGACCACGGAGAATCCCATCAGGATCGCGATGAACCGTCCGATGCGCGAAGCGACCCATGTGGCCTTGACGCGCGTCATGAAGAATTGCTGGAGGAAGGAGCGCAGGATGCGACCGCCATCCATCGGAAAGGCCGGGAGCAGGTTGAAAATGAAGAGCGCCAAGTTCAGCCAGCCGACTTGGTAATAAAGAAACGTGCCCGGAGTGCCTTTCAGTGTCGGCAGATTCAGCGGTAGCCAGAGGCCGAGAATCGCTAAAACGAGACTCACCGCGGGACCCGCGATTGCAACCAAGAACTCTTGCCAAGCCTTTCTCGGCATGCTTAACAGGGTCGCGCAGCCGCCCAGCATCATGAGGGTGATGTCGCGCACCCGGCAGCCAAAGGCCATGGCCACGAGACTGTGCCCCAATTCGTGCAGGGTGATCGAAAGCAGGAGGGCGACACCCGCGGCGATACCGTAGAACGGGTCACCATAGTTGGTGATCATCAGGAACATCAGCACGAGTAGAGAGATGTCGAGTTTGATCGGGATGCCGAAAAGCGTGCACAGCTGGTACGAGGATTTGAGCATATGAAGGGTTGTCCGTAAGTGAGTGTCTTACAAATTTACAATGACAATGAAGAGCAAGTTGTTTTTCCGCATCCGAGCGAAGGCGTATGGGTCTTCGGACTTTGCGTCTCTGCGTCTTTGCGTGAGAGTGTTTGGTTGTGGGCTCACGTTAGAGAGTTGTAACCAGCAGGGTGCTGGCGGTTTCGGGAGAAAGGGTGAATTCGCATGCGTCTGCCGGAATGAGGGCGCTCGTGCCCGCGTTCAGTGTGACGCGCTCCCCGCCTGCGGTGATAGTCACACAACCTGACGTGGCAAACAGAACGTGGAACGTGGTGCCGTCCGCGGCCACCTTTTGCGGCGCCGCCAGCTCGAGCTTGCGTAGGGTGAAGAAATCGCAGGAGATCACGTCCGACCAGCGGTTGGTGCCGTCGGTGTCGCTGGGGACGGGTTCCACCATCTGCGGCGCCGGGAGCGACCAGTCGATGGTTTTGAAGCTTTCATCGATATGCAATGGACGTGGCTTGCCGTCCGCGCCGGTGCGGTTCCAGTCGAAGAGCCGGTAGGTGGTGTTGGAGTTCTGCTGCACCTCGTAGATCAGGCATCCCGCGCCGATGGCGTGAACAAGACCGCCGGGGATGAAGAGCGCTTGGCCGGGTTCAACCTCCAGCCGGACGAGCTGCGCGGCGGCCGTGCCGTCCGCCAGCGCCGTGCGGAGAACGGCGGGTGTGACGCCCTCCGCCAAACCCGCGTAGAGGCTGGCTCCCGGGGTGCGGTCGAGTACGACCCACATCTCGGTCTTGGGCTCGCCGCCCGTACGCTCGGCGTTCTCGTTGTTGGGGTGAACCTGCACGCTCAGGCGGTCCCGCGCGTCAATGAGTTTGAAAAGGAGGGGAAAACGTGCCGGCTCCGGCGCCTGCTTGCCGATAAGGGCAGAGCCGAATTCGGCGGTCAATCCGGCGAGGCCGCGTCCGGCAAACGGTCCCGACGCGACAACGCTCTCCCCATCGGGGTGAGCGGAGATTTCCCAGGATTCCGCGCAAACCGCCGGAGTCCCCGTGCGTTTGTAGGTGGCGGGAATACGGATTCCCCCCCAGAGGTAGTCTTTGTAAACGGGTCTGAAAACGAGCGGAATCCGAATGGCGTTCATGTGCATGGAGTTTACCACCCCGCCGACGGATTGCAAGTGTCTGTGTCCGGGGAAAAAACAGATGAATAGGGGGTTGACGCCGATCCCCTGTAAGGCGTATAGTACACATGTGTTATTTAAGTGAGGTGATTTATGGCTAAATCCGATGCTTTTGTCGCAACATCTAAAAAACGGTTTGAAGTGGCAGATGCCAACGAGGTGAAACTCGGTGTGGGTGGTAACTTCAAGGCAGAGCAGATCGGTACGCTGGGTATATCTGATGGAAAAATCGAGTAGGAAAGCATAGGGGCGGTTTATTTTGGGTCCCCATGTCTGATTCGCAGTTTATATGTGAGCTTTCGGATATCCGTTTCACCTTTGCGTCGCTGTCACAAGAAGCGTTCAATCCCTTTTTCAAACTTTTCCTCTGTCAGGGCGGAGCTGTATCCGAGTCCTGTTTCGTTGATCTCGCCGGCGTCAACCCGGAACTCTGTGCTTTGCGGGTAAAGGGGGCCTGGCACTTTTTGGAGCGGGACGGTCGGACGATTCTGATGGGTGCGAATCCGGCGGGCGAGGTGTTGTGGCGCATGACGGGCGCCTACCCGTTCGAGCGTCTGCGTTTCGAATGGCACCCCACTGCGTTTGAGGAGCTGTACCGTCAGCAGGTTTACGGTCCCTACAACATCGTCGCCCTCCTCGCGCTCGTGTTACGGCTGCTGCCGCTCGGGGGGCTGATGATGCATGGGTCCGCACAGCTCGTGGAAGGACAGGGAATTATTTGTACCGGGCCTTCGGGCAAGGGGAAAAGCACGATCTCTCGGCTGTTCAGCCAGTGCGGCGTGCCGGTCTTGACGGACGAACATCCGCTCCTCCGTCCGTGCGCGCCTCAGGGCGTGAAGGGGTTTCGTGTCTTCGGGTCACCTTGGCCGAGCTCCGGAGGCTACGCGCTCAACGCCTCCGCACCGTTGAAAAAAATCTACTTTATCGAACACGGCTTGGATAATGCCCTGGAGCCTTTGACCACACGGGAGGCGGTTCTGCGCCTGCTCGATGTGTCGTTAATTCCTTGGATGGACTCGGCGTTTTTTGATCCGTTGATCCAAACCTTGGAAGCGATCATCCGCACGGTTCCCTTCGCCGTGTTGCGATTCCGTCCGGACGTCTCGGTGGTCGATGCCGTGCGCCGTGACTTGGATTCTTTTTAGGATGGAAGCCCCCGCCGTTAAAAGATATACTTCTTTACTTGATTTTCCGACAGAAGGAGAGGGAAGTGTATGGATACAAAATTGACCGATCGTGTTTTTTGGGTGGGGACTATCGACTGGGCTGTTCGCGATTTCCACGGATACACCACGAGCAGGGGTTCAACCTACAACGCCTATCTTGTGAAGGCGGATAAGGTCGCCCTGATCGATACCGTGAAGGCCCCTTACGTAGCGGCTTTTCTGGAAAACGTCCGGGCTCACGTCCCGCTGGAGAAGGTCGATTACATCGTTTGTAATCATGCGGAACCAGATCATTCGGGTGGTCTGCCCGCAACGATGCGAGCATGTCCCAATGCGACGCTGCTCTGCAATTCCAAGTGCAAAGACGCGCTGGCCCGTCACTATGACGTGAGCGGCTGGAAGATTGAGGTGGTCAAGGACACAGGGACCTTCTCGCTGGGCGGGAAAACGCTGCAGTTCTTCGATACGCCGATGGTTCACTGGCCGGAGTCCATGGTTACGTATTTGGTCGAGGACGCGCTTCTCTTTTCCATGGATGCGTTCGGGCAGCACTACGCCTCGGGCTTCCGCTTTGATGATGAGTCGGATCTTTGCGAGGTGATGCAAGAGGCCAAGACCTATTACGCCAATATCGTGCTGCCTTATGGTCGTCCGGTGGCAACGGCGCTGGCGCGCCTGGGCGGTCTGAAACTGAAGATCGTGGCGCCGAGCCACGGCGTGATCTGGCGGAGCCACTTCGCCAAGATCCTCGAAGCGTATCAGGCCTGGATGGTTTGCAAGCCGGTGAAGAAGGTGGTGGTCGCTTATTGCAGCATGTGGAACAGCACGCGCGTGATGGCTGAGGCGGTTGCGGCGGGCGCCGAGGAGCTTCCGGTCGACGTCAAGCTGATCAACGTGGACGCGACCTCCGATACGCAGGTCGTGACCGAGGTGATGGACTGCGCGGCGTTCGCCGCTGGGTCCGCCACGCTGAATATGGGTCTTATGCCCCGCATGGCTGCGACGTTGACCTATCTGCGCGGGCTCAAGCCGGTCGGCAAAACCGGCTTCGCTTTCGGGTCATACGGCTGGGCTTCGAAGGGCGCGGAAGAGGTCGCTCAATATCTGTACGCGATGCAAATGAAGACGGTGAGCGAGCCCGTGACGTGCCGCTTCGCGCCGGATGTCGAGACGTTGGCCAAGTGCCGCGCCGCAGGCCGCGCGCTGGCCGAAGAGGCGCTGAAAGCATAGAGATTTCCTATGTGCCACGCAGGTCCTAAAGGTCCCAGGCGGCGAATGTTGATAACGCTCGTTATCTCCTCGGCGTTTGCGGTTTTTGCGCGATCGCCCTTCGCGTTGAGGGTGGAAAGCGTTGCGGTTACTCCCTCGCATGCGGATGTGCGGGTGGCGCTGTCGGTTCCGGACAAGCATGTCATCTATGCCGACACCTTCAAGGTAACGGCCGGTGCGGGTGCGGCAGCCGAAGGATTGCAGCTCCCGCAGGCGCAGCAGAAGCCGGATCCGGCCGATGCGTCCAAACGGGTTGGGGTTTACGCGCATCCGTTCGAGTCGCTGTGGAGGATATCCCCGCGCAAGGACGGCGTAAGGCTGACGGTCGCCTACCAGGGCTGCGATGACAAGGTCTGCTTTATGCCGGAATCGCACGTCTTCCGTTTCGACGAGACGGCAGGGCGTTTTGTGGAGCTGTCGGCAGGCGAGGTCGGTCAAGCAGATGCCGCTGCCGTGTCGGACGGTTCATGGTCACGGGGCTCTACGGCTGTGACGGGCGGCGGCTATATGGGAGTGAACGAGTTTCTCGCGTTTCTCGACCGGGCCGATGGCAAGGCAGCACCGGAAGCGGATGCCGCTGGGTTCGCCGGCTTTCTGCGTGACCCGGTAACCTTTTTTCACGTGCACGGCTTGATGTTGACGCTGCTGCTGGTGCTGGTCGGCGGCGTGCTTCTGAATCTCACGCCCTGCGTGCTGCCGATGATCCCGATCAATTTGGCGATCATCGGAGCGGGTGCGGGGACGCGGGGTCGCGGCTTCCTGTTGGGAACGGCGTATGGCGCGGGGATGGTGCTGGTGTATGGCGGGTTAGGCTGGATCATCCTGCGCAGCGGCCTCTTCTTCGGCGCGCTGCAGGCCTCGCCTTGGTTCAGCCTGACCGTGGCGCTGATTTTCGCCGCGCTGGCGCTGGCGCTGTTTGACGTGTTTGTGATCGACTTCGCGCGTTTCCTCACGCCAAACGGTGAAAATCGCCGGCAAGGCGTGTTGGCGGCCTTCTCTGCGGGTGCGCTCTCGGCGCTGCTCGCGGGAGCGTGCGTCGCACCGGTTGTCTTGGCCGTGCTGCTGCTGGCCGGGACGCTCTATGCGGGAGGCGACACCGGCGCGCAGTTTCTTCCGTTCGTGCTGGGGCTGGGTATGGCCCTGCCGTGGCCGTTTGCGGGCGCGGGGCTGTCGGTGCTGCCGAGCCCCGGCATGTGGATGGTGCGGGTGAAGCAGGTGTTTGGCGTATTTCTCGTGGTGTTGTCCGCGTATTATTTCTATCTGGCGGCGGTCGGGTTCTTGCCCGCCGCGCGCGTGGCGCGCGAAGGGTCGATCGCGGCGGGTGACCGCGCGGCCTGGGAGGCCAAGGTCGCACAGGCGCGTCGCGAGGGCAAGCCGCTCTTCGTGGATTTTTGGGCCACCTGGTGCAAGAACTGTTCGGTTATGGAAAAGGCCACCTTTGCCGACGCGCGCGTCAAAGCGCGGCTGGCGAATTATGTGGTTGTCAAAGTGCAGGCGGAAAAGCCGGATCAGAGTCCGGCGAAAGAGATGCTTCAAGTTTTCGATGTCCGCGGCCTGCCCGGCTTCGTTGTGCTTAAGTGACTTGGCCCTCAACGTCAATGGTGAGGCGGCGGTATCCCGTCGCCTCCACCGCTTTGTTCGGGGTGGCAATCATCCATTTGTCGCCAGCGGTTTTCAATGGTGTCCGCAGAAAGGTCGGCACCGCAATTCCACTCGATGAAGTAGCCTCCATTACGGACAAGGGCAAACTCGCGCCAATCCTTCAGTGGCTTGAACGCCTCAGAGTCGAGGAATGGCTTCACGTCGAAAAGGCCGGTGCGTCCGTCTTTGGAGACAATCTGAAGCATTCCGTCTTTCTTTGGTATGACCTGCTCTATTCTCATTGATCCAATCCTCGAATGGGTAACGGATTCTGACCTTTTACGGCCAGTTCCCAATCCGCCATAAGATCTTCTTGATGAATCTCAATCCAAGCAACAACAAGTTTGTGTTTCTTGGGCGGGATACTGCCGGTTAACACGGCACCATCCTTAATCGAGTATACCGCAACGTCGCCTTGGTACTCAGCATGGATGTGTGGAACATGGTGCTTGTCGGTATCATGGAAGAACAATCGGATCAGAATCCCGTAAAAAATCGAAATGGTCGGCATGCCATTGTCCTTTCTGCTGTGCTTGCACAACGGACAGCATTCTATCCCTTGTTTTTTTGAAGTATACCACGCCGCGGGGGAGACGGGAAGCGACGGATTGCATGCCCGTGTGTTTACAAAGAACCGCGTTTTGCTCGTTCCATAATTGCGAAGCTGAATCCGAAGATGACGGATAGTAGGATGAGCGCCACAAACGCGCGTCAGCGCGTTCCGTGGGCGCTCTGGTTCGGGGCTCTACGATGCCCACGTTAGGTTGAGCCGTTTCTTATGTGTGGCGCAGTCACGCAAGTACAGATTGATGAGGTTCTGGTACGGCATCCCGATATCCGTGGCAAGCGTCTTGAAATAGGCAACCGTCGCCTTGTCGAGGCGCATGGTGATCGGTTGCTTGAGCGATTTCACGTAAGGATTCTTCTTGCCCTTCATTTTCTCGAAGTCGTAATGCGCTCTCATGATACTTACCTCCCGCTCCAATAGCTCGTTTCCTCTTGTTTGTCCGCCTTGCGTGCCGAGATGATTCGGATGACTCGTTCGGCGTCGCGATGACAGTGGCATACGATTAGCACTCGAAGATGACAGCTAATGCCAAGCATCAAGAAGCGGTCTTCGTCTGCCGAATGGTCGGGGTCGAAGAAACGCAGGGCGTTCTCGTCCAGAAAGACGGCTGGGCCTCTTCGAACGAGACGCCGTGTTTGCGCCGGTTCTGCCGACTCTTGGCCTCGTCCCACTCGAACCGTATTTCATTCATATTTACACTGTATGGCTTACGGGGCGTTTCCGCAAGTGGAATCTTGTTCTCCTCTTCCCGTCACTCCTCAGGCGCGGCCTTCAGGACGTCGCCTGCAGGAGATTGTTGGGCGGGGTTGTCCTCCTGATCATGGAAGAAACACCCGGTAGAAACGCCGCGAAGACGAGGTAGCATCTACGTCAATTACATGATAGGTCGTGTTACTCGGCGCGGTGTTGGTACAGATGCAACCCCAATCCAGAAGATTGCTAGACACTTGCACACGATACATTTCTACTGCCGCGCCGTCGAAATGGAAGGCAAATGAACCGTTGGAGAAGGCGGGCTGTTCTAGGACGAGATAAGGAAGGCTGCCGCGATCCAGTTTCAGCATCCAACGCAAACCACCCAGCAAATGCTGCTGGAACGCTGGGTCAAGCCATACCGACTGCGTATGACCAAGGGCCGTCGCAAACACTCGCCCCAACCCATACGCTTTGCACCAAGCCAAAGGATAACCTCCCGGCACTCCTGTACTAGGATTCTGGTTCATCCCGAGCAGCTCATGCACTTCATTCGAGTGAATGCCCTGGAAAAGCAAGATCTCGTCTGTCCATTGGAACGAGCTGGCAAAATAGCGGGTCGCAGCGTTTAGTGGGTCGCGGTTGAAAACCTCGACTTCTTGCACGGCCGTGTGCGTCAAGGTTTGAGCGCCGAGCATGTCGGCGTATGCGGGATAGCTAGGGAGAGTTGTTCCGGCGATGCCAGCATGTACAGCCATAAAGCCTTTGCCGGATGCAATCCAGGCAAGAAACGCGTTCAGATCAGGTAGTGGCAAGTCGCCGGACGTATTCTGAAACACAACGCCATCGTAGTTTGTCAGTGCGCTCGCGGACATCTTGTTAGTCAGGTCTTCGCGTGTGCCAGCAAAGTCCACCGTGAAATCACCGGCAGTTGAGGCAAGCTGCACAAAGACTTGGTTCGCTGTTGCGATGCAGGAATGCCGGTAAGCCTCCGTCTCAGACACGATCAAAACCCTCTTTGGCGTCCCAGCCAAACAGGGAACAGTGAGAAGCAGCAGCGCCGTTGTGGCTGCTGGAAACAAACAACCGAGAGACTTTACTATGGGATTCATGTGCTGACCTTTCAATTTGTGTTATGCGCCAACCGGTTCTTCCGCCCAACGTCAGCGACCACCAACACCCTGAGCCGAAGGCGAAGTGGGTGTTAGGTGCGTCGCCGGGTTCGCCGACTATTCTTTGGTGAGACGATATGTCACCGATCCGTCATTGTTATATCGTCCAAAGTAGTCATTCATCAGAAGAAATGCTTTGGTGTCCGATCTGAAGGTGTATGAGAAAGGCATTCTGGCTGATTCATAGGGGATGATTGTCAATAGTTGAAGAGTGTTTGAAACGCTTTCATACAATCCACACCTATAGAAAGTTGCACAGCCAGGTTCAATTGCAAGTTCTTTGACGTCTGGGTTTAGCAAAGGCAACCCGGTGTCAATAGTCCATGTGCCGTGCTCATACTGTATGGTGATCTTATCTCCCGCCTTGTATTGGCCAAGGAACGTCCCCGCATCTGATTTTGCTTCAACGGAGAAGATCTGTGCTCTTGCCGCTGTTTTGTTAGTTGTTGTCGCACACCCTGAACACAAACCGATTACAACCAGTAGCCCGAGTAGCGCTGTTTTCATTAGCCGTCCTTTCATGACGCTTTGATCGTTTCGTTTTTTTTGCCCTGACAGTGCGTCATTTTTTGTCGGCCACACTGAGGCGCGCAGTCGCCTCCAGTGTGTTCTGCGACAAAATTAGCAAACCACGATACCGCGCATGACTTGCTATGCGACAAAAGCCGCCTTGACAATAAGAGGTTTATGATGATATATTGTCGCATAGCAAGGAGCGCAAGGAGGTTTGCTATGCGACAGAACGGTGAATTGGTCGTCGCTCCGCTGGCCACGGACCCGAAGTGGCCGGAGGGGTACGTTGCGGTGCTCAGGGAAGCGGGTGCGCAGGAAAAAACGATCCCTTACTGCATCGGCTGGGTCAGGCGCTTCTTCGCGAGGTTCCCCGGACGGAGGAGGGGGGATCTGGGGCGGGCGGAAATCGAGCTGTTCCTCTCGGAGGTGGCAGCCGCGCCCGCCTCCAGCAACTGGCTGGTCCAGCAGGCAAGGGACGCGCTGGAACTCTACTACGAAAAGTTCCGCGGAATCGCGTTGGGGTCGCGGGCGTTTGTGTCTGATAACCATACACATTCTCCGGTCAAACAAGTGCCGCTTGCCGGGTCGGCACCACGGGCTGACGCAACCAGCCTATCTGTTGATATTCAGAATATGGCTGTACAATACATGAAACCTCTTGTGAGTGTCAAGGTTCGGGAGAAAACAGGAATAACCGAGGAGGACGTGAGGCAGCCCTTAGACGTTGGCAATTCTTTGTCGGCTGTTGGATGTTCCAAAGGGGCGGACGCGGCGGAGAGGGGCAAGGATGAAACGCTCAACGCTCAACGTTCCAAGCTCAATGTTCAAGCGGGAGATGGGAAATGCAACTGGGAGGTGCTGGAGGAGCGGCTGAGGGATGCTCTTCGGACGGAACATTACGCATACGCCACGGAACAGACCTATGTCGGATGGATCAGACGCTATGTGGCGTTCCACGGGGGGCACAAGCCCTCCACGCTGGAGGCGGAGCATGTCCGTGCCTTTCTGAGGCACCTTGCCGTGGACGGGCAGGTTGCGTCGTCCACGCAGAACCAGGCGCTGAACGCGGTGGTGTTCCTGTACCGCACCTTAATCAAGAAAGACATCGGCGATTTCAGCGACTTCCCCCGGGCACGACGGGGGCTGAGGCTGCCCGTCGTGGCCAGCAGGGAGGAAGTCAAGGCTGTGCTTGACCGGCTGACCGGGCGCGAGCGGCTGATCGGACGGCTGCTCTACGGGACGGGAATGCGCGTCAATGAGGCGCTCGGCCTGCGCGTTCAGGAGGTGCAGTTCGACCAGCATAGGATCGTCGTCCGGGGCGGCAAGGGCGACAAGGACCGCTACGTGCCGTTGCCCAAGTCACTGGAGGACGACCTGCAGGCGTGGCTGAAAGGCCGCGCCGCACTATTCGACGCGGACAAGGCAGTGAACATGCACGAGGTGGAGTTGCCCTACGCGCTGGCCCGGAAATATCCGAACGCGCCGTTCGCGTGGGGCTGGCAGTATCTGTTTCCCGCCGACGACTATTCGACCGACCCGCGCAGCGGCCACGTGAGGCGGCACCACGTCCTTGACAAAAACATCCAGCGGGCGGTCCAGCAAGCAGTCCGCCAGGCCGGGCTGACGGTCCGCTTCACGCCGCACTGCTTCCGCCACAGTTTCGCGACGCACCTGCTGGAGGCCGGGCAGGACATCCGCACCGTCCAGGCGCTGCTGGGACACGCGAACGTGGAGACGACCATGATCTACACGCATGTGCTGAACAAGGGACCGCTGGGCGTCGTCAGCCCGGTGGACACGCTGTGAGTGAAAGAAGCGTAGAAAAGGGTACCTTATGTCCGACATCATCATCACCGGCGCGCGTCAGCACAACCTCAAGAACGTGAACGTGCGCATCCCGCGCGATTCGCTCACGGTTG
>JADHEF010000702.1_pt1 | contig 29794 bp, 27 predicted proteins | sample 8952391 | NCBI WGS metagenome assembly JADHEF01 (sample SAMN16124439, study PRJNA663245) | bioreactor sludge metagenome | isolation source: sludge (nitrite) | place: India:Bengaluru | collected 2019-02-28 | reverse complement strand
CCAACCGCCGCCTTGCCCACGCCATCGCCGCCCATGTCAAAGGCGGTGCCGACGTCCTCGACATCCTCACCCGCACCGAGCCCGCCCCGTCCGCCTGCGACCGCCACCGCACCCGAGGCGCACCCGTCAGCGTGGCCGAGCACCACATCGCCCGCAAGGAAGGCAAGCCGGTACCCTGCCGCCCGTCCTTCATCGTCGACAACGTCATCACCAGCGGCAACACCTTACGCGCCTGTTCCGAGGCTCTCGGATTCGGCACCGGACTCGTTTTCGGCGACGCCTCTTTCCATCACGAATGATCACACCGCCCGCCCGTGGGCATCGTACGCGGGCAGAAAGGCACACATGAACACCATGCTAACCACGCTCGGCACGCAGGCCGAATTCCACCAGACATGGCAGGCCCTCATGCGTCAGCTTGAGTGTCTGCTTTCCATCGCCCACCAGCGCCACCCCGGCCGCACCGAGACGCTGGAGGCGGTCAGCATCGCCAAGCACCTGCTTGGAAAAGTCGGCGACCAGCTCGACGCCGCCAACCCCGAATGAACCCCCGCACGGGCACGGCGTGCCGTGCCCTCTCTCACCATCCGTCCCATCGGTCCTATCCGTCCTATTCTTCCCCCCCTCCGTTTTCAAAATCCGCTGGGGCTGCGCCCCAGACCCCGTTCTTTCTCTCCCCTGCCGGATGTCCGTTCGGCTTCTCCTTCCAGTCGAGCGCGAACGGACACCTCGGCAGGGATCGTCGCTCACTGCTGCCCTGGGGGGAGGACAGCCCGGAAGCCCACGCCGATGTAGAAGTAGGCGTAGTCCGGGGAGTCGTTGTAGCGGTACGCGGACCGGCAGCAGATCGCGCCGCCGCACCAACTGCCGCCGCGAAGCACGCGGAACGAGCCCGACACAGGGCCTCGGGGGTCGCTCTCCGGAGACGTGCCGTAATAGGCGCTCCCGTACCGGTCCCAGCACCACTCCCACACGTTTCCAGCCATGCCGTAAAGCCCGTACCCGTTCGGCGCGAAAGCGTCCGCGGGGGTCGTGTAAGGAGTTTCACCCGTTGCGTACGTCGGGTGATAGCCGCGGGTCGGGCTCGTGTCGTACGCGTAAGATGTTGAACTATAGTAATTCGCCTTCGCGTGCTGGATCGTATCGCCCCATGGGAAGCGCCTGCCCGAGAGCCCGCCCCGCGCCGCCTTCTCCCACTCCGCCTCGGTCGGCAGCCGGTAGCCCGCGTCCCACCGCACCCAGTCGTTCTCCACGCCTGCCTGCTCGGTCCGGTAAACCGTTGTCTTGGCCGGGGACGTGTAGTACGCCGGCGTCCGGCCCTCCTTCTCGCTGCGGGCGTTGCACCACTTCACGCAGTCGTACCAGCTCACCTTCTGAACGGGATGGCCCGACGCCTTTCCGCTTCCGGCGTTGTAGAACGAATAGCCGTTCGCGACCGCCCACGCGTAGACCTCGTCCCACTTGGCCTTCGTCACCTCGGTCTTGTCCATGTAGAACGCGCTCACGTAGACCGTATGCACGGGCAGCTCGTTCGTGGACGCTTCGGTAAAGCCGTCCCCCATCGAGAAGCTCCCCGCCGGGATCAAAACCATGCCCGACGGCGTATTCGGGTCAAAAATCCGCGCAGCCATCGTGGCGTTTGTTGCCGGATGCTTTACGTAATCCACCCAGTTGCTTGGCCCCGCCAACGTCGTGGCCCGTTGCACTGTACAAGTCACTCCCGCCGTCGAGGCGTTTGTCCAGACCAAAGTTCCGTCCGAACCGAACGCCTTGATCTGAGAGTTCGTCGGCGACACGATTCGGAAAAACGCTGTGCCTTGCTCGCCGAAGACCGCGACCGCCATCAAACACAGAGCACCCGCCACCATCCGCAGGACATTTCTCATCCGCATCTCCTTTCAACAAAATAGCCGTACGAATCACAACTTACAATGCGTATATATTCATCTTTCCGCCCACCCGCCGTCAAACCCTTTCTCATCCCTTCTCTCCTTCGCGACTTTGCGTCTTGGCGTGAAGATTCTCTCATCCGCCCTCCGACCTCAGTCCTCATTTCCCCGCCCCCGGCTTGCCCCGCCTCGCCATGCTGAGCCGTTTGCGCTTCCGCGCCGCCTGCCGCCGGGCCTTCTCGGGCAACAGGTTTTTCAGATGCGGGTGCGCCTCCAGCGCACGCCGCAACTGGAGTTCGGCGGCTTGCGGCGTCACCTGCAACTCCTCTCCAATCATCCGGTAACTGTCACCATGATACCGTCGCTGAAGTATCCGGAACGTACGAGGTGGCAGGTCCATGAAACCGCGCAACGCCTCGGTCAGCACCGAGACCGGCAACACGGGTTCGTCTGCCTGTCCTCCGACCTCCGTCCTCTGCCCTCCGACCTCTTCCCGCCGTTCTTGTCCGTCCTCAGGCCTCAGTCCTCGGCCCTCATTCTCCGGCGTGCCTTGCGTCTCGTCAAACTCCATCACTCGCGAACTGCCTAGCCTCTGTCCGCAAGTAGAACACGGGCTATCTTCGTAACCGTACCGGATGCCGGCACGATTCGCCTCCTCGATCCGCGTCCCGAACTCACATCGACTGCAGCAGTCCATATTCAATCCCCCCCTTCCGTCTTCATTCTCATCCCTCAACCAACTCACTAACGCAATAATGAACTAACGAACTTCTTCCTGATCCCCGCCTGATATATCAGGCGTGTGTGGCACACAGCCCTACCCCCTGAAGAGCGCGTAGTAACCCGGCATCGCCGGGTTCTCAACGATCCTGACCTCAACTCCCTTGCGGTCCAGCGCGGCCATCTCCTCCACCAGCCAAGCCCCGTTCAGCATCGCTTTGCCGCCCGCATGACCCGACGGCTCCTTGTCCGCCCCGCGCAGCCAGCGCGTCACCTGCTTCCCATCCTCTTTCCTGTTCACTTCACCACCTCCCGCCTTTCTGCCACTCCGCCAGTTTCCGGTTTCTCGTTTCCAGATTCACTACTCACTTCTAACTCGATGACGCGTGCTCTGCACGCATCCACCACATCCAGCAGCCGGATCAGGTCATCGGCATACACGATCACCACCCACGGCTTCTTGTTCATGCGGTGCATCACCGCAGGCACTTCGTCAGTCGCCGCATCTCGCCGCGCCTGCTCCAGGCTCGGGTAGAGCCGCAGCGCCTCGACCCGCTTCACCTCCAGGTGGAGCCCCGGCAGATCGCCCGCCAGGTCCGGCGACTCCGGCCCGCCGTGGTACTGCCGCCCACGGTGCAACTTCGTGCCCAGCACCTCGTTCAACTTCTCCGCCGCCTCGCGTTCGCCCTCAGCTCCCTTCCTTCGTGACATCATGCCCATGTCCACCTCCTTTATCCTTCCGCCTTCCGCCTTCTCTCAACTGCCTGCCCGCCACTGCCTGCTCTGCCTGAACTACCACTCTGCCTGCTCTACCTTACTACTCTCTATGAGTACTACCTTCTTATCTTATCTGGTCACGCGTTCGTCGCACATTTGTCACGCTTCGCGCGTGACACGCCGCACGTTCAGGCCTGCTCCCACGGCCTGTACTCCGGTTTGCAACCCGTCGATGTCCGCTCCCTCTGCTTCCTCAGCGTCGCCATGGCCCGCTTCTTCGCGCTGTCGCCGTTATGCCGGTCCCAGTTGATGACGACCGCGCCCCCGTCACCGAACTCGATCCACCCGACGGCGGCGAGCGCCTCGCCGATGCCCGCGAGCCCGGCCTTCGCGTCGCAGTCCTCCTTGCGGAGGAACCGCAGGTGCCCGTCCCCGGTCTCGCCGTCGAACCACGCCCACAGCCGGAACCACGCGCCGAACGCCTCGTTGGCGCTCACGCCGCAGACGCGCGCGATGTGCAGGATCTCCGTCTTGTCGGGCGTGCCCTTTTCCACCTTGATCCAGTCCATGTTTAACCCAGCCTCCACGTCGCGCTTTTCGCGAGCACGTCGAAATCCTCCCGCGTGGCTCCCGCGGCGAGCCACGCGCGCAGATCCTTCTCCGGAGGCAGGACGATGCGCACCCTGCGCCCCAGCGCCTTGACGAGGGCTCTCGCCCCGTCAAGCCCCGGCGTGAACACGCCGCCGTCCGGCCTGCGCTTCGGCGCGTCGTGGTCGGCCACGACGGTCACCGACCGGCAGCCGGTGCGCCGCACCAGCGCGCGCAGCGCCTCCGCGCCGGACGCGCAGGACGGGCGGCCCACGGCGCACAGGCCGAGCGTGAGGGCAGCCGCCGTGTCGGTCGGCCCCTCGCACACCGCGAGCTCATCCGCCCGGCCCATGCCGGGATCGTAGAACAGTCCGTCCGCCCCGCCCCTGACCGCCCACTTCCGCCCCTCGTGGTCCCGCAGGCGCAACCCCACGACGTTCCCGTCGCCGTCGCGCATGGGAAACGCGAACGCGCGGCTGGCGGGATCGTAGGCGGGCCGCAAACGCTCCAGCGCGTCCATGTCCACGCCGAGCGACAGCGCCAGCCCGTCCAGCCAGACCCAGTCCCAGCGCAGGCGCAGCGCCGCGTGATATCTCGCGAGTGCGGCCAGCGGGTTCTTGCCGCGCGTCGGCGGCGGGCGGAACCTCGGGGGCGGCGGAGAATCCTTGAGCCGGTGCAGCCACCCGCCGTTCTTCGAGGCGCGTCCGGAATCCGTGCGCATGCACACGGCCCACGCGCCGTCTTCGGACACGCCGCACCAGTCCGGCTTCTGACACACCGGACACGGCTCCTGCCTCGTCACGCGTTTCCACCCGCTCATCCCGCTTCCCTCCTTCTCCCGTTGAGCATTCCGCCTTCATTCCGTCCTCCGTCCTCTGGCCTCAGTCTTCCCTCTCCCACCCCGGCGTCAGCCCCTCCAAAAGCGGAGCGGGTGCGGGGTAGGGCGCACTCAGATTTTTCGTATCCGAAAAAGCTCGTGCGCATCACCCCGCACCCCGGAGCGTCCGCCAGCCCTGCCGCGCCGCGATCCTGTCGATGGCCTTCGCCGCCTCCTCCCTGCGCATCGGCGCGGCGAACCCGTTGCGCTTCAGCACCCTCGCCTGCCCGTACGTCGCCAGCCCCCGGTCCCACCGCCGGAACATCTCGTTGAGCAGCTGCGCCGCCTGCCCGTACGGCAGCGCGTCGGGGTCGACGCCCTGTTTCATGAGAAGCCCGCGCTGTTTCTCCGAAAGCCGCCGGCCCCGGTCCCAGCCCCGCTCCTCCGCCGGCGACAGGTCGAACACGTCGAACGGGTCGACCCGGCTCACGCTGTACTCCGCCTTCGCCGTCAGCGCCGCCCGCCGCGCGGCCTCGCGCCGCTTGCGGGCCTCGATCTCCGCCTGCGCCCTCGCGATCTCCCCGCCCATGTCCACGGGCCTGCCAGCCTGCCGCGCCCGTTTCGCCGCCAGCTCCACCGCCTCGCCGCTCACGTTGCCGCCCAGGATGTCCGCCGTGCACACCAGCTTGTGGCGGCCCGAGTTCCCGCAGAAGTCCACGATCAGGCAGGACGGCTTGCCGCTCGCCGCGATCATCGCCCGGCGCGCCGCGTCGTCCGCCGCGTCGTTCAGCGCGTGGGCGATCTCCCCCGCCGGGCGCGTGCCCCGGCCCGCCATCTGCGCGTAGAGCGCGCGGCTCTTGGTCGGCCGCGCCATCACCACCACCTCCACCCCCGCGTTGTCGAAGCCCTCCGTCAGCACCCCCACGTTGCACACGAACTGGAGCGTGCCGTCCGCGAACTCGCCGAGCACCTGCCTGCGGCGCTCCCTGTCCGTCTTGCCGCACACCCAGCCCGCGCACCCCGGCCGGTGCCGGTTCAGGATCTCCGCCAGCCGCTCCGCCTGCTCCACCGACGCCGCGAAGACCAGCGTCCTGCGCCCCGCCGCGATCTCGAACGCCGGATCCGCGATGCCGTGCAGGTTCTGCTCGAACTCCATCACCTCCGCCAGGTCGGCCCCGTTCAGGTCGCCCGCCGTCGTGCGGCAGGCCGAGAAGTCCAGCCCGGACACGTGGACCATCTGCTGCTCCACCGGCACCAGCCACCCGCCGCCGATCGCGTCCAACAGACCGTACTCGTAGGCCACGGAGTCGAACACCTGCCCCAGCGCCTCCTCGTCCGCGCGGTCGGGCGTCGCGGTCACACCGAGCACCCTGAGCGCCGGATTGCGGCAGAACCATTCCGCGCAGCGCCGGTACGTGGGTGACGTGGCGTGGTGGGCCTCATCGATGATCAGCAGCCCGAAGTCGAAGGGGTCGAACTTCGTCATCCGCCCGCCGCCGTCGCCGCCCGCCGTCTGCGTCTGCACCGTCGAAACGATCACCTGCGGGGCACCCATGAGCCCGTGCATGTCCGCGCGGTACGCGCCCATCTCCACCTGCACCTCCAGTCCCGTCACCCTCCGGATCTGGTCCTCCGCCTGGAAGACCAGCTCCTCCCGGTGGGCGATCATCATGGTCCGCGCCGGCTGCCGCCTTTTGATGACGTCGCCGCACAGGACGGTCTTCCCGCACCCCGTCGCGAGGATCACCAGCGTGCTGCGGTTCTCGGCAAGCTCGCCGATCACGGCATCCGACGCGCGGTTCTGATACGGTCTCAGCTTCATGGCTTCCCACTCTTCCCACCTAATAGCCTACAGCCTATAGCCTACAGCCTCCCCCTTCCCCGCTGTCCTCCGTCCTCCGGCCTCAGTCCTCAATCCCACTCCCCCTTTCTCCACTCACTACTCCCAACTCCCCACTCACTTTTTCCCTCTCTCCCTCTCCCAACTAACGAACTAATGCACTAATGAACTAATGAACTTCTCCCACACTTCTTTACGCTCTCCGGCACCACCCTGTCGTAACGCCACTCGCCGAGCAGGCCCCGCCCCTTGCAGGTCTCGCACCCGATCCCCTGGCACATCGGGCAGACGCAGAAAGGCTCCACGGACTTGAGCTCCGTGTGGAGCCGGTCCGCGTGGGCCAGCGCGGAACTGAAGTTCGTCTCCAGCCACAGCGGGTCCTTGCCCGCCTGCGCGTCGCGCAGCGCCGTGCGGATACGGCTCACCAGGTTGACCAGCTCCCTGACCTCGCCCCTGCGGTTCCAGACCGGAAGCAGGTCCGGCGGGATCTCCCTCCCGCGCCCGTCCACCGGACCCTGCGGAGCCGCGGCCGCCGACCGCCTTACGGGCGGCGGCCCACTCTGTAAAAGCGTAGCGGGGGCGGGCAGGGCGCACTCAGATTTTTCGTATCCGAAAAAGCTCGTGCGCATCGTCCCGCACCCCGGAGCGGCCTCCGGCCTCAATCCTCTCTCCTCACCCTCTCCCTTCAGTCCTCCGTCCTCAGGCCTCAGTCCTCGTTCCTCTCCCCCGCTTTTCCGCGCCGGCGGCGGCAAAGACCGCGTCTTTCCGTCCGCCCCGGTACGCTCCTCCGCACACCTCCAACTGGGAACGGTTCCCAGTTGAAGCCCCGCGAAATGATTGCTCACCCCAACCATTTCAGCCACCGCACGCGCACTCGGCACCTCGCCCAACCCCAACTCCCGGCGGTACTTATACGCGACCATCACCGAGTTCCGCTTGTCCGCCGACGTCCGCCTCATGCCGTGCGCCACATTCGCGAGCAGCGCGAATTTCAGCGCCTCCTCGAACCCGCCCTTGCGCACCTCCGCCGCGATCGTCCTGCGCCCCTGCTGCCGCGCCATCGCCAGCCTGTGGAAACCGTCCGCCAGACGGTAGACGCCGTCCGCCCCGAGGAACACCGTCACCGGCGGGAACACCGCGCCCGTCTCGCGTTCCGCGTCCACGTACTCCCTCACGGTCTCCATGTTCATCGCGGCCCGCGTCTGCAGGCCCTGCGTGCTGATCTTCTCCAGCTCGATATGCTGTATCTTGCCCATCGCAGCCTCCTTTCTCTTTTTGTCTCTTTCAGCGTCCAGCGTTCTCTTCTTCTTCCGGCGTCTGTCCCAACCTCAAAAAGCGGAGCGGGTACTGGGTAGAGCGCACTTTGATTTTTTAGCTGGTAGCCCGGCGGCGGGTATTCCCGTAAAAAAGCTCGTGCGCGTCTCCCAGTACCCCGTAGCGTCATTCGTCCGCGTCGACCCGTACCCCGTAGCGTCTTTCGTGTCTTTCCGTGTGTTCAGTGGGCAACCTCTCTTCTCACCTGTTCTGCTCAGAACGGCGTCGGATCCTCATCGCCGGAGCCGTCCCCAGTCTGGCCTCCGCCCTCCGCCCTCCGTCCCCCGTTTCCCGCGAACCGCTTCTCGATCGCCGCCGTCACCTGCGCCCAGCCCTCCGCCGTCATGTCGGCCTGATCCATGCCCGTCGCGTCCACGCACTCGAACCACACCGCCTCCAGCTCCTCGCGCTTCATCGCCCCCGCCAGCGCGTTCAGCCGGTCCCACGCGCCCGCCTGCGTCGCCGCCGCGCGCCGCGCGGGAGCCTGCGCGGGCGGTCGGGCGGGTGGCGCGGACGGCGCGGCGGGCTTGACCGCTGCCGGCGCGGCGACGGGCACGCCGCCCGCCACGGCGCGGAACTTGCTCCCGTACTTCGCCAGCACCGCGCGGCGGTCGGACGCCTCCGGCAGGCCGCCCGCGCCGCCGCCGCCGCAGGGATTCACCCACTTGACCTTCGGGAACACCTTCGACGGGTCGTTGAACCCCGGCTCGTTCTCGATGACCAGGTCCACGTCGAACGCCGTCAGGTCGGCGTCCATGAACCAGTAGGGGTCGGAGCCGTCCCAGCCCGACCACTTCTTCAGGTTCTCGATCTCGCGCGTGCGGATCTCCCCGTCCGCAAGCGCCAGCGTGTGGTAGCTCTTGATCTCCCCGCCGCCGGCCAGCTCGTGGCCCAGCGCCAGCACCAGCGCCCCCGACTTCGGGCTCTCGTAGACGCTCGCCGACCTCGGCTTCGCCCGGTACGTCCCGTTGGCAATGTTCATCCCGTTTCTCCTTTTCTCACTTTTCCGTTTTGTCCGTTCTCACATTCATCCTTCAGCCTTCAGCCTTCAGCCTTTTCCATCTCCCAACTAATGCACGAATGCACGAATGAACTAACGCACTTCTTAATCCGTCCTCCGACCTCCGTCCTCCGACCTCCGTCCTCAGTTTCTTCATCCTTCATCCTTCATCCTTCATCCTTCAGCCTTTTCCATCTCCCGACTAATGAACTAATGAACTCTCGCACTAATGAACTAACGCACTTCTTAATCAGCCCTCCGTCTTCAGACCTCCGTCCTCAGTTTCTTCATCCTTCATCCTTCCGCCTTCATCCTTCAGCCTTCCCCAATGATCCTCGACCACACCGAACGCCCGTCGCCGCCGATCGGGATCACCTCCTGAATGCTGCGCGACTTCGCCATGCAGTGCGGCAGCTCCGACGTGTAGAGCGTGCGCGTGCCCGCGCCGCGCCCCTTGCCGTCCTTGCCCACGCTCACGTCGTACCCGATGAAGAGCACGTGGTCCGCCCACTCGCGCACGCGCAGGCGGATGGACGCCTTGCCGCTGTTCGGCGCCTGCAGGCGCGGCTCGTAGCGCAGCCAGTCCTCGCCCGCCGGATTCGGCACCGTGCTCGTGCAGTCGTGGCAGATCAGCACCACGTTGCGCCCCTCGCGGCAGTGGCGGTCGAGGTCCGCCAGGAGCGGCAGGAACGTGTCGAACACATAGCCGTAGCCCTTGCCGAACCCGAAGCCCTCGACGCTCGCCGAGCGCTTGCCGTCCTGCAGCGTGTTCGCCAGCGTGTGGGCCACGGCCAGCTCCTCGGCCCTCGTCGCCGTGTCGATCACGATGCTCCTGATCCCCTCCCACCCGTCCGCCTGCAGCGCGTCGCGCAGGCCCTGCCAGTCGGACACCCCGTCCACCGGCACCACGTTCCCGCCGATGCCCGCCGCGTCGAACTGCGACTTGAGCCTCGGCAGGCTCTCGTCCAGGTCGATGAACGCGACCGGCCCCGGCAACTGCGCGGCGAGCGTGGTCTTGCCGATACCCCCCGGCCCGTAAGCAACGATCCGGTGGCCCGTGCGCCCCGCGATCCTGCCGAACAACACGTTGCGCCGCGCCACCTGCGCGGGCGGCGGCGGAACCGTGCCCGCCGTCTTCCTGATCGGCACTCCCGATGTGATTGTCATTTCTCCGTTCCCTCCTTTTTCCGTTTTGTCCGTCTCACACGTTTCCAACTCACGCACTCATGAACTTCTTAATCAGCCTTCTGGCCTCCGACCTCAGACCTCCGTCCTCCGTCCTCAGTCTTCTCCCTCTCCCAACTAACGCAAGAATGAACTAACGAACTAATGAACTTCTCCCTCCTCCGTCTTCCGCCCATCTCCCGGTATTGCGAACGGTCCCGCCTTAATCGCGTCGTTCTCCAGCCACTCCTCAATATCGGGCACGCTGAACACGCACCCGCTTTTCTTCTCCGGTCCCATCTTCCGGGCACGCACAAGCCCGTCATTGACCAGCTTCAAAAGCGTCAGCTCGCCGATCCCCGTGAGTTCCAGCGCACGGTCGCGCTTAGCCCACCTCGGCCTTTCAATAACCATCACGTTACGCTCCATATCACCCTCTCCTCTCATCCTTCAGCCTTCAGCCTTTTCTCCGTCTTCCATCCTCCGTCCGCTCTCCTCAACTAACGCACGAATGAACTAACGAACTAATGAACTTCTCCCCTCCTCCGTCTTCCGTCCTCCGCGTCTCTGCGCCTCTGCGTTAACTTCATCCCTTTTCCGACCTCCGTCCTCCGCCCTCCGCCCTCCGTCCTCCGATCTCGGCCCCCCGACCTCCGACCTCCGGCCTCTGATCTCCGATCATCCCGCTACCGATGATCGCCAGCGCGTACCGGAACAGCTCCCGCCTGTCCCTCAACCGCTCCGACATGCACAGCTGCCCGAACTCATGACCCGTCACACTCAGCGTCGCCATTTTCTCTTCTCCTTCCTTCCGTGCTCATCCCGTGTTCCGATTCCAATTACTCACTCCCCACGACTCACTACTCACTGCTCACTCGGTATCCCGTCCACACTTCGCCTATGCACCACCCTGTATACATAAAAAAAGAAAAGGCGAGCAATCGAAAGATGATCGCTCGCCCGCCTCAAGCAAGAAACCCCTGTAAACACAGGGGTTTCCTAACTTAAAATGATTTTAAACCGTCCGCCTCAAAGACCGTCTCAACCAAGGTTAACCAAGATCAACCGAACCTCATTTCTTCAACCGGTAACGGTGCGTTCCCTTGCTGCCCTGTCCCTCGGCTTTCACAGCCGCCTCAAAAAAAGCCACCGCGTCATCGTTATGCGAGAACCGGCTCTTCAAACCTTTGGCCAACTCCACATACTCCCCGTCGGCCTCAATCAGTTTCCGAACGTCTGCCCAGCGTTTTTCCCCTCCGAACTTGAGCACTTTACCGTCGTAATCAAGGGCAACGCCGTCCCGGATCACCTTGATCTTACTTCCTCCGCCCTCAGTCTTAGGTCCCGCGCCGGCCTCCGCCTTCAGCCCTCCGCCCTCGGTCTTCCGTCCTCCGCCCTCCGTCTCCTTCCGTCCGCAGCTCTCACTCGCGCCCTGCGCCGCGGCGAGCGCCGCACGCAACGCGCCCTCTCCCCCCGTGCCCTTGAGCGCCACGTCCGCGATCGGCCCGTCGGCCTTTTCGTCCGCCAACGCACAGCCCGGCGTCGTACACGCCTCATGCAGCTTTCCCAAATGCTTCCTCAGCATCAAATCGATCCGCGTGGTGCGTGTCACCGAAAACCGATTGATGGACTGGCGGTTCTCTTCATTCCAAACCACCTTCCCTCCTTCCCCGCGCATGGATTTGCCGCTCATGCCGTGAACCGGGAACAACAGCATCTGCGGCACCGCCGCACCCTTCTTCGGCCAGTGGAAGAGAAACACGGTCACCGTCCACACCTCGCCGATCAGTTTCAGGCAGACTTCCTTTTCGATCTCTCCCTGCGTCGCGTTCACATAAAAAACCAGCCCGCACAGCGGCCCGATCAGTTCCACCAACTTCTGCTTCGTCCTCACACACAGAATCTCGCAGTTCATGACCCACGAGCACAGCAGACTGACACTCTCGAACATGATCGGCACGACCCCCGGATCTTTGGGCAAACCGCCCTTACAACCATTCATATGAACTTCTCCTGTGATTAACTAAGCCACGCCAAAACACACACACCCCGCGTTTGTTCACGCCCGACTCCGCACCACAAATTAAAGTATGCACTTACGAACTCATAAACTGACGGACTTCTCCCCACCTCCTTCCTCCGTTGAGCCCGTTCTGTCCGTTCGCAGTGGCGCCATGCGGCGCTGCCCATCCTCTGTCCTTCGTCTTCCTGATCACTAATGCACGAACGCAATAATGAACTAACGAACTTCTTCCGACCTCAGTCTCAAACCTCAGCTTTCTCCCTACCTCCTTCCTCAGCTTCCCGACCATGCCCTCGCACGATACACGCTTCCCTTCGTTTCTAATTATCTTTCTAACAAAAAACAAACGCAATCCAAACCCGAAACAATATTTGTCACGAAAACCCCGTTTTTGCTGGACAATATCACTGTTTTAATGCTTAACTATTTCACCCTTTGACTTCGACATATTTCCAAAATATGTAATCTTCCACCCTCCCCAAACTAACGCACTTGTTCCGACCTTAGACCTCAATCTCGCCCCTCCCCAACTAACGCACTAACGCAATAATGAACTAACGAACTTCTCCCCACCCTCCGTCCTCAGTCTTCCCTCCCTCTCCCAACTAACGCACTAACGCACTTCTACTCATTCCCCTTGACCCTCCTTCCCCGCCTGCCGTATATTTACGTTGCATTCGTTTCTCACCACCAAAACGAAAGGCGTAGCCATGCCCGCATCACATCGCCACACTTGCTTGCCGCGTATTGTCCGACCTCCGATCTCTGTCCTCTGTCCTCAATTTTTTTCCCGTCTGGCTTACTTCCTCTCCCTCTCCCTCCTCCTCTCCCTCGCGCCCCTCGCTTCCCGAGCCGCTTTTACCGAAGGTCCGTATACCTTCACAACAAACGCTGTGGGACAAGCCACCATCACTGATTTTAATTCATCATATTCCGGACCGTTATCCATTACCAACACCTTCTTGGGCGGCCACTCATCCGTCATCGCTATCGGTCCCAATGCGTTCTCCGATTGCTTAATGCTGACAGACATCACCATCCCAGCCAGTGTCACCACCATCGGCGAGGGGGCGTTCCGCTACTGCACCGGCCTGACGAATCTGGTCATCGGCTCAGGTGTCATCACCATCGGCGTCAACCCGTTCTGGAACTGCACTTCCCTGATCTCCGTCACGCTTAACAACAACCTGTCCTCTTTTAGTGCCCGCAATGTTTTCGTAAAGACTCCTTTGGCAAATGTGGTCATCGGCAATGGAGTCACCACGATCGGGAGTTCTGTATTCCTCAACTTCTCCAGCCTGACCATCGTCACCATTCCCGCCAGTGTCAGTTCCATTGGAGCGAACGCGTTCGGCGGCTGCTCCAGCCTGACCAACATCACCGTCGCAACCTCAAACTCCACTTACGCCAGTGGGGACGGTGTCCTGTTCAGCAAAACCTTAACAACACTTATCCAATACCCCGGCGGAAAAACCGGGGCATACGCCATCCCCTCGAACGTCACCGAGATCGGCAACGCCGCGTTCTACGGCTGCAACGGCCTGACTGTCCTCACTATTCCGGCCAGTGTCACCCGTATCGGGAGTTCTGCTTTTAACGGCTGCACTGGCCTGAAAAATGTGACGTTGCTCAACAATCTTAACACGTTCGTCGCAACCACGGTGTTCGGCACCTCCATCGCAGCGAATTTGACTCATGTCATTATTGGCGCCAGTGTCACCAACATCGGCGACTTCGCTTTCAGCCAATGTTCCGGCCTGACGAACCTCGTCATCGGCAACAGCGTCACCTCCATCGCCTACTCCGCCTTCGGCAACTGCACCGCCCTCACCTCCGTCACCATCCCCGGCAGCGTCACCACCATCGGCAACTACGCCTTCTCCTACTGTTCCGGCCTGACGAACCTCGTCATCGGCAACAGCGTCACCGCCATCGGCTTCTCCGCCTTCTCCCACTGCACCGCCCTCACCTCCGTCACCATCCCCGACTCCGTCACCTCCATCGGCGATTCTGCCTTCCGCTACTGTTCCGGCCTGACGAACCTCGTCATCGGCAACGGTGTCACCTCCATCATCGGCGACGACGCCTTCTCCGACTGCACCGCCCTCACCTCCGTCACCATCGGCAACAGCGTCACCTCCATCGGCGATTCTGCCTTCCGCTACTGTTCCGGCCTGACGAATCTCGTCATCGGCGACAGCGTCACCACCATCGGAAACTTAGCCTTCTCCGACTGCTCCGCCCTCACCTCCGTCACCATCCCCGCCAGCGTCACCTCCATCCGCGACTCGGCCTTCTCCGGCTGCTCCGCCCTCACCGCCCTCACCATCGGCAACAGCGTCACCACCATCGGCTCCTCCGCTTTCCGCTACTGTTCCGGCCTGACGAACCTCGTCATCGGCACCAGCGTCACCAGCATCCGCGAATACTCCTTCTCCGGCTGCACCGCCCTCACCTCCGTCACGATCCCCGCCAGCGTAACAACCATCGGCTCGTTTGCCTTCTCCGACTGCTCATCCCTCGCAAGCATCAACGTCCATTCCTCAAGCCCATCCTACGCCAGCGCCAATGGCGTCCTGTTCAACAAATCCTTGACCACACTGATCCAATGCCCAGGCGGCTTCTCCGGAGCCTACACCATGCCCGACAGCGTCACCACCATCGAATACATGGCCTTCGCCGGCTGCGCAGACCTCACCTCCGTCACCATCGGCACCAGCGTCACCACCATCATCGGCGTCACCACCATCTTCAGCGGCGACGCCTTCTCCGGCTGCTCATCCCTCGCAAGCATCAACGTCCACCCCTCAAACCTATACTACGCCAGCGTCAATGGCGTCCTGTTCAATAAGCCCTTAACCACACTGATCCGATACCCCGGCGGTTTCTCCGGAGCCTACACTATCCCCGGCAGCGTCACCACCATCGGCAACTACGCCTTCAGCAGCTGCACCTCCCTCACTTCCGTCACCATCCCCAACTCCGTCACCAACATCGGCGACTACGCGTTCTACTATTGTTCCGGCCTGACCTCCCTCACCATCCCCTCCGGCGTCACCTCTGTCGGCTCCTACGTATTCAGATTCTGCTCCAAACTGACATCAGCTCTCTTCCAAGGCAACCCTCCGACTTTCGTCGGATCTTCCGTGTTTTCTTCCACCCCCGCCACCCTCTACTACCTCCCGGACTACGCCTCTACCTGGCCCGCCATCTTCGGCGGTCGCCCGACCCTCTGCTGGAACCCCACCGTCCAACGCGACGCCGCCTTCGGCTTCGCTTCCGACCGCTTCGGTTTCAACATCGCCGGCACCACCAACATCCCCGTCAAGATCCAAGCCACCACCAACCTCGTCTCCGCCGTCTGGGTCCCCGTCACCAACGCCAACCTCACCTCCTCCGGTTCCCTCTCCTTCACCGATCCCGCCTCAACCTCCCTTCCCGCCCGCTTCTACCGCATCGTCTTCCCCTAAAAAACCGCCCAGCCGGTCCATGCCGCCTCCGCCTCCGTCCCAAACTTGAGCGTTGAGAGTTGCGCGTTGAACGTTGAGCGTTCTCTCCGGCTGTTCATTGCCTATCGCCAACTTCTGAGTGCCTCCACCCTGTCCACCACGTCCACAAGCGTCTCTGCGCCTCTGCGCCTCTGCGTTAAATTCATCCTTCATCCTTCCGCCTTCATCCTTTTCTCCGCCCTCCCTCCCCATTTTTCCCCTCGCCATCCCCCCCCTGCGGTGGTAAGGTATGAAACCAAGATGACCGTGTATCGCCTCGGGAAGGTGAATGCGGGCTAATCGATGTTTGACGCTACGCATGAACCTGACCGACTATCACGCCAAATACTACGCTTACGAGCTGACGCGGAGGTGTCCGTCGGATCGCGTGGAACGGATTGCCTCCACGCTGATGGACGCGCAGGTTGACCTGAATCCGCATCAGGTGGATGCCGCGTTGTTCGCGTTCCGGTCGCCGCTCTCCAAAGGCGCGTTGCTGGCCGACGAGGTCGGCCTAGGTAAAACCATCGAGGCCGGTATCGTTCTGGCCCAGAAATGGGCTGAGAAGAAACGGAAGATTCTTCTGATCATGCCCTCCAGTCTCCGGAAGCAGTGGTATCAGGAGCTTCAGGACAAATTCTATCTGCCGTCGCAGATCATGGAGTCGGCCAGCTTCAACCGGGCGGTGAAGCAGGGTTCCGTAAATCCTTTTGACACCGACGAGATCGTGATCTGCTCTTACCCCTTTGCCCGCAACAAGGCGGACTTCATCCGCAAAGTGCCATGGGATATCGTGGTGATGGACGAGGCGCATCGCCTGCGCAACGTCTATAAGCCGGGCAACAAGATCGCCAATGAGCTGAAACTGGCGCTCGCTCACGCCCCGAAGCTGCTGCTGACCGCCACGCCCCTGCAGAATTCGCTGCTCGAACTCTTCGGGCTGGTCAGTTTTATCGACGCGCATGTGTTCGGCGACCTCAAAAGCTTCAAGGCGCAGTTTTCCCGCCTGACCGGCGATGACTCCTTTGCCGACCTGAAGGAACGGCTGCGGCCGGTCTGCAAGCGCACGCTGCGGCGGCAGGTGCAGGAGTATATCAAGTACACGGAGCGGCGGGCCTATACGCAGGACTTTGTGCCGACCCCGGATGAAGAGGTCCTCTATGAGATGGTTTCCGAATATCTGCGCCGCAAGAACCTGATGGCGCTTCCGGCCAGTCAGCGCTCGCTGATGACGCTGATCATGCGCAAGCTTCTGGCTTCTTCCACGTTTGCCATTGCCGGTGCGCTGGACTCGCTGGCCAACAAACTGGAGCGGCGGCTGAAGGACGACCAGAAACGGACCGATGACGCCGCGCATGAGATCGAGGAGGATTTCGAAGCCTTCGCGGAGTACGCCGAAGAGACCGAGACCCCCGAGGAGGATGAGCCTCAAGCCCCGCTGACCGTCGAGGAAAAGGAAGCGATCCGGCTGGAAATCCGGGATTTGCGCGGTTTTTTTGATTTGGCCATGCAGATCACGCAGAACGCCAAAGGCGAGGCGCTGCTTCAGGCGCTGGACGCCGGCTTCACCATGGCCCGCGAGCTGGGCGGCGCGGAGCGGGCGATCATCTTCACCGAGTCGCGACGCACGCAAAATTACGTTCTGAAACTCCTTTCCGAAAAAGGCTATGACGGCAAAATCGTTTTGTTCAACGGCACCAACAGCGACCCGATAGCCAAACAGATTTACACCGACTGGAAAGCGGGCAATGCGGGAACGGACCGGATTACCGGTTCGCGCAGCGCGGATACCCGCGCCGCGCTGGTTGAGCACTTCCGCAATGACGCCAAGATCATGATCGCAACCGAGGCGGCGGCGGAAGGGATCAACCTCCAGTTCTGTTCGCTGGTGGTCAACTACGACCTTCCCTGGAACCCCCAGCGCATCGAGCAGCGCATCGGGCGCTGCCACCGCTACGGCCAGAAGCACGACGTTGTTGTGGTCAATTTCCTCAACCGCAACAACGCGGCTGATCAGCGGGTGTTCGAACTGCTCTCCGAAAAGTTCCAGTTGTTCAAGGGCGTGTTCGGCGCGTCCGACGAGGTTCTCGGCGCGATCGAGTCCGGCGTGGATTTTGAAAAGCGGATCGTGGAGATCTACCAGTCCTGCCGCACGCCGGAGCAGATCCAGGCCGCGTTCGACGCGCTTCAGGCGGAATTGGGAGCGGAGATTGACGAGACGCTCAAAAATACCCGCCAGAAACTGCTGGAGCACTTCGACAGCGAGGTAGCCGAAAAACTGAAGGTGTATGAGGCGCAGAGCAAGGAGGCGCTCGATCGTTATGAGGCGCTCCTCTGGCGTATGACCCGGCATCTGCTCGAAGGGCGGGCCGAGTTTGATGATGAATGCCTCTGCTTTACGCACAAAGCGGAAACGTACTGTCTTAAGGCGGGCGACAAGCATCGTGAACTGCAAACCGGCCACCAGTACCGGCTGAACCACCCCTTGGCGCAGAGCTTGGTCAAAGAGGCCAAAGAGCGGGAACTGGAAACGGCCGAGATCGTTTTCGATTACAGCGGCAGCGGACGGAACATCAGCATCCTCAAACCGCTGGTCGGACAAAGCGGCATCCTGACCGCTCAATTCTTTTCCGTCTGTGCGTTGGAGTCCGAGGATTACATCCTGTTCGGGGCGCTCACGGACAGCGGCGAGCCGCTCGATGATGACCAGTGCCGGAGGCTCTTCGACCTTCCGGGGGCGTCGAACGCTTTCACCGCGATGAACACGAAGGACACGAAGGCGATTTTGGACAGGAAGCAGAAAGAGGTGATGGGTGACATCTCCGAGCGCAACGCGCGGTTTTTTGAAGAGGAGATGGACAAGCTCGAAAAATGGGCCGAGGATGTGAAGCAGAGCCTGGAGATCAAACTCAAGCAGCTCGACGTGGACATCAAGATCAAGAAGGCCGAAGCCCGCAAGGTGCTTGAACTGGAAAAGAAGGTGATGCTCCAGCGCCAGGCAAAAAAACTGGAGTCGATCCGCAACGAGATGCGGATGAACCTCTTCCAGTCGCAGGACGATGTGGATCAGAAAAAGGAAGCCTTGCTTGAAACCGTCGAGGCCCGCCTTAAGCAGAGTACCTTTTCGACAGAGCTGATGCGCATCGGGTGGAAATTAGTATAACTCACGATTAACCTTGCAGGTAAATTACGAAATATGCTAAAAGGGGGGTGACTTAAATGAAGTGGGGCTTTTCAGACCGGCACCTGCAGGAAGTGTACGAGAAGGGGCGGAGCGGTAAATATAAGTTCATCGACAAGGCGTTGGCGGTGAAGTTCGTGGAGCGGGTGGGGCGCATTGAGGCGGCAGTCACGATTTACGATTTGAGGGAGCCGCCCTCGATGAGGTTTGAGGCGTTGGAGGGGTACGCAAACCGGTTTTCAATCCGGTTGGACGGCAAGCATCGGTTGGAGTTCGAGATCGACTTTGCGAACGAGGAGAAGACGGTCGGTTTCGTGCAAATCGTGAAGGTCAGCAAGCATTACGCGTGAGGTGGCGCATGGGTCTTAAACCATTTATCAATCTGGGTCCGGGTGACTCGATTCGTGAGGAGCTGGAGCATTACGAGTGGGAGCAGCGGGATTTGGCCGACATCATGGGCATGACGGAGAAGCACATCAGTCAACTGGTTCAGAACAAGGTGCCGGTGACGTACGAGACCGCCTGCCTGTTGTCCAAGGTGTTCAAACAGACGCCCCAGTTCTGGCTGAACCTCGACGCCAACTACCGTCAGCGCCTGCAGGAGTCGGCCAAGGTCAAGGAGACCGAGGCCAAGGCCCTGATCTACCGCTACATGCCGGTCCGCGATTTGCGTCAGTTCCTAGACCTGCCGCGCAAGACGGACGAGCTGGTGGCGGCCATCAAGCGGTTCTGGGGCATCGGCGAACTGGATTTCGGATTCTTGGAGAGGCAGGCTGCCTGTTTCAGCAAGTCCGATTCCCACAAGGGATTCAACCCCTTTTACGCGTTGACTTGGCTGCAACTGGCCCGGAACTCCCTGACCGCCAAGATCCCGTCCGCCAAGTACAACCGGACGCGGTTGGAGGCGCTGGCGCGTCGGCTGCCCGAATTCACGGAACTGGACGAGGGCGTCCGGCGTTTCGTTCAGGAGCTGGGCCAATGCGGTGTGGTCTTTAGGCAAATCGACCACTTTCAGCAGACCTACATCGACGGTGCCTCTTTCTTCGAGGGAGGGCGCCCCGTCATCGTCTACACCGCCCGTCATAACCGCATCGACAACTTCTGGTTCACCATGGCGCACGAACTCGCCCATGTCCTGCTGCACGAGGATAATCAGGGGCAGGTCTTCATCGATTCGCTGGACCATCTCGACCTCACGAATCGTCGCGAGAAGGAGGCGGACGATTTTGCAGCCGCTTTGCTCAAGAACGCGCAAGTTCTCGCCGCCTTTAGAGGCGTTCTACGCCCCTCGGGCCCGCGCGTGCAGGCGGTGGCGGAACAACTGGGCCTTCATCCCGGCATCGTGGCCGGCTGCCTCCAGCACCACGGCAAAGCGGCTTGGACCAGCTTCCATGAACTGAAGCCCGAGATCCGTCCGTTGCTTACTAAGGCTGTTTAAGAGTGCGATTGGGGACTGAAGGCACAAAATGAACAAGAAACAGAAACTTGAACTGACGTGGATCGGCAAGGACGAGCAGCCGGTGCTGGAGCCGCGGATTCTGATTGAGGATCCGACAAAGAGCTATGGCGACCCGCACGCCGAAAACATGCTGATCCACGGCGACAACCTCCTCGCCCTCAAAGCCCTCGAACAGAAATTTGCAGGCAAGGTCAAGTGCATCTTCATTGATCCGCCGTACAACACGGGTAGTGCGTTCACGCATTATGATGATGGCGTTGAACATTCTCTTTGGCTCTCTCTGATCCGCGACAGGCTGGTGATGTTACGACAATTGTTATCCAACGATGGGTTAATCTGGATCACACTCGACGATAATGAGGCGCACTACTGTAAAGTATTATGCGATGAGGTCTTCGGTCGTCAGAACTTTCTCGCTGACGTCACTTGGGAGAAGGCTGACAGTCCAAGAATGGACGCTAAATACTTTTCATCGAGGCATGATCATCTTTTAGTTTTTGCCAAAAACATTGAGAAGGTACAGCTCAACAGGTTGTGGGATGAAGAAACCCCAGAACATTACAATAAGAAGGATGAATCTGGGCGAGTATATTATTTGAAACCGTTAAGGGCGATGGGGGCTGATGGACACCGTGCCAAAAGACCGTCAATGTACTTTCCAATTATTGCGCCGGACGGTAAACAAGTCTTTCCGAAAAACCCCGACGGATCTGATAGCCGATGGAGATGGGGCGTTGATCGTGTTGAGAAAGACAAAGACCTTTTGGAATGGGTGCAGGTCAAATCTGGCTGGAGTTTGTACTTCCGCATCTATTTGGACACCTCCAGTGGCAAACCGCCAGAAACAATCTGGTTCAATGCGGACGTTGGTAGCAATCGGACATCGAAAATTGAAATTAAAAGTTTGTTCGGCTCAGATGTATTCGATACGCCAAAGCCGGAGCGACTGATAGAACGTGTGATTCATCTATCAACAAATACCGGTGATTGGGTGTTAGATTCGTTTCTTGGTTCTGGCACAACTTCGGCAGTTGCTCATAAAATGGGGCGCAATTGGATAGGGATTGAATTAGGGGAGCACAGCGTTACACATTGCCTACCTCGTCTGCGGAAGGTGTGCGATGGCACTGATCAGTGCGGTATTTCTGAAACAGTTGGATGGAAGGGCGGCGGCGGCTTTAAGTATTATGACCTTGCGCCGAGTTTGCTGAAGCAGGACAAGCACGGTAATTACGTCATCTCCGAGGAGTACAACGCCGATATGATGGCAGCGGCAATGGCGAAACAGGAGGGGTTCACCTATGCGCCTAGCCAGGAGTGCTATTGGAAGCAGGGCTTTTCGACCGAGCAGGATTTCATTTTCACCACCACCAATCACGTCACTCACGCCATGCTTGACCTGATCGCCGAGGAGATGGCTGAGGGCGAGCATCTTCTCATCTGTTGCAAGAAGTTCAGCGCAGGGTGCGACAAGCGCCATCTGAATATCCAGGTCAAAAAGATTCCCACCATGCTGATGGGGCGTTGCGAGTTCGGTAAGGAGGATTACAGCTTCAACATAGTCAACCTGACGGATGAGGCCACCGCGCCCGCTTTCGTGCCCCAAGGCCCGAAGGCCGAGCCTTCCGAGAAAGCCCCGGCCCGCACGCATGGCAACAAGAACCCGAACCAATTGGAGCTGTTCTGAGATGAAAAAACTGAGGATATTTGTCAGTTCAGTTCAGAAAGAGCTGGAGGTTGAACGCGTGGCGCTGGCCGGATGGGTGTCGTCCGACGCGCAACTGGCGGATGCCTGCGACGTGGTCTTGTTTGAAAAGGAGCCGCTGTCCGGCAAGCGCATCAGCAAGCCCTATCTGGAGTGTCTGAAAACCTGCGACATCTATCTGTTGCTTCTGGATTGCGAATACGGCCGCCCGCCGGAACCGCTTTCCGCCACGCATGAGGAATACCGCTTCGCCCGTGATCGCGGTATGCCGCTGTTCGTCCTTCTTAAAGGTATGACGGACGGGAAGCGCGAGGAGAAGACAAAGAAGTTCTTGGATGAGATCAAGGCGGACGGCAACACCTATAAGCGGTTCCATGACCGGCTCGACTTGTGGCCCGAGGTGAGCAAGGCGCTGCGGCGCGTCTTGAAGGAGTCTTTCAGCCTCACGCTGGAGGCGGAGCCGTCCGGGTCATCGGAGCCTGCCGAGTCGGCGTCCGTATTTGAACAGCAGTCGCTGGACATATCCGCAGATGAACTGGATGAGCGCACGGCGGAGAAATGGCTGTGCGCGATCAAGGCCACGTCGGACGGACAGATTCTGACCAAGAACGAACGGTTGAACGCGCTGCGGCAGAAGGGGCTTGTGCGTTTGGAGAATGCGGCCTTCAAGACGCAGGCGTCCGGTTTGCTCTTTCTCGGGAAAGACCCCTCGATTCATTTTCCGCAATGCCGGGTCTTTGCAGACGCGTTTCGAGGGAAAGTGCCGGACAGCACGCCGGCCGACCAGATGACGCTGGCCGGACCGGCCCCATTGCTGGTGGAACAGGTGTGGGAGTTTGTGCAGAAGAACACGCGGCACCCGATGCGCGTGGTCGGCTTGTCCCGCATCGCGCTGGATGAGTATCCGCGTGAGGCCGTACGTGAAGTCGTCGTAAACGCGATTGCCCACCGGAACTACGAGGATTCAGCGCGGCAGATTTTGGTCAAGCTCTTCGCCGACCGGCTGGAGGTGTTCAGCCCCGGAGCCCTGATGCGTCCGTTGACGCTTGCGAAACTCCGGAAGGGCAACTGCCAGCCGTGTTCGCGGAATCCGGTGCTGGGTCAGTATCTGAACCACCTGCGGCTGATGGATCAGCGCGGCAGCGGGATCGGGCGCATGAAGTCCGCCATGCTGAATCACGGCTTGGATGAGCCGCAATACGATCTGGTCGATGGTTATTTCCGGGTGACGCTGAAGGGGCCGGGCGATGATCTGAGCCGGTTGCGTGTGCCGCAGGGAACGGCAAAAGGAATCCCGCCCGCAGTCGAGGAGCAGTTGAACAAGCGGCAGCGACTGATTTTGGAACAGGTGGTGGCCGATGGCCAGGTGACAACCGGCTGGGTAACAGCCCATTTAAGCGTCGCAAAGGCCACAGCGGTTCACGATCTGAACCGGCTGTGTGAACTGGGATTGCTCGCTAAGGAAGGTAAGGGGCGCGGGGTACGCTATGTGCCGGACGGGCAATAATCGTTCAGTAATCGTTCAATGTTTCCCCGATAATCGTTCAATCGCCGTCCGAAAAATCGTCAAGGAATCGTCAAGTGAGACCTGAAAATCGTCAAGTGGATGCAGATCCGGGTGGCAAGCAGGAGCTTCTGACGGAAAATCGTCTCACAATCGTTTCATACGCCGCCCAAAATCGTTTCATCGGTTTGACGCCACCGCCGATCTTCTCACGGAATCTGCTATGACTAATCGACCGATAATCGTCTGTTATTTACTCTGTAATCGTCTGATTGGTGCCGCCGAACGGCACGCAGATTCAATCTATCGGCAATTTATCGATGGTTCGGGGGAATCTATCGAAGGGAAAGTGACTTGATGAACGCCAAAGCAAATTATATCCGGAGTCGGTTGAGCCTGCGCAAGCCGCAGGAGGAGAGCCTGGAGATCCTTTCCCGGCTCGCCGATGAACTGGAACTGAAAAAGAGCCCCGATCTGGCCGCCGAGCTTGCCAAGGTCCGGAAACTTTATCCGACCTGTTCCGATTTTGAGCGGTCGTTCCCCTCACTGTGTTTCGCGCTGGCAACCGGCGTAGGCAAAACCCGGCTGATGGGCGCGTTCATCACCTACCTCTATCTCGAAAAGGGGATCAAAAACTTTTTCGTGATGGCCCCTAACCTGACGGTTTATAACAAACTCAAGACCGATTTGTCTGAGCCGGCGCACGCCAAATACGTTTTTAAAGGAATAGGCGAGTTCGCGACCCGCCCGCCGCGCGTTGTGACCGGTGACAATTATGAGTCATCCGGCTATAGCGATCTTTTCTCCGAGGTCACGGTCAATCTGTTCAACATCTCCAAGCTCAACGCCGAAAGCCGGGGAGGCAAAGAGCCTATCATCAAACGGCTTCAGGAATGCCTGGGCGATTCCTATTTCAACCATCTGGCCAATCTCCCTGACCTTGTGCTACTGATGGACGAGAGCCACCATTACCGGGCTGACCGGGGGCTGGCCGTGATCAATGAGCTGAACCCGATCCTCGGTTTGGAACTGACCGCCACGCCGCAGGTCGAGCGGGCCGGAGGGGCCGACAAGTTCAAGAACGTGGTCTATGAATATTCGCTGGCCAAGGCGATCCGCGACGGGTTTGTGAAAGAACCCGCTGTTGCCACCCGCAGGAATTTTGACCCGAGCGGCATTTCAGATGAGGAACTGGACCGGATTAAGCTGGAGGACGGCATCCGGATTCATGAGGATACCAAGAACGCGCTCGACATTTACGCCCGCGACAGCCGGACGGATTTCGTGAAGCCCTTCGTGCTGGTTGTCGCAAAGGACACCGACCACGCCGCCCAGTTGAGGGCGCTGATCCAGTCCCAAGCCTTTTTTGAAGGCCGCTACGCCGACAAGGTGATGGAGATCCACTCCAACCAGAAAGGCTCTGAGAAAGAGGAGAACATCCAGCAGTTGCTGACGTTGGAAGACCCGAACAACCGGATCGAGATCGTTATCCACGTCAATATGCTCAAGGAGGGCTGGGATGTCACCAACCTCTATACCATCGTCCCGCTGCGCACCGCGGCGTCCATGACGTTGCGCGAGCAGACGATCGGGCGCGGCCTGCGCCTGCCGTACGGCAAACGCACCGGGTCGCCCAAGGTGGACAAGCTGACAATTATCGCCCATGACCGGTTTCAGGAAATCGTGGATGCCGCCAATGCGCCCGACTCCATCATCCGCAAAGAGAACATCATCGAGATAGACCCGGCCGAACTGAGTCAGCCGAAGGAAGTCATCACAGCGGCACCGGTTTGGCAGGAGCGGCAACAGGCGCAGCAGGCGGAAATCGCGAAGATCAAATCGCCGGAAGAGCGGAAGACAGCGGAGGTGACGCTTGAGGTGGAGCGTACGCTCTATCGGATCATGCCGTCGCTGAACACGGTCGCACAGTCCGTGCAGGATCTGAATAAGCCGGAAGTGAAAGCCGAGGCGATGCGCAAAGTCCGCGCGGCTTATGCCGGCGACCTTTTTGCCGAAGAGCGCGTCAAAGAGGCCGCTGAGCGGTACGATACGGTCATTGCGGGGTTTATCCAGCAGACTGTCGAGATTCCGAAAATCATGGTGCAGCAGAAGGGCGAGGTCAAGTCCGGGTTCCACGACTTTGATCTCGATGTGTCCCGTCTGAGCTGGCAGCCGGTTTCAGAAGAGATTCTTCGGATCGCCCTGCAAAGCAACATCGTGGACAGCGTCACGGGGTCAGGCCGGATCGTGCCCGACCGGCTGGACAACCTGATTGTCAACGAGCTGCTGAACAGGCCGGAGGTCGATTACGATGAGCAGTCGGAACTTCTGTTCAAGCTCGCGCGGCAGGCGCTCGCCAAACTGAACTCCTACCTGAAGCCCCAGGCGGTCGAGAACGTCGTTCAATATCACAAGCGGGACATTGCCGAGCAGATCTACTCCCAGATGATGCCCCATTTTTACCTGCAAGAGCCGGAGTACGAGAAACCGCTTGTGTACGGCTTCGTGGAGATCCTGCCGCACAATTTCGAGAAGCTGACGGCTGACGCCATCCACGATTTCAAAGAGACGATTCTGCCGACCTCGGCGATTCCTTCCAAAGTGTTCAGCGGTTTTCAAAAGGCCTGCCACACGCTCTATAAGTTCGATTCCAAGACCGAGAAGGATTTTGCCAGCCTGTTGGAACAGGATCGCGAGGCGCTCAAATGGCTTCGTCCGGCCCGCAACCAGTTCTACATCTATTACGACCGTAATACGAAACGTTATGAACCGGACTTCGTTGTCGAGACCGCCAAGGCCATTTACATGGTGGAGACCAAGAGTTCGCGAGACCTAGACTCTGACGAGGTGCGCCAAAAGACGCAAGCCGCACTCAACTACTGCGAAGGGGCCACAACGTATACCACAGCCAACGGCGGGAAACCCTGGAGCTACCTGCTCATTCCGCATGACGCCGTCATGCTGAACATGAGCCTTTTGGGGCTCGCTGTGAAATACGTGGTTTCAAAATAAACCCACAACAATTGATCAGAATTTCAACAATAAAGTTTTCGCTCAGCCGAGTCCAAATTGATAAGGCAACGTAGAGTCTTTCTTCCATAAAGGAACCGGAGAGCTTTACCATAGCATTCGTAGTCACGAAAAAAGCCACCCCGGGTAAGGAGTGGCCTTTTCGCAAACGATTTTTGCTTCAATCAACCCATATTAAGGTTCCCATACGCAGAAGAGATATCCCATTGCGTTGAGCATTCTCCTTTAGGACGATGCCCAATTGTGTCTGGCATCGGAAACCCGTAAGTTGTTGGCCTGATGATTCCGCAACGCTTCATTTCATCATCAAACCTCTCCAACTTCTTAAGCCCGTCCTTATCTGTCGCCTGCTTCGGATAATTCCGAGTAACCTTTTCGATTCTCTGTGCTACCGTCATGGTCTTCTCCTTAAAAATAATTCCTGTTGTGTAAACAAGACTGCCAATTACTTCGGGCAATGAAATCCACGATAAGATTGTTGTATGACCGAATCAAATCCCTTAACACCACATCTTTTGTGAAGTCGTCAATCTCAAGTTTCAACTCACGCTTCAAGGCTTCCGGTCCGATCATTCTTCCATGCGAATGCCAAATCCTATTGTCACCAAGTTTGCCCGCGATCTCCAGAGCACGAATACTTTTTTCTTCAGCGGTTACGGGTTGCCCGATCTTGTCTGCACAAGTTCGGTGCTCCCTCCAGTCTTTGAATTTATAGGTCACAAGCCATTTCGTCAGCAAATCACGTGTCAGATCCCGAGCCTGCTCAAAACGAGCCAACTTTGCAAGATCCTGATCCCGCAAAACAAGAAACTCCGCGTTGGTCAACGTGTTGTCAGCCGACTTTTTGATCAATTCTTCAACTTTATCTAGATATCCTAAAGCTGGCACCCACTCCGTACCATTATACACCTGCGGATCAATCGGCCCGAGCGATGACGAGTAGTCCATAAATATCCGGTCGCCAGACATACACAAGACGGTTCCTGCAGACATGGCGATATCGGGAACGACGAAATAAACTTCCGAATAATGGTACCGCATCATTGTAACCAATTTCTCGGCAACTTCAACGCTTCCACCACCCGTGTTCAGAAACATCACGAGCTTTCCATCGTGCTTATTCTCGTCAACAATCTTTTCGAGAAACACTCTGAACCTGCCAATTAGCTGATGTTCAATCGGCCCATAGTAAAAAATCACATCTGCATTGAAATGGTCTTCGAGTTTTTTGAGGCGCAGACCGAGTGCTTCCCAAACAACGTTAGTCGTATTCATGAAAAGTACTCCTTCTCTATAGAAGCTCACAGGCCCCACGGCACTCGCAACATCTTCAACAACTTACACCATCGCACCCTCGAACCGCAAGCCTGGATTTTCAAACGGAGGGCCATCTAACAATCCATCCGCAGCCTCCAAAGAACTCGGCGCGTACGGAAAGGAACACCAGAACCGTTTGCAGTTCTCTCATTACACTGCCGTTCCGCTCCTCAGCCATGCACAGCCAACCCCTTCTCAACCGCGTCGCGTAATTCATTGATGCGCCCGTCATGGTCGTACCTCATGGCCGTCGCGTCCTCCGTCCAGCCGCCCAGCCGCTTGGCGAGCTCATCGGAGACCCCGGCCTCGGCAAGCCGCGTCCTGAATGTGTGCCGCCACGAGTGGAACGTATGCCGTCCCTCCACTTTCGCCGCCTTCAGGACAACCGAGAAGGCACCGGGCTCCCCCTTGTTCGGATGCGGATACGCCGCGGCGTGTCCGGGCAAGACAAACGCGCTCCCGCCCTCCGCCGGTTTTGCCGCCGTCAGGGCCCATCCCAGCGCGGCGCTCAGGGGCACCACCACCGCGATCCCGTGCCGCGCCGTCTTCGCCGGCTTCAGCCGGATCACTCCCGTATTGAAATCCACATCCTCCCATTTCAGCGTCGCCACATCCCCGTAGCGCAGGCCCGTGGCCCGGGCGATCCGGCACGCCAGCCCCCAGTCCTTCCCGGCCTTGTCGGCCGCCTCCATCACCGCCATTTCCTCCTCCGGCGTGAACGCCGGCAGCCGCTCGCTGTCATCCCCCGGCAGCACCAGCGGCCACGGGTTCGCCTTCACGTCATCCCTGACCCGCCGCAGACCCTCCCAGACCGTGCCGATCTCGCCGATGATCGTCCGCCGGGTCTTGCCTCCGGTTCCCTGTTTAGCCAGCCAGGCGGCGAACCCCGCCGCGCACGCGCGGTCCACCTCCCCCGCGCACCTCACGGAGGGCCAGTGTTCTACCGCCCACTCCGCCAGCCGTTCAACGTCGCGTTTCCGTTTCCGCCGGGTGATGACCGCCATCGTCCTCCCCGCGCTTCGCATCCACTCCTCGTAAACGTCCCACACCCCGGCCAGCGGCAATCCAGTCCTTTTCGCGCCCGCCAACGCGTCGATCATCGCGTGCAGCCTGTCGACAGGCGTGTCCCCCTGATAAGCCAGCCGCATCACCATCTCCACGGCCTCAGCATCGGATTTCTTCTCCTTGCCGGTGCTTCCCCAGACATAACCCCCGCCGCGCTTATAGATCGAGTACCACCAGAACCTTGACTCCTTCCTCTTGTAAACCGACATAACTCCCTCCTTTTCCTTCGATAAACCCCACCTCCAGTAATCACACGCAACGATACCAGAAATGCCCCGAAACATCAACAATTAACTGACAGGAACGCCCAACAAAAAAGCCGCTTAAACCCAATGTTTAAGCGGCTCATATTGCTATTTTAAGATGGTGGAGGCGGGGAGAGTCGAACTCCCGTCCGAAGCAGCTTCCTTCTAGTTTCTACGCGCGTGTTCTGCCATTAAGTCTCGTCAACAGGAATGCCGACAGACAGGCTTACCTGAAGACCAGCAACCACGATTCGTCAAGACACGGGCGCCCGGCCACTCGGCCCCCGGCAGGATCTGATAGTCGTCGCTTCCCCGCTTATCAGACATTGGCGGTTCCGCGTCGTGCCTAATTACTTAGGCTGCGAGTGCGAAGTTATCGTTCGCAGTTAGGTTTTTTCCTGTTTTTTTACGAGGCCAACAGGAGTCCTCGGCGCGCCACTAGAATTTCGACTGCCCCGTCGAATCCAGTCGCCCCCTTAAAAAAGGTGAAAGAAGTATCGCATAAACCGCGGCAATGTGAAAGTCTTTTGACGGCGCTTTGCCTCACAATTCATGACACCGAAACAAAAAAGGATCGGGGAGCGCGACAGCCCCTTCCTTCGCAATCCCTCCGTGCAGAAACGCGGCAAACGTGGCATAATAGTACTTTCTATCTGACGCATCAACCCGACGCCCCGAGATCTCCCTATGACCTTCTTTGACATTGGCATGAACCCCGACCTGATCGC